>QFCE01002505.1_pt1 | contig 324977 bp, 265 predicted proteins | sample 5346091 | NCBI WGS metagenome assembly QFCE01 (sample SAMN09062252, study PRJNA434731) | Human gut metagenome, whole genome shotgun sequencing project. | isolation source: stool timepoint A chromium assembly | host: Homo sapiens | collected 2015 | reverse complement strand
TTTGGGGGTCACATCAAATAACGGCTCACTTTAAAGAGTCACTTGGAGCGAAACTCAGAGCGACAGAACTTATGGTTAAAGATACAAATGACAATGATCAGGATTTGCATGATCAGAATTGGAAAATTGTAAAGTTTGACCCTGTAAAACGTGAGTATTATGTTGCAGTGCCAAATAGTGTTGACAAAGTAAAGCTTTGGTTCAAACTTAGAGATGAAGCAAAAAATGCGACGCTGTCTCTTTCGCGTGAACATAATTCTGTAACTGATACATTGACCACGCCAACGGAGGACGCAACGGATAATTATTATAAGTCGGAGGATATAGAGCTTGATGTCAGCCCTGTTGATAACCTGCTTACATTGACGATGACATATGATGATCCTAATGACGATCCTGATGAAGGCGGAGTTACAAGGTCGTATAAGATTCACGTTTACAGAAAAATAGAAGAGTCCAAATTGATGAAATTTAATTATGGTAACTCGCCGTATGGCTTGATTATGCGTGATACGGCAATAACGGATAAGGCGACGGCTAAAAATGAATTTGACAAAAATGATTATACATTTACTGCAGGATATACGCCGGCAGGTGCGACAGTGGGTGTAAATTATTGCGGTGAAGCTTGGGCGTCGGGTGTGAATTATGATTTGGATGATACAGCATTGTTTGTTTTGAATTCGGGAACTTTTACAGACCCGGGATATGAAAGCGTTATTAATTCGATTGGCGGAGCGGTAACCGATGTCACCAAAAAGATAACGGTTAATGTTTTAACGGAAACAAATGCGGCATATCAAGATGGCGGTTCTACGGATTATTCATCTGTCAATGCACAGACAATCAATCTGCCGTCGAGCGGTACAATATCCGAATTAAATGCGGAACGAATCCGACCTGATAAATATGAACTTGTTTATTCGTTTGCAGATTTTGACGGTTCAATCGTTTCAATAAAAAGACCATTAATCTTGCTTAATACTCTTGGGGATGTCAATAACGATAAACAAGCAGATACAAAAGATGTTTCAAGAATAAGAAACAGATTCAGTGCAGATTTAGCTAACAACACAAATGTTACAGGTTATGATGTTGGCGGATTGCTCAATAGATATCGTATCTGCGATGTAAATAAAGATAGAGCGGTGAATTTGATAGATGCAAATAATATACGTGCTAAAAAAATAATTCAGTTCTATACTAATGATGGAGGTGGTGCGTAATGAATAAGATTCTCAAAAGCTTAGTGTCAGGATTTACGTCACTATCTATGTGTGCTGTATGTATGATTAGTATTCCTGCTACTGCGGATGAATACGAAAATATAGAAACACAGGCAACAAACAGAACTTTGTCTGTAGATTTTATGGGCAGAGGTTCTACACCAAATGATGCAAGCCCCGGTAAAGCGGGATTTAGCAAAGATGATGTAAACTTAACCAATCCGCTTGAATTTTGGGTAGGTATCGGCGTTGAAAATGTAAACGATTTACCGTTGTTTACTGACGGTGTTTATTCGTTAGATGTAGCGTTTGAATATGATCCGAATTATGTAAAGCCGTATTGGGATAAAACAACTGCATTTTCAACTGCAGAACAAAGCTGGAATGATGAGCTAGTAAAGGGAAACCTGAGCTCAACAGGTGACAGCAGTGCTTGGTGGGATGATACACAATATGAGATTACATCTGTTCGTGAATGTGATATAGATACTGCGTTAAATGATAGAGAAAATAGCACAGAAGCTGCTCAACGTGCTTTAGACGGCTGGAAAATGTGCTATGTGGGTGTGGTATTTAAAGGGGACTCGCTGTTAAGATTTAAAGACTTGGCAAGTAATTCAAAGCAGTATTTGCTGAAATTGCCTTTCGTTCTTTTGAGTGCTCCCGATGAAACTGCGGCAGACCAGAATCCTACTGTATTGAGTATGGTTCGAGGTGGAGATACGTTTGCTATCGGTTCCGGTAGTGACGGTACAAATCCTTATGCATCATGGTTTGCTACGACACATCCGGCCCCGGATGATACTAACCTTAAAAATTTATTTGATTTCAGCGGCGATATAAGTCTGTTTGGAACAAATGATGCAATAGATAATATAGTTGCGGTAAAACCGGGAGAAACTCCGTCAGATCCGGGAGCGACTCCGTCACCGGATACAACTTATTATTTATCATCGGACAAGACTTTACAAGAAGATAAGTTTAAAGCGGAAACTAAAACGTATTATGTAAGTGTTCCTAATGAAACGGAACAAATCAGAATGGACGTAAGTTCATCCGAAAAACCGACTGTAACTGTTAATTCGGCAAACGTCAACGTGACAGCATCAGACGCTAAAAAGTATTCGTCAGATTTATTTGATCTTGCTGAATTGGACAAGACTGTAAACGACGGATATAATAATACGGTTACAATTACAGCCGGAGGTACAACATATACGGTTTATATAAGAAGACTGCTAAAACCAAAGATTACATTAAATTACGGTAATTCACCTTATGGTGAAATTATGAAGGCTTCTAATATTGCTGATCCTGATAAACAAAAGGCAAAAGATGCATTTGATGTGAAGAATAAATATGATGCAAACTACCTACCGACTGAAGCGAAAGATAAGAAAAACATTACATATGTAACAAGAGCGTGGGTTGACATAAAAAATTTGGATAGCATGACAACTGCAGAAAAAGAAACAATACAAAATCCAGATATAAATATGGATAGAAATGATTATGCGATTTTTGTCTATAATGATAAATATTTTAGAGATCCGGGTTTTATAGCGATTGATTCTGAAGGCAATGCTGTTGATAATGTCGATAGAAGCATAACTATAAATAGAATGTCAAAAGAACAATTAGCTGGCTTGAATGATGTAAATCAAATATCATATGATATAACAATACCTCATCAACCATCAGATTATCTGATTACCGAAGTTACTAAACCTTATGATTATTCTGATGCAACTAGAAAAAGAGTTAGACCGGATATATATTATATGAAATACTCGTTTGAAGATGCGTTGTCAGGTGAGGTATCCGTTATTAGACCGGTTATAGTTCTTCAAGAACGAGGAGATACTTATTGCTCAGGAATTATCAATGACTCTGCGGTAAATCCGGTATATTCTTATTTGAAAAGCCCGGCTTCATACGATGGTATAACGGGAACAGCAAGAAGAATTTATTTTTATAAAGGATTGGATGTTGACAATTCTAACTTGATAAATGACTCGGATGTGAATCCGATATATTCATATTTGAAAAACTATAAACCAGCTATTCAGCAGGGAATTACAACGATGGCTAATCCTCTTGAGTCATTATATGTAGAGTTACCTGCAAAATAAAGAATATATAGTTTAAGAAAGGAAGGAATAAACACTATGAAAATTAAATGAAGTGTAGCATGGTTACTTAGCATAATGATGTTATTAACTGTGTTCCCAACAAATATGGCTTTTGCGGGATTGATAGATCCAAGTCAAAAAGCTGTGATTGAATTTGTACCTATGAAATATAAAGATGAGGTACAGAAAATGTACGATGAAGACGTAGACGGCGAATTTGAGAGCATAGATGAAATTGGTGCCTCGAAGAATACATATTCTGATGGTACTAAGATTTGGCTATCTCCGATTGTTGAGGAAACGTCAAGACCTGATATTGATAATATTGACTTAAATAAGGAATATCTTGTGGGAATCAAGATTAAAGGTCTTACAAATCTTGATGAAGCTCAATACGGTATAAAGAATATTACTATTCCTATTGCTTATGACGCAAGTTATATTGAGTTGACAGATGTAACAGATAGTTCATTTAATACGGACACTTTATCAAATAGACTTGGTGTAAGAAATAAGGAAAGTATATATTCTAAATTTTATAAAACAGGAAAAACTAACTCTCCAAAATATGGAATCAACACAAACAGTATTGGTAAAATGACAGGAATGGTAAGTTTGCCGATTAAAGCAGATGATTCTTCTCAGGCTCCTTATAATGGTGAGGATACATATATTGCAGTATTGAAATATAAGTTTCTGCAGAAGCCAAGTGCATCAGGTACAAAATTATTTACATTAGATCCTAATTCGGATGCAGTATCAACTACATATTCATCATACTTTACAATTGGTTGTGTTGATTCAACAGGTGTAGATATAAACTATCAACCAACAAAAGGTGAATATGATATTAGAGACATATTTGATGTTGACGCTTCAGGAATTAACTATCCTTTGAGTTATACGGTAGATTTCTATAACAGTTATGATGCTACAAGTAATACGTATCAGAATCTAATCGCCGATGCAAGTTTATCAATTCAAGATGGCGAAAGTATTACTTCGGCAGGTTTGAGCCTTCCTGAATCATCAATTTTCACTGCCCCTGCTGGAGAATATTTTGATAAATTATATTATATTCCTGAAGGTACAGCAACACCTAAAGAATTTACAGAAACAACAAAGATAACAGCAGATACAAAAGTTTATGCCACATATGTTAATGGTCACACGGTTACATTCAACAGTAACTATCCATCAGGTACACAGACAACCAAGGATGTTACAGTATCACCGAAAGCCGGTGCAACGATTGCTGAAGCGCAAAAACCAACAGTTGGTACATCAAGTGATGACTTTGAAATACCTGCTGGTTACACGTTTGGGGGCTGGTTTACACAGCAAAACGGTGGTGACAAAATCGTATTTGATGATGGTACAAACACATCATCAGCAACAGATGTTTCTTCAATCACCGATGTTTATGCTCATTGGGTACAGAATGTAACAGTAACATTCCATGAGAATTATGGACAAACAGAAAACACAACAAACAAAACAATCAGTGCCGGTTCAAGTTTGAAATCAAGTGATATTCCGACATTTACAAGAGCAGATTATGCATTTAAAGAATGGAATACAAAAGCAGACGGCTCAGGCACTACATACTCAAATACACAATTACAGGCAGAAACAATTTCAAGCAATACTGACTATTATGCAATGTGGACACCGGAGAATCCGGACAATGCAGTAACATTGACATTTAGTCCTACAGGATGTGACGCACAAGTAACACCTGCATCTATGACGGTTGTCAGAGGTGATACAATTTACGCATATCAGATGCCTACTCCGACAAAGACGTCAGCAACAGGTGATGCATACACATTTAACGGTTGGTACGGAGCGGCTTCAGAATCTGATACTACTGATAAAGCACCATTTACTTTAGCAGATAATAAAACGGTGTATGCACATTGGACATATGCAGGCAGAGATCAGGTAACTGTAACATTTGATTATGACGGTGCAACATCACCTACTGCTCCGACAACTATAACTGTCGGTAAAGGTGATTCGATTGGCGATGCAATGCCAACAACACCGGTGAAAACAAATTATAGTTTTGATAAGTGGGTAAATACAGCTGATAATTCAGATTTTGATAAGACAACAACAGTAAATTCAGATATAACGGTAAAGGCAACATATAAATCTGATATTACTGTAAACTTTAACATTAACGACGGAACAACTCCGGCAACACCATTTGCTACAGACAAAGGTGCACCTTCAAAATCTTATACAGCACCTTCAGAACCTACAAGAGCAAATTATACATTTGTAGGATGGAATACAAAGGCAAACGGTTCAGGTAAATTCATTACTGCAGCTGATTACGCTACATTAAATGATGTTTCAACAGCTGCCGGTGGAACAAATCCGGTAGAATTGTATGCATACTGGGCAGATGCTCCTGTAACACCGGGTAAATTACCGGGTAATGAAACACCTAATGACAATGGTGTAAAAGTTACATTCGACAGTAATGCATCAGGAAGTGCTTCATCAACAGTAACGGATGCAAATCCGAAGTATGTATATCCGCATCTTGGAGATGCTCTTGGTACATTGATGCCGGAAGCTCCTACAAGAACAAATTATAAGTTTGTAGGATGGAATACAAAAGCAGATGGCTCAGGTACAACATTTACAGATGCAACAGCAATAACAACAACACTTGACGGTGTAACAGCTAATGGAAGCAAATACAACTTGGTTGTATATGCACAGTGGGATATTGCTGATAATGTTGATGCTAATGATAAAGTAACAATAACATTTAATGATAACAAAGACGGCAACGGTGGTACAAACGTTAAGACAGTAACAATTTTCAAGGGTGACTCTCTTGGCTATGATGTAACAGCACCGACCAACAAAGGTTATACGTTTGATAACTGGTATGAAGGTACAGTAACAGGCGGTTCATTGTCAATGACAACTACGGCATTTGACAAGACAAAGCCAATAAACAGTAATACTGATTATTATGCAAAATGGCTGTCGGATATTACAATCAGATATGATGTAAATGGTGGTGTAGGTACATATAATGACGTTGTGGGTGCGCCTACAGCAAACTATACAGATCCTGCACAGAATCCTACAAAAACAAATTATGTATTTATAGGATGGAATACTAAACCTAACGGAGCAGGTAATTTTGTTACTTCAGCAAAATATCCTACATTGAATGATGTTTCTCTTGCAGCACAAGGCAGTGAGGCATCAGCTCCTACAACAGTAACATTATACGCATATTGGGCAGCTGCAAATGTAAATCCGGGAGGAAATGTTATTCCGGATGATATTCCTAAGAACAATGGTGTAAAGGTTACATTTGACAGTAATGTTACAGGAAACAAAACAAATGCAGCAGTGACAGATGCAAATCCAAAGTATGTATATCCATATCTTGGTGATGCACTTGGCAATATGATGCCAAATGAACCAACAAGAACACATTATGTATTCAAAGGTTGGAACACAAAAGCTGATGGCAGCGGTGTAACTGTTGATTCGACAACAAAAATAGACCAAGCGACACTTAAGGATGCACTAAAGGAAATTGCAGGTACAAAGACTGCATATGAAACAACATTGTATGCACAATGGGATATAGATCCTTCAGTTCCGACATCTGACAAAGTTAATGTTACATTTAACAAGAACTTGGATCTTAAGGGTAATGACACATCTCCTCGTGTAGTTACTCTATACAAAGGTGATTCAATCGGATACGATATAACAGAACCAACAAACGGTACATTTGAATTTGACGGCTGGAATACAGAGTTTAACGGTACCGGTACTAAGTTTAATAAGGATACAAAAATAGACGCTGATAAAACTTATTATGCAACATGGTTTAAGTATTTGAAGATTGAGCTTGTAAATGAAAAAGCTGAATATACAGGACAAGTTATTTCGCCTAAGTACAATATTTATCAAATTAAATATGATGATGCAAGCAAAACTACATATACAAAAGTAGCGAACAGCGATATTGCAAAAGATGCAACGCTTCCGGCAGGCTTTACTGCAACTGTAACAGATAAGGATAATGCTACAACAACAATTCAAAATGTCGGTGTTTATACAATAGCAATTTCTATTGATAATGCCGGAACTTATGCAAACGGTTATAAAATCGGTGAACAGGCTTCAACATTTCAAGTAACATCAGCAAAACTTACAGTAAATGTAGATCCTGATACTCAAAAACAAAAAGCAGGTTCATCTCGTAAGGACCCTGTTGTCACTGTAGTTGATGCTACAGACAATACAGTCGGAAAAAGCGAATATGATATTAAGTATTACACATGGACCGACGCAGGTGCTACTCCTGACGGAAATATTCAGAAGAGTGAATTAAGTGAAGTTACTGACATTACAAAGGTTGGTAAGTATGTAGTTGCTGTTGAATTAAAAGCTAATTCAAACTATGTTATTGATTCGGTTAAGTCAACAACAACAGAAGCGGTATTACTTTATGATGGTAAGACAACAGGCTATGCTGAATATACAGATGCCAAAGTTGGCGGAAACATTGTTTATGAAGTACTTGCAAATGACCCTTCGATTAAAGAAATAAAAGCTAATTCTGTCAAGGGTTCAACAGTTGATTCAACTGCATTACCGTTTAAGGATAGCAAGTATGAGAATGATGTAGCATTTGATAATGCGGAAACTCCTGCAATTAAGGATTATTATGTAAGAGTTCCGGATGTTGATGCTGATAGCATTCAGTTTAATGTAACACTTACAAATCCTGATACTACAACAATAACAGCATCAGACGGTACAACTCTTACACCTACAAAGAATGGTGACGGTACATACACAATTAAGGCTCCTCTTACAAATAAGGGACAAACTGAAAATACTATCACTATTACAACAAAAGCAGGTACAGATAATGATGCACCGACTCTAACATATACATTCCATGTTAAACAACTTGTTGAAGCAAAGATTACTTTGAACTATGGTAACTCACCATATGGTGAAATTATGAAAGATTCGGCTATTACTGATAAAGCAAAAGCTAAAGAAGAATTTGATAAGTCGAATAAATATGCTACAGGATATATTCCTGCGAATGCAGCAAGTAAGCAAAATGTAAGTTATCCGTTCCGTGCATGGGTAGATGTTAAAGACTTGGATGGTATTACAGCAGCAGAACAAGCAAAATTGGTTGATCCTGATATAAATATAGATAGAAATGATTATGCTATATTTATCTATAACGGTAGAACGTTTGTAGATCCGGGATTTACAGCAACAGATTCAGAAGGTAAGCCTGTAACAAATCTTACAAGAAAAATTACAGTAAGCAGAATGCAAGTTCAACAAATTGCGGGCTTGTATGATGTAAACCAAAAGGAAGAGCCAATTACAATTCCTGACAAACCATCAAATTATACAATTACAGAAATAACAAAAAAGTATAATTATCAAGATCCAAGTTCATTTAGAATAAGACCTGATGTATATACAATGGAATATTCTTTTAATGATCCAAATCAAGGAACAATAACTGTTGAAAGAAAAGTAGTTGTTCTACAAGATCGTGGTGATACATATTGTGCAGATCTTATAAATGACTCATCTGTAAACCCTGTATATGTATATTTGAAGAATTCATCAACATTTGATGCAATCACAGGTACAGCACACAATATTTACTTATATAGAATTTTGGATACAGACGCATCTAACTTGATAAACGACTCAGATGCTAACCCGGTATATACTTATTTGAAGAATTATGCCAATGATAAGAGTAATCCAAAAAATCCTATTGCTACATTATATGTAGAATTGCCATCAGGAAATTAATACTAAACGGCAATTAAATATTTTATAATAAAATGGAGGAATGTAACATGAAAAAACGAAGTATAGCATTTTTAACAAGTTTAATTATGCTAATCTCAATGTTACCAACGGCTTTTGCGTCTTCAGGAGGAGGCTTAAAGCCCGGAACAGGGAAAATGAAGTTCCAACTCGACTATATGCAGTATACAGAGGCTGCTAAAAAGGCTTTTGAAGATGATCAAGCCGGAGATGCAGAATTCTCAAGTATAGATGATGTTGGAGGAGACAAAGCTTTTTATAAAAAAGGTATTGTTGAAAAGCAAGACAAACCTAAAAAGTCTGCTATTAAAGTAGGCGACGAATTCTTAGTCGGTGTTAAAATGGTTGACTTTGATAACGTTGTTGAATCAAGTGATGGTATTAATAATATGTGTATAACATTAAAGTACGATCCTGATTATATCATTGCAGAAGATACAATTTCAAGTTTGACAGACGATTCAAGAAATCGTTTGGGTGCCCGTACAGGTAATATCTTTACAAAGCATACTCAAAGTATGAAGTATAATGTTTCTTACTCATTCAATTCAAACAGTGGTGATGTAAGAGCGGATGGTACAATTAACCTTCCATTATTGACAAGTAATATGGATGTCAACTCTACATTGACAGGTGAAACCGATGAATATATAGCTGTTTTGAAGTTTAAAGTAAAAGCAATTCCTACTGATGCTAAAAAGGTTATATACTTCCCGGATGATACTTTGTTGGCAAATATTGAAAGATTTACAATTGCTCTTGGTACAAGAGGTGAAAGTGCTACATACAGTGCGGATGTAGCAGAAGTAAATATCAAGTCAATCATGAGCTTGGATGATTCAAATCTTGACATATTCCCGGCTGGTGCAGCAACAAGAACAGGTATTTCTGTTAAGTCAGGTACAATGGCATCAACTCAATTTGTAGGTGATGTATTTAAACCTGGTGTGACTATGCAGTATGACCTTAGTGACGCAAAACATGAAGATCTTGATACAAGTGATACTGTTACATATAAGTATGGTGCAGCAAGTATTACAGCAGCAGACGATTCAGGCTTGACTGCTATTCCTGCAACACTAACAACTGATGTAAACGGTAAGCACATATATGCAATCGTTGGTAACTTTATATGCGACCTTGGTGCATTAACAGTTAGTGAAATTAAGACTACAAAGATTACAGTAAGCGGTGCTCCGACAACTGCTTATGACGGTACAGCAATCGACTTCAAGAATTTGGTTGCTAAGATTGAAAAGAACAATGGTACATCAGTTGGTGATATTAAATTCACAAACAACTATGAAAATGTCAGTAATGACTTGGCAATTTACAAATCTAATGCTGATGGCGACGTTCTTGCACAAGTAACAACTTCAGACACATATACTCACGGCCCAAACTACTTTGTAGTAGCTGTTAAGAGTGATGCAACAGTTAAGAGTACTGTATTTACAGTAACATCAAATTATGATGATATTACAATTTCAGCATCAACAAACAATGCTGCTAAGACATCATACAACAAAGATGATAACTTCGACCCAACAGGTATCGTTGTAAAAGCTAAGAAAGCATCAGAAACAACAGGTGCTGATGTAGCATTTGATAACTTTGACAGCAATTACAAAGTTGTAATTGCAACAAGCGAAACAGAAGCTAAGACAGCAACAGCTGTAACAGCAAGCACAAAGATTACAGAAGCTATGCTTGATGGTAATCACAAGGTTTACGTTGTTTACACAAATGCAGGTAGCAATACACAATCTGTAGTTTCAGTTGCTACACTTGGTGCAAAGAAGATTAAGAGTGCAACAATTAGCGGTGGAAAGACAGATTATACATATGGCGATAAGCTTAAGACAGATGACCTTGAGTTGAATGTTACATATGATGATAACTCAACAGGCAAAATCTCATATGCTGATTTGGCAGCAGCCGGTATTACAGTTAAAATCGGTGAAACAGTAGTTAATGCTGACCCTGTTATCACACTTGATATGAAAGATAAGACAGTTGAATTTATCTATGACGGTAAAACACTTACTTCATCAGCTAAGATTACTGTAGCTGCAAAGACAGTTTACTACACAGTATCAGACGCAACAATTACAAAGGCATATGATGGCGGATTAACTATTCCTGCAGATCAAACACCACCTACAATTTCAATTAAGGATTCAGCTACAGCATTTGTAGGTACTGACTCATACACAGTTACAGGTACATTTGCATATACAGATAAAAATGTAGGCACAGATAAGAAGATTAAACTAACAACTACACTACCGGAAACAAACGGTAAGTACACATTTGCACCGGATACAGATAAGATTAATGCTGACGGTACACTTAAGACAGCTGCAACAATTACAGCAAAGGCTCTTACAGTTAATGCTGATGCTATAAAAGTTCCTGCAGTTAAGGCTAACCCTAATGCTACAGCTGATGTAACTGATGATAGCTCATTGGTACTAACTAAGGATAATTCATCTATAGTTGATGGAGATAACGTAACACTTCCATTTACATATAAATATGCAGCTAATGATGTAAAGACACCGGGTACTCCTGATGTAACAGTTACAGAAAAGGCTCTTACAGGTACAGATGCAGCTAACTATTCATTCACTCCTGCAACAGTAATTGTTAAGGGTAGCGTAACTCAAGACGCTATGTCAGATATCGAAGTAACAGGTCCTGACAATGTAACATACACATATCCTGATTTGAAACCTAACTTTAGCGGTTTGGTAGTTAATGCAGTATATGGTACAGGTGCTTCGGCAACAAAGGCTCCTGTTACAAACTACAAGCTATTGGATAAAGCCGGTAACGAATTTAATGATGAAGCAAAGCTTCCTTATGGAGATACAACAATAACAGTATCATACACAGAAGGCTCAGTAACAAAGACTAAGACAATTACTCTAACAGCAAAGAAAAAACCAATCAAACTTTCAGAAATCCAATTTGAGGCATCAAAAGCATATGGTGATGATAATGTAAATGCATCAGCAACATTACCAACAGGTGCTATTGAAGCAGCTGACGCTGATAAGGTTAAGCTAACATTCAAAGCTGAATTTGCAACACCAGAACAAGTTGGTGACGCTCAAAAGGTAACATTCTCAGACTTTAAGTTCGCTAAGGTCGGAGAAGGTACAGAAGATGTATCAGGCAACTATGTATTGGTTAATGATGAAGGTACAGAAATAGCTGCTGATAAGACAGTTGAAGGAACAGGTAAGATTACTCAAGGTACACAAGTGGCTCCTGTAGCTCCAACAGTAAGTGTTAACCAAAAGACAAACAACATTGTTGTAGCAGGTCCTTTGGGTGATAATATTGAATATTCAATTAACGGAACAGATTGGCAGACAGGAACAACATTTACAGGTCTTGAAAATGGTAAGGCATATACTGTTTCTGCAAGATATAAGGCTACAGAAACACTTGCAGCATCTCCTGCATCAACAGCAGACGCTACAACATACAAGAACCACCTTGTAGTTTACAAAGTAAATACTTCAACAAGCCCACTTGCTGAAATCTATACAAACGAGACATCAGCAACAAGTGATAACGATATTAATACAAAGATTCTTACAGCTAAGCCAAGCAAGTTCAAGGCATACTTCACAGATCTTGCAGGTAAGACAGCTATTACATATCCATTCACACTTTCAACAGAAACTACACTTTATATGTCTCAAACAGCCGGCGGCGGTGGCGGCGGCGGCGGACGCAGCGTATCAATTAAACTTGATAAGGATACTGTTTCCGGTGTTGTAGGTGATAAGATTAAAGTTACAGCTACTGTAACAGGCTCAACAGCTAAACCAACATGGACATCATCAAATGAAGATGTAGCAACTGTTGACGAAAACGGTAACATCACATTTGTTGGTAAGGGTACAGCAACTGTTAAGGTTAAGGTCAACGGCGTAGTTAAGAATATTCCTGTAACTGTTAAAGAAGCTACAGCAACACCAACACCTGTACCAACAGTTAAGCCGACAGAAGCACCTGTAATCAACACAGAATATACAAAGCCATACGCTTCAGGTTATGATGACGGTTCATTCCTACCAAATAACAACATCACAAGAGGCGAACTTGCAGCTATGATTGCAAGACTAAGCTATGGTGACGATCTACCTGACGGTATGTATCAAGCATCATTCCCTGACGTTGATTCAGACGCTTGGTTCAACAAGTACATCGGTTATCTTGAAGATAAGGATGTATTAAGCGGTTATGAAGACGGTACATTCAGACCTATGGATACAATCACAAGAGGCGAAATCAGTGCAGTTATCGCAAGAGCTCAAAGATATGATTTGATTTCATACAATGGCATCTTCACAGATGTAACTGAAAATGATTGGGCTAAGGATTACATTGAAACTCTTGCTGACAAGAATATCGTTTCAGGTTATGAAGACGGTACATTCGGTCCATATTCACCGCTAACAAGAGCTGAAGCTGTTGCAATTATCAACAGAGTTCTTGTAGAATCAACACCAATCGTAACATTTACTCCTAATGACATTGCAGGTCACTGGGCAGAGGCAGACATTCTTCTTGCAGTAAATGAAAGAATGGTTGGCGCAAATGCAGTAGTTCCTACAGTAAAACCGGAAGAAACAGCAGCTCCTGAAGAAACTGTTGCTCCTGAAAAGACAACAGCTCCTGAAGCAACTCCTGCTGCTTAATAAATATCGAATTATAATAAATGCGATAAATAAAGCAATGTAATGACACAGGGCGGTTATCGCCCTGTGTTATTGCATTTCCAATGGCATTGTCCGTATCTTTGGACAATGCTTTCGGAAATGCAATAACAATTAAAATAATAAGCTGTGTAATTGATTTAACGGAAAAGAGGTGTAATAAATGAAAAAAATATCTGCATTTTTGATTATAATGATAGCAATGCTTATGGTAGGTGTATGTGCTCATGCGGCTGACTTTAGTGTAGATACAACGTCGCTTCCTATGGGTGAGGCATATAAGCCGTACTCAGCACAAATAACAATGAGCGGCGGAAGCAATGACGGATATAGTTTTGAATTTATATCGGGTTTTAAACCAACAGGTCTTACTGTCAACGAGGACGGTTCAATAACGGGTACTCCGACAAGTGCCGGATATTATGCTAATATGAATATCCGTATAAGTAATGTAGACGGTACATACAGAGATGTTACATTTAAGATTAATATAAGAGCGAGATCTATCAAGATTAATGTAACTGCTCCCAAGAATATTATATATGACGGAAACAGTTATACAGCGACAGTTAAATGTTATGATATGAACGGTGGCGAACTGACAGACGCTGTACCGATTATAAGATACGGTAAAGATAATCTTTCGTCTGTAACAGATGCCGGAACATATTATATTGATGTTTATGTATCGGGTTGTATTATATCGGAACGTGAGGGTGATACGCATATTCAAATTGAACGTCAAGGTGCGTCAATTTCATTAAGCGGTGACAAAGAATATCAATATGACCAATTACCTCACCCGCTTACGGCAGCTGACGTAACGGTAACACCGCCTGCGGCAGGATATGTTATTGAGTATAGCAGAAACGGCGGTGAATACACAACCGATGTGCCTGTTTCAAGCGGTATATATACTGCAAGGGTGCATACAACAAACCCTAACTATGAAACGGTATATGACGAATGTACAATTAAAATCATAGGTGAAAATGTAAACTTTACGGTAACAAATACATCGTTTACATATGACGGAAACAGTCATAAGGCAACTGTTTCTTCCGATCCCGCAGATGTTGGATATAAAGTTACATATACTAATTCAAAGGGTGAAACTGTAGAAAATCCGACCAATGCAGATGTTTATACGATAAAAATTACACTTGATAATGATAAAGTGTATTCAATCGGAAATGATTATGATAATAAACTTACAATAAGTCCGCAATCGGGTCACTTTACAACGGATGAAAGCTGGGTATATGACGGAAAGACGCACAAACCGAATATGACGGTTGACGCACCGTATGATGAAAGTAAATATACAATAACATACCGTAAGCAAGGTACAGAAACTGACTTGACTGAAATTACGGATGCCGGTGTATATGATATAATAATTACTTTCCCGAACGGCAACTATATTGCAGATGAAACATCATCGAAAACAATAACGGTTACGCCGAAAACAGTTAATTTTACGGTTACAGACAATGTAGTTGATTATGACGGTAACGAACATACCGCAAAGGTTACACCGACTGAAGCTTTGGCATCGGATTTGTATTCCGTAAAATACGTTAAACGTGATACAGAAACAAAGTTTAACAGTGTTATAAATGCAGGTGTGTATGATATAGTAATTGAGCTTGCAAACAGCAACTATACTTTAGACAATTCTTTCAGTGCAACAATGACTGTTAATGTTACATATACATTTAATTTGGGTAATTCACCGGCTGCTATGATTTATAAGGATACGACGCATGATGCGGAATGGCAGAAAGAAGCGTTGGATTACCTAAAGGCAAATCACAAATTCAGTGAAAACTATTTGCCGAAGGACTGCAGTGCCGATATTACATATAATCCTATAAATAACATTGATGCAGACGGTAACGAATATACTGTAATAACAAGCGGTCTTGATAAATTTGTTGATCCGGGCGTGAATATAAATGACGGTTCGACATCTGATACTATAAAAGGAACGGTCAGTGCCGTATCCGGAGTAGAAGGCTTGTATAAGGTTACATATCAAATCAACGATTCAACTATGGAGAGATATTTGTTAGTTGTGGACAGAAGAATAGGTGATGTCAACAGTGACGGCGCAGTAAACGGTATTGATGCAAATAATCTTGTTGGTAAGGATGCTGATGCGAACGGCGTAAAACAAGCGCGTATTTGGGATGTAAACAAGGATGGCAGGATTGACAATAATGATGTTAATGCAATCAGAAACAGATTCTCTGTAAGATTGGAAGCTTATTATCCTTGGTTATAATTTGACATTGGAGTTATGATGAAACAATTTTGGAGTTGATTTGTCATAACTCTTTTTTGTTAAAAATATTGAAAAACGGTGTTAAAAACAGTCGTTTTCAGTGTATAATATTGACAATTTCAAGTGCTTTGTGGTATTATAAAATATATAATAAGGATAACTATACATTGTTAAGATATATGAAAAGAGGAATTAAAATGAAAAGAAAAGCGGTTTCTATAATATTGGCTTTATCAATGCTTTTACCGACATTGAATTTTGCGGTGTCGGCTGATGAAATCAAAACAGAAATCAATTCGGAGCAGACTGAGGTTTTGGCAACTTCATCTCCGAATGAAAAAAGTACGGAAGAAAATATAGCGGCTACAAACGTACCGTTGGATAATTCAACGGATACTGTAAATATAAATAAAAATGATGTTGCACCTATGACAGACGGAACAGACCTAAGTTCAGATTTACAAAACGGTGATGTGACAATTAATACAAACGGTACATATTATATCGGTTCTGTTGATGTTACAAATATTGTGACGGTAAAAACAGGTGTAAAGGCGGATTTGACGGTTGAAAATGTAACGATGACGTCTGCAACAAGTTCGCCTATTATAATTGAATCCGGTGCAGTTGTTAATTTGCACATAAACGGCACAAATACCGTTATTGCTAAAAAAAGCGGTAAGGCAGGTATTAATGTGGCAGCAAATAGTATAGAGTCGGATTATTCGATTTTGACTGTTGACGGTGATGGTATTCTTAATGTAACAGGTACTGCACAAGCATCGGGAATCGGTGCAAATAAAAATCAAATACATGGTAAGATTATAATAAACGGCGGTACTATTAATGCTGGCGGAGGAATGAAAGGTACAGCTATAGGCGGAGGTATAAGAACATCTGGTAATGTCAGCGGATGTACAATAGAAATAAACGGCGGTATCATAAATGCAAGTGCAGGACGATACGGAACAGCCATAGGCGGTGTGGAGCGTCAGTCTAATGCGGAGATTATCGTAAATGGCGGATATATTAAAGCAACAGCCGATGCTTCGATGACTTATTCCATAGGACCGGGAAGAATGACTCCCACAACAGAACAATTTGGTGTAAATAATATATACATAAACGGCGGCAGTGTAGATGGTACGTTCAGAAGCACAGATTATGACAAAGTTCAAGATAAGTATGGAAATAAACTTAAACAAGTAGTTCTGACAATGCCGGATGCAGTTGAAATGGCAAATAAAGAAGTTACTGTCGGCTCATGGAAAACAGTAACAGACAGCGAAGCAAAGCTGTATGTATATGTAACAGAAGATACAACAGGCTATGCCGTAACATATGCCGGTAAAATATATCGTACAGACAATATAGAAAACCAAACAACACTGACAGAATATTCGGGTTCAGACTGTACATGTACAGATGCAAATTCATCAATTAAATTATCTGTACCTGATGAAATAACTGTAAATAAAATTGTCGGACAGACAAAAATCAAATTAACAACTGATTTTGAAAAATCAAGTGACTGTACTTATCCTACTCATATTCTTAATTGTACATATACATTAACAACAGCTGACGAAAATGAAACAGCAATAAGCAGTGATTTGGCAGAAGTTGTGGACGGATATATAGTTGCACATTATAAGCAGGGAACTCATAAAATTCGTGTTAAGGTAACAGCAACTTTAAATGGATATATTTTTAATAATTCAAAAGATATTTCTTTGACAGGTGATGATAAATCACAGTTTGATATTTCAAAAGGAAATATCAAAATAACAAAAAACAATGATAATAACGATATAGTAACAGTTACGGTTGGTACAACAAGCTATGATATTCCAAAGAATATGGAAATATATATAGTTCAATCAACAAGTCAAACAAGTAATGTAATTGAAGTGGTACAGGGTGCAAATCCTACCATTGTTTTAGATAATATTAATATTTTATCTCGTTCATCTATAAACAATGCATTGACGATAGGTGACTATGTTGAGCTGACCCTTAGACTGAAAGGCACAAATAAAATTGAGTCACAATCTGTAAATCTTGCGGCGGTAAGAGGTATAACGGCTACTTCAAAACTTATTGTTGAAGATTCGGGTGATAATGACGGTGTTATAACATTTAAGTCTGCAAACGGCGCCGGTATAGGCGATATGAAGCAATTTACTGTAAACAGCGGTACTGTATATGCTTATGGCGGAAATGGCGGTGCAGGTATCGGAGGCGGTAAGGACGGTTCGGGCATCAACGTACTTATAAACGGCGGTAATGTTTACGCATATGCCGATGATGATTCTGAAAGTAATGCGGCAGGTATCGGAGGCGGTACAGGCAGTGCATCGGGAACAAGCGGCCGAGGCGGAAATGTCATTGTAAACGGCGGTTATGTTAAAGCTGTCGGTAACGGCTCAGGTTACGGCATCGGTAACGGTGGAAATAAGACTCCGTACGGCACTATTACAATTAATGGCGGAAGTGTAGACGCAACTCTCGGAACAACACCAAATAATGACCCATCATTTGATGCGTTTAATAATTCCGGAACAATTCCTGCAACTAAGTATAATCAGTATTTGGTAGAAACAACGGTTGACGGAATAACAGATGAGCAAGATGTTGAATACTCACTTGTTTCTGATAATGATACAGGTGCAGAAAAGAAAATAAAAACACGTACAGACAAAAACGGTAAGTTGTATTTGTATGCAAATGCCGGAAATCAATGGATTCGTGTATACAAAAACGGTACAACATATTACAGATATTCAAAAGTTGATTCGATGTCAAAGAATACATTTAATTGTACAAACAATACAGAGATAAGTGTTTCTTCTTTCAAAATTCCGGGTCAAATCGGGGATACTGTTATAGATAATGAGAACAGAGTAATCTCTGTAAAAGTACCTTATAACATCATATTGAAAAATATTACACCTAACATAGAATTTATCGGTGCATTTACTCAAAAAGATGCAATGAAATTTAATAATACAACATCAGCAACGTATAAAATAACGGGTAACGATAAGAGTGAAGTGACATATACTGTAAATCTTACTTTGGATTCAGAACATACCGAAAAGCAAGCCGATGTTTATGATGTTTCAAATGGCAGTGTTTATGTAACTGATCTTTATGTAACCTATGGCGGTGTACAATATAAAACCAACGATTTAGGATATGTAATAACGGGAACGTCAACAGAAAATATAGTTAACCTTGATTCGGCAACGAAACTTCCGCCTGTTACATTGAAGAATCTTGACATAAAAATGTCTAATTCGGCTACTCCGATAAATATTATGGGAAATGTTGATATAACAATAGACGGTAACTGTACATTAAGATCAATGATGGGTAATGCCATTTCTGTAAAAAATTCATATTCAAACAATCCACAGCCTACTATAAAATCAACAGAAACAAATCCACTTGCCAATCTGCTTGATGTTCAAGGCGGAATAGGTGCAAATGCAGTAAATACCGAGGCGAATACGAAGCTGACAATAACAGGTGTACCGACAAATCTTACTGCTGTTACCGGAACTGCAGTCGGTGGTGACGGTGAATTTATTACAGACAGCAAGACGTATATTAATATTGCCGAAAACAGTACATCAACAGTTAAAAATGCGAACGGAGATAATCTTTATCAAGTAAAAGCAACATTGAATGGTGCAAAGGGAACAGAAAATATTTGTACATATGAAGATACAGATTATTATATTGGCGACGACCATATATTGTGCTTAATGGTTCCTAACGGTTCATATAATATGAGTGTAGGCTATAGCGAAGATGATTATTCAGGTACAATAGAAGTTGACAGTGCAATGGCAGAAGGAATTTTATATTCCGTATATGTAGAGTCGGTTACTTATGACAGCTCGCAAAAAGACAATAAAGGCGGTAAAGTTGACTTTACTGTTAAAGGTGTGTCAATTATAGGCAACGTTAAAATAAGAGTAAAGAGCCTGGAGGATATTCCTCTTGTTTTGGAAAGTGACGTTATTAAAGACTCAGACGGCAATTATGTTGCGTCGATAACTCTTCCGGAAAACCAAAGTGCAGAAAAACCTGTTGTCTATGAAGTATATTATGATGTTAAGAATAAAGAAACAAAACTTAAAAATAACTTAATAGTCGATTATGATAAAAGTGTGTGCAGTATAACGAATTTTGAAATAGACGGTCAGCTTGGTCAAAGTACAATTTATGAATCGGAAGACAGTCATACAATCACGGTTTATATGCCATATGATCATGAGTATCAAGATTATTATACGCCTTCAAAACTTACATATATCGGCGGAAGAATTTCAAATGACCAAGGTAAACCGATACAATATACTGTTGATATAAACGGCTATGCGAGAACAAAATATACGGTAACTGCTCAAGACGGTACAACGACTGCCGATTATATGATTAAGATATATAAAGAGGCAACTCCGGTGATTACATCTCTGAGCCTTAGAAACCCAACATCAAGTGCGGCTTCTACCGTTACGGTAAAAATAATAGGACGTGCATTGAGCAGTATAAAGAATGCGGAAAACGAGAATAACAGAAAGGTATATATTTATTCTGATGACGGACTTGATCCTGTCGAGGCAACATATGACCTTGTAAACGGTGTTGATACATATACGGCAGAAATCAATATTCCTGAAAATACAAGCGATACAGAGGATAAAATATATACATTGAAAGCTAAAATCGGCGATACCGAACAAACAAGTATTAATTCAACTATACGAGTTCCGAGAAAAGAACGCGGACTTATCGGTATAAATGATTTTACAATCAATAATCAAATAGGCGATACAAAAATATCGGGTGAACAAGGTAAAAATATAAGCATTACAATGCCTTTTGACGCGGATATTACATCATTGCTGCCGAATGTTGAGCTTGAAGATATGTATGCGACATATTCGCCGGCTACAGAGCAGGACTTTACATCTGATGTAGTTTATACGGTTACAGCGGAGGATAAGGTTACAACTAAGGATTATACTGTTCATGTTGAAAAACAGGCAACACCTCAAGTGAACAGCATAACGTTTGAAGACCCTGAACAAAACTCGGAAAGCAGAGTACAGGTTCGGATTAACGGTGATAATCTTGATAATGCGGCAAATGCCCTAAACCATGAAAAAACAATTACCGTAAGTGCAAAACTTATAAGCGGCGAATCTGAAGGAAGCGGTATATCAACTGCAATCGCACAGGTTGACGAAACCGGTAATTACATTGCTACGCTTAATGTTCCGAAGAATGATAATGATACAAAGAGAGTTTATGAATTATCTGTAAGTGTTTGCGGTGAAAAACAGGATTTGTCTGGAAATACAACACTTACCGTTCCGGAAAGAAAGTCGAACAGAAAAGAATTGACAGATTTTGTTGTTTCGGAAAACCAAAGTGAAATTTCAAGAAACGGAAATAAGTTGTACTTGTATGTACCGTACAACACGAATTTAAACAATGTAATACCTAAAGTAAGTCATACTGGTGTATCATATACACCTACAGACGCACAGGATTTGAACAGTACAAAAGAATACACCGTCATTGCAGAGGACGGAACAAAAAATGTATATCAAATCAATGTATTGAGAGAAGGCGTTGCAAAGGTAAACAACGTAAACATAAATCAACCTGAAACATTTAATGATACTGATATAACAGTTGATATAACAGGTCAGTTTATACCGTATTTAAGAGATGGTGAGGTTAAAGATACAATGGAGGTTGTTGCAGTACCTCGCGGTGACGGAGAAACTCAAAAGGTAATGCTTGAATATGACGGCTACGGAGGTCATGCAATCGGTAAAGTTACATTACCTCAAAATGATACAAGTGAGGATAAGAAATATGACTTTAAAATAACGATTAACGGCAGAGAACAACAAATCGGTTTGTCGGGAATTGTTACAGTACCGCGTAAAGAAAGCTGTAGAATTACAGGCTTTAGAATTAACAACCAGACTAAGGACGCCGAAATCAATGATGACGACAATACAATCACGTTGTATATGCCTTATACGACTGATTTAACGGCGTTGACGCCTAAAGTTGATATAGACGGTAAGGATTACACACCAAAGGGAACACAGGATTTCACAAATCCTGTACAATATACCGTGACAGGTGACGGAGGTGTTTCAAAAACATATACTGTAACAGTTAAGCGTTCGGGTATGCCGACAATAACAAGTGTATCGGTTTCAAATGCTCCCGAAACATTTAAGGGCAGTGATGTTAAGGTTGAAATGTCAGGTATTTTCAACGAAAGTATGAAAGTTTATGCCGTATCGGAGGACGGAAATAGCAAGATTGAATGCCATGATGCAGTTGTCGGCGATGTAACGGACGGTTTCAGAAGTGCGTCTGCAAGTATAACAATGCCTGAAAATGATGATACTGAAAATTCAAAGAATTATACATTGGTATTTGATGTTGACGGATTTGAAAATGTATCGTATGTTCCGCTAAAAACTGTTACAGTTCCGAGACGTAAGACGAGGACTATAACTAATTTCTATGTTCAAAATCAAGTTGGCAGTGCTGATATACAGGATAAGGATGTTTATGTAAAAGTACAGTATGATACTGACATAAGCAAGCTTACACCGAATCTCAGAATTGACGGTGACAGTTATGCGCCGGAAGGGGAGCAGAACTTTGATAACGAAACAAAGTCACTTGTATACAAGGTATCGGCGGCGGATGATGTGGACAGAGAATACACTGTACATATTTCAAGAGATGGTAAACCTACTATTAACGAGGTAAGTTATACTTCACCGGTAACGTTTAAGGGCGGACTTGTAACAGTAGGCTTGAACGGTATATTCTTTGAAGATGTAAAGGTGTATGCAGTGCCTATAAGCGGTGGTGCAAAGATAGAAGGAAAAACAATTTCATTTGAAGATAAATCAGCAACTGCAACTCTTAATATTCCTACTAACTACAGTACTGAAAGTGAGCAGGAATACAGAATTGAATTTGTTATAGATGGTTTTGATACAAATTATTCAAGTGAAACAAAAATCACAGTTCCAAGACGTACGACTCGTAAGATAACTGAATTTACATTGCCTGATGTGCAAGAGGGTGAAACGAAGATAGATGGTACGGATATATATATATCATCACCGTATATCTATGATTTATCATCTGTGACACCGCAAATCACGTTTGACGCTGATGAAATATCACCGAGTGCCGATACCGCGCAGGATTTCAGTAATTTGGACAATCCTGTTAAGTATACGCTTTCATCGGCAGCCGATGAAGATGTAACTTATACGGTACATATTGAACGTGTTGGTGATGATCCGTATTTGGAGAGCTTGACTGTTGACGGACAGTACGGTGAAACAGAGTATGAAGACGATAATGTAAAATTGGTGTTGAAGTCAAGTGCAAAGCTTAACAGTGTTGAACCTGTTTTGCAAATACACGGTGACGATTATTCGCCAAAAGGTGCGCAGGACTTTACAGATTCAGAAAAAAATCCTGTTGTCTACACAGTGAAAAACAAATATGGTGTAGAACATAAGTATTATGTAACGATAACAAAGAAGAGATCAAGCGGCGGAAATAAAGGATCATCAGCTACTCCTACACCGACTCCGACCGGAACGCCGATAACGACAGTTGAACCGACGAATTCGCCTAAACCGAATGACGGAAATCAAACACCAAATCCAACGGAAATGCCGATAACCAAGCATGAACCGTATATAAGCGGTTATGAAGAAAACGGCGTGGTACAATTCAGACCGGATAATACAATTACTCGTGCGGAAGTGGCGAAGATATTGACGGTGCTTGATGGTGACTTTGATGTAAATAAAACATATGCTAATAAGTTCAGCGATGTACACGATGGTACATGGTATCAGAATTATATCAATTTCGCAGTAGAAAAGAATTATATTTCGGGTGATGAAAATGGCTTATGCCGTCCGGAAGATATGATTTCAAGAGCAGAATTTGCGTCTATAATCGCAAGATATATTAATATTGAACCGTTGGACGGCGAAGATAAATTTACCGATATTGCAAGACTTGATTGGTGCAAAAAGTATATAAATGCCTTGGCCGAAAAGGGAATTGTTACGGGTTATGAGAATGATGAATTCTTGCCTGATAATAAGCTTACAAGAAGTGAAGCAGTCGCGATTATCAACAGAATTACTGATAGAAAAATGACTCCTGAAATTCTTGAAAAATTAACTTGTCCATTCAGTGATGTTTCTGAAACACATTGGGCATATAACGATATACTTCTTGCGGCTTGCGAGTATTAAAAAAGAATGACAATTTAAAAGAAGAACCATTAGTTTGGTTCTTCTTTTTTGTTTTGGGGTATTCAAAATAAAGATGAATATGTGAGTGGGGTTATTGCCACAGTGATTTTGATTAGGGATTTAACGTCTGATATAGTATGTAGCAGCCTATACAATTTTGCAGGCGAATTTTGTTTGCAAACATTCTGTCGGAATAAAAGAAAAACCTTGTAAACATTACTGCTTACAAGGTTTGTGGTGCCGATGGTGGGGGTCGAACCCACACGATGTTGCCATCACGGGATTTTGAGTCCCGCGCGTCTGCCAATTCCACCACATCGGCAAATTACCCAATTATAATACCATAAATATCTTCTAATGTCAAGACTAAAATCAAGAAATAAGTATTTTTTCTATTCCACCGATATATTTTTTGAAAAGTCTTGCGATAAAGCCTACAAGAATAGCGGCAACGATAGTTCCTTCGCGGACACCGTCAAGGTGTCTGAACATTATAAACGATAAAATTGCTGCAATTACTGTCATAGACGAATCGAATGCGATTTTGGTTTTACCGAAATCGGTACTGAACACATCGGAAACCGCTCTGACGGTTGCCTCACCAGGTAACATTGCAACGTTTGCGACCATTTCCATAAACACACCGAAACCGAGAATTAAACAGCCTACTATAAGTGATACAACTTTCATAGCATATGCTTCGGGCTGCATAAATCCGAGCAATGACATTGTTAAGTCAATAAAGAATGAAAATAATGCAATAATCGGCAGCTGCAACAAGTTTTGAAGTTGAAAATTACGTCTTAAAAGAATTACTTGAAGAATTACAAGAAAAATATTAAAAACCAACGTAAACATTCCGACTGTCGGCGTAAAACCAAGACTTAGAGTGTAGGGGATACTTGTAATCGGTGAAGTACCGAGTCCGGCTTTTGTGATAAAACTTACGCCGAGTCCGTTGACGAAAAGTCCCGCAAGTAAAAATATGTATCGTTTTATTAATTCTGTTTTGTCTGTCACTGTAATTCCTCCGTATTTGTCATATTATTGCATATTTTAAAAAATGTGTTGATAAACTGCTCTTTTTCACTTTCTGAAATTCCGCCCAAAATCTCATTTTCGACTTTTTCAAAAGTATCATTCACTATTTCTTGAAGCCGTTTGCCCTCATCGGTTAAATACACATATAAAGAACGCTTGTTTCCGTCCTTTGTTTGACGTATAATAAGCTTTTTTTCTTCCATGCGTGACAGTATGCCGGTAAGCGTTGCCGGCTCGATTTGACACCCTGTGGCGATTGATTTTTGTATGCAACCGTTATGCTTACCTAAATAGTCAAGCACTTTCGGCTGACCTGCTGTGAGTTTATAGGGGGATAGAGCGTCCAATACCTTTTTTTGAAACAATGATTGGTTTACCATTATCATATAATGAAAACTTTTATCCATAAAGCACCTCTATTATTAGTATGCTAATAGTTAGCTTGCTAACTATTATAACTTTGTATGCGAATTTTGTCAATAGGCAAAATAAAAACCTAAACTCTTTTGAGTTTAGGTTTTTTAAGTTATTATTCGTCAACTTCTTCTGATTTGAATGCCGTTTCGGACATTGGGGAAGTGTGGATTGTAAATCCTGATTTTGCATTGCCTGTGACGGTGATTTCTTGAATGTGAACATTGTCGGTATTTAGACAACTAAGATCCGATAAGCGGTCTTGGTTTTCGTCATAAAAGAATTTTGATGTTTCGGTAGGAACGGTAAATACAACATTATCATACTCGGAAAATATAGAAAAATCGAGTTCTTCACCCGGCTCATAGTCGGAATAACGTGAATTGACCAAATAATATGTATTTGTTTTGAATTTGCCCTTATCAAGAGAAATATAGTTTTTTGATTTATAATCCCAATCGTTTGAAGCTATAAATGTACCTGGGGTCAATTCTTTTCTGTCCATAACGGTGCGTATTTTGGTTGTATCTATATCGAAATACCATTCATATAATGTGTTCGTGCCATCATCGACTGAATATATACATTTGATATAATCAAACGTTTGCGGATAAGAAGTGGCAAAGAGTTTTATAATATTTTCTGTGGTTAATTTGTCGGTTACGCCGTCTTCGTAAATCGTCTTGCATTGCTTGTCTGATGTATATGCAAGAAATTTTGTGACGACTTCTCCGTCAAAATCTTCAGGCAAAGTCCATTCAACAGACATATCACTGTTAAATTTAATTTTCGGAGATATTTTTTCGGAAACAACTGACGGTTCGGTATAGTTATCAGTATAGTCATTATTTGTACGTCTTGCCAAATTGTAATACCAATTCCATGCTTTGAATATACCGCCATCGACTGCGTAATGATTACAGAATAATACTTTGTTTAGCAGGTCATAAAAATCTTCCCTTGTTATAGGAGATTGTGCATTGGAAGTATCTTTATTTTCGATAAGATTGTTTTGGTAAGCATAATCATATATCTCGTTCGGTTCAGACCTGTCGTATACGTTGTCTGAGTCGGAACTGTATGAAATTCCCGTTAATCTTCCTGAATAAGTCAGTGCTTGCAGATTTGTAAGATTGTCCTCAAGATTTATATTAATTATATCGTCAAGAGTTAATACAGTTCTTTCAAGCACTGAAAGAAGTATTTTTGATTCATCACTGATATTATCAAATGATTTTAGATAGTCGTAAACATAAAGATTTTTAAAATCATCTACATTGTAATGTTGAAAATTTTTAATTGCATTAAGTGCCTCTTGAGTTGTGATGTATTCGCCTTTGTTTAAATCGTCATCTGAAATAATGCCGAATTCAATTAGCGGAGTTAAATCTCCCTTTTTGTATTGGGTGATGTGGACTTCTCTGTTGTCGCCGTCCCAAGTGATGTTTAAACGAAAGGCATTTGCAACATCGGAAAGCGGAATATATGTGGAGTCATTGATTATTTGCGGTGCGACTTCAAGAGGATTTTTATAGCTATGTGTGTTGCCGTTATATATGATGTCACGAGTTGCCTGCGTGTCACCGATTGTTAGATGTAATGTAGTTTCATCTTTTGCGATTGTAACCTTTTGTGCGTCACCGTCCCAATCTACATTGTAGTCAAGATATTCCAAGATTGCACGTACAGGTACAAGGGTGCGGTTGTTTTCGATAATTATGGGTGCGTCCGTAACCATTTCAGTATCGTTTACATACACTTTCACGTTATTGTCAGCCAAAGCGCATGGCACGATATAAGCAGTAAGAGCGAGTGCGGAAAGCAGGCTTATAATTTTTTTCTTCATAACAACATCTCCTTTTCCGTAATTTACAATATTTATAATCGAATTATATCATATCGAACAAATTTATGTCAATAATTAACTGTAAAATAACACAAAAAAATACTGTCCTCTCATTTTGAGAGGACAGTATAATTAAATCGAATTAGTAAACTCTTACTGCACCTGCGTATTGAGAAATACGGTATTCTGTGTTGATTGAAGAAATCTTAACAACGTCACCTGTTTGAGGAGCGTGAATCATATTTCCGTTACCAACATAGATACCAACGTGGTGAATGTTTCCGCCCTTACCGAAGAATACAAGGTCACCCGGCTGTAGGTTGTCGCGACTTACATAAGTTCCGTTATTTCTTTGGTCTGCCGCTACACGGCTTACGCTGATACCGTTCTTTGAACATACATACTGCACAAGACCGCTGCAGTCGAAACCTGATGGGGAAGTACCGCCCCAAACATACGGAACACCAAGATATTGCATTGCTGTGTTTACGATAGATTGTCCCTTTGATGAAGATGACGGAGCCGACTGTGTTTCTTCTGATTGTGAAGATGTTGACGGTGCAGATGTTGCAACGTTGGCTGCGGCTGCGTTTTGCTTGGCAATTCTTTCTGCTCTTTCAGCGGCTGCCTTTGCGTCTGCAATTTCCTGTTGTTTTTGTGCGATAGTGTCTTTTTCTATCCATTCGCCTGTGAATTGAAGGGAAGTATTGATAACGTAACCTTCTTTATAGTCATCACCGTAGCAAATCTTTATAAAATCATTTTCACCGCTTAGTACATATACATAAGTACCGTCTGAAAGTTCTTCTATAACATCTGCGTCAGTGTTTGCTGCACTTCGTACTCTTACAGATTCGCCTGAAAGTGTAACTTGAGCAATTCTGTAATTAGTATAACTCTTTTTAGCCTCGTCTGCAAGGTTTTTATCTTGAGTTATCGATTCGCTTGGAACATAACCTGTCTTACCGCCGTTATAAGCTATTTTGTACCAACCCTCTGAGTTTTCCATAACTTCAACTTCTGTACATACTTCGACTTTGTCGATAACGTTAGCCTCGTCTGACGGAGTTTCTCTTACGTCAAGTGAACCGTTTGAGATAAGTACATAGCCAAGAGGGTAAAAACTCTTTGCCGCGATTTCGCTTTCTTCTGCTGTATTTTCAGCAGAAGTCTCTGTAGATTCTGTTGAAATCTCGGCAGTACCTTTAACTGCGTCTGTAATATCCTTTTGAGCGATTGTTATGCTCTGCTCTGCTGCTGCCGCATTTATTCTTTGTTCTCTTTCTGTTTTTGAATTGTTTAAGCCGGATGCTTGTGCTACTGCAAGTGAACTTATCATTGCTACTGCTATTACAGCAATAAGTGAATGCTTAAAGTTCTTCATAAAATAAAACCTCCTAATGATTTAAGTTTTCTTAACGATTACTTAAATTGCATTTGTATTTCTAATATATTTCTAAAACATTACAAACAGGATTATACACCACATTAAACCATTTGTCAACACTTTTTTAATCGTATCGTATTCTTTTTGTAACAATTCAGTAATAAAACGGTAGCTTTTGTAACATAAAACAAGGGGTAAAATGTTCAATATGTCGCATAAACAGTACGTTTTGTAGGTGAAATAATGTAAAAGTGTACAAAATTCAAATAATTCAAAAATTACAGAATTTCAGCCTAATATTACAGGCAGATTACGCGTAAAGTATGTTTCTTTGTAAAAATCGGTGCATTTATATTACAAACACGTTACAAAGATTACAAAAGTTACATTGCCGTTGTAAAGAAAACTGCGATTTGATATAATTAAAGCATACAAGGAGTAAGAAATATGGTTGAATATATTAAAATCGCCGTATTCTTTTCGATTGGGGTGTATATTTACGAACGCATAGACATTGCGTTTGCATTAATTTTTCTTTTGTCCCTTATAATGGTATTGACAGTTGTGTCGGTTTTTAAACATAAATTCAATACAAAAATACTTGTTATGATGACGGCGCTTGTTATGGGCACAGTTCTTTGCAACGCCCAAGTAAGCGAAAATGCACATGATTTGTATAAGTATGAAGGGCGGTATGTGACTGTCGTCGGTCGTGTGTGCGAGATACCGCAGGACAGTGAAGAAGATGAAAATGTACGATATGTAATCGATGTGCGTAAAGTAAATAATGAAAAGGTAAGGGATAAAATCCTTCTTACTTCCGATAATAAGCCGGAATACGGTGATACCGTAACTTTCGGCGGATTTATCGACGAACTTCCTGAAAAATTGAATAGAAATGGCTTTGATTATAAGAAATATTATAAAAAATTGGGGATTTTCTTTAAATCATACAGCAGTGAAGTTAAACTTTCGGACGAAGTGATAAAAGATTATTCACCATATGCGATTAACAATTCGTTTAAGAACTCAATTTCAAAATTAATTGACAAGCATTACAAGGGCGATTACAATGCGATAATGAAAGCTGTGCTGATAGGGGATAAAAAAGAATTTTCGGACGATTTTGATAAGATACTTACCAAAACGGGTACGAAAAGATATTTTTATTCTTCGTATCTTCATATAATGCTTTTAATGTCCTTAATAACGCTTGTTTTGGGCATATTCAAAAAGAGGACACGCGATATTTTGACGGTGTTTCTTCTTATTATATATGCTTTCGCAAATGCAAACAATACCGTTTCGGTCAGATTGGCTGTGATGATAGCGGTAATAATATTTACCGAAAGTAAATTCGGACGTAAATATTATCCGGATATAGTCGGTATAACGTTGCTTGCGGTCGGAGCGGCAAACCCGATAATGCTGTTTGACGCAGGATTTGTGATGTCGGTGCTGTCGGCAATTATGATATATTACTTTTACGACTGTGTGCACGGTAAACTTAAATTTATACATATAAAATACATTCGCAGACTTTTTGCGATAGGCATAATTTGTACAATCGGACTTTTGCCTGTTTCGGCGTACTTTTTCGGTGCTGTTTCGATATATTCGATTGTTTTGTCAATAATAATGTTGCCTTGCGTGACGGTGATTATAGTGCTTGCACCGATTTTGCTTGTAATGCTTGCGGTATTCAATACCGCACCGCTGTTTAAACAGGCGGTTGACTGTGTGCTGTTTATACTAAAACTTGTGCCGACAATTTCATATAAACTCGGTCTTGTATCGCATACAGTTGCAAAACCGAATTTGTTATTACTTATTATATACACTCTTGCCGTTGTCTGCGGAGTGAAATATATTAAGAAGAAAAACAGTCAAATGCGTATTGCGATTTTTGTTGCGGCGGCATTGATGACTTCGTATGTAATAGGCGAAGTGATTAGTACAAATAATGTGGAAATTACATTCGTCAATGTCGGTCAGGGTGACGGTGCGGTAATTCAAGCACCGTACCGATTTAATGTGCTTATAGACGGCGGTGGTGGTAATTCGTATTCTGATTACAACCCCGGTGAAAAGGTGTACCTTGATTATCTTGAAACAGAGGGGATAACAAAGGCAGACAGTGCGTTTGTAAGTCATTATCATCAAGACCATGTGCAGGGAATTATAGCGGCAATGGAGAATATAAAGGTAAGAAATTTATTTCTGCCCGATAATATGGAGGGCAGTGAATGGCGTGAGGCACTTGAAAATACCGCAAGGGAAAACGGCACGACAGTGCATTACATTTCACAGGAAACACTTCTTACTTATAATAACGGAATGACAATAAGAATTATTCCTCCGTCAAATAAGACAGGGTTAAGTGATGATGAAAATGATACTTCATATGTGTATTACGTTGAGTATAACGGTTTTTCTGCAACATTTACGGGTGATATGTCAGCATTTGCCGAAAAGAATTTGATTGACGACGGAAAAGCAGGCAAAACGAACTTGTTAAAGGTTGCACATCACGGCTCGAATACCGCAACGTGTGAAGAATGGGTTGAAAAATTAACTCCCGAATATGCGGTTATAAGCGTCGGTGAGAATAATCCATATAATTTGCCGAATGATGATGTACTTGAAAGACTGAAAAATACACAGGTTTTTCGTACTGATTATGACGGCGATATAAAATTTATAATACATAAAAACGGCAGTGCCGAAACTGATATATATAATAGGAGATAAGAATGGCGGAAAAGAAAAACGGAAATTTGTTAAAACTGAAAAAACAGCTTAAAGAGGGTATTTTAGCACCTTTGTATGTGTTTTACGGTGAGGAGGATTACCTGCGTGAAATGTACGTTAATAGGGTAAAAGACTGCGTTCCCGACGGCGGATTCCCCGACTTTAACCACATAAAAATTGAAGGCCGTGACGTTGCGTTTTCGGAATATGACGACGCGTGGGAAAGCTTTCCGATGATGACGGAGAAAAAGCTGATACACATTAAGGACAGCGGTATTTTTCAGTTGAAAAGCGGAAAAGATGAGGCATCGACAGAAGAAAAAAAGGAATTTTGGACCGAAAAGTTTAAAAGAATATCTGACGATACGGTCGTGATTTTCGATGAAACATCGGTTGATAAAAGAAGTGCTTTGTATAAGGCGGCGGCAAAGGTCGGAACAGTGGTTGAATTTACTTATTTGAGTGAGGCTGACCTTGTGACGTGGGTTGTCAAGCAATTTCTGAACGCAAAAAAGAAGATTTCAAAAGAAAATGCGTATTACCTTATAACCATATGTGACAGTGGTTTGGCGAGCATTAATAATGAAATTAAAAAGCTGATTGATTTTTGTGATGAAGAAATATATAAAACCGATATTGACAGAGTTGTTGCAAAGTCAATGGAAGTTATCGTTTTTGAACTTACGGACGCGATTATGCTCGGCAATACACAAAAGGCAATGGAAACGCTTGCCGATTTAAAAACGGTCAAAGAAAATGTGTTTACGCTTATATATTTAATGCTTTCGACATTTGAAAAAATGCTCCGTGTAAAATTAATGAACGGTGCGCCGCAAGCTGAGATTGCATCGGAAATAGGCGTTTCGTTGTTTGTTGCAAGAAAATATATAAACAGCGCAAAAGGCTTTTCGGAGGATTCGCTTGTTTGGATGCTAAGGCGAGTTGCGGAGATTGACTTGGCGATAAAAGAAGGACGTGTTGAGGAGTGGAATGCATTGGAACAATATGTTGCGGAATGTATTTACAGAAGTCACAAATAAAATTTATATAAAAAGAGGGAGAAATTATGAAAAAACAACTTATTGCAGTGGTGTCTGCGTTGGCAATGACGTTTGCGTCATTACCGTGTGTGAGTATTGCGGCGGAAAATGTGACGAAACCCGTTTTACAGTACACGTTTGACGGAAACAAACAGCTTGCCGATCAAAACGGCAAAAATGAATTGAAACTGTCGGGCGGTGCAAGTGTAACTGATGACGGTAACAAGGGTAAAGGTCTTTTGCTTGACGGTACGGACGGCTATGCCGAATTGCCGGATAATATTCTGTCAAGCGATATGACGATTACAACGTGGGTGAAGATTAATAAATTCACAACATGGGGCAGAGTTTTCGATTTCGGTACGGACTCAAACCAAAACTTTTTCTTTGCACCGTACAGCGGCGGTGCTTCAAGATTGGAGATAAAAAACGGTGCAACCGTTGATACAATGGATTGCACGCAGGAAACCGCAAAAGATTGGGTAAACTATGCGATAACAATTAAAGGCGATACCGTTTCATATTACAGAAACGGCAAACTTATAAAGAGTAAGTCGGGTATAAAGGATATATCCGAACTTACAAACACTGCTAATTATATAGGTAAGTCGCACTATGACGGTGACGCATATTTATCGGCGGTAGTGGACGATTTCAGAGTTTATAACACCGCACTTTCACAGGACGAAATATTAAAAGTTATGGCTGACGGTGAAATAAATGCCGATGTTATGCTTGATTCCTATGCGATAAACGATGAACAGATTGTGACAGGCGACAGTATAACTTTGCCGCAGGCAGACGGTATTGTGTGGAATGAAACAGATAATCTCGGACTTATAAACACCGAAACAGGTGCGGTTAAGCATAATAAAACCGCCGAAACAGTAACGCTTGTGCAGTCATATGGGGGTGTAGACAGAGAGTATGCATTGTATGTGACGGGCAGTGAGGAAGAACCTTATTCGATTAATATTGACGCTTCGGATAGAAGTAAGGATGTTTCGGACGATATGTGGGGATTGTTCTTCGAGGATATTAACTCTGCCGCAGACGGCGGACTTTATGCGGAAATGGTTCAAAACCGTTCTTTTGAAAAGAGTGATGAAAAAGAAGGACATTTATATAATTGGGGACTGTATTCAATATATAAAGAGCCTAACAGAGAGGACGGCAAATATTATACCGCCGAAAATATACAGGTTAAAACAGATAAACCGATGAACGAAAATAATCCTACATATATTACAATTCCGAAAGGTGAAATGATTTGTAATGACGGTTTTTATGACGGAACCGAATGGGATTGCGATAAAGGTACATCTTTCAGCGGAATGAAATTTAAAAATGGCGAAAAATATGATTTTTCGGTATATGCACGCGGCGAGGGTGAACTGACGGTGTCGTTGGGAATTGTAATAGATGAACATAAGGCTAGTTTTGAGGTTGAACCTTTTAATGAGGCTGCTGCTGTTATAAAATGTAATTCAAAAGACGATTGGAAAAAGTATTCTGTTACATTCACTGCTGACGAAGAACTTGAAAGTGACGGCAGCGGACTTATTGTTACAAATACAGGCGACAGTGACCTTGATGTAGATATGGTATCGCTTATGCCGGAGGATACATATAAAGGACACGGCTTGCGTAAGGATTTGATGGAACAGCTTGAGGCAATGCACCCTAAATTCTTGCGTTTTCCGGGAGGTTGTGCCGTTGAGGGACAGACAATGGATACGGCTTGGAACTGGAAAGATACAATCGGTGATGTGTCGGAGCGTAAGGAAATGATAAACATATGGAATCCGTCTGCAACGGAGCCGTATATGATGACTTACGGACTTGGTTTTTATGAGTATTTCCAAATGTGCGAGGATTTGGGTATGGAGCCTGTTCCGATTTTGAATTGCGGTATAGCGTGTCAAGTCCGCAGCGGAAGTGCAACGGACGAAGAACACCTTGTTCCTATGGACAAATTACAGCCGTATATTGACGATGCGCTTGACCTTATCGAATTTGCAAACGGTACTGATGAAAGTAATGAATGGGTGCAAAAGCGTATTCAAATGGGACATAAAGAGCCGTTTAATATGAAGTACATAGGTATCGGAAACGAGCAGTACGGCGATATTTACTTTGAAAGATATGAAGAATTTGCAAAGCAGATACACGAAAAATATCCCGATATTAACCTTGTAACAACGTCAGGTACTGCGTCAAGCGGAAGTTCAAATGACCTTGCATGGAATTGGGCGAATGAGCATGAGGAGCTTGCCGACCGTATGGACGAGCATTATTATGAAACAGCAGATTGGTTCAGACAGCACGCTTACAGATATGATAATTACAGACGTGACACAAATACAAAGGTATTTTTGGGTGAATATGCGTCAAAGGGTAATGCTTGGTATAACGCACTGTCAGAGGCGGCGTTTATGACAGGTCTTGAAAGAAATGCGGACGTTGTGCGTATGGCGAGCTACGCGCCTATGTTTGCGAAGTATGGCAATACACAGTGGTCGGCGGCGGATATGATTTGGTTTAATAATTCGGATTACGTTCTTACACCGAATTATTACGTTCAGTCACTGTTCTCAAATAATCAAGGAGATTATTCTTTGCCGACAGAGGTTAAACTGAACGGTATCGAAAAAGACGACGCACTTAAAGGCGGTGTTGCAGTTGGAAGTTGGGGAACACATAATGAATTTAAAGATATAAGATTATATTCGGGTGATACTATCGGTGTATTGACGCCAAGTGAGTCTGAAGAATATGATGATGAGGACGATTATAACTTAGATGAAGAATATGATGAGGACGATTATAATTTAGAAGATCGGGGTTGGAAGATTGGCAAAGGCGAATGGACAATGAATAAAGAAGGCACACTTGTCCAATCCTCTGATGAAACAGGTGCGATATGTTATTTTCCGTATCCGGATAACAGACAATATACTTTGTCGCTTAAAGCACGCAAATTGAGCGGCGGCGAGGGTTTCCAAATAGGAGTTGCGGCAGATGATGCATTGAATTATTACAGAGTTAATATAGGCGGTTGGGGCAATACAACCGCAAAGGTACAGCACATTGTAAACGGTGTAAGTTCTTCTTCCGGTAACGTTGCGGAACAGTCGTATGTCGGTAACGTGCATATAAATGATAATGAATGGTATGACGTTACGGTTGAAGTGACTGATGATGAAATCAAAGCATATTTGAATGATGAATTTATATGCTCATATAAAAAGCCTAAGGAATACGGCCCTGTGTATTCGTCAAGTGTATATGATGAGGAAACAGGTGACGTTATAGTTAAGGTTGTCAATACAATGGACAGTGACGTAAATATCGGAATGAATGTATCGGGCGAAACGGTAACGTCAAATATCGCAAAGACAACTGTTATGTCGGGCGATACAAATTTGGAAAACAGTCTTGATAATAAAAATGCAATCGTACCGAAAGAAATCGAACTCACAAACGCAAGCAATAACTTTACATATAATGCACCTGCCGATTCATTCAGTATTATAAGACTTAAAACAGGAAACGGTGGAAGTAAGGCGTATATTTCGGGATATGAGGACGGCACATTCAGACCGGATAGTACAATAACCCGTGCTGAGGCGGCGGCAATTATAGCAAGATGTTCGTCTGATTTTGACGAAAATAAGATGTATTCAAGTAATTTTACCGATGTATCGGGTGATGAATGGTATGCGAATTATGTCGGATATGCCACTGAAAAGGGGTATATTTCGGGTTACGATGGCGGTCCATTTAAGGCTGACATAGATATAACACGTGGAGAATTGGCAGTTATTTTGAGTAAATACGGCTCATTTGACGGAGATGGAATATGTACAGAATTTTCAGATGTGCCAAACGATTATTATGCAACAGGATATATAAAGTCGTTGTATGATGAAAATATCGTAAGCGGATATGAGGACGGCACGTTTAAGCCTGATAATTCAGTAACTCGCGCGGAGGCGGTTACAATGATGAATAAAGTGCTTGATAATCCGATAGCGGAAAATGCAGAAAATCCGTTCGGTGATGTTTCACCAAATCATTGGGCGTATAATCAAATTATGACCGCAGTACAGGGAAAGTAGCGGACTGTTTTCCCACGTAGGGGAGGTCATTGGCCGCCCATTAAAGAAAAGACAAAAAGGGCGACCGATGATCGCCCCTACGAAATCCGCTCTTTGAGGAGAGGTGTCACGAAGTGACGGAGAGGTGGCAGAGGCGATATAACATAAGTAGGGGACAGCACCTCGACGTCCCATATATGCTAACTGTAGGGGAGGTCATTGGCCGCCCATTGAAGAAAACACAAAAAGTGCGACCGATGATCGCCCCTACGAAATCCGCTCCTTGAGGAGAGGTGTCACAAAGTGACGGAGAGGTGGCAGATGCGATATAACGAAAGTAGGGGACGGCACCTCGACGTCCCATATATGCTAACCGTAGGGGAGGTCATTGGCCGCCCGTTGAGGAAAAAACTAAAAGAGGGCGACCGATGATCGCCCCTACGAAGTTTTTTTATTAAGGAAATGTGGCAGAAACAAAGCCACCCCTCAGACGGCTACGCCGTCAGCTCCCCTCGATGGGAGCCGAAAAGCCGCTCTTTGAGGAGAGGTGTCACGAAGTGACGGAGAGGTGGCAGATGCGATATAACGAAAGTAGGGGACAGCACCTCGACGTCCCACATATGCTAACCGTAGGGGCGGTCATTGGCCGCCCGTTAAAGAAAACACAAAAAGGGCGACCGATGATCACCCCTGCGAAAGCCACTCTTTAAAGGAGAGGTGGCAAAAATAAAAGGAGAAACACAATGAAAAGAGAAGATATAAACATACGTGATCCATTCATATTGCCGTATGAGGGCAAATATTACCTATACGGCTCACGCGGAAGTGAAGTGTGGGAGGACAATGCGACAGGGCTTGACGTATACGTCAGTGAAGACCTTGAAAATTGGTCTGAACCAAAAGAGATATTTACGCGAACGGCAGATTTTTGGGCGGACAGACATTATTGGGCGCCTGAAGTTTATGCGTACAACGGCGCGTTCTATATATTTGCGTCATTCAAATCGGCGGACAGATGCCGCGGAACTATGGTATTAAAGGCAGACAAGCCGGACGGCAAATTTACGGTACACAGTGAGGGTACAATTACACCGCCGGATTGGGAATCGCTTGACGGCACATTATACATAAGCAAAAGCGGTAAGCCGTATATGATTTTTTGCCATGAATGGGTACAGGTAAATGACGGTGAAATGTGTGCGATTGAAATGAGTGCAGATTTAAAAAGAGCAGTTGGTGAACCGATTTTGTTGTTTAAAGCGAGTGAGGCGAGCTGGATTGCCGAGGCACAGAAAAACAAAGGTATATACGTTACGGACGGTCCGTTTCCGTACAGATGTGCTGACGGTACATTACTTTTGCTATGGTCAAGTATGGGCGAAGAAGGATATACAGAGGCTATTGCAGTGTCGGATAACGGCGACATAGACGGTAATTGGGTACAACGTGACGAACTGCTGTTTAAAAAAGACGGCGGACACGGTATGATTTTCAAAACGTTTGATGACAAATTACTGTTATTATTACATTCGCCGAACAAGCATCCGCTTGAACGTCCTGCGTATTTTGAACTTGAGGATAAAAACGGAATGTTGTATGTGAAATAGGGGAAAAGTGATGAAAAAAACAATATCTATAATTATAAGTATTGCAATGTGTGCAATGCTTGCGTCCTGCGGCGGTGTGAAGAACGAAGTATCTGATACAGAACAGCCGACGCTCATAGATACAATGAGCCTTGAAGAAAAAGTCGGACAAATTCTGTTTGTGCGTTGCGTTGATGACGAACAAACAGATGATTTAATGAGTATAAAACCGGGCGGAATATTGATGTTCGGACGTGACTTTGAGGGACTTACAAAAGACGAAGTAAAAGAAAAAATACAGAGTTATCAAGATAAAAGCGACATACCGCTTATAATCGGTGCGGACGAGGAGGGAGGAACGGTTGTAAGAGTAAGTTCAAACCCTAATCTTGCACCCGAAAAATTCAAGTCACCGCAAGAGATTTACAATGAGGGCGGAATGGACGCAGTAGTTGAAAATGCAACGGAAAAATCGGAACTTCTTTTGAGCTTGGGTGTTAATATGAATCTTGCACCCGTTGCGGACGTTTCGACAAATCCGTCTGATTATATGTATGACAGAAGTCTTGGACAAAATGCGGAAGTTACGGCTGATTTCGTTTCAAAGACGGTAACGGCAATGAATAACGCAGGAATTATGAGCGTATTAAAGCATTTTCCCGGATATGGCGGTGTAGGCGGTGACAGTCATCAAGGCACTGTTTATGACGACAAAACTGCCGAGAGCATATGCGAAAACGACTTGCTTCCGTTTAAAGCCGGAATTGAGGCAGGTGCAAGCAGTGTGCTTGTGGCACATAATACGGTCAATGCACTTGACAGTGAAAACCCCGCGTCACTTTCGCCGACAATTCACAATATGCTTAGAGATGAGTGCGGTTTTGACGGTGTTATAATGACAGACGACATTGCTATGGGCGCAGTCGCAGATATGGAGAATGTGTACGTTAAAGCGGTAAATGCGGGTAATGATTTGCTTATAACGACCGATTATCAAACAGGTTATAATCAGATTTTAAATGCGGTTAAATGCGGTGGAATCAGTGAAGAGACACTAAACAGTGCAGTAGAGCGAGTGCTTAAGATGAAAGGGCAAATATAAAACAAAGGCTGTCGAAATCGACAGCCTTTTATAATGTCTGTAATTTATCAGCCTTTGATTAGATTTTCGTAATCGTCCTCAGGCATTGGCTTTGCACAATAGAAACCTTGAATTGTATCGCAATGCATTTCTTTCAATAAATCGTATTGATTTTTTGTTTCAACACCCTCTGCCGTAACCGACATTTGAAGTGTATGTGCAAGCGATATTGTGCTCAAAACAATGGCCTTTGACTTATCGTCTGTTTCCAGTTTATCGACAAAACGTTTGTCAAGTTTAACGATGTCGCAAGGCAGAAGATTAAGCATATTAAGTGAAGAATATCCGCTGCCGAAGTCATCAAGCAAAACTTTAATTCCGTGCTTTTTACATTGCTTTGTAAGCGAAATAAGCAAGCTTTCGTTTTCTGCAAGAATACTTTCGGTAAATTCAACTTCAATCAGATTTAGCGGTATTCCGTACTTTTCAACCGTCTTGATATGATCCTCAACAAAGTTTTCGTCCAATAACTGCAGGAGTGATACGTTTACCGATATTGGCGAAACGTCATAGCCCAAATCAAGCCATTTTCTGATTTTGGCACAAGTTTCTTCAAGCACATATTTGTCAAGCTTAATAATATCGCCGTTCTTTTCAAACAGCGGTATAAACATACCCGGTGAAATTATTGTTCCGTTAGGTTTTTGCCAACGTACAAGAGCTTCTGCACCGTCAAATTTGTTTGCGTTAATATTGAATTTAGGTTGGAAATAAACCTTAAATTCTTTGTTTTTAATAGCATCCTCAAAGCCGTTTTCAATCGTTTTCTGCATCATAATATCATTACGTTGCTTTGAAGAATATATTGCATATTGCGATTGTGAGGACTGTCCTTTCAAATGCTTTTGTGTTATTCTTGCACGATTAAGCATTGAATTTATCTTCATATCTCTGTCATCCACAAGATAAATTCCGACAGATACCGTCATATTATATACACCGCCTGCCGGACTGTATAATTTAAGCGAGTTAAAGAAATCTGCGCAAGCGTTATCTAACGACTTAGTATTGTCGTATGTGATTAATGCGACAAAGTGGTCGTCAAAAATTCTTGAACACAATTCTTTTGGCTCAAGTCGCTTATAAATGGCAGACCACAAAAATTTTAAAGCTCTGTCGCCTTCGTCATCCCCGAAAAAGTCATTGATATATTGGAAATTGTTTATATCAAGGTTAATTAAAGCATAATTTTCATCGGGATTGTCTTTCAGTGTTTTCTCAGCTTCAAAAACAAATTTTGTATATGACATACCGCCTGTAAGACTGTCAACGTAAGCCATTTCCTCAAGCTGCTTTTGACCGATGGTTTTTGCTTTGATTGCCGTATGCAATAGGTAGAAAAATACGATTAAGCAAAATACGATGAACAAGTAACAGCATATAAGAATTTGAGTTGTGTACTTTGTCACAACGTTTTTTGGCACAACGGTAAGTATGTACCAGTCGTTTATATTAAGCGGTGTATAATAAATGTATTTTTCAATGCCGTTAAGCATTATTATTCCGTCTGATTTACCTTCTTTTAAATCGGCTTGCATTTGCTGTATGGCACTGTCATTTTTGCTTGACGCTTGACTCATTTCATCAAACAGATTGTCGAATGTCAATCCGAATGAACCGTTATGAGATGAACCGACAATTCTTTTTCCGTCACTGTCAATGACGTAAGAATATCCTTTGTTTTCAAATGTAGGCGTTGAAATTGAATCTGCATATCGGGAAGTCAGATATGTAGAGAAAATTACGAATTTATTTTCGCCGTCTATTCTTATGGGTGTAGTGCATACAAGAAATGTAAAATCATTATATGAATCGCAAAAGAATTTAGTTTCTTCGCTGTTAAAAGCCTCTTTTGTATTAGGAAATTGAGATAAGTCGATTTCGACTCCGTTTATGTCGGTAAGCTTGCCGTCAGGTGTTATAATTCCTAAAAGATGCTGTTGATCATCGATTTGGCTATGCTTTAAAAATGTAAGAATATCGTCAAAAGAGGCATAACCCAATTTTTCTATATAAGATGCCGCATTTTCTATGATTTTTGAATCTCTTCCGAGTTCAAGACTGAAAATAGTCTGATTTTGGTGTGAAATTTCAGAAAGAGTAGAAATCGTTCGTTGATTTGCCGCATAGGTAATATAACTGGCATAGCTGATTATAACAATAGCAATAGTGACAAGCAGGGCAATTGGAAGTCTCAATCTTTTTGATATTGTTTTTTTATACATATATTCTGTGCCTCCCCAAAAAAGAAAATATGAATAATTAATTATAAGTATAATTATATTATCATAATAGGCAGAACAGTGCAATAATTTCAAATAAAAAAACACATATAAATGTGTTTTTTTGGGGATTTTACACTAATATATATCCGATAATGAGTCGATGTTTGTGCGGTCAAACATAATCGGGTCGCCGAGTATTATTTCGCTTGCATTGTCCTTGTCAGCGGTGATTGTCTTTTCGCCGAGTGAACCTGCGGTAAATGTTTCACCTATGCTGCCTGTTATTTCATTTTCGTCAAGGGCTTTAAGCGTGTAGGCGGTAAGGTAGCCGAGATCGGTCGTATTCCATATGTACAATCTGTCGCACGTTCCGTCTTTTATGTATTCGGATAATTCACTCGGAAAACCAAGTCCTATAAGATTTACATCCTTGCCGGATTCTTTAAGTGCTTTGGCGGCGGAACTCAAGCCTATTGTCGTAGGAACGATAATAGTTTTAATAGCGTCATTTTGCAAAAGATATTGTGTTTCCGTGTAAGATTTGGTTGCATCATCATCGCCGTAAGCTATTTCGATAAGAGGCATATTGCTGTATTTTTCGGGATTTTCTTCTATTTCGAGCTTTAGATAGCGTATCCATTGATTTTGATTCGGTGCACTGCCTGTGGAAGTTAAAATCGCAAAACCGCCTTCACCGTTTGAAACGTCATACGCACTCTTTATAAAATTTCGTCCGAGTACTTCCGGATCGGCTTGTTGAATATGCGTTTTTCGTGAAATTGAATTTACGGGTGCATCAACCGATATTACTTCAATGCCTGAATTCAGAGCCTCGGTAAGTGAAGATTCAAGTGCGTCGGCATCGTTGGCGGAAATGGCAATTCCGTCCACGTTATTATCTATAAGTTCGTTTATAATTTCAATTTGTTTGTCGGCAGTTGCGGAAGTAGGCGCTTTGTATATCGCTTCAATGCCTATTTCGTTGCAGGCACTTTCAAAACCCTCAAAAACTTTTTGGCTATACGGATTTTGTATATCTTTTCCGACAAAAGCATAGACGGTTTCATTTGCTGATTTCTCCGAAGGAGAAGGAGTCGATTCGCTCTGCGGAACAGAACACGCAGTAAGCAATGAAATGCTTATCGCCAATATAGAGGGAATTGAAATTAACTTTTTTATATATTTCTTCATAAGTGTTTCCTCCTCTAAGTCATACATTTTATATTAGTAATATTATACACCATAAAAACATAAAAATAAATATAAATATCAGTCAAAAATAACCAAAAAAAATCTTTTTTAAAAAAATAAAAATTTTTTTAAAAAAAGTGTTGACAAAGTAAAAAAGGTCTGCTATAATAGTTAATGTTGTTGGCCGACACAACAGGTCAGCGCAAATGGGAGTTTAGCTCAGCTGGGAGAGCGTCTGCCTTACAAGCAGGATGTCACAGGTTCGAGCCCTGTAACTCCCACCAAATACACTTTATGAAAATAAAGTGTTATGGCCCGGTAGTTCAGTTGGTTAGAACGCCAGCCTGTCACGCTGGAGGTCGTGAGTTCGAGCCTCATCCGGGTCGCCATATGCCTTTGTAGCTCAGTCGGTAGAGCAAGGGACTGAAAATCCCTGTGTCGGCGGTTCGATTCCACCCGAAGGCACCACTTCACAATTCTATGAATTGTGAAAAATGCGGGAGTGGCTCAGTGGTAGAGCGTCACCTTGCCAAGGTGAACGTCGCGAGTTCGAATCTCGTCTTCCGCTCCATTTACTACAAGACAAAAGACGCAAAAATATGCGTCTTTTGTTATTTGTATCCGGCGCCATAGCCAAGTGGTAAGGCAGAGGTCTGCAAAACCTTTATTCCCCAGTTCAAATCTGGGTGGCGCCTCCAATAAGGAAGATGCTGCGGCTTAAGAATATACTTAGGTCGCAGCATTTTTTATATAAAATTTGATTTTGGTATGGTGGTATGATATGAAAAAGATAAAGAAATTTTTTGCCATACTTTTGATATTAGCAATAGGAATAGCCGTGATTAATTCGCAGACAGACTTTTTCTTGAATTTCGGAAGTTATGTTCCGTATCTTAAAGAAAATTGTCCGGAGGTTACTGAGTCAGTTTCGGCATTGTCCGAACGGCTTTCGAGGGTGACGGATTATATTCCTACACCGTCCGAGCTTATGGCAATGATAAAACAGGAGGATTTACCTATTGATCCGTCAGATGTGGCGGTCAATGCGTATATACAGAACAGTCCTATGCTTTCGTTTTATCCGAACGAAAATATTTCTATGATTGCGGATTATGACAGAATACAGATATTCGGAATTGTCGGCTCAAGAAGTAAATCAAATTTGATTGCGGCATTTATCGATGAAAACGGTGAAACGCTTGAACAGGTTTCGATTACGGCAAATTCCGAAAATAGTTTCAATAAAACAATATCAATTCCGAAAACGGACGGCGCATCTGTCGGTGTTGACGTGTATACCGGTGATAGGCCTTACGGACAGTTTGAAAGCTGGGTGTATAATTATGTAAAACTTGTGCGTGACGGCAACGGCGGTTGGGTTATCGAACAGTCACCTGTGTTTGAACATAATAAGGCGATGTATGAAAAGGATAAGTCAATTAAAGAGGCGCTTAAATACACCGCGTCTATACAGTCAAACAGTGACAGTATAATCTCTATCGCCGAACAGCTTACGGCGGATAAAACGACCGACTATGAAAAAGTGCTTGCGTTGCACGATTGGATATGTTCTTATATGTATTATGACGTTGACAGCCTTGCAAGTGACGAGGCACCGCCGTATTACGCAACGGATATAGTAAAGAGCCGTAAGGCAGTGTGTCTTGGTTTTGCAACGCTTATGGCGTCACTGTGCAGAAGTATTGATATACCGTGTAATGTCGTGTCGGGATACGCACTTGGTGTCGGTAATGATACCGCGTGGACAGATACAAGTATTGCAACCGACGAACAAAATCACGCATGGAATGAAGTATACGTTGACGGCAGATGGATGATTGTCGATACAACATGGGATTGTGCAAATAAAATCGAAAACGGTGAAATGAATAAGGGCGAAGTTTCACATTTGTATTTTGACGCAAATTTGCAGTTCTTCTCAAATAATCATAAAATATTGGAATACTCAAAAAGAAGATAATTTAACGTTCGTAGGGGCGATCATCGGTCGCCCGAGTAGCAGATAATAGATAAGAGAGAAAAGAGCCACGCCACAGACGGCTATGCCGCCGGCTCCCCTCAATGGGAGCCGTACGAAAAGCCTCTCCTTGAGGAGAGGTGTCACGAAGTGACGGAGTGGTGGCAACACAACAGCAGGCAAGCCAAAAACACAACACAGGCTTGTCTGTTTTGGATATAATCAAAAACAAAGGGAAAAATAAAAGGCGAAACAATGAAAATAGGAAATTTTGAAACAGAAAACAACGTATTTCTTGCACCGATGGCGGGAGTAACTGATTTACCTTTCAGAAAAATATGCCGAAGATACGGTGCAGGACTTGTGTATTCGGAAATGGTGAGTGCGAAAGGACTGTACTACAACGATAAAAAAACCGCCGATTTAATACGGATAGATGACGAAGAACGTCCTTGTGCGATACAAATATTCGGCTCTGACGCTGATATAATGGCGGAAGTGATACCGAAAGTTATGGCGGTAAAACCTGATATAATAGATATAAATATGGGCTGTCCCACACCGAAAATCGTAAACAACGGTGACGGCAGCGCATTGCTTAAGACACCCGAAAAAATAGGCGAGATAGTGCATAAAGTTTCTTCCGCGTCGCCTGTGCCTGTGACGGTAAAAATCCGCAAAGGTTGGGACGATGACAGTATAAATGCAGTTGAAGTTGCAAAGATTATAGAACAAGGCGGAGCGGCGGCGATTGCGATACACGGCAGAACGCGGGCAGAGTTTTACAGCGGAACGGCGGATTGGGATATAATAAAGAAAGTAAAAGAATCGGTTTCAATTCCGGTAATCGGCAACGGCGATATAAAATGTGCCGAGGATGCGAAAAGAATGATTGATATGACGGGTTGTGACGCGGTTATGATAGGCAGAGGCTGCGAGGGAAATCCGTTTATATTCAGACAGGTAAACGAATATCTGAAAAACGGCAAAGTGAACTTTGAACCGACTCCTCAGGACAGACTTGCACAAGCGTTGGAACATATTGAAATGCTTGTTGAAGAAAAGGGCGAAAGCCGCGGAATAAAAGAGGCGAGAAAGCATATTGCGTGGTATATCAAGGGACTTGCGGGTTCATCGAGATTAAAGGGCGAAGTTTTCAAAATTAGTGATATTGCCACAATGCGAATATGCCTTACAGACTATATTAATCAATTATAATAAACTTTAAAATGACGTAAAAAAGGTCTTGAAAAAAACCGCAAAATTTGTTATAATTAATAAAATTAATACTAATGAGAGGAGTTATAAGAATGGAAGAAAAATTTTCTAAGGAAGGTCTTACATTTGATGATGTATTACTTGTACCGCAAGCATCTGATTTTACACCTAACGAAGTTGACTTAACAACAAAACTAACTAAAAACATAACGCTTAACATACCGCTGATGAGTTCGGCAATGGATACTGTTACAGAGTCGTCAATGGCTATTGCAATCGCACGAGAGGGCGGAATCGGAATAATTCATAAGAATATGACGATTGAACAGCAGGCTGCGGAAGTTGATAAAGTAAAGAGAAGTGAGAACGGCGTTATAGCCAATCCGTTCAGTCTTTCTGAAAACCATACGCTAAAAGACGCAGATGAGCTTATGGGTAAATATAAAATTTCAGGTGTTCCGATTTGTGATGACAATAACGTGCTTATCGGTATAATTACAAACCGTGACTTGAGATTTGAAACAGATTTTGCAAAGAAAATTAAAGACGCTATGACAAGCGAAAATCTTATAACTGCTCCTGTCGGAACAACTCTTTCAGAGGCACAGAAACTTCTTTCAAAGCACAAGATTGAGAAGTTGCCGATAGTTGATGAGAAAAATCACTTAAAAGGACTTATTACAATAAAGGATATTGAAAAAGCTATCCGTTATCCGAATTCTGCAAGAGATAAGAACGGCAGACTTTTGGTCGGTGCGGCAATCGGTGTTACAAACGATGCATTGGAAAGAGTTAAGGCTGTATATGATGCAGGTGTTGACGTTGTTGTACTTGACAGTGCACACGGTCACAGTAAGAATATCATAAATAAGGTTAAAGAAATCAAGGAGGCATTCCCTGATTTGGACTTAATCGCAGGAAATATCGCAACAGGCGAAGCGGCAGAGGCACTTATTAACGCAGGCGCAGACTGTGTTAAGGTCGGTATCGGACCGGGTTCGATCTGTACAACCCGTGTCGTTGCAGGTATCGGTGTACCGCAGATTACTGCTGTATATGACGTAAGCCAAGTTGCAAAGAAGTACAATATCCCTGTTATAGCCGACGGCGGTGTTAAGTATTCGGGTGATGTTGTTAAGGCTGTTGCGGCAGGTGCTGACGTAATTATGCTTGGCAGCTTGCTTGCAGGCTGTGACGAAAGCCCGGGCGAATTTGAAATATTCCAAGGCAGACGTTTTAAGGTTTACAGAGGTATGGGTTCTATTGCGGCTATGGAATGCGGAAGTAAGGACAGATACTTCCAAACAGGTTCAAAGAAACTTGTTCCTGAAGGCGTTGAAGGTCGTGTACCTTACAAAGGTCCTGTTTCTGATACTATATTCCAAATACTTGGCGGTCTGCGTTCGGGTATGGGTTACTGCGGAACTAAGACAATTCAGTTGTTAAAGGAAAACGGTAAGTTCGTAAGAATTACAGGTGCAGGTCTAAAGGAAAGCCATCCTCATGATATTTATATCACTAAAGAGGCTCCAAACTACAGCTACAATACACAAGGCTAATTTGAATTTTAGGCAAGTCACAAATGTGGCTTGCCTTTTTTGTGAGTAAATATGTTGATAAATATAGAAATGTGTGGTATAATATATTTACCATATTTTTAACTATTTAAAACCTGTTTTGGTGGGAGGAAAACAACAAATGAAAAAGAAACTTTTAAGCATTGTTCTTGCATTGTCCATGCTTTGTGCATTTGTGCCGCTTGTAGCGTCAGCTGAAGTAGCAACAAGCGGTACTTGCGGAGAAAACCTTACTTGGACACTTGGCGAGGACGGTACACTTACAATCAGCGGTACGGGGGATATGTATGATTATTATAATGACTTCTTTGGTCAGAGTAAAATAAAAAATGTCATTATAAAAAACGGTGTAACAAGTATTGGTAATTCTGCATTTGAAATATGTGGTAAATTGACAAGTATAGAAATTCCAAACAGTGTAACAAGTATTGGTAATAGAGCATTTAATTATTGCCGAAGCCTAACAAGTATAAAAATTCCTAATAGTGTAAAAAGTATAGGTGATTCTACGTTTGAGGATTGCTCAAGTCTAACAAGTGTAGAAATTTCAAACAGTGTAACAAGTATAGATGATTATATGTTTAGGAATTGTGAAAAATTAATAAGTATAGAGATTCCCAATAGTGTAAAAAGCATAGACGATTATGCATTTGAGGATTGCTCAAGTCTAACGAATATAGAGATTCCTAATAGTGTAAAAAGATAGGCGATGGCGCGTTTGAACATTGCAACAATCTAACAAGCATAGAGATTCCTAATAGTGTAATGAGCATTGGTAATAGGGCATTAAGTTATTGTCAAAGTCTAACAAGCATAAATGTTGACAAAGATAACTCAAAATATTATTCCATAGACGGCAACTTGTTTAACAAAGATAAACTTATATTGATACAGTATGCATTGGGAAAAACTGAAAAATCATATATAGTACCAAACGGTGTAACAAGTATAGGTGCTGGTGCGTTTGAGTACTGTGAACATCTAACAAGCATAGAGATTCCAAATAGTGTAACAAGTATAGGTGCTGATGCATTTGGATATTGTAAAAATCTAACAAGTATAAAAATCCCCACTAGTGTAACAAGTATAGGCGATTATGCGTTTGAGTACTGCAAAAATCTAACAAGTATAGAGATTCCAAATAGTGTAACAAGTATAGGTGCTGGTGCGTTTGGATATTGCGAAAATTTAATAAGTATAGAACTTCCTGATAGTGTAATAAGTATAGGTGCTGGTGCGTTTGGACATTGCGAAAATTTAATAAGTATAGAACTTCCTGATAGTGTAATAAGTATAGGTGTTGGTGCGTTTGAGTACTGCGAAAATTTAACGAGTATAGAGATCCCAAATAGTGTAACAAGTATAGGTGCTGGTACGTTTGAACATTGCGAAAATTTAACAAGTATAAAAATTCCCAACGGTATAAAAAATATAGGCGATTATGCATTTGAAAATTGTCTGAATCTAATAAGGATAGAAATTCCCAATAGTGTAACAAAAATTAATGAACGTGCATTTAGAAAATGTACTGATTTAACAGACGTATATTACAACGGCACAAAAAAACAATGGAACGAAATTAACATAGGCAATTATAATGACGATTTAAAAAATGCAACTATTCATTATAAAAGAGATATACCTTTGACAACTGCAACGATAAAAACAGAAAAAGTTGGGGAGGCATATACTTTTAATGTTGAGCCGGAGCAAAAATATGAAGATTGTTATGTTTATGCGGCTATGTATGACGAAAACGGTCTATTAACAGGCTTTAATCGTGTTCCGCTTGAAACATCGGGCAGTACAAATATTTCTGTTGGCAAAACAGATAATGCCGAGTCGGCGAAAGTATTTATTTTATCAGATATGTTACAGCCTGTTATAGCAACACAAGAATTTACATTAGAATAATACTTAAAAAGGCGGTGCAAAACCGCCTTTTTGTATGCCTAAAACAGCCCCATACCACCGTATGTGGCGATAAGTGCGGCGAAAACGATTGAAACCATAGACAGAAGTTTAATCAATATATTAACGGACGGACCGGAAGTATCTTTAAACGGATCACCGACCGTATCGCCGACAACGGCGGCTTTATGATTTTCGCTGCCTTTACCGCCGAAATTACCTGCTTCGATATATTTTTTCGCATTATCCCAAGCACCGCCCGAATTAGCCATCATTACAGCAAGTGCAAAACCGGATATTAAAGCACCTGCAAGCATACCGACAACACCGTTGCACCCAAGCACCAATCCGACAATTATCGGTGCAAGTATTCCGAGTGCGGCGGGGAAAATCATCTCTTTCAGCGAAGATTTTGTGCATATGTCAACGCACGTTTCATAATCAGCCTCTGCTTTTCCGTCAATCAATCCTTTTATCTCCTTAAACTGACGTCTTACTTCAACAACAATTTTTTGTGCCGCACGTCCGACAGCTCTCATAGTCATTGCACTGAACAAAAACGGCAGCATTGCCCCTGAAAATAAGCCTATAAGCACTGCGGGATTAGTGACGGAAAGATTAAGTTCAATTCCCATTTCGGTTATTTTATCGGTGTATGAAACTATCAGTGCAAGCGCGGTCAGTGCCGCCGAGCCTATTGCAAAACCTTTGCCTGTTGCGGCGGTCGTGTTGCCGAGTGAATCGAGTGCGTCCGTTCTTTCACGCACTATATCGGGAAGCCCCGACATCTCAGCAATACCTCCTGCGTTGTCGGCAACAGGTCCGTATGCATCTGTCGCAAGCGTTATGCCGAGTGTTGAAAGCATACCGACTGCCGACAGACCAACTCCGTAAAGTCCGTCTTCAAAGCTTGCCATACCTCCTGCGGTAAAGTAGCTTATAATTACCGAAATTCCGATTATAATAACAGGTATCGCCGTTGACGACATTCCCAGTGCGATACCGTCTATTATGATTGTCGCCGAGCCTGTATTTGAAGATTTTGCGAGGTTTTTTGTAGGATTGTAAGAGTCTGACGTGTAATACTCTGTGAAATATCCTATCATCACGCCTGCGATAAGTCCCGAAATAACCGCCCAAAATACATTTGAATTGTCGGGGAGTAATGTGAAAATAAGAAATGCCGAGCCGACTGCCGACAGGATTGAGGCAATGTATGTACCGCGTCTTAATGAGCCTAAAAGCGATTTTTGCGTTGCACCTTCCTTTGTCGAAACGAAAAACGTGCCGATAATAGACGCAATTATGCCTATTGCGGCGATAAGCATCGGCACAAGTACACCGTTAAAGCCAAGTCCTGCCGCCGACGCAAGCGCTCCGCACGAAATAATCGAGCCGACATACGATTCATACAAATCAGCACCCATTCCTGCAACGTCACCGACATTATCGCCGACATTATCGGCAATGCAGGCAGGATTACGCGGATCGTCCTCAGGTATACCGACTTCGACTTTGCCGACTAAATCCGCTCCGACATCAGCCGCTTTTGTGAATATTCCGCCACCCACACGTGCAAACAGTGCCATTGAACTTGCACCCATACCGAATGTGAGCATAGCGGTCATAACGTCGTTTATGCTTAGTTTAAACACGAATTTTAAAAGAATAAACCACACGCTTATATCGAAAAGTCCCAAACCGACAACGGTAAGCCCCATGACAGAGCCTGACGCAAACGCGATTTTTAAACCCTTGTTAAGTCCGTCACGAACACCGTTCGCGGTGCGTGTGTTGGCATATGTGGCGATATTCATTCCCACATATCCCGACAATCCCGAAAAAAATCCGCCTGTCAAAAATGCAAACGGCACAAACGGACTTAGAAATCTTTTCGACGCAAGTACGGTCAAAATGAAAAACATAATCGCAAAAAATATTCCGACCGTTTTGTATTGACGTTTAAGATATGCCATAGCACCTTTGCGTATTTTGTTGCTGATACTTTTCATCATATCCGTACCTTCGCTTTTTCGCTTTACGGAGTAAAATTCGATAAATGAAAATAACAGTGCGGTAAGTGAACAGACAAGAACTATTATCGGTGCAGTAGTTTCAAAGCTTTCCATACGGATAACCCCCTTTTGTTTATATTTATTCCGCTTTGTAATATTTGATTACAAAAAAATCGGACGATTTATAATCGTCCGATTTAGATAGCAGACAAAACCGTTATGGTTTTGTCTACTTTGTTCTTGGGAGTTTGAGATGCTTTTTCAGTAGTTTTGCCTGTGGCAAAACCGCTCTACGAGCGTCGGATGTCTTTCCGATACGACCTCATTAAAAATCATTTCTGGCGACATGAGCGGCAGAAATGGCATAAAATCTAAAGTTTCGACTTTGGAGGAACTTTATGATTTTTTCTCTAAAAGTACTCAAAAATTACATCGTAAGATGTGATTTTTGGAGCTGGCGACATCTTGTCGCCAGGCTCAAGTTTTTTTATTTCTGTACAGTAAATATTGTAACGCTCTGTGGCGGGAATGTGTATTCAAATGTATTTGATACGGCGGTTAAAGCTGATGTTTTCGGCGATACCTTTTTCGGATTGTCGAAATCATTCATATCATTAAGCGAATTGCCGGAAAGTTCCGTTATGTTTGCGTTAATGCCGTTTACGCCCTCAACACATATTTCAGATGTTATTTCGGTGTCACGCACATTGACCGCTTTGATATAAATGTTGTTATCGTCACTGCTTGCGGTGTAGTACAATTCCTCCATAACAGGCTGTTTGTCGATTGTAGTGTTTGCGGTTTTGCCGTTTATATATGTAGTAATATTTCTGCCGTTGACTTCAAGGCAAAGTTTGTATTCCTGTCCTGTCATTACGGAGAAAATGTTGTGGTCAAGGCACGAACCGCGTCCGTTTACTTGTGCGTTGACTTCTGTGTCTTGATTTTGCCAACCGCCGATAAACCATTGAATTAAGTTTTTATCGTCCGACTTGCCAAAGAACAGGCGGAAACCTTTGTCGCCTGCAGTACGTTTGGCGGTAAATTCGACTTTGTAATGATTTGAGTCTATGCTGTCTATAACGGCTTTACCGCCGTTGTTGAATGATAGATTTTCATATGTTTTTACATTGCCTGTTGCGATGTCGGTGATTTTAATATCGTAAAATTCCGCACTGCATCTGTCAGCTTCAATCTCAATATTACCGCTGATTTTGTCACTGCCAAGAGTGATAGGCTTGTCAAAACCGTCGTGCTTTACGTCAAGCAAATTGTTGCCTGTGCAGTTCATAAACATTTTTTGTACATAGTAATTTGCACTGCCGTATACTCTGTGATTGTCAAACCAAATCATATCGGGCTGCCAGTTTATGTAGTCAACATTGCATAAAAGCGGTGCATAGCATACAAGACCGATTGCGTGTGCGTTGTTTTCAAGTCCTGTCATATATGCCGCCTCGATAAGTGCGTTGTAATATGTGTTGCCCCATGACGCGTATTCGCCTAAGAATACTTTCGGACCGTCTGACGGCATATTGTCGTAACGGTGGCAGTTGGCAAGCATCCATTCGGGTGATGTGTAGTAATGCTCGTCAACAAGGTCAGAGCCGTTCTTTTTTGCGTTGTTCCAACCGCGTTCGAATTCGCCGCCTTGCGGGAAAGGCCCTGCGGAATTGATTATTTTTATTTGCGGATATTTCTCTTTTATGGCTTTGTGGAAAAGGTCATATCTATCCCAAAAGCCCTGACCGACTTCTTCGTTGCCGACTGCAAGATATTCAAGGTTGAACGGCTCGGCGTGTCCCATATCACATCTTATTTTGCCCCACTTCGTGTCGGCAGTGCCGTTGGCAAATTCGATAAGGTCAAGTGCGTCGTCAATCCATTCCTGAATTTCGTCAAGCGGAACGGCTTGCTCCATATGCGGATTATATCCGGCAGGAAGTACAGGCAGAGGCTTTGCACCGATGTCCTCACAGAATTGGAAGTATTCAAAATATCCGAGTCCCAACGATTGATTGTATCGCCAGTTGTTACGTCGTGACGGTCTGTCGGTTACAGCACCGATTGTATTTTTCCAACGGTACATTGAGTTTCTGTCGTCGGAATTAAGTGTGCCGTCGTGGATAAGACAACCGCCCGGAAAACGCATAAATTTAGGCTTTAAGTCCGCAAGCATTTCGGCTATGTCGTTTCTCATACCGTTTTTGCGGTTTTTGTAGGTTTTAACGGGGAATAATGATACAAAATCAAGACAGAATTTACATTCTTGCTTTGATGTGACTGCAAGCACTGCCGAAAAATCGTTAACAGGTGATGTTAATGTAAATGAATACTCCGTCCATTCGTTTGACGTGATGTTAAGCGACTTTTCTGTAATGACTTCACCGTATGCGTTGTCTATTGAAACTGTTATTTCACAAGGCTTGTCACTTTTTGCGTAGCATGAAAAATTGTAGCTTTCATTTTCCTTTACCGCAATACCGCTGTTGTAGCCGAGATTTTTTATACCGGCTCTTGTACCTGCTTTGTTAATTTCAAGAATAAGATAATTCGGATTTCGCTTTGAAAACGGTGATTTGTTTGATACAAATGACGACACCGACGCACCGCCCTCTTCAATACGTTTCCAAGCCGTTAACGCCTGATATGACGGATTGTCCATAGGTGAAAATTCAAACGCCCTGTTGCGTATCATTTCACCGTAAAGTCCGCCGTCGGCGGCATGGTTTATGTCTTCAAAAAATATACCGTAAAAATCGGACATAGATGCTTTTTTGTTTGTGGTTACTGTGATTTTGTTCATGTTTTAATTCCTTTCGTGATACTTCTAAACTTTTCATATTATATCATAATCCAAATAGAAATGTTTGCAATTTTCAGACTTTAATTTAAAATAATCGGTAAAAGTAACACTTTTCGGTGAGTTTCATATTCTATACCAAGGGAAAACCCCAAAAACATAGAAAGGAATGATAATAAATGGCTGATTGTAACAGAAATTGCTGTAATGACTGCGGAAGAGAAAGAAAATATCCTTGTGATACAAATTTCCGTGAAGCAGTGTGTGTACATACTGATAAGATATATGACAGTTGCAGAGATAAAGACTGCTTGGAAAATGTACGCGTGTACTTGACTTCGTGCGGTCAGGATATTGTGGACAGAGCAATAAACGTTAAATGCACAAAAGCCGAAGTGATTTGGGTGTTTACGGACATTGAGGCTGTGCCGTTTAACAGAGGTTTTTATTCGGTTGATTTGAAGTATTTCTTTAAAGTAACTTTAGCAGTATTTACAGGAGTGGGCCGTCCGACAGAAGTTGAGGGTCTTGCGACTTTTGATAAAAAAGTTATACTTTTCGGTTCGGAAGGTAATGCAAAAGTGTTTGAGTCGAAGTATAAGGAGGACGCTTTTGATCCGCAGCTTTGGAGAAAAACAAATATGCCGCATGCAGTGGTAGAGGTGGCGGACTGCAAAATGGCAGGTAAAAATACAAAGGATATAACGGTGAAACAATGCGTATATTCTGTTGGGAAAAGGTACAATGAAACCTGTGGTATAAATTTGAAGAACGGTTTAAACGAAAAATTTAAACCGTTTTTATTTTATGGAATATATTGACAACTGTTGTCGAAAATGATATAATATTTTTAATTATTACTATATAATTTTGTGTATCTGTAATAAAAACTTAAATCTGTTAAGCGAAAGGATGAGGGGAATGAATTCAAGGAACAAATTAATCGTTGTTTGCGTTATATGTGCGGCAGTTGCATTGCTGTCTGTCGGCGGAGTTGTTTTTGCATATCAAAAGTATGCGTCAACGTTCAATAATGCAAGCAACGGAAATGTAAGTTTAAACAGCATTAATGAAGGTATGTCATATACAATTTTAGATGACGGTACGAATGTTTATGAAAATCCCGATAAAGGCTCGGCAGTGCTTATGCAGACAAAAGCAAATGAAACGGTAAGTTTTTTGGCACTTGCACATGGCGGTTTTTATAAGATAAGAGTAAACGGCGTGGACGGATATGTGTTGTGTGACAAGGTTGTCGATACAACTCTTGCAACACCGGCACCGACAGAAAATCCGACAACGGTTATTTACATTGTAAATGTGAATGAAAGCGTAACATTGAGGAAAACTCCGGACCAAAACGGTGAACAGATTACCACAATTCCGCTTGGCACGCAGGTTGAATTTGTAAAAAAGGAAAATGATGATTTTTCAAAAATTAAGTATGGCGGACAAGAAGGCTTTGTAATGACAAAGTATCTTACGGAAGACGCGAATATTGCAATTCAACAGGCAGGTAATAAAAATGCCAAACCTGCTGAACCGGTGCAACATGCGACAGGCTCGTCCGATGTATCGGTTAAATTTACAATGTATGTTTTTAATGTACAGAACTCAATATATTTAAGAAAGTATGCGGAAGAAAATTCGGAAAATATCTGTACAATCCCTTGGGGTGAACCTGTCGGATATATTGAGGATGTTACAAACGGTTTCTACAAAATAAAATACAAGGGACAAATCGGTTATGCCAAAGCGGAATATTTGACATCAACAGATCCTCATGTCTACACAGGCGGAAATCCTATTTATCATATTTCAGGAGTGCAAAATTCGGTGTATTTAAGAAAAACACCGTCAGAGCCGGCGGAATACATTTGTGAAATTCCTGTCGGAGCGGCAGTTGAATATCTTGGCTCGTACAACGGATATGATAAGGTTTATTATAACGGTATGGTCGGATATGTGACAAGTGCATACGTCAGATAGGGGGATAATGATATGAACAGAGAAGATTATAATTTTGATCCAATGACCGGTGAAAAAATTATTAAAGATGACTATAACTTTGATCCAATGACCGGCGAAAAAATTGTAAAAACCAATGAACAATCTCAACAATTTAATTCTGAGGGATATCAGCCAAACAATAAAATCGCTATTATTGTTATTGTGGTTGTAACGGTTATATTTTTGGCGGTTGCGTCAGGCTTTGTGGGATACTTTTTGGTAAGCGGACACAATCAAGGACAAAAACCTGCCAATCCGATTTTGACGTCGGAGGCGATAAAGTGGTCGGCGGTAAAGCTGAATGACGGTGAAATACCAAATACATATGAAAATAATATGCCATCGGCTGAGATAAAAGGCGTTGGAACGAAATCAAGCATAATCAATAAATTGAGAGAAAATACAGATAAAAGTCTTGGTTCACTTCAGGTTTCAGAGATTGACGGCGGTGTAAAGTATTATACTCTCGAAGATCAAGTCCTGAGAATAGATATTCCGTCAGGTGTAAACGATTTTAAGTATAATCGAATTTATTATTTTAATAATGATGTATTGTATTTTGGACTTGTCTATTCGGCGGCAAATCAAAACAATTTGTATTTTTATCAAGGCGAAATGTACAGATATATAAATGAAAAGGGCGAAATGAAACAAAATGAGTTTAAAGATGATGTCTTTAAAACTTTATGAAATTTTGCTCTTAACGAGGCATATTCTTTTTATGATTATAAGACAGGTGTAAAGAACGACAGAAGATAAAATGTGAAACAGGTAAGTCTATTTTAAATAAGGCTTACCTGTATATTTTTTTATTAAAGCAGTAGAAAATCTTATGAATTTCTGATATAATTATTATAAAAGAATATGATATTAATGCGTTTAAAGGAGGGATAAATATGAAAAATTATAGGAAAGTAATAGCGGTAATTGCGGTGTTGACAGGTTTGTTTGTTATGTCTGTGAGTGCTTCGGCGGCAGATTCGGCAATTACCGTATCGGGCGGCAAAGCAGTTGTCGGAAACGGCACGTCAGGTGTTGCGATTGTTGCATCATATGATGAGGACGGAAAACTTACAAATGTAGTGAAAGAATATGTGACGAAAAGCAGCAATGCGGTGCTTGATGTAAAAAACGGCGACAAGGTTATGTATTGGGACGGATTAGAAACAATGAAACCGCTTTCGGATGCCGTTACGGTAACAGATGATATTTCGGATGAGGATAAAGTAACCATATATGAGGCGGCGGTCGATAAAGCACTTTGTGAGGCTCTCGGCAAAAACAAGGGCAAGGATATGACGGAACTTCAAAAAGCATTGGCACTTCACGACTGGCTTGTGATAAATTGTCAGTATGATGTGACGGTATCAAGACCGTATGCACACACGGCGTATGGTGCGATTGTAGAGGGTTATGCCGTTTGCGATGGGTATGCTAAAGCATATAACGACCTACTTAGCAGAGTCGGAGTGACGGCAACGATTGTGGAGGGAAGAAAACCGTTACATTTGGGTGATAATCCGCAGCCTCATGCTTGGAGCTGTGTTACAATCGACGGAAAAAAATATCATGTTGACGTTACAGCGGATGACCCTGTACCGGACAAACCGGGTACGGTAAGTCGTGAACGTTTTTTGGTAAGCGATAATGTATTGAATAAAGCCGAATATGTAGATTATACTACTCATTGCACGGAAACGACTTATGAAGAATATGATATGTTTACCGGTTTTTATATGCAATTTATATGGAATGAAGATATTCAAAAATTCTACTACATTGATATGGACAAAGTGAAAACCACTTCTGATTTTACAGAAACACTTACACCTTCATCATCGGAGAACGGAGCAAAACCGACAAGTTATATTATAACTGAGGACGGCAAATATATTTGTTTCTTCAAACCGAGCTTTATAACGAGTCAATCCACAGTGTATCTGTATAGCTTTGAAACCGATAAATATTATACATATACAATCAAGGATATTAATAATGTTATTTTCTGCCGAATAAGACAAAAGGGAAATAATATTGAGGTTGTAAGAGATTATTATAAAAACAATATGCCTTATATAGTGAATGTGGTGAAGACTATTCCGCTTCCTAATGATATAAGGGAACGCAATGTTACATTTGACCCTAATTATAGTGGCGGAAACATAACAAGCTGCAAATACATTAACAACTATTGGATAGACGGCGATGAGGCGTTTGCCGATTTGACAAGAAATAATTTTGCGTTTGGCGGTTGGTATACCGAAAAAGGCGGCGGAACAAAGATTGAAAACTTTGAAGGAATTTCCGGCGATGATGTAACGCTTTATGCTCATTGGTGGGGTGCTTGGAGCATATCCGAAGACCCGACACTGACCGAAAGCGGAAGAGCGGTGCGTTCACTTGAGGGTTATCCGAACGTGACGGAAGAAATAACAATTCCGAATTTATCAGATGAATCGGTGTGGACAAAAAAGTATACAAAACCGGCAACAATGACAGCAGAAGGTTGGGTGCTGTATACCTCTGAATATGGCAATGTGAAGATTACATTGCCGAAGAAAGATTGGGAGTATGGTATTACTTATAAAGACGGCAGCGTTTATATTACCGTTACGGAAGAAGCTTCTTATATAGTCAGATTTAAGTGCGGAGATAATGTCGGAGACAGAAAGGTAATCACAAACGGCGCAGGCGAATATAGAGTGATGAATCCAAAGGATTTTACACCGAGCGGAACTGTTACGGCAACTCTGTATGATATCGAAATGAATGAACTTGCCACGGTTGAATATGAAGTGGAATAATATTTAAAAGGTAATAGCAAAGCATAATGATACCGGGGATTTTACTCCCCGGTATAGTTTTATAATAAGGGGTTACATAAAAACTATTTTCAAAAACAGAGAAAATTATGTAATTCATATTTATAAATCAGTTAAATTCAATAGACTGCGATATGTTTACTGAGAAAAGTAATTTTTATATTTTTATTTGATAAGATATTTATACTTATATAGTGAATGGTGACGTATAATCCGATATAATGAAAAAAAGTGCGAGATGAAAAATCGATTATAATATATATTTGACGATTTGTATATTTTGTGGTATTATTAAATAAAAATAGTGAATATGTTTAAACATTTTACACATGAGAAGAAAAACTCATCATAGAAGGTATGTGTAATTAGGGACAGGTTTATATAGCTTTTCAAGACAAGAGTGGAATTCTTAGTGTATTCTGTTTGGAAAAACATTGTTCTTTGAAAATGATTATCGTAGTTGGATTTTGCAGACCATATGACATCAAGGCTGATCTTTGATGGTGTAGGATTGGAAAAACGACAACTCTGCTTTGAGGGGATCGTATTGCCCCATCAGTGTTCGATGCAGTAGTTGGTTTTTACTGTAACACAGTAACAAATTATTCTAATTCAATAGAAAATGTAAAAGATTTGATTTTTATTATATCTATTGTCATTCAAGAATATTTGATTTTGGGGGTGTAAAATTTTAGGCAGTTGTATTTGAACCATTATAGCTGCGTGTCATTTCTTATAACAGAAATAGTTTTAAATATGTTGTTGCATTTGTTGATGATGAAGATATGATGGAGTGTTGGAAATTCTTTTTGAAAACCATAAAAGATAACACCCTTGGGCTTCCGTTCTTCATTGTAGAAATTCAGACTTCTCTTGAGACTGTGTTTGATGCGATTGCGGATGAGAAAAATTGAAAGAACAGTGGAACTTTACCATGAAAAGGAATAAAAATGAAAGGGGCTCAAATTATGAGTAGCGTACTTACTGTTGAACAGCGTGAGCAAGCAGGCTCTGACTCTTATAATAGATTTGAATATCAAGTTCATTGGATTGTATGTCATATAATAGGTAAGCTTCAAGAAGATGCAGAGTGTATTGTTTTTTGCGAATTTCATGATGATATGGCTGAGTTTTCTCCCGATAATCAGCAGTATCAGTTTTTTCAAATAAAGACAAAAGAAGAGTCTTCTGACTGGACTATTGCAGAAATGTCTAAAAGGGAAAAGAAAAAAAGTGGCAACTACAAAAAATCTTTTTTAGGTTTTATTTTCTACAACTATTTGACATTTGGTGCTGAATGTTCGCATTGCCATTTTGTATCAAATAATGATTTTAATAAAGATGTTTTATTATGGCAGTCATATATTGAAGACGGGAAAAGGCTTCAGACAGAAAATGTTACGTTATATGAAGAAATCAAAGACAGGATTAAAAATGAATTTTCAGATGATATGCCTAGCAATTTTGATTCTGTCTTTGAGGAGTTTATTCAGAATACTTTTGTACATAAATCGGAACTGCAGCTAACAACTTATGAATCTCAAACTATGGGGAAATTTTTCAACCACTTGGCAGACAAAAATATTCCATCCAATACCGCCCATCTTATTCTTCAGCAATTGCTAAATGATGTAAGAAAAAAGAGTAAAGAAAAAATAAAAGTACCTATTAGTATGAAAAGTTTAGTTGAGAAAAAAGGTGTGGATATTACTCAAATAGGTAAGAAAATTGATGGCAACATAAAGAATAGTGGAAATTATGATGCATTTCACGATTACTTGATTACCCAAGCATTGTCAGATAAGGATATTAATCGTATAGAATCAGCAAAAACGCTCCACGATACAAGGTGGCTGAATGTTAATGATGTTAAATATCAAGAAATTGTTGTTGTATTGCGAAAAACAATTTCTACATATTGTGAATCATGTGAGACAAATGAGTTTGATAATGACTTGAAAAGATTATGTATTCAAGAATTACAAAAGCATAGTCTTCAATCGGATTCTCTTGATAAATCGTTAGTTGAGGTGTTGTATTATGAGCAAAAATTCAGTTGGAAAAGTTAAACAAGAGCAAAAGTACAAAATTTTAATTAGAAATTTACGAAAACAGCAGGAGAAAAAAGATAATGAAAAGACTAACGATAAAAAAACTGATAGTAATCAGTCAAAGTGAGTCTCGGTCGTTAGAGATTCCTTTTAAAAATGGGCTTAATATTATTTTGGGAGGAAATAAAACAGGAAAATCTTCAATTATCAAAAGTATATTTACTACTTTCGGATGCGAATGCAAAAGAATTGAGAAAGATTGGGAAAAAATAATTTCTGCTTATTTGTTGTTCTTTAAATATGGAGAAAAACAGTTTTGTGTTGTTCGTCAAGACAAAAAAATTCAGATTTTTGAGAATAATGATGATTCCTATTCTTGCATTATCGAAACGGAAGCTTTTCACGAATTTAGTAACTGTTTAATGGATATTTTAGAAGTCAAAATGCAATGCATTTCAAAAGAGGGTAAACAATTCAATGTAACACCGCCATTGCTCTTTAGATTTCAATATATTGACCAAGATGAAGGATGGAGCAAAATAGCTGATTCTTTCAGAAATGTTGGGTATATTAAAAATTGGAAAACAAATACAAACAAATATGTATGCGGTTATCTCGATGATGCGTATTATGAACTTCAAGCACAAAAAGAAGAACATACCCTTGAAAAATATAATAAGAAAAAAGAATTGCATTACAATCAAAACTTTGTCTCTCGTATCACATCTACACTAACGCAATTTGAGAATATTGAATCCGTTGAAGAGGTCATAACAGATATCGAATCTTTGATTGATAAGGCAGAAGAATTAAGGAAAATGCAATTTTCTTATAATGCAGAGATGACAGTTTTGGAAAATGATATATATGTCAATCAACACAAATTGCACATTGTGGAACACAATCTCATAGAAACAAAAAAGGACATTGAATTTGCAATGACTCAAGAAGATGAGTTGGTTTGCCCAATTTGTGGCACTATTTATTCAAATGGATTAGAGGAACAATTAAATATAACTTCAGATTATGCTCATTGTGAAAAGCTTATTACAGAACTGAGGAATAGCATATCTATTGCTACAGAAGAATTAGAAGAACTTAAGGAGAAATATAACGAAGTCTCTTTAGAAATTCAGTCGATTGAACAAAAAGTTCATAACTCTCAAGAACTTTTATCTTATTCTTCTTTTTATAAAAACAAGGGACAGTATGAGATATATGAATCCTGTAAGAGGCAATTGGAAGATTTACAAGGAGAAATAGATTCATATGTTTCTAAAATTGCAATAATTGACAAGAAAATAAACGAAAAGAAATCCAAAAAACGTTCTAAAGATATAAGAGAGGATATAGAAGAATATTGCCGCACCTTAGCGGATGCGATAAATCTCCCTAAAACATTCATCAAACTAAGGGATTTTGTGCAAATAATAGACCGTACCGGAAGCGAAACTCCACGATTAGTTTATATGTATCAGTCGGCTCTGTATCTATATAATTTATATAGAACAAATAGCCCTTTCAATTTTTATGTGGTCGACACTCCTAATCAGCAAGGGCAAGATGCCGAAAACTTAGAGAGTATATTCAAATCATTAGAATTATTTTTGTCTGATGAGGGGCAAGTCATTGTTGGAACTGAACGGGAAACTGGGATAGAAGAGAAAGCGAGCAATGTAATAAAGCTCACAGAAAAACGTAGATGTCTTAACAATATTAATTACAGCAAACATCTTGAACTATTAAAAGAATTGCAAAAGATAGCAATTAGTCGGGTTGCATTCAAACATAAAACACGAAATGAAAAGTAGCAGTTGGGTGGGACATTTTCTAAACCGTCAATCTAGAAAAGTATCGGAATCGTTCCGTATAGATAAATTGACTACAAATCCCCATCTTGATGGATTATGTTACATACATAAAAACCACAGACAAGGTGTTGAGGTATGGGGAAAACAATCAAGTTGACTTTTCTGAGCATCTAACGGTGGTATAGCGTATTTTGTACGTTCCATTTGAGCAATTTCGTTCGATGCTCTTTTTCTTCTTGTCATAATTAAAACTCCTCATCACGATGTACCATGATGAGGGGTTACAAAATATTTAAAATAGATTCATTTATAAAGCTAATATAATAGAGTTACTGAGAGCAACTTGAAATTTTTTTTAATTTATAATCTATTTTGGTTATTTTTTGTTCTCTTATTGAAAGGTCATTAGAAAGTGAAAAAAATATATTGCCAGACATATTGATTGTTTCTCTATATTTAATTTCTGAATTTTGATAAATTAAAATAATATCAAACGACCCGTTCCAATTAATGGTTAATTTGGATTCTGAGATGAAATTTATATCATACAGAGTATTAAGATTATCATCGTGATAGGCAATAGAAAAATCTAATTGTTTTTCTTGTTTAGGTAATACTGTTGGATAATCTAATCCTTTTTTAACAAACTTTAAAATTTCATATTTATCACTTTGTAAAATGTGAAAAGAAAAATTATGAATGTTTTCTATGTCTATGATTCCATCTCCTATATTTTTAACATGAACTTGCAAGTGAATTGTATTTTCATAATATTCAAAAAAATTTGTTTTGTCGCTAATAATGCTGAAACAAGGAACAACATTGAGTTCTTCTAAGTTTAGCAATCTATTGCTAATTTCATTTGCTTTATTATTTTGTAGTACGGTAATACAGCTTATGAAAATTGTGGCTAACACTGAAATAATTGATGAAACATATATTAACATATCTTTGGCTTCCCAAAGAACTAAATATCCTTTATTTGTTTTATATAGTTCATTTATAATAAATGGTGAAATTATGGCTGTAAGTATAAAAAGTATATTTATAATTATTACAAGATGTTTTTTCATATGCCCTCCTTTATTAACGCAACTAAAATGCTTAGTGCAATTTATTATTCAATTTCTAATTTTATATATTCTAAATCATCACGTAAATTTTCGATAATTTCTTTGTTTGGATGCAGGTGATCATCTATTAGGGGTTTAACTGCCATGTATAGAAAAAAACAAATTATCATTAAAAGAATTAATTGAATTGATATATTGATTATATAATAAATACCATCTATCTTTGATATAACAAAACCTCCAATAAATGCAATAACTGGATATAAAAGGTTATTGAAGAAAAATGAAGCTGCTTTTGTAAATGAAGAAGCAATAGTTTCTTCATTTAGCTTTTTATTGCACATTGATATAAGAAAATCTATACCTTTTTTGTCATATAAATTAAATGTAGGATTATTACATAAATCTACAAGTTTTTTTATTCTATTACTTTTGTAATTAGATGCATTTTCTAAAGCCATGAGATTAAGATGTTTGTTTCTGTTGTAACAGTCAATACAAGCTACAATAATTGGCATAATGATTGCGAGAAGAGAAGCAATAAAGTGTATTTTAAAATACTGAAAAACAAGGAGTACTATTGAAGAAATTATAAGAGTAACTATCAAAATAATATCACATTTTGTTAGTAATTTTATATGTATCTTTTTTGGCGATGAGTTAATTTTCTTATATTCTGACAAAAAGAATTGAAACATAATTTTATCTCCTGTAAATAATGTAGTATTGAAATCTATAAAATGTATAAATGAAAATTATACTTTATTTTGTAGTTCCTTACATATTATTCTACCATAGATTTTTAGAAATTCAATACTTATTTTGCATATTTATTTCGATTTTTCCAAAGTTATAAATATATAGTATATATGTGAATAGTCACAGACTAAATAAATTAAAGAGGAGGGTTGAGATGTTTAGTGGAAAAAGATTTGTTACAAGTGGGATTGCGGAGAAAGTACCGCTATTGTTACAAGTGATAATGTGGGATATGATTGACACCATGGACGAACCAAAGGATTATTTACAAGTATTCGACTTATCGGAGGAAAACGGAAAACAGAAGATTGTTCATTCACAGGAACAACCGGAATATGAAAAGGAGTGTCTGTTTGAAACAGGTACTCCTTTTTTGTGTGCAAAGATTTTTGTCATAGACGATGTGACACATTCAACAATGCTATTTAATTATGAATATTAACGGAGGAAAAGAAAATGAGTGAAGAAAATAAAAATGTACGATGTGATTTATGCGGAGAAGAAATAAGCTCCCAAAATGCAATAAGATTTGACGGAACGATATTATGTACCGACTGTTTTAATCAACGAGTGACGGAGTGCAGTCATTGCGGCAGAAGTATATGGCGTGACGATTCGAGGAACGGCGAGTATTGCCAAGATTGCTATGACAATCTATACGAAACTTGTAGCGAATGTGGTGATGACGTTTGCAGAGATGATGTATGTTATCACAACGATGAACCGTACTGCCAAAACTGTTATGACGAAATAAACGATTCTATAATACATGATTACTATTACAAACCGGATCCGATATTTTACGGCAAGGGGCAACCACATTACGGCATAGAGCTTGAAATAGATGAAGGCGGTGAATATGACGATAATGCCGAGAGAATTTTGAATATAGGCAATCGAATTAACGAGCATATTTATTGTAAACATGACGGCTCACTTGATGATGGTTTTGAAATTGTAAGTCACCCTGCGACTTTGGAATATCATACAAATACAATACCTTGGAAAAAGATTTTAGACGAAGCACTTGAAATGGGATATTACAGTCATAACAGCGGTACATGTGGATTGCATGTTCATATAAACAGAGCCGCACTCGGCGAAAGTGTGGAGGAGCAGGAAAACACTATTGCAAGGATTGTGTATTTCTTTGAAAAGTTTTGGGATAAGATATTGAGATTTTCTCGTCGTACCGAAACTCAAGCAGACAGATGGGCATCAAGATATGGTTGCAGTATGGACAATCCTAAGGAAAGCCTCAAAGGTGCGAAAACATCTGGACTTGGACGATACACAGCGGTTAATCTTACAAATACATTTACGGTTGAACTAAGAATATTCAGAGGTACGTTAAGATATAAAACATTTATGGCTACGTTGCAGTTTGTGGATTTACTTTGTGAAATGGCGATAAATCTGACGGACGAGGAATTTCAGACAATGACTTGGAAAGAGTTTGCGAAAACAGTATCAGCAGATAAAGCGGAGCTAAAGGAATACTTGAAGATAAGAGGATTGGAGGAGTAAGATATGTGTGGATTGTATGGTGTGCTGTCATACGGAAATAAGGTAAAAGACATGGCGGAAATAACAGAGGCGCTCGCTGTTGAAAGTGCGGTAAGGGGTACAGACGCAACGGGAATTGCATATAACAAGAACGGTAAACTTACCGTGTTCAAGAAAAGTAAGAGTGCATATGAAATGAGTTTTAGTGTCCCTAAAAATACAGCTGCAGTAATGGGACATACTCGTCATGCTACACAAGGGACACTAAACTTCAACGGCAATAACCATCCGTTTAAAGGTATGTGTGGCGACGTAGAATTTGCACTTGCACATAACGGCATAATTTGTAATGACAAAAAACTAAGACGTGAACTAAGACTGCCGTCAACAATTATTGATACAGACAGTTACATTGCGGTGCAATTAATCGAATCACAAAAGAAGCTTGATTTTAAGAGCCTTAAATATATGGCTGAAAATGTTGAGGGTAGTTTTTCATTTTCGGTGCTTGATTCAAATGATAATCTTTACATAGTAAAAGGCGACAGTCCAATATCGGTATTGCATTTCAAGAAAAAGCAAGTATATGTGTATGCGTCAACAATATCAATACTTTGGAAAGCACTTGTCGATACGGAATTGTTTCACGACTTGAAACGTGGAGATTACGAAGATATTGAAATACAAGACGGCGAAATACTTAAAATCTCAAGCAAAGGTAAGACACAGAAAACTAAGTTTGACTTCGATGAATACGGAAGTTACGGTTATGATTGGCGAAAAGGTTTTGAATATTCAAATACCAACGAGTATGTAGACGACATAAAGAGCGTCGCACAGTATTACGGGTATGACAGTGATGAAATCGACTGTTTGCTAAATAACGGCTTTACGCCGGAGGAGGTGGAGGAAATGTTGTACGCAGATGATTTCTTGGAAGTGTAACACCAAACAACAAGTATATTGAACAGCTGCTTTTCGGCTTGGTCGAAATATGTATAACAACGCTGCTCAATTACTACAACGACAAAAGAAATGAAAGGTAGAGCAATCTACCTTTCAATTTTTTTTGATATAATCAGAGTGTAGTGTATTTGACGAAAAGAAGGAGATGATTATGATTTTAATAGGATATGCGAGAGTATCAACGATAAATCAGAACGAGGACAGGCAAATACAGGAGCTGATTAAGTATGGAGTGGAGGAAAAGCGTATTTATATAGATAAGCAGAGCGGTAAGGATTTTCACCGACCGTCGTATATGAAAATGCTCAAACGGCTGAAAAAGGGTGATGTGCTTGTGGTGAAAAGCATTGACCGACTCGGCAGAAATTACAGAGAAATTCAAGAGGAGTGGCGAATTATAACACATAAAAGGAATGCGGATATAGTGGTGCTTGATATGCCATTGCTTGATACAACTCGAAGTAAGGATTTGCTCGGTACATTTATAGCCGACTTGGTGTTGCAGCTGCTGTCTTTCGTAGCGGAAAACGAAAGAATGAATATACGTCAAAGACAAGCCGAAGGCATTGCCGCCGCAAAAAAGAGAGGTGTAAAATTCGGCAGACCGCCAATTCCGAAACCTGATAATTTCGATGAAATGTATAAGTTGTGGAAAGACAAAAAAATAACAGCAAGAAATGCTGCTAAAAACTGTGATTTAACAATAGATACATTTTACAGAATGGTAAAAAAGTAAAATGTATTGCAAAAAGTATACTTTTTGCTTAGTAGATGCAATTTGTATAATGTTCCTACAAATATAGTAGCATATTCAACATTTTTTGTCAATAGGTTTGTAAAATTATCTGTTTTATAATTAATTTTTTAGTGTCGCAAAAAGTATAGATTTTCCGACAAATATTAATTTAAAGAAAGGAGGAGTTACAATGAGAGCAAAGATGGAACAATATAAAGTTGATGTTCGTGTAGATGGCAAAAGTGGTTATAGTACTATGGTTACAGCCAGCAGTACAACTGAGGCTAAACAACTAGCCAGATTGGATGTAGAAGGCAGAAACGGATTTACTAATAAGAAAATATCTATAGGATCAGCAATAAAAATTCGATAAATTGCTATATGCGATATTAATATTAAATTTGAATGAATGATAAAAGCCATAGGAAAATATTCCTGTGGTTTTTTATCTCCAATATATAACTATAAAACGAAAGTAAATTCTTTTACTTGAAATAATGCACACCTATACAAAAAATAAATTTTAATAAAAATAAGATAGAAAACATAGGCAATGTATATTGAACTTGTGTAAGCAAGAATATACTAAGAAAATAATATAAAATAACTATGAACACTGAAAGTTAATGCTTTCAGTGTTTTTTTATTGGAGGCGAAGTTATGAAGAATTACAAATTTGGGTATGCGAGAGTATCAACTGAGGAGCAGGTACTTGACAGACAGATTGATATGTTATCGGAGTATGGTGTGAATCAGATATACAGTGAGAAGATGACCGGAACGAAGCGTAATCGTCCGGAGCTTGAAAAAATGCTCGACAGATTATCAGAGGGAGATACGGTTGTTATAGAATCACTTTCAAGATTAGGTCGTTCGACGAAAGATTTAATTGAACTTATGGAGCTATTCAATAAGAAAAAAGTCAATCTTGTTTCGCTTAAAGAAAATATAGACACAACTACTGCTACCGGTAAGCTATTGTTTACATTAATAAGCGCTATAAGTCAATTTGAGCGTGACTGTATTGCAGACAGAACTCGAGAAGGACTTTCCGCCGCTCGTGCAAGAGGACGAAAAGGCGGCAGACCACCAATAAGCAGTGAATTGATTGACAAGGCAAAAAGACTGTACGATACAAAAGAATATACCATGTCTGAAATCGAAGAACTTACCGGAGTGAAACGTGCTACTTTATATCGACATTTAAAAAAGTAAAAATGGGTATGATATTTTCATAAAGGTAGGTTTTTGAGATATTGATTTTGAGATGAGTTTTGATACGGAATTAAAGGTTTTGAAGTGGGTTTATGATACAATTTCAAAATGTTTCAAAAACGATGGTTTTATATATGATGATTAATCAAGTCATTAATCAATTGAATGATTGATGGCTTGATTTTTGATTGATGGAATGATATAATCAAATCAAGAGGTGAGAGCATTGACAAACAAACAACCGCCGTTTGAAATAAACGAGCGTATCATGGCAGATGTAATAGAGATTGCGGAGCTTGTAGGCAGAGTGAGCGTTACAGATAAAATATCAATGAATCCTACACTGCGACGAACGAACAGAATACAAACGATATATTCATCACTTGCGATAGAACAAAATACGCTTGACTTAGAACAAGTCACTGCTGTTTTATCGGGCAAACGTGTTATTGCACCGCCAAAGGATATTGCAGAAGTGCAGAATGCTTATGAAATTTATGATAATATGGATAAGTTGAATCCGTACTCAATAGATGACATTTTAAAAGCTCATAGTGTCATGGAACGAGGACTTCTTAATGAGGCGGGAGAATTTCGTTCACGTCCTGTCGGAGTGGCTGACAGTGAGGGTAATATACTTCATTTCGGAACTTTGCCACAATATGTACCTAAGCTTGTTCAAGAATTACTTGAATGGACGGAAAAAAGTGAAATTCATTTACTGATTAAAAGCTGCGTATTTCATTATGAATTTGAACTTATACATCCGTTTGCAGACGGCAATGGTCGTATGGGAAGATTGTGGCATACGTTGTTGCTTTCAAAATGGAATCCTATATTTGCATGGTTGCCGATAGAATCTATAATTCATGATAATCAGAGTGAATATTACAATGCTATCAACATTTCAAACAATAATGGTAAATCAACGGTATTTATTGAATTTATGTTGTCTGTTATAAAACAAGCATTGCAGAAAAGCATAAATGATAAGCCGAAAAATATATCATCAAAAAGTGATTTGAGGTGGAATAAAATTAATGATTACCTCGAAACACATGAGTATATTTTGAATAGTGATGTTCAAAAATTGCTGGGCGTCTCATCTGCTACCGCAACAAGAATATTAGTAGGTTTTATGAAAGACGGTAAACTGAAACGAATCAGAATTAAAAGCTGTTGGGGTTATGTAACGAGTTTATAATAATATTAAGAATGGAGAGTAAAAAATGTCAACTGTGAAAGAAACAGAAAATTTAAAGAGATTGAACTTTAATAAAATGATGGATAGTATTCTTGATGCAATATCAAATGACGGTCAATACGAATTATTTAAAAACTCTTTGCTATGTGATAAAGATAATCAATATAGAAAGCAAAGAAAGGCTTTTCATGTAATATTACAAGCTTTTGGTATAGATGAGGATTCTGATATATTTAAAATTAAAAATGAATATTCTTTTTATTGTAAACATCAAAAATATATAACCCAAATATTGAGCGAATTTACATCTAAAGAATTTAAGAAAATGCGTGTTAATTATTTAAGAGATTTGGATGCAAATTATATAGTAAAATCTGTTGATGATTTTTGTAAGTTTATAGAGCCATATGTAGACAGTGATGACTATAATAAATTGAGATCTAAAATATATAAAAAGACAAGATACTATGCAGTGTATCAAAATAAGTATTTTGATAAGATGAAAGAAGTTTTAGATGTAATATTTAAAGGAATAAGAGAACCTCGTGTATGTTATTGCCAAAAACGTTTAAAGGATTTGAAAAAACAATTTATTTCTAATAAAAAAGATACTGAATGTATAGGGTGTAGCGGAAATTGGGATTCACAAAACAAATGTTGTAAATTGAAATACATATCTGCCGATAATAATTATACAGAGTTTTCGGAATATTCTGCTTTGTGTAAAAAAGAAGATTCAAATATGTATGCAGAAAAAATGCTTAGCGCGGAAGACAGATTGACATGGTTAAAGTTTGTATATAACAAATTCAGAGAATGGATTGATTTTGCCGATGATGTGTTGGAGAAAATGGAAGAGTTAAGAAATGATGAAATTATTGATGCTTTATTTGAATTAGAACTTCCACCAAATTATACAGAACTTATCTATTATAAGTATATTGAAGAACAGGCAATATCGAAAGTGTTTTCGGGTGAAAAATATAAAACATTTCAAAAGCAAATAAACGCTATGTCAAACAATCATAGATTGGCTGATGAAAAGAAAAAGAAAGAACTGAAAGAAGAATTGGATAATTGGTTAATACAGCAAAGAAAAAGTGAATTTAAGAAAATATTAAAACAAGAAAGTAATCAAGAAAAAAATGATGATGAAATAGAAGAAATTTTAAATGTCTTAGATGAGGTTAAAGATTTAAAGAATAAATCATTCAGAAATAGTGAGCAATTATTAAAGGATGCTATAGAAGAATTAGATTGATTACAAGATTTTGATTGTAAAGTATATAGGCAAATAGTATTTTGCATATATACTTTTTTTGTTGTCATTTAATGGGTTTTCCAAAAACGATGGATGAATTTGCTCAATGTACAAATTCCCAATGTGATGTATAATTAATCACAGAGAAAAGCTTTTCAATAAACAATGAACAATAAAAATTAGAAGAGAGGAAAGATATACTATGAAAAACCAAAACAAATTTAATTCGGAAATCCCTACAGATTCTCATGGACGATTTGTTATTAAAGCGTCGTCCAAAGAAATTTGTACAACAGAGAAAAGCAATTCAAACATTGACAATGGTGAACCAAAACCTGTAACAAATTTGGCAGACTGTGCAATTAAGAAGAGCGACAAATCTGACGGATTACAACGTGATGCTGACGGCAGAATCATCATAAAGTCATCCGGGGCAATCAGAGAGGATGTCAAGTCGAATCAGCAGAATGAAATTTCAGAATCCACCAAACAGTGGCTTGAAATGTTTGGTGACTTTGGTGAAACGGAAAAGTCACATTCCGAGAAATCAAAAACTAAACACAAAAGCTCCAAACGCTTTAAAGACCATTCGCTAAAATGTAGGAAAATTAAGCAAATTGCACGCAAGATTGAAAGCTTGAAGGATGAAACTTTAACAGGTGCCAGACCGAACGTTTCATCAATTATAAGTGAACTATTTAGCGCAAGTAATTTTATTGCAAGCTATCAAGATGAAGTATACTACTACGACAAGGCACATGGGTGCTTTGTAAAACGTGTAGCATCATATGTTAAGCGTGATCTGATGAATCAATTTTCTAATGACGAAAGGCTTGTTGTTTCGGCTGATAATGTAAATAAAGCCTACAAACATCTGCTGTTGAATCCTGATATTCAAAGGGATTTGACGCAAAAGATAGATTTGCCGCTGATTAATTGTGAGAACGGTGTCTACAATTTGGAAACGGGTGAGCTTGAAAAACACTCTCCGCAGTTTGGATTTACATCATACATTCAAGCAAAATATGATAAAAACGCCAAAGGCAAAGTATTCAAGCGATTTTTGAAAGATATTACGGCAGGTAATAAAGATAGCATTCAATTTCTGCAGGAAGTGATCGGCTACCTACTTTCAACATATGTTTGGGCGAAAAAGGCATTTATCTTCTATGGTGTACCGAATTCAGGAAAATCTGTACTTCTAAATGTAATCGGTAAAATTATTGGAAAGGAAAATGTGAGCAATGTCGCTTTACAACAATTATCAGATTCATGCCATGTTGCACAATTAAAGGACGCAACAGTGAATATCGCATCAGATTTACCGCAAGCACCTATTAAGGATATCGGAGTTTTTAAGAGTGTTGTATCAAGTTTGGATGTGATTGAAACCAAGGAATTGTACAAAAACCCAACCAGTCAGCCATGTTATTGCAAGCTTGCATTCGGAACAAATCAATTTGTACCTCTTAATCGACTTGATGCCAACAATGCTGCAGCATTTTTTGAACGACTTATTATTGTTCCGTTCACAAAATCAATTCCGGAAGGACAAAGAAATTTAAACATTGCCGAAGAACTTTTCGAAGAACGTGATTATATTTTAACGTGGGCAATCAAAGGTTTAAAACGTTTGGTTGAAAACAACTTTGTATTTAGTTTGACTACAGAGTCGAAAGCTGTTTTGTTATTGTATAAATCACGTTATTGCCCAGAACAAGTGTTTTTTGAAAAATATCTTGAATTTAAGGAAGATTCACTTATATCAAGAGTAGAAGTGCAAAAGCGTTATGAGGAATTCGCATACAAAAGGAACATAAACGTTAAGTCGCATGACATACTGAACTATATCACGTTGAACTATTCACAGGTCAAGTTAGAACGTAAACGAATTAACGGTTCTAAAAATCCGATTGCTGCTTATGAAGGTTTAGCTTTTACAAAGTAAAACTTGTGCCGCTGTGCCGAGAATTTTCACAAAAGTTTTTTATAATATATCTATATTATATCATATTTTAAAAAATTTTTCAAGTTTTTTCGGCACACCGGCACATATAACATGGAATTTAATTCATACCATTTTATAGGAGGTGATACTATGCACATTAAAATCAAACCGCCTAAGAGTAAGCAAATATTTGAGTCGGAATTGTTGAAGATACTTTCGAGGAAACCAATTAAGCGCAGATAATTATACATAAACCAAGTGGAAAGGAGGTGCGGTATAATGAGAATGGCGGCATATTGTCGTGTCAGCACAGAGAAAGAGGAACAACTATCTTCTCTTGAAAATCAACGTGAATTTTTTGAACAGTACGCCGATAAAGAGGGCGATACGTTGGTGAAAATATACGCTGACGAGGGTATCAGCGGCAAAAGCATGAACAAGCGTGAAGCGTTTACTCAACTTTTGGAAGATTCCAAAACTGGAGCATTTGACTATGTTGCGGTAAAAGATATAAGCCGATTTGCCCGTAACACGTCTGATTTCTTATACGGTATCCGCACCTTGCGTTCCAATGGTGTTGATGTCAGATTTCTGTCGAATAATCAGACGGTTATAGGTGAAAGTGAATTTGTATTGACGGTGTTTGCCGCACTTGCACAAGAGGAAAGTTCTAACTTGTCCAAACGTGTAATTTTCGGTAAACGTCAAAATGCAAAAAAAGGTCGTGTCCCGAATGTGGTTTACGGCTACAATAAAATAGATACATACACGCTTGAAATTAATGAACAGGAAAGCTATATTGTGCAGTTGATGTTTAAGTGGTATATAGAGGGGGAAGGCACGAGGCGGATAGCCATTAAATTAAATGAAATGGCTATTCCGACAAAAAAGCAAGCTAAATGGGTTCCTAAAACCATACGCAGGATTTTGCAAAATCCGATATATATAGGTAAGATTATAAATAATAAAAGCGTTACAAAGGATTTTCTTTCGGGAACAAGAGAAGCAATTCCGCCGGAGGAATGGTACATACATGAACGTCCCGAACTCAGAATAATCAGCGATGATGATTTTGAACTTGTTCAGCATAAAATTAAAGAAAGACAAGAGCAATATAAAAATGACAATCCCGGCAACAGATTTTCAAACCGACACTTGTTTTCAAATTTGATTAAATGCGGTGAGTGCGGCAAAAGCTTTACCGCAAAGGTGTATCAATGGAAAAATCGTTATGTGAGATACCGTTGTTGTGTGCATAATAATAACGGTAATGCTCACTGTACAAACAGTGTTACGGTTGATGAGCAGGAACTGCTTAATGAAGTCAAAGCATATCTGCTTACGGCAATAGAAGATAAAAAAGCGTTTGCGGATAAGCTGATGAAACAATATAAAGCACAAACAACAAATGTTGACGTGTCAAAATTGATTGATACAAGACAGTCGCTTGAAAAACGTCGGAGCAAATTTAAAGAAATGTTTGCGGCGGATATTATCACAATGGACGAACTCAAAAAAGAAATGTCCGCTATTGACGAGGGCATGAAAAGTATTGACGAGGAATTAAAAGCGTATGATGAAATTCAGAAAAAAGCCACGCATATTGATGATATTCATAAAGATATTGAACAAATTCTCATGCAGAACGAATATACAAATGACGATATGCGGAGGATAATTGAAAAGATAGTTGTGTATCCTGATAAGTCGGTGGAAATATTTATGAAGTAAAATATAACGTTGATAAAGGTAAAAATTTGTGTTATACTTACATTATACGAATACGGGAGGCGAGAATATGTTATTGACAAACGGTAAAAAGAGAATACCCATAGGCTATGAAGATTTCAAACAGCTTATAGACAGCGGCTTTTATTATGTTGATAAGTCAATGCTTATCTATGAACTTCTGCATAGCGGCGGACAGAATAACTTAATAACTCGCCCAAGACGTTTTGGAAAAACGCTGAATTTCAGTATGCTTAAATATTTCTTCGATATAAATGAAAAAGATAATGCTTATCTTTTTGACGGACTGAAAATATCGGAGCATTATGAAGAATTGGCTATGTACAGAAATACTCACCCTGTTATTACGTTGTCTTTGAAGTGTGCGAAGCAAGGTGATTATAGAGAAGCGTTGAGAGGATTAAAATATGAAATACAGCGACAATTTATAAATAATAAATTTATTTTAGACAGTGATAAATTGGCAGATGAATATAAAGATGAATATAAAAAAATTTTGTCAATGGATGAAGATGCAGTATGGAGTAACTCTATACAACTTTTGAGCATATGTCTAAAACAATATTACGGAACAAAAACAATAATACTAATTGATGAATATGATGTACCGCTTGAAGATGCATATTTTTCGGGCTATTATGATGAAATGGTTAGATTTATCCGCTCATTGTTTGAATCTGCTTTAAAAACAAACTCAGCATTAGAGTTTTCTGTAATTACAGGTTGTCTTAGAATATCAAAAGAAAGTATTTTTACCGGACTTAATAATCTTGCGGTAAATTCAATACTTTCAAATAAATATTCCGAAAGTTTCGGATTTGTGCAATCTGAAGTAGACGAATTGATGGAATATTATAATATAGAAGAAAAATCACAGCTCATGAAAAAATGGTATGACGGATATTTGTTCGGAAAATCCGAAGTATATAATCCATGGAGCGTACTTAACCAAACAAAAGAGTGGTTTGATGATAAAGATATATTGGCAATGCCATGGTGGGCGAATACAAGTTCAAATAATATTATCAGAACATTAATTGGTCAAGCAGATGATGAAACAAAGGGTATTATTGAAAATTTAATTCATGGCGGAAGCGTAGAAACTGTATTAAAAGAAACAGTAACGTACGGTGATTTGACTGAAAATAATGAAAATATATGGAGCTTTCTGTTCTTTACCGGCTATCTTAAAATCAAAGAGATAGTCAAAACAGGTGAATTGACGGGCGAGCCTACAATCTATTCACTTGTCATTCCTAATCTTGAAATAAAAAGCTGTTATACAGATATAATAATTCAATATTTTGAAATATATAAAAAGGCAATTAATAAAGATAATTTGTATAAAGCTTTGCTCGGACGTAATGCACAAGACTTTGCGGAGCAAATAACTGATTTGTTGAGAAAAACTATAAGCTATTATGACAGTACGGAATCATTTTATCATGGCTTAATATCAGGATTGCTGTCGGGTAATGTGTACTATAAGGTAGAATCGAATCGTGAAACCGGTGACGGACGCAGTGATTTGGTTTTGTATCAACAAGATGTGGCACAAAATGCTGTAATACTTGAATTTAAAGTGTGCGGTAAAAATGAAACGGCAGATGAAGCCGCAAAACGTGCATTAAAGCAAATAAATGACCGTGACTATGCGTCAAAAGCAAGGGAAGATGGCTACAAGAATATTATCAAATACGGAGTGGCATTTAAAGGTAAGATGTGTTATGCGATTGTGGAATAATAGGATGATCTTATGATGAAGGAGGAATTCTATTTGACAAAGAAAAAAGATGAAATAACTATTCGTTCAAGTGCGGCGGAATATCTGACGTATGTTGCATCTGTAGGAGACCAAGCTGATAGCATTGAGATGCGTTACGAGGATGAGAATATATGGTTGACACAAAAAATGATGGCAACATTATATGATGTAGATGTTCGCACAATAAACTATCATATAAAAAAGATTTTTAGTGATAGTGAATTGCAGGAGAATTCAGTTATCCAAAAATTTCGGATAACTGCTGCAGATGGAAAAACTTATAATACAAATCACTACTCATTAGAGATGATTATAGCAGTAGGATTTAAGGTCAATTCTGAACGTGCCGTACAGTTTAGAAAATGGGTTAATCAAATAGCAAAAGATTACACTATCAAAGGTTGGGTTATGGATGATGAAAGGTTAAAGCGTGGAACATACCTAACCGAAAAGTATTTTGATGAACAGTTAGAACGTATTCGTGAAATCCGAGCAAGTGAAAGAAAGTTTTATCAGAAAATCACTGACCTGTATGCAACGGCGATAGATTATGATAGAAATTCGGCAACAACCAAGAGGTTTTATGCAACAGTTCAGAATAAAATGCATTATGCCGTTCATGGACATACAGCGGCTGAATTGATTGTAGAAAGGGCAGACCATACAAAAGAGCATATGGGATTAACTACATGGGCAGATTCACCGAATGGAAAGATTAAGAAAAGCGATGTTATAATTGTCAAGAATTATTTGAGTCAAGATGAGATGAGGCAATTAAATCGTATGGTTACGGCATACTTAGATTTTGCAGAAAGTATGACATTAAGACATATTCCGCTGACAATGCAAGATTGGGAGAAACGTCTTAATAGTTTCATTGAAATGTTTGAGTATGGAATTTTAAAGGATGCAGGTAAAGTGTCTGCTGAGATTGCAAAGCTTCATGCAGAAACTGAATTTGAAAAGTATAGAATCATTCAGGATAGATTGTTCATGTCGGATTATGATAAATATCTATTGGAATTAGAGGAAAATGCAAAGAAGTAGTTTCACGATTTTGAGATAAAATAAATATTTAAAAGAATATGGCTACACCCCCTTATAATAAAGACTTGTTGTGAGAAGAATCACAACAAGTCTTTTAGCATATCTATTCTTTTTGAAATTGAATAGCATATATTTTCACAACGTGTTTCATCAATGTATTTTGATGAACTTAAAATTTTTTTGCAATCGTTTTCAATGCCGTTGAGTTTTTGAAAATCAAGCCAAGTTAAATCAGTTACAAATCCAATTTGTTTAGCGTGAGAAGTGGCAAATGGCTTGCTTTCGTCATATTTTATCGGTTTTATATTTTTTGCAATCTGATTAAACCATAGGCTTGTTCCACAATCAAATAGAGGTGCAAAGCCAATCCATTCAAGAGTATTTGCATTTCGTATTACGCCGAAGTTGCGAAAATGACGGTCGCTGTTGGCGATAATGTAGTCAACGGCAAGCATATAATTAAGAAACTTTTCTGTATTTGCAATTCCTTGTATTTCACAACATCTTTTGAAATGCTCGTATGATGATATATTTTTTTCTTTTGGTAGAGTTTCATATATGCTGTAAGCACTTATAAGCTCCGTTTGAGGTGTGATAAAATTTTCGCAAACCGATAAAGGTTGTTCATCATCAAAAATTAAATCATAATCTACAAACGGCATATAGTTTAATCTGCTTTGCAGAATTGACGCTATTTTTTCATTAAGAGGTTCTTGGAAAAACGGTGCGCTGCCTGATTTTATAAGACAACGTTTTCCGTCTATAATTGTCCATTTCTTTTTGAGCCATCCATCCGAAGTATTGTCGGGTGATATAAGCGAAAAACTGTCACTTTTGGTTGGAGTACCGAATAACGCATTGCCGACATCTTCACTAAAATCATTATCGAAAAAGTTGATGTCTTTCCATTGTAAATTTACATCGTTCGGTTTAAACCAATATTGGTCGGATAAACTCAAACCGTAACATTTTAAAATCAATTCGTCTTGGTGTGTAACACCGATTATATCAAGTGCATTTGCAAGCCCTTGTCTGCTCGCAGGAATAGAACGTCCTTTATACCATTTGTTAAACTTTCTGAGATTGATTTTTTCATTTTCTGAAAGACCAAGAGGTATGTGTTCGGGATTATATATTTTGCTTACATTTTCAATAGAAAAACTTGCGTCGGATATTTCAATTTCACAGACGGGTATATCTTTGTGCATTAAAATGTATTTCATAAAATCCCTCCTTTTATCAATCAGATAGCTATATTATAGAATGAAATACTTGATTTGTCAATTACGGTTAGACTTGATTTTATAGGGATAATATGATATATTTAGACTATAATAAATTAGGTAAAAAATTGACCTTGCATTTTGTGGTCTGTGGTAGAGGTGGTAGACCCGATAACATTGGGTGCAAAGCTTGTTGATGTACGTGACAGAAAATCTTGTTGCTGTGATGATGATTTCGATTTGGCGTCTGTGCCTGCGTCGGTTTGCAGAGTGTTTGACGATCAGTTTGTAACAGGCAATGAGGCAAAACGTGTGTTCGTATCTTTGGGTATTTTCTCCATAATTAAAATCGAACGCCACGTTCAACTTCTTATCCCGTCATATGACTTCTGTATCCCTCAAAAAGAATGTGTAGGGGCAACGGATGACAATCCTTGTGACTTATTTGAGAGAATAGATTTCCCGGTTGACGAATTCTTCCCGCCTGAGAGGGGCGAATTCTTGGAATGTGATCAAGATGACATATCCGAGCCGGAAGATGACAGTGACTGTGGATGCCGAAGATAAATCAGTGCAAAAACCTCCTGTGATTATGCAGGAGGTTTTGCTGTATTATGAAAAACAGACAGTTCCGAGGTTCAGTGTAGCTTTAGCAATGAAAAATAAAACTCCTTTTGATATGACATTAAAAGTTTTTGTTTCAGAAAAAATTTAATTTTTTTTGAAAATCCATTGCATCGTACATCGGTGTACGGTGTATAATAATTATAGAACATAGTCTGCCAAGACGGAATAAAAAATTTAAGAAAAGAGGGATTAAAATGAAAAAAGTTTTTAGCACATTGCTTGCGGCGATTATGGTATTTACCATGATTGCAGTGCCTGTCTTCGCAACGGATATTGAGGACGGCAGTGAGGCTTATGTAACAGTAGGAAGTATGAACGTCACAAAAAATCCGACACCGTCCGGAAGTATCAGTGTTGTGTACCAAAATGAGAAACTGACGGTTTTGGAGGCGTACATAAACGGCAAGGACCAAATAGCGGACAATTACCACAAAGTTCAGCTTAAAGACGGTACAATCGGTTATGTGTATGCTTATGCAAACAGAAAAGATACACTTGAGGCGGCAGAGGACTTTGAAGAAAAGTTGAATGAGTCTTTAAAGTCGGATGATGAAAAATATCAACACGCAATAAATATGGTTTTCCTTGCTGATTACATCTACGGCGGTTCAAAAACAACTGAAGGTGAAGAAATGAATTTCTACGCAAAAGTTCCGACTGAATGGGTAAGACATAAAAGACCGGCATCGTTACCGTTAGTAGGTAAAGCAGTTATACATATCGGTGATGAGGGTAAATTCGGTTCGGTAAAGGCATCGTTCTATCCGGGCAATCCGCCGATTAATTATCACTCTAAGAGATTGGACGAACTTAAAGAAATCGGCTATGATCCTCCGTTTGCGGAAAAGTCAAGAACAGAGTCAAATGCCAACACAGCATTTTATGCAGGTGCAACAAGTGAATTTGACGTTGTCGGATATAACGAAGATTGGGTTGCAATATGGAGCGAAGGCGGTGTTGACGAATCACGCGGTACAATCAGACAATGCGGCGAAAAAGACGGTACTGCTTTCACAAGCTGGAAACCTGCCGTATATTTTGTACCGAGAAAAAATTGTTATATCTTAGATATTAACAATCAAGTGACAACTCCTCCGGAAATTGAAGCTATCGGAAAAGCAACCGCTCCGCTTATGGTAAAGACAACTCCCGACTCAACGGATTATGTAAAATCGGGTGTTTACAAAATAAATCAGTCTGTTCAAATAGTGGACGCAACGCCGCAAAACGGTCATTACAAGATTTATTACAAGCACGGTTTGTATTATGTTGAATCACAGTATGTTAATGTGCAGTACACAAATACTCAAAAGCCGGCTATTTCGTATAAGGCGGAAGTAAGTGCTGACTGCGATGTTTCGGACGGCTCTTCAGTTGTGGGCAAGGTGAAAACAGGTACAACAGTTGATGTTATTGAAAAAGATTATGACGGCACAAATTCAAAAATCTATTTCAATTCAAAAGAATGTTATATTCCTACAAGCAATTTGACTGATTTTGTCAGCACACCGTCAGCATCGGGTATAGCGGCACTTGGTGCGCCGATTGGTGTTCTTGCGGTTGATTCGCCATGGAGTGCATATGGTGCAGAGGCATATACAAAAGAGGCTTATGAGCTTCTTAAGGCGCATGAGTACGGCGAGTCATATGAGGGAGCTAAAATATATGCGGACATTTTAAATCGAAATGAAATAAGCTTTTTAAATGATCAAGATTGGGCTAATGTATATAATATTGAAGATTATTCGTATACTCCAGACCCTGATTATCCTGACGAAATAGAAACGGGAAAAGCATATACCATTCTTTATGACGGAAATATTCGTTATATCCTACAGAATGATGAACATTATCAAACGTTTACATATTATCCGGGAACTGAGTTCAGTAAAACATCTGTTGCCAAAACACAGCCTGTTTATATAGACGGTAACAAATATAACGCCGTTGCATACAACATTGACGACAGTAACTATTTCAAACTCAGAGATATTGCGGAAATGCTTAACGGAACAATTAAAACATTTGATATTAAGTATGACGCGTCAACAAATTCGATTGATATGTTAAGCTATTTTGATTACACATCGGTCGGAGGTGAGTTGACGGCAGGTGACGGTGAAACGAGAACAGCCGTTTCTTCATCGGCATTTCTAACTCTTGACGGAGTTCCCGTTCAGGCAACTTGCTATAATATCGACGGTAACAACTACTTTAAACTTCGTGATATAACAGATGTGTTGGATTGTCGAGTTGACTGGGAAGAAAAGAACCAAACAATTTGGATAATACCGGGTATGACTGCGTATGACGATCCGAATGAGGCTGTAGGCTGATAAAATAATATACGGTTCATTTGAGGTGGTGACGAAGTCACATATCCGAGCCGAAAGATGGCAGTGACTGTGAGTGTCAAATAGGATAAATATGATTAATATAACCCTCTTACCGGCTTTGATTTAAAAAGAGGGGCACATCAAAGTTAGACATACTCAAAACAATTTGATATAGTTTAAAATATCACCTGCGGTATTTGTGAGGGAGCTAAGGGCGTTGCCTTGAACTCTAACACTCGCCGCAGGTGTTGCTTTATGCGGAATTTTTAGAGGTTTGGCTGACTTGACGGATAGAATTTGCGGCAAGTATTGTTTATTTTTATGGCTTGTATATGTGAAAATTTAATGATATAATATTAAAAAAATATTAAGGGGTAGAAAAATGAAAATATTTGATAATATAATGTCTTGGAAAAAGCCCGAAATGCTTGACTTGGCAAAAGAGCTTAATATAAAAGGTCGTTCAAAAATGAACAAGGGCGAAGTGGCAGAAAGCATATCGAAAATATTATTATCAGACGAGTATTTTAAGACGGTTCTTGCGGCGCTTGACAAAGAACAAACAGAATGTCTTGTAAATTGGTGCGAGAGCAATGAAATTAAACAGTCAGACGTTTTCAAAATCAGACTTTTATTGGAATTAGGTTATATATCGTTTGAAAATGAACAGTACAGCTTGTGTGACGAAGTAAAATACTTAGTTGCTAAATGTTATACAAACGAATCAAAAGGCGGTTTGGAAGTCAGAGATAAAATAATAAATTACTGCAATGTTTTTGCGGAACTTTACGAAATTGTTCCGTTGGACAAGGTTTTTGAAATATACGACAAGCAAAATCATGATATTTCAAAAGAAGATTTTATGGAATTGATTAATACTGTCAACGGTAAAATGGATTTGTGGGAAATATACAACAATTCGATTGTAAACACTTATGTTTTGGAAGAAGGTTTTTATGATGATTTGTTGAAAACGCAAGGTAACAAGCCGTTCTATATTCCGTCAAGAAAAAAGATTATGAAAATGGCTAACCCGGGATATATTGAAGAAACCAACGAATATCTTGCGCTTAGACATTACTTGATTAAGAGAATGGGTATGGATGAAGTAAAGGGCGAAAACTTATGCTTTGAAATTGAAATGGAATGTAAAATGAGCAATGAAAACGCTCCTGATATTCTTAGCTTGTTTGACAAGTATAATGTTGAATTAAATGATAATAATGCAAAAAAAGTAATCGGTTTGGTACAAGCTGTTAATTTAAACACAAGAAAAGCAGTAAACAGAGGTTATACCGATTTACAAATCGAAGAAATAAATAACAGATATATGGTTCAGAACGATTTTTTCCCGTTCTTTATGTAAAAAACAAAAGCTCCCGAACTTATATGTTCGGGAGTTTTTTTATTCTTCTATCGGCAGAGCCACTTGTGTTATGAAAAGTTTTTTATCCTTATGTTGCGGGGGACCTTCAAGATATGTATGACGACACGTTCCCAAAGGTGTGAGATTATGCTCTTTGGCATACAACAAAAGTTTTTCGCGAACTTTCGGGAGTTCCTCATATGCACCGTGATGATAAATGCAAATTGCACGCAGTGGGGTCAGTACGACGATATGTTCGCCGCTGCTTTCAGGCGGTACGGCAACACAGTAAGAAATTTCGTTGGGTGCGGACAATGAGTATTCTAAAAAATACATTCGCCTTGTCATATCGGTACCGTATTCACGCATGGCAAGTATTGCGGTATCGCGCAGAATATTTGTTTTATCGAGAATACTTTCCGTAGTAAAAGTGCGTCGATAAATCGTTTGCTTGTCAATGTGGATTTCCTTGATTTGTGTGGGATTGGTGTTTGCTCTTTCGTACAACTTTTCAATATTCAAATTTATTTCGTCACGCATAGCTTCAAGGCGGCGGATAAGCGGTAATAAATCGGTTTCGCCGTCTAAATAGGCGTGAATTTCATCAAGCGACAGACCGAGCTTTTGCAAAATACGTACTGTACGAATTTTAGTGAACGTATCTACGGTATAATAACGATTTCCGTTTTTGCCGTCTTTAACGTCCGGAGTAATCAATCCTTTTGCTTCGTAATTCAATATGATTTTTCTTGTAATTCCGATTGATTTTGCCATTTCACCGATCGTAAACATATTTTTTTCAACATTCATATCATCACCCCAAAACATATATTAATACAAAAAACGGAAAAATGCAAGACATAGAAAAATGTTGTTTAAAATTCGTGTATAGTGGTATATATTATATATGAATAAATTTACGGAGGTAATATAAATGGCAAACAAATATTCGGGAACAAAAACAGAGGAAAATTTAAGAACTGCCTTTTCGGGTGAGTCGCAAGCGCGTAACAAATACACATATTTTGCGTCGAAGGCAAAGAAAGACGGCTTTGAACAAATAGCGGATTTGTTTTTGAAAACAGCCGACAATGAAAAAGAACACGCAAAAATGTGGTTTAAAGAATTAAACGGAATCGGAACAACGGCAGAAAATCTTGTTTCGGCGGCAGAGGGCGAAAATTTTGAATGGACAGATATGTATGCCGATTTCGCAAAAACTGCCGAAGAAGAAGGCTTTACCGAATTGGCTGAAAAGTTCCGTATGGTAGCCGCAATAGAAAAAACTCACGAAGAACGTTACCGTGCATTGCTTCACAACGTTGAAACAAAAGAGGTTTTTGAAAAGAGTGAAGTCAAGGTTTGGGAGTGCCGTAACTGCGGTCATATTGTTGTAGGCGTAAAAGCTCCGCAGGTTTGTCCTGTGTGCAATCACCCGCAAGCATATTTTGAAATTCACGCAGAAAATTATTAAAAATTTCAGCATATCATTTTTGGAAATGATATGCTTTTTTATTTGAAAATATTAATCGAAAAGTCTTGATTAAATGAATAATTAATGATAAAATGTATGTAATGGCGGTTGAAATTTGTATGAATTGAATTTGCAATTTTACAGACGCTATTATTAAAGTTGGTTTTTATTTGAGAAAGGCTATGGAGTTGAAAATGAAAAAAATTACGGCTCTTTTAACGGTATTGATGATGTGCATGACATTCGGTGCGGATTTTGTATACGCGGCGGACAGTAATTCGGCACGCAATACTGTTTTGCAAATACGTAAGGAGATAGACAGTCACAAGTCGAACATTCAATCGAAAAACGGTGAACTATTTAAACTTACACCCGAGGAAATCGCCGAAGCGGATTTTAAGAATTATGATACGTCATCAGTACTGTTGGGAACTGACTTGTATGAGTTTTCTGCCGGCAGTGTTTCAAACGACATAAAAGGCAAAGATGGAACAATAAACACACTTGCTCCGAATGAATACAAAGTTCACAGTACGATTAAATACGGAAAATATCCGTCAATATTCAATTCAGACACGGTGATAAAAACTTCCGGCGGAAAACGGGCAACGCTTGTTGCAGATTATTCGGACGATGTGCCGTCATATCAGATTGTGAAGAATGTTGAGAATTTATATGTCGAAAATATAGATTTTGAAAATTTTCCTATGATAAAATTTGAAAATTGCGATAATATTATTTTCAACAACTGTTCTTTTACCGATTTTGAAAACAACGGAATTGTGTTCAGAGATTGCAGTAATATCGCGATTTTGAACAGTAAGTTCACAAATTGCGGCAATCAGATTTCGGACAGTTCAAACAGCGGTTACAGTATAAGAATAGTCGGTGATGCACAAAGTCCGGCTGAAAATGTGCTTATTGAAAATTGTACTTTCGAGAACAGCTGCGGTAAGACGATAAGTTTTGTCGGCGATGTTGACGATTATGTTATAAGAAATAACACGATTAACAACAGTGTTTGGGGGGCGATTGATTATTGGACTCCGACTGTTTCGGGCAAATATGCAGACGTTATTGAAAATAATGTGTGCAAAAATATCGGTTTCGGCAAACCGTCCGTAAATGATACGAATGCACTTACAAGCGGTGTCGGTTGTGCGGCGATATTCGCGGGTATGGGAACATCACTCCCTAATACGATTGTGAAAAATAACGTTGTACAAAATTGCGTTGAAACGGGTATCGAAGGTCCGTATGAATTGGTTTATCATAATACGGTAAAAAATACAGGCGAAAATTCCGCTACGCGTTATACCGGCTCTACAGAGGCGATATATATTAAGCTGACGACTGAATTTGAACAGAAATATATAGGAAATACTATCGAAACAAGAGGTTTGAGATGCTTTTCTTCTTACTCGAACAGAGATGATGAGTACAAGGGAATATACATTTTGAACAATTCTGTGAATTTGGAAAATACAGATGCAAGTATTGCTTGCAATTACACTCGTTCGGACATTGAAATCAACTGTAAAAAAATAAAGAAGATTGTTATTGAAAATAATACGGGAATGATGAAAGACAAAAAGAGTGTAAACATCTATACCGACAAGGGTTATGTTATGGATTATTTCAGTATTCATAATCCTTGTATGATAGGCTCAGTGCCTGAAAAGGCGAGATATTGCTTTAATATCAATAATAATTAAACAGAATGCAGTCAAAATCGTTGCGGATTTGTCTGCAGACTCAATTAAGCTAATTATTGGGGAACATATAAACAATGCGTATGCTTTGTTTATGTGTTCCTTTTTTGGTGCAAATATATAAAAATTATAGGTATATTTAATAGATAATTACTAAAAAGTAAAATATATGTTGAAATTGCACGAATAAAGTGATATGATAAAAGTATAATTTGTACAAAAAGGATGATTGCTATGGAATATATTGGACATACATCAGACGACGGACGGAAACAGCTGCTTTTGGATCACTTGAACGGAACGTCGAAGTTATGTCGTGAAAATGCGAATGAATTTTGGGCGGATATAGCCGAATTTGTGGGGAAAATACACGATATAGGCAAGTATACATCGGGTTTTCAAAAACGTATAAACGGTGCGGAAAATATCCGAGTGGAACACGCAATATGCGGTGCAAAAGAAGTTGCGAAAGCACCGCCTAAATCATATGTGCCTATGATTGAGTATTGCGTTGCGGGACATCATTCGGGTTTACCTGACGGCGGAACGAAAGTTGACGGTGAAGAAGATTCGACATTGCACGGCAGAATGAAACGAAAAACCGGCGATTATTCTGCGTATGAAAATGAAGTTAAACTTGAATATCCCAAAGATAATTTGAGAGAACTTTTTGATGTCAGTAATCAGAGAGAAATTATTGAAAGGTATTCTTTTTTTACAAGATATTTGTTTTCATGCCTTACGGATGCGGATTTTATAGATACGGAGCGGTTTGTAACTCCCAACACAGACAGAGGTATGGACGGAGATTTTCAAAAAGCATACGAAAAAGTATGTGAAAAACTTAATTCTTTTAAAATAGAAACCAAACTTCAAGAATCAAGAAGTATTATACAAGAACAGGTTTATAAAAGCGTTGAATCGAATGCGAATGTGTATACATTGAATATGCCGACAGGCAGCGGAAAAACTCTTTGCAGTATAAGAGCGGCTTTGAAAACTGCGATAGAGAATAAGAAAAAACGTATTATATATGTAATTCCGTATGTCAGTATAATTGAACAGACAGCAAAGGTATTCGAGGATATTTTCGGTGATGTACTTCCTGTGTTGCAGCACCATTCAAATTATGATTTTGATGATGATAAAAATGAAGATGAGAACGAAATCACTTCGGAAAAATTAAAACGTTCCTGTGAAAATTGGGACGCAAAACTTATAGTAACAACGAATATTCAATTTTTTGAATCACTGTATCATTATAAAGGCAGACGACTTAGGAAACTTCATAATCTGGCGGACAGTGTTATCATATTTGACGAAATACATATGCTGCCGATTGACTATATTCAGCCTTGTTTAAGGGCGATAGGGTATGTGACGAAGTATCTTAACAGTACAGCAATTTTGATGTCGGCGACAATGCCGAATTATGATAAATTTATGGAAAGGTATATGTCAGGTGTCAAAATAGAAAATGCGGTTAAGGATACGTCGTTGTTTAACGTATTTGATAAGTGCAGATATGAGTATATCGGAAAGTGTGAACTTGCTTCACTGGCAGAAAAGGCACAGGAATATGACAATGCACTTATAATTGTGAACAAAAGGAAAACGGCAAGGGAATTATATGATATTTGCAGCGGTAACAAGTATCATTTGTCAACATATATGACGCCTTTGCACCGTTCGGAGATTATTGCAAAAATAAAGGAAGATATAAAGAACGGAATTAATACGACCGTGATTTCAACATCACTGATTGAGGCGGGTGTTGACCTTGATTTTAAGGCGGTGTTCAGAGAAATTGCGGGGATTGATAACGTATTGCAGTCCGGCGGTAGATGTAACCGTGAGGGTAAGATGGATATGGGCGATGTGTTTGTTTTTGAAACAGACGGCGGAAAAGGTGAAATTCAGCTTAAATCAAATATAACACGAAATTTATTTGAGGAATTTGACAATATTTCAACCGACAAATGTATTGAAGAATATTACAGTCGCTTATTTGCATTTAATGACGGCAATATAGACAAAAGTACCATAACTTCGCTTATGGGTGAAAATTTGAAATTTGATGAAATACCGTTTAGAACGTATGCCGAGAATTTTAAGTTTATCAAAAATCAAGTTATAGGAATAGTAATTCCGTGTGATGAAAATAAAGATTTGATTGAACAGCTCAGATACGGAAAACTGTCCGTAAAACGAAAATTACAGCAGTACAGTGCATCCGTACATATTTGTGAGCTTGAAGAAATGATTAAAGAGGGGATTATAGAACAGCTTGATTGTGGTGTTTGCATACTTGCAAATACAGATTATTATAAGTCGGACGTGGGTTTGACGTTGGAAAATGATGTAGATTATTTTGTATGAGGAGGTTAAAATGAGTTACGGATTTAAAATTATGGTTAAAGGCGATTATGCCGCGTTTAACCGCCCTGAAATGAAAGTTGAACGTGTGAGTTATGACGTTCCGACACCGGGAGCTCTTGAGGGACTGATAAAGTCGGTGTATTGGAAACCGGCAATTCGGTATGTAATTGATAAGATTATCGTTTTTAATCCGATAACATTTATCAATGTTCGCCGTAATGAGGTTAAGGAAAAAATAAAATTGCAGTCGATACAAAAAAGTATGAAAAACGGTACAGGTGATGCAACGATTTATACTAAGGATATGATAAATCAACGCGGAAGTATGATTTTGAAAGATGTATGTTACGGCGTGGAATTTCACTTTGAACTTACGGGTATACAGAGTGACCATGATGACGAGTCGGAGGAAAAGCATTATAATATTCTTCTAAGACGTTTAAGAAACGGTCAACAATTCAGACAACCTGTGCTTGGGTGTCGTGAATTTCCCGTAAAGAGTATCGAGCTTGTGGAGGAATTTTCGCTTGAAAATGTTTCGGATACGTTAAAAGGTGATACGGATTTAGGATTTATGCTGTATCATATGAAGTTTGAGGACGGCGGACATCCGAAAGATAATGATTGGGATAAACGTAATTTTTCGGACAAGGCAGACGCACTTTTTTACAGACCGCATATGATTGACGGTGTTATAGATGTAGCAAAATATAGGGAGATGATGAAATGCTGATAAAGGCTTTGAATGAATATTACGATATTCTTGCGAGAAATGACAAGGTTTGCAAGGACGGTTTTTCAAAACAGAATATCACGCATATGATTATGCTGAGAAAAGACGGTACAGTAAGCGATATTATAAACGTGGAGCAGGAAAGTGAACCCGACAGTAAGGGTAAAACCAAACTTCAGCCTATATCGGTGGTTTTGCCGGAGAGAACACAGAAACCCGGTATAGACGGAAATATTGCCGAACACAGACCGTTATATATTTTCGGACTTAATTACGACAATAAGAGCTGTACATATTCAACTGAGGACAGTACGGATAAGGCGAAGAAATCGCATAAAGCGTTTGTGGACAAAAACCTTGAATTTACAGAGGGTATGACATCGGATATAGTTACGGCATACAGAAATTTTCTGCAAAAGTGGAATCCGCAGGACGAAACAGAAAATGAGTTGCTTGTAAATCTCGGCAAGGCATACTCGACGGCGAATTTTGTTTTCGGTCTTGACGGACACCCTGAAATAAAATTGCACGATACTGACGGCGAAATTGCTCAAAAGATAACGGAACTGAAAAAAGCAGTCGGACCGGTGCAGGGTAATGACATATGTGCCGTTACGGGAGAAAAAGGCGAAATATCGGTAACGCACGATAAAATCAAAGGTGTAAGAAATGCAAATGCAACAGGTGCGTTAATGGTTTGCGTAAATAATACGGCAGAGTGTTCATACGGCAAAGAACAGGCGTACAACAGTTCCATAACGCAAACTACTATGAAACACTACACAGAGGCACTAAACACTTTAATCGCAGACAAAAATCACAGAATATATCTTGATGATATGACAGTTGTATTTTGGGCGATGTCAGATGATGATTCAAAAGAAACGGACTTGTTTGCTTCAATGCTGGGCTTTGACGATAAGATTGACGCAGATGAAATGAACGGTATTTTGCTTAAATCGCTTAATGACGTAAATCAAGGCAAAAGCCCCGATTTGACAGAACTCGATATTGATAAAAATGTTGAGTTTTATATTGTGGGAATTGCTCCGAATGTTTCGCGTCTTGCACAGAAATTTATATACCGTGATAAATTCGGCAACATATTCTCGCATATAGCAAGACATCAAGCAGATATAATGATTGTTAATTCAAAAGGAAATATACCGATGTGGCGAATATTCCGAGAATTAAAACCGCCTCAAAGCACAAATTATACCACACCGCCGCCGCTTATGGCTTCGGTGTTCGGTGCAATAATAAATGGTACACGTTATCCCGAGTCTTTGCTTGAAAATGCCGTAAGACGAGTGAAAACGGATAAATCGGTAAATTATGTTCGTGCAGGCATTATCAAGGCTTGCATAAACAGAAAAGATAGATATTCAAAAAATAAGGAGGAGATAAAAATGGCACTTGATATTGAAAATAATAATCAAGCGTATCTGTGCGGCAGACTTTTTGCCGTACTTGAAAAAGTTCAATCTGACGCATTGCCTGGATTGAACAGAACAATTAAGGATTCATATTTTGCGTCAGCTTGTGCAAATCCGTCAACGGTATTTCCAAAACTTATAAAGCTTTCGCAATACCACATTGAAAAACTTGAATATAAGGTTAAATATAAGATAGTTACAGGTGAAATTATGGACAAGCTAAACGGAAAATTTCCAAAGACATTACCGCTTAGCGAGCAAGGTAAGTTTATTATAGGCTATTATCAGCAAACACAAGATTTTTATAAGAAAAAAGAAGATAAGGAAATATGAAAGGAAGTAGAGAATTATGGAACCAATTAAAAACAGATACGAATTTACAGTTATTTTTGATGTAGAAAACGGCAACCCTAACGGTGATCCCGATGCAGGCAATATGCCGAGAATTGATCCCGAAACGTCGGCAGGACTTGTTACAGATGTGTGCTTAAAGAGAAAAATCCGCAACTTTGTGGAAATTTTTAAAGAAGATGAGCCGTATTATAATATTCTTGTAAAGCCTGACAAGGCACTTAACACAAAATTTACGGAGGCGTATGAGGCAATAGGCGAAAAGACAGGTCAAAAGGGTAAAAATCCTGAGGCGGTAAGAGCGGCAAGAGATTACATATGTCAAAATTATTTTGATGTAAGAACATTCGGTGCGGTTATGAGTACAGGTAACGACCCATGCGGTATTGTCAGAGGTCCTGTTCAGATTAGTTTTGCAAAGAGTGTTGATCCGATATTTACTCAGGATATAACAATTACAAGACAGGCAAGAACTAATGAAAGTGATAGTGCTACTATGGGCAGAAAGAGCATAGTACCGTATGGCTTGTACAGGGCGGACGGATATGTGTCGGCTATGCTTGCACAAAAAATTACCAAGTTTTCGGAAGAAGACCTTGAACTTTTGTGGAATGCCATTATCAATATGTTTGAACACGACAGAAGTGCCGCAAGAGGTAAAATGTGCGTAAGAAAACTTTATGTATTCAAGCATGATTCCGTACTCGGAAATGCTCCGGCGAATGTGTTGTTTGACAAAATTGTTATCAGCAAAAAAGACGGAGTGGAAGTTCCGAGAAGTTTCAATGACTATGAAATCACTGTCGATAAAAATATGCCTGAAGGAGTAGAACTTCAGGAAAAAGCATGATTAATATAAGGACAATACAGCATTATATGTATTGCCCGAGAAGATTCGGATTGCTTGAAATTGAGAATGCCTGGGCTGAAAATGTTTCGGTTGTGTTGGCGAATATTATGCACGAAAACGTACATTCGGGCAAACACCAATTCAAAAGCAATAACAAGGTTGTTTTAAGCTCGGTTACTTTGTATAATGATGAACTTGAATTGTATGGTGTTGCGGATTGTATAGAGTTTTGCAAAAATAAAGACGGCGTACCGATAGACGGTCTTGACGGAAAGTACACTGTCAGACTTGTGGAATACAAGCCTACACAGCCTAAAGACGGCTCTATAAGAGAAACTGACGCGATACAGGTATTTGCTCAAAAATTGTGTGCGGACTATATTTGGAAATGCAACAGTGAGGGGTGCATATATTATGCCGATACAAGAAAACGTGTGAAAATGCCGTTTGATGAGGAGTACGACAGGTATAAAGCTTTGCTTGATGATTTGGTCGGTAAAATGCAAAACGTAGTGGAAAGCGGTGTTATTCCTCCAAAAATAAAAGGTCAAAAGTGCAGTGGTTGCTCGATTAAAGATTTGTGTATGCCTAAAACGAAAAAGTACAGCATTAAACAGCTTATTGAGGAGGATTGCGTATGAGAAAACTTTTGAATACTTTGTATGTCACTAATGAAAATATATACATGACTCTCGACGGCGAAAATGTTGTATGTAAGGAAAATAATGAGGTCAAATTACGACTTCCGTTTTCAAATATTGAAGCAATATTTTGTTTCAGCTATCTTGGCTGTTCGCCTGCACTCATGGGGAAGTGTGCCGATTACGGCATACCGATTAACTTCATATCTCCGTCAGGCAGATTTTTGGCTCGTGTGCAGGGTGCGTCACACGGAAATGTGTTGCTGAGAAAACGTCAATATGAACTTTTTTCAAAACCGCCCGCACTTTTAAGACAAAATACCGTTGCCGCAAAATTGGCGAATACAAAAAGTGTTGTGAAAAGAACGCTTAAAGATTATCCGCAAATTGATGAGGACGGCAAGCTGACTCATTGTATAGAACGCTTGGACGGTTGTATTAAAAGCGTGTATATCACAGATGATTATGACGGCATACTCGGTACGGAGGGGAACGGTGCAAAGGCATATTTTGATGTGTTTGACAGCCTTATTCTTCATCAAAAAGACGATTTCTATTTTGCAATGAGAAGTAAAAGACCACCGCTCGATAGGGTGAATGCAATGTTGTCGTTTTTATATACGATTTTTACCCGTGAATATGCGGCGGCACTTGAAAGTGTGGGATTGGACAGTTATATGGGATTTTATCATTCGCTTCGCCCCGGACGTGAATCGCTTGCGTGCGATTTGGTCGAGGAGGGAAGATGTATTGTTGAAAGATTTGTGTTGACATTAATAAATCTTAAAATTATTAAACCCGAAGATTTTGATGTACAGGTAAGCGGTGCAGTTTTCTTGAATGATGACGGCAGGAAAAAGGTGCTCTCAAAATGGCAGGAGAAAAAACGTACCGATATGATACATCCGTATTTGAAGGAAAAAATTTCTATGGGACTTTTGCCGTATGTGCAAAGTATGTTGCTTGCAAAATTTGTGCGTGGTGAAATTGACGAGTATCCGTGTTATTTGGCAAAGTAGGTGATATTGATGATGACTTTGGTAAGTTATGATGTGTCAACTGTCGATGCGGCAGGTAGGAAAAGACTTCGCAAGGTTGCAAAGGAATGTGTTAATTACGGACAAAGAGTGCAAAATTCTGTGTTTGAAGTTGATGTTGATTACGGAACATTCTTGAAATTAAAAGATAGACTTATGAAAATTATTGATGAAGAACAAGATAGCCTTCGATTCTATTATTTGGGTAATAATTGGAAGAGGAGAGTGGAGCATATAGGTGCAAAGGAAACATATGACCCTGAGGGCAGCTTGATTTTGTGAGCGAACGTGCAGTGATATTGGTTTTGTATGGAGGTTCGCTGAAGATATAATACATATTATGTAAAAAAATATCGCTTTTTAAAGTGATTTTTAGTAAAATGTCCGCTCTGTTGTGGTGGTGTGACTTCACATATACAATATGTAGAGTCACGCTCCCCACGGAGCGTGTGAGTTGAAATTTTTGCACCCTTGAACTTTCTAAGTATTCTCTCGGTCACGCTCCCCACGGAGCGTGTGAGTTGAAATCGTCCATTGTTTTTCTTACCGGTTGTCCGCTTTGGTCACGCTCCCCACGGAGCGTGTGAGTTGAAATGTCAAATTCAACGATGGTGACTTCGTCAACACCTTGTCACGCTCCCCACGGAGCGTGTGAGTTGAAATTTTCCTTTCTGCATGTTATAATGCAAATACAGAGTCACGCTCCCCACGGAGCGTGTGAGTTGAAATACATCAACTACAATAAATTTGACTGACGTGTTAAGTCACGCTCCCCACGGAGCGTGTGAGTTGAAATACGGCGTTGTTGGAGGAATAAGAAAATGACAGTCGCGTCACGCTCCCCACGGAGCGTGTGAGTTGAAATATGATGAAATGCTGGCGATAATGGACATTTTAAGGAAGTCACGCTCCCCACGGAGCGTGTGAGTTGAAATTTGTTACAAAGTGTACTACACCAAAGGCAAGCATTGTCACGCTCCCCACGGAGCGTGTGAGTTGAAATGTCCTCTGTTTCATCGACGAACGCATATACTGCTGTCACGCTCCCCACGGAGCGTGTGAGTTGAAATTAGCACTTGCGTATAAAATCAAGTGCATATCATGTCACGCTCCCCACGGAGCGTGTGAGTTGAAATCTTGTTGTGCCGGAGTTACACCAGAAAAACATAGTCACGCTCCCCACGGAGCGTGTGAGTTGAAATTGTCGTTCCATAGGTATTCACGATACAACACCAAGTTACGCTCCCCACGGAGCGTGTGAGTTGAAATGTCCTCTGTTTCATCGACGAACGCATATACTGCTGTCACGCTCCCCACGGAGCGTGTGAGTTGAAATTAATATGGGATTTGATACTTTGGCAAACCATACATGTCACGCTCCCCACGGAGCGTGTGAGTTGAAATGATTATGACGAACTTGAAAAAATAATGAGGGAGGTCACGCTCCCCACGGAGCGTGTGAATTGAAATTTGGAAACAAACTGGGGGTTTCAATATTCCCGGTGTCACGCTCCCCACGGAGCGTGTGAGTGGGGCGTCGAGGTGCCATCCTATACAAAATAGTAATTACAGAAAATAGGGAATAAGTGGCAGATTACCGCCTTACGGAGCCACAACTCTGTCACTGCGTGTCTCCTCTCCTCAAAGAGAGGTATAAAAGGCTCCGTTGATGGGAGCCGGTGACGAAGTCGTCTAAGTGGCAAGCAAACAAAAAATGGGCGGTGAATAACCGCCCGAAGAATAACTAATTTTTAGATTTATTAACCATAAAAATACCGACTGAAACAAGGACAAGTGCTACAAGACCCTGAACACCGAAAGCCTGATTTTTCTCACCGAGAAAAACAGCCGAAAGGATAACGCCGAATATCGGATTTGTAAAACCGAAAACGGCAACTTTACCGACAGGGTTATATTTAAGCAATATTCCCCACAAAGTATATGCTACGGCTGAAATCATCGCCATATATATAAGAAGTGCGATAGATGCAAGAGTAAATCCGGAAATCTTACCGCCTGTTGCTATTCCGACAACGACAAGAATAATACCGCCTAAAAAGAACTGATAACCGCTAAGAACCACAGGGTTTTCATCTTTAGAATATTTTTTAATCATACCCGATGAAAGTGCATAAGCTGCCGCTGAAAGCAATATAGCACCTTCACCGGAAAGTTTTATACTCATATCAAAACCGCCGTTCGCAAGGTTAATTACAACAACTCCTAAAAATCCTACAACACATCCCAAAACTTTTAAAACCGTCATTTTTTCGTACTTGAATATAAATACTGCGAATAATATTGAAAGAAATACGTTTGCGGCATTTATAATAGAAGATTTTACGCCTGATGTATTCGCCAAGCCTATGTAGAAAAACACATACTGCAAAACTGTTTGCACCATAGAAAGTTTAAAAACAGAAAAAAGTGATTCTTTTTTCGGTACAAGTATTTTTTTGCTTAAAATACTTCCGAAAAGAATTGTAAGTATACCGGCAAGTGTGAAACGAATACCGGCAAAAAGAAATTGTGAGCCGACCGCACCGGACGGAATGTTAAACATCTGATAACCTATTTTAATACAAGGAAAAGCACTTCCCCAAAGCAGACAGCATATAATCGCAAGTCCGCAGACGACAGGTGTTTTTGTTAATAATTTTTTATTCATAATATTACCCTCCTCAAAAAAAACAACCATTCGATTGTACCACAAAATCACAATTAAAACAAGAAAAATTTTTGGTTTTTTATAACTTTTGCGATTATTTGATAATTTTTGAAAAAAGTATTGAAAAATAAAAACATTGTGCTATAATAGTTCAAGCATTAAACAAAGAGAGGAGATTACATATGACTAACGATATGACTAATGGCAGTCCGATAAAGTTGATATTAAGCTTTATGGTACCGCTTCTTATAGGTAATATATTTCAGCAGTTCTATAATATGGCGGATACGATTATTGTCGGAAGAACTATAAGTGTTGAGGCACTTGCGGCGGTTGGTGCGACAGGTTCAATCTCATTTTTGATTGTGGGATTTGTGCAAGGTGTGACGAGCGGTTTTGCGGTTATAACCGCACAGAGATTCGGTGCAGGCAGTGAAAACGGCGTAAGGCGTTCCGTTGCGACAAGCATTATTTTAGGTATAGCCGTAACGATTGTTATGACTGCGATAAGCGTATTGGCGGCAAGACCGCTTTTGGAGATTATGAAAACTCCGTCCGACATTATAGACGATTCGTACAACTACATAATAGTAATTTTTGAAGGTATTGCGGCAGCGGTATTTTTCAACTTGTTTTCAAGTATACTCCGTTCGCTCGGCGACAGTAAAACACCGCTTGTATTCCTGATAATCGCAAGTATTATCAATATTATACTTGACTTTGTGTTTATTCTTACATTTAAAATGGGTGTTGCCGGTGCGGGGTGGGCGACTGTTATCGCACAATTTATTTCGGGTATATTGTGCTTTGTATACAGTTTGAAAAAATTCCCGATTCTAAGACTTACAAAGCACGATTGGAAATTCTCTTGGAAATTTGCTTGGCAACACCTTGAAGTCGGCTTGCCTATGGCGTTTCAGTTTTCGATAACCGCAATCGGTACAATGGTAATCCAATCGGCACTTAATTCGCTCGGTTCAACTGCCGTTGCGGCATTTACAGCCGGTTCGAAAATAGACCAATTTGCAACACAGCCGCTTGCGTCATTGGGCGTTGCGGTTGCGACATACACCGCACAAAATTACGGCGCAAGAGAGCTTGAAAGAATTAAAAAAGGTGTGACGGGTGCGGCGATTATCGCAACGGTTTGCGGTATTGTAGGCGGATTTGTTGTTATTACGTTCGCAAAACCGCTTGTTGCATTGTTTGTCGGCAGCGGTCAGAATGAAGTTATGTCGCTTTCAAAAGAATACCTTGTTCTAAACGGCGTATTCTATGTGATACTCGGTTTACTGTTCGTTTACAGAAATGCTCTGCAAGGTATAGGCAGTAGTATGATTGCGTTTTTCGGCGGTGTTTGGGAACTGGTTATGCGTTCGCTTGTTGCATTTGTGCTTGTGTCGTATTTGAAGTTTGCGGCGGTATGTATTGCGTCACCTGTTGCGTGGTTTGGGGCGACAATTTGGCTTATGATTGCTTACTTCATTATCATAAATCGCATTATTAAAAAAGCAAATTTCGCTAAAATTAATTATTGATGTATATTTAATATTGCAAACTTTATCCTTTTTTGATATAATGAGTAGTATATTTAAAAAAAGAGAGGTATTAATATGACATCACAAAGTATAATACAGGGTATTGTATTACTTCTGTATCTTATCGCTATGGTAATGGTCGGATTTGTTTTCTACAAAAAAAATTCAACACATTCCGATTATGTACTTGGCGGACGCGGTATGAACGTTTGGGTAACGTCACTAAGTGCGCAGGCTTCGGATATGAGCGGTTGGCTGTTGATGGGACTTCCGGGTACTGCATATTTGTTGGGTTCGGGTGCTACAAACGCAATTTGGACTGCAATAGGTCTTGCACTCGGTACATATTTTAACTGGTTAATCGTTGCAAAACCGCTTAGAAAATATACACAGATTGCAGGCAATTCAATCACAATTCCAGACTTTCTGCAAAACAGATTTCATTCAAAATCAAACGTACTTCGTATATTCTCGGCGTTGTTTATTTTGATATTCTTTACGGTTTATACATCGTCAATGTTTGCGGCAGGTGCTAATTTGTTTGACTATGTATTCGGTATCGGATATATACCTGCACTTATTTTGAGCGTTGTCGTTGTAACGGCATATACATTCCTTGGCGGATTTAAAGCGGTTTGTTGGACAGACTTGTTTCAGGGATTGCTTATGTTTGCCGCAATAATCGTTGTACCTTGCTTTATGTATAAAGGTCTTACTTCAAATACATTTGAATGGTCGGAAATCGGTAAAATTACACTTGGTGTATCGGAAGGTTTCGGTGCAATGGGTATAGTCAGTGCTATTGCGTGGGGACTTGGATATTTCGGTCAGCCGCATATCCTTACAAGATTTATGGCCATAAAGTCATCAAAGGATATTAAGCCTGCAAGAAGAATTGCTATGGTTTGGGTTATTGTAAGTCTTGCTATGGCAGTATTGGTTGGTATATTGGCATCGCCGTATATTCAATATATGTTCAAAACAGGTCAGATTACAGACCCTTCATCACTTAGCATTTTGAATGCAAACGGTATGCTTGAGGGCGCAAATACACAGAAAGTATTTATGGTACTTGTACAGAATATGTTCCCGACAGTGATTGCGGGATTGTTGCTTTCGGCTGTACTTGCGGCTATTATGTCAACAGCCGATTCACAGCTTCTTGTTGCGTCATCATCATTCTCATCGGATATATACAACACGCTTTTCAACAAGAATGCTTCGGAAAAGACATTGCTTAATGTAAGCCGTATCACGATTGTGGTTGTTGCAATTATAGCTTGCTTGCTTGCACTTGACCCTAATTCATCGGTGTTTGAAATCGTTGCTCACGCATGGGCGGGTTTCGGTGCGGCATTCGGTCCGGTTATTCTTTGCAGCTTGTTCTGGAAACGCTGTAATGAATACGGTGCATTGGCAGGTGTTATATCCGGCGGTGCGGTAGCACTTTTGTGGGCATATGTTCCGACCGCTATATGGGGTGCGGATAATCTTCCGGGTATATTTACCGTATATGAAATTATTCCTGGATTTATTGTATCGCTTGCACTTATCTTTATAGTGTCACTTGCCACAAAAGCTCCGTCAAAGGAAGTTATAGAAGAATTTGAATCGGTTAAAACAGCAGATGTATAAGAGACAGGCAGTCGGCGTTTGCCGACTGCCAAAAAATCACATCATAAGATGTGATTTTTTAGTTTTTTTAGAGAAAAATCATAAAGTTCCTCCGAAGTCGAAACTTTAGATTTTAAGTCATTTCTGTCGCGCAGGTCGCCAGAAATGATTATAACTTGAGGTTGCACCTCAAACTCCCAAGAATAAAGAAAACAAAACCATAAAGGTTTTGTTTTGTATGCGGATTTTTTGAAAATATTTAATAAAAATGCTTGACAGGGAATAAATAATCTGATATAATATCTCAGAAAAGAAAACAAGCAGAACAATCCGTTCTCACCGTACGGCGAAGGCTTTGCGGTAAATATACAGATACTTTGGGTATCGGTGTATTGTGCGGGTGCGTTTTGCAGCCGTTTTTTTGTTTATGTTTTAAGGAGGGATTAACAATTAGTAAGAATGATTTGCAGATTAACGAACAAATTCGTGATAACGAAATTCGAGTTGTTTCAGCTGATGGCGAACAGCTTGGCGTAATGAGTGCAAAAGAGGCACAGGATATTGCGTATGAAAAGGGAATGGATTTGGTTAAGATTGCTCCGCAGGCAAAGCCGCCGGTATGCAAGATTATGGACTACGGAAAGTACAAGTTTGAGCTTAACAAGCGTGAAAAGGAAAACAGAAAGAACCAAAAGGTTATTAACATCAAAGAGGTTCAGCTTTCACCGTCTATCGATACAAATGATTTCAATACGAAGTGTAATCATGCAATAAAGTTCCTTAAAAAGGGCGATAAGGTAAAGGTTATAGTTCGTTTCAGAGGTCGAGAGGTAAGTCATTCACAGATTGGTTATACCTTGCTTGAAAGATTTGCAGAACAGGCTAAAGAAGCCGGAACTGTTGAAAAACCGGCTAAGCTTGAGGGCAGAAATATGACAATGTTTCTTGCTCCCTTGTCATAATATTATTTAATTCGGAAGGAGTGTGCATTATGGCTAAGACTAAGATAAAGACTCACAGAGGCGCCGCTAAGAGATTCAACGTAACTAAGAATGGTAAGGTTAAGATGAACAAGGCGTTCAGAAGACACATTTTGAACAAAAAGACAACTAAGAGAAAAAGACATCTAAGAAAGCAAGCTTACTGCTCAAAAGCTAACGCAGCAGTTATTAAAAAGCTTATTCCTTACAAATAATTCGAAAGAGAGGTAGAAACTAATGGCAAGAGTAAAAGGTGCATTAAATACAAGAAAAAGACATAAGAAGATATTAAAGCTTGCTAAGGGCTTCAGAGGTGCTGAAAGCAAGCAATTCAGAATTGCTAACCAAGCTGTTATGCGTTCAATGCAAAATGCTTATGTAGGCAGAAAAAGAAGAAAGAGAGATTTCCGTCGTCTTTGGATTACAAGAATCTCTGCTGCTTGTAAGCAAAACGGTATGAACTATTCAACATTTATGAACGGTCTTAAGAAGTCAGGTATCGAAATGAACAGAAAGATGCTTTCTGAAATCGCTATCGCTGACAGCGTTGCATTCGCAAAGCTTGTTGAAACAGCTAAGGCTGCTCTTTAATTTGGAGTACATTGTGACAGATTTTCAATCTGTCACTTTTTTTTATGCAAAAAATGAAAAATAATTCTAAATTAATCTTGTTTTTGTCGAAAGAAACGTGTATAATATACTCATAGAGAATAGGGAGATATATTATGAAAATTAAAGACAATGTTAAAAGTGTTTACACACAGATTATTGTCTTATGTGAAATATTCCATATTTCGTTTCTATTTATATTTAAGCATTTTTCAATGCAGATACCGCTTATGTACAACATCGGCAGTGTGATATTTTATATATTAATGCTGTTTGTTGTACTGAAAGGGTATTATCGTGTTTGTATTGTACTGGTGCATTTGGAAGTATCGGCGTTTGTTACGGTGACGGTTCTAAATGGCGGATATTCGTTGGATTTTGCCTTGTATTTGATTGCTATGGCAACATTTGTGTACTTTAATCCGTTTAAACATCGGAGTGTAACATATATATTTTCGATATGTGAGGTGCTGTTGTATATAGGTTTGACTTTGCATTGCCGTCATGTTTATTCGGAGGCGGAAGTGCAGATTGTTTCTGTTACTATATACAATACCGTTTTGGCAGTCGGAATTATATTGATAGGTGCGTACATATCGGACGTATCGGCGACTGTAACGCATAGAAAGCTCGTTGATGAAAACAAGACTCTTAACAATCTTGCAAATTACGACCAACTTACAGGCTTGCAAAGCCGAAGAATGTTTATGGAACGAATTAAGGACAGCGAGGACAATAAATCTGTGGTCATTTGTATCGGTGATATTGATGATTTCAAAAAAATAAACGATATATACGGTCATTTATGCGGTGACTATGTACTGCAGAATATTTCGGAGATTATGAGAAAATCGCTCGGCTTGGAGAATGTTGATATATGCAGGTGGGGCGGTGAAGAATTTGTGTTTATGTTCTGTAATGATGATATTAACAGCGCATTTGTAAAAGTTGAAAACTTAAGAAAAACTATCGAAAATAAAAATTTTGTTTATGAAAATAACAATATTTACGTTACGATGACGTTCGGAATTATCGAACGTGATAGCGGTAAAGTCGATGATGTTCTTCTTGAAAGTGCCGATGAATTGCTGTACAGAGGCAAAATTAACGGTAAAAATGTGGTTGTTAAAGCATAATAAAAAATATCTCTGCATTGTGCAGAGATATTTTTTATTTGTTTTAGAAATTAAATGTCTTTGTAACGAATGATTCGTCGTCTGAAGAGAACGGCTGAACTGTTATTTCAAGCGGTGACGACTTACTGTCAAGCTTGTACGCTTTTTGAACAGTGATTGTTTCACCCGGAGCAATATTTTGTGAAAGTGTAAGAAGTTCCACACCGTCCACGCCGATTACTGTTGCAGGAGCTAATGAAGAACCGTTTTGTTCGGCGACGACGTCATATACTCCGCTGAATGATTGGTCTGAATCGGTTTTGTTTGTAAATTCAAATGACACAACAACAACGTCGCTGTCATCATAATTGATAAGTTTTGCTTCCTCGATAGAAATATCATTGTTGCTTACTTCACCCGAATAGCTGTCCGCTTTTGTATCTGATTTTGCCTCTGTACCTTCAACTGCCGCCATATCGACATTCTTTGAATAGTCCTGACCGTCAAGAGTTTCTGTTGCACTGCCGTTTTCGTATGCACCCGACGCATCTGCCTGCGCAGTCTGCTGAGGTGTTGTATTTGTATTTTCTGCCTTTTTACCGCAGCCCGCAACTGACATTGCAAGAATTAATGCGGCAATAACGATTAAACTTTTTTTCATATTTACATATCCTTTCTTCAAAAAACAATTTTGTAGAAGCTTTAATGATATACTATCACAGTGTTTTTTAAAAATCAAGCATATCAAGAAAAATTCATAATCTATTCACATTGACATAATAGTTTTCAAGATATATAATTAACATAATGAGGTGATTTTATGAGTAATATTAAAGCGTGTATATTTGACCTTGACGGTACGCTTACAAATACGATAAATGCTATTGCACATTTTGGTAATATTGCACTTGCGGCATTCGGTTTGCCCGAAATTCCGGTAGAGGATTATAAAATATATGTCGGTGACGGCAGAGATAAACTTATTCACAGAATGCTCGGAGTTTACGGCAAGGATAATGCGGAAATGTTTGAAAAAGTGCGTGATGTGTATGACGAAAATTATGAAAATGATTATCTTTATGATACGGACGCGTATGACGGAATAAGAGAATTGCTTGAAGAACTGAAAGAGAACGGCATAAAAATTGCGGTATGCTCAAATAAACCGGATAATGTCGTGCATTTTGTTACCGATAATATTTTCGGTGAAAATTATTTTGACGCGGTGCATGGAGTTATTGACGGTATGCCGACAAAACCCAATCCTTTTACGGCGCTTGAAATAGCGAAAAAACTCGGTGTAAAGCCGTCAGAGTGTCTGTTCTTGGGTGACACCAATGTTGATATATTTACAGCGAAAAATGCCGAAATGACATCGGTCGGAGTGCTTTGGGGATTCAGAACAAGAAATGAATTGGTACAAGCCGGTGCAGACTATATTGCGGAAAATCCACATGTAATTTTACAACTTATCGGGAGGTAGAAGAAATGAGAAAAAGCGGTATTTTAATGCACATATCATCGTTGCCGTCTGATTACGGTATCGGTACAATGGGCAAAGAGGCATATAAATTTGTGGATTTTTTAAAGAGTGCAAAACAAAAGTGTTGGCAGATTCTGCCGATTGGTCCGACAAGTTACGGCGATTCGCCGTATCAGTCGTTTTCAACGAATGCAGGCAATCCGTATTTTATAGATATGGATATTTTGAGTGAAGAAGGTCTTTTGAAAAAATCGGACTATTCAAAGCTTGATTGGGGCAAAGACAGAAAAAATGTTGACTACGAAACAATTTATGAAAATCGTTTTAAGGTTTTGAAAATTGCTTTTGAAGAATTTAAAAAAGGTGATTTGTCGGAATTTTACGACTTCTTGCAGAAAAACGAAAGATGGATTTCAAACTATGCGTTGTTTATGAGCATAAAGAATGAAAATGACGGCAAGTCTTGGCTTGAATGGGAGGACGGACTAAGAAAACGTGATTCTCATTCGTTATGGGAATTTAAGTCGTCGCATGAAGATGACGTTATGTTTTGGGAGTTTGTGCAGTTTAAATTTTTTGAACAGTGGAACAAACTTAAAAAGTATGCCAATGACAACGGTGTGTCGATAATCGGCGATATTCCGATTTACGTTGCGCTTGACAGTGCGGAAGTGTGGGTATATCCCGATTTATTTGAACTTGATGAAAATCTTGTGCCGAAAGCTGTTGCAGGTTGTCCGCCGGACGCATTTTCTCCGACAGGTCAGCTTTGGGGAAATCCGCTGTATAATTGGGACAGGCACAGAGAATGCGGCTTTAATTGGTGGATAGACAGAATAAAGAGTGCAACGTCATTGTATGATGTTGTACGTATCGACCATTTCAGAGGATTTGAGGGGTATTATTCGATTCCTTACGGTGATAAAACCGCCGAAAACGGTCAGTGGCTGAAAGGTCCGGGAATTGAATTGTTCAATGCCGTTAAAAATGAATTGGGCGATTTGCCGATTATAGCGGAGGATTTGGGATTTTTGACGGAGGACGTGCATAAGCTGTTGAGGGATTCGGGTTTTCCGGGTATGAAAGTGCTTGAATTTGCATTTGATCCGCGTGAAGAAAGTAATTATTTGCCGTATACATATAATTCAAACAGTGTTGTCTATGTCGGCACGCACGATAATAATACAGTGCTTGGTTGGATTGATGAGCTTGACGAAGATACACTTGAATTTTGTAAAAAGTACATTGATTCGGAGGATGATATTGTTTGGAAACTCATTAAAACCGCTATGGCAAGTGTGAGCGATACGGCGATAATTCAAATGCAGGATTATCTTGAACTCGGCAGTGAGGCAAGAATGAATACACCGTCTGTACTCGGCGGCAACTGGCAGTGGAGAATGGGTAAGAATGATTTGACTGACAAACTCGCAAAGAAAATTGCCGATATAACCTGTACATACGGAAGATATGAAAGACAGTGATTTTATGCAGACGATTGAACAGGCACTTTTAAAGTTGGAAAAGTCAAAGTTCAGAAGTAGTTTTAAGCTGAAAGAAAAGGATAGGGAGTATGTAAAAAATAAAGGTATGGATACTTTGCGTTCACACGCACGCGACTTTGTTCGTGACAGACTTGCACCGTCATTTATTGCAAATGACGGCAAGCAAACACCCATGCGCGGACACCCTGTGTTTATTGCACAACACGCAACGGCGTGCTGCTGCCGCGGTTGCCTTAACAAGTGGTACAGAATACCGAAAAATGTTGAACTTACTCCTGCCCAACAAGAAAAAATAGTGAATTTGCTTATGGCTTGGATTGAAAAACAAATGAAAAATACACTTATCGAATGATAGGTGTATTTTTTGTGTTATTGCAATACATTTGTAAGTGGTGTCATATCCTTGTCCCATGCAAATATTGAAACTGATTTGTCGGAGGTGATACCTGCAAATGAAATTGTTTGTTCTGCTTTTGAATCAAGTGTAACGGTTTGAAGTTTAGCCGTGTTAAGAGTATCATTGTCGTTGTATACGCCGACTGTAACCTTTATAGTTAAGCTGTCCGAAGAATTGTTTTTAACTGTTACATTCATGCCGTTGTCGTCAAAAGTTTTGCTCAATTTTACTGTTTCTTCACCCGGAACAGAAAGACGGAAGTCTTTATAAACTGTAAAGCTGTCTGTTTTATTTGTGATTTGTGCCGTCATTGTAACGTCTGTCGCCTTTGATGAACCGTAGAATGTACCGTCATTGCCGATAACCGATGTATCGGAAGATGTCCATGTTACTTCTGCATCGTCTGAAGTGATTTGCGGCAAAGTGATGTTTTGCTCTACACATTCCGGTATGCTTGTAAGTTTATCGATTGTGATTGCCGCTACGGCACTGTCAACGGCTGTATCAGCCATTCTTTCAATTTCGTACAGTTTTAGCGATTTAATCTTTACAAAATCGGTCGGGGTCATATCCTTGTTTGCCGCGAAACGAACATAAACCGTCTATCGCAACAATGATATTGTTCTCATTCGTATGGACATGGAACGACTATATGAGTCCGTACTTGTACATATCGGATATAAACAAACAAATGCTTTCTGTAGGTATTAAGTTGTTTTCAGCCGGACAAGTTCAGGATTACGGTTCACAAATGGCGGCGGCTACACTTGTATTGCTGCCGATAATCGTAGTATTCCTGTTCTGTCAGAGATTCTTTATTGAAAACGCTACATCTTCGGGAGTTAAAGGATAATTAAAGAGGTAGACTGAATAGGCAAGCCTATATTTTCGGCTTGCCTATTGTTATACATTCAATTTATTGACATTAAATTATTGCTATTGAAATAACTTGGCCGTGTTGGTATAATTATTATATAAGGAGTGTGATTTTAAGTATGATAACTATGGAAGAATTACAAGGCTATCCGGTGGCTGATGATAAAGAAATTCGTGACGCACACAATAAGGCGGTTTCGCTTATTGAACATAATGTTGACGAGTTTTTTGACTGTTTTCCGGGTGCAAACAGTGAAAATAATTTTTACAGGCAAACAGAAAATACAGACTGGACAGAGGGTTTTTGGACCGGTGAATTGTGGCTTGCTTATGAGAGTAACAAAGACGATAAATTAAAGGAAGCGGCACTTTGTCAAGTGGACAACTTCCTTTACAGAATAGAACATCATATTAATACCGACCATCACGATATGGGCTTTTTGTACAGCCCGTCTTGCGTTGCGGCATATAAGCTTACAGGCAGTGAAGTTGGTAAACGTGCGGCACTTTTGGCGGCGGATAATTTGATGAAACGTTTTCACGAAAAAGGTCAGTTCTTTCAGGCGTGGGGCAAAATAGGCGATAAGGACAATTACAGACTTATAATAGATTGTCTTATGAATATGCCGTTGCTTTTCTGGGCGAGCAAGGTGACAGGTGATAAAAAGTATGAAGAAAAAGCACAGGCACATATAAAAACAGCGATGGAAAATATCGTGCGTGACGATAATTCGACATATCATACATATTTCTTTGATATGGAAACAGGTAAACCTACAAAGGGCGTTACTTGTCAGGGTAATCGTGACGGCTCGGCTTGGGCGAGAGGTCAGGCTTGGGGAATATACGGCAGTGCGGTTGCGTATTCTAAAACAGGAAATAAAGAATATTTGGATATATTTAAACGTGTAACAAAATATTTTATGGAACATTTGCCGAAGGATTTAGTGCCTTATTGGGACTTTGATTTTGATACCGGCAGTGATGAACCGCGTGATTCTTCAGCAGGTGTTATAGCGGTATGCGGTATGCTTGAAATGGCTAAATATCTTGATAAAGATGAGGCTGAATATTATACGCAGACGGCTAAAAGATTGCTTAAAGCAATTATTGATAATTGTGCCGTTAAAGACAGTAAAGAGTCTAACGGACTTTTACTTCACGGTACATACGCAAAGAAAACACCGCATAATACATGTAATAACGGCGGTGTTGATGAGTGTAATACATGGGGAGATTATTTCTATATGGAGGCACTTACACGTCTGACAAGCGACTGGGATCCGTATTGGTTTTAGTATATAGACAATAAAAAAATACCGTAGCCAAATGAAGTGAACCCCAAAATTTAGACAAAATTAAATATTAACTTGCTTGTGAATGAGTTCGGTATTGTACCGGACTCATTCCTTTTAGCTTTAAAGAAATTCTTGAGTCAATTTCAAGTATTGTGTAAACCTTCATTATGGTGTAGAATAGAAATACACTAAATGGAGGTTTTTAATTATGCCACGAAGAAAAAGAACACCGGAAGAAATTGCACGAAAAGAACGCACAAAAGCACTTATGAAAGAATTGAACATCAAAGATATGGACGATATTCAAGATTTGTTCAAATCTTTTGTTGCGGCTGCCTTAGAGGGCGGTCTTGAAGCAGAGCTTGACGAAGAATTAGGCTATTCCAAGTACGATTATCGCAACAAAGAAACCAATAACAGTCGCAATGGTTACAGTAAAAAGACCATGAAAACCAGTTTTGGAGACATGGATATAGATATTCCACGAGACCGCAATGGTGATTTTGAACCTAAGCTTATTCAAAAACATCAAACAACATTGTCGGGAGATATTGAAGAAAAAATCATATCAATGTACGCCAAAGGAATGACAGAAAATGATATAGCAGCACACATTGAAGAAATATATGGACTTGATGTGTCTGACAGTACCATAAGCCGTGTTACAGATAAAATTTTGCCAATAGCTAAGGAATGGCAATCACGTCCTTTGGAAGAAGTATATGCAGTTGTATTTATGGATGCAATACATTATCATGTGCGATACGAAGGACGTATAGTAAAAAAGGCTGTATACATAGCAATAGGTATAAATTTAGATGGCAGAAAAGATGTTCTTGGCATGTGGGTTGGTGAAAACGAGAGTGCAAAATTCTGGCTTTCTGTCTTAAACGGATTAAAAAATCGAGGAGTAAATGATATTTTAATTGCTTGTATTGACGGACTAAGCGGATTTACCAATGCGATTGAAGCAGTCTTTCCGCAAACAGAAATACAGCAATGCATAATCCATCAAATCCGTAATACAACAAAATATGTGTCATACAAAGATATTAAAGCACTTATGGCAGATTTAAAGCGTGTTTATGCAGCGATAGATGAGGATACCGCATTACAAGAATTAGACCGATTTGATGAAATATGGGGAGGAAAATACCCAAAAATCGCTGATAACTGGCGAGATAAATGGGTTCATTTAGCCACATATTTCAAGTATCCCCAAGCAGTGCGTACACTTATCTACACAACCAATACGATAGAAGGATTCAATCGTCAACTTAGAAAAGTGACTAAAAACAAGGGGGTTTTTCCTACAGATGATAGCTTGTTTAAGATGCTGTACCTTGCAATGATGGACATCACGAAAAAATGGACAGGTCGACGTCGTGATTGGGGCGAGATTCATTCTCAGTTGGAGATATTCTTCGCTGATAGAATCAGCTATTGACAAGTGCTGATTTTTCTGATAATGTAAAAGCGGACGGAATTTAATTCCGTCCACTTAAATAAATTTTTCTGCACTATTTTGTATTTACACAAAACTTGAAGAATACTCAAATTCTTTCATTGTTGTAATAATCAATATATCTTTTTAATTCATCTATGAAAGCTTTGACACTTTCAAATTTTTCACCATAAAACATTTCAACTTTTAATCTTCCGAAGAAGTTTTCCATTGCACCGTTGTCCATACAGTTTCCTTTTCTAGACATACTTTGTACAATATTGTGTTCTGATAGTAAACGTTGATATTCCGAATGTTGGTATTGCCAACCTTGGTCAGAATGGAATAATGGTTTCGCATTAGCGGGCAGCTTTTTGAATAAACCATCAAGCATTTCTCTAATTTGCTGCAAATTTGGACTTAATGAAATTGAGTATGACACAATTTCTCGATTATACAAATCCATTACAGGTGACAAATATACTTTATCATTACACACTTTAAATTCAGTTACATCAGTTGCTAGTTTTTCAAAAGGTTTTGTAGCTGCAAATTCTCTGTTAAGTAAGTTGTCGGCTATTTTGCCGATTTCTCCTTTGTATGAACGATATTTACTGTTTTTGCGTTGTTTTCCTTTGAGATTAAGTTCTTTCATCAGTTTCAACACAGTTTTATGGTTAATTGTATATCCTTTTTGTCTTAATACAATTAAGATTCTGCGGTAGCCGTATCTGCCTTTATTAGCTAAAAATATATATAGTATTTCTTGTTTTTCTTTCTTGTATTTATCTTTGATTGGATGTTGTATATAGTAATAAAAAGTACTACGGGCTAAACCTGATAATTGCAGCAAGTCTTTTAACGGATATTTTTGCCTTAATTCATTGACTATTGCTGCTTTTTCTCTTCTTTTAACATTCTTTTCCGAACTAAGGCACTGAGTTTTTTTAAGTATTCATTCTCCATTCTTAATCGCTGATTTTCGGCAATTAAATCTTCTTCAATTTTCTTATCAAGTTTGGGTGGACGACCTTTTGCTATTCCATCTACTTTACTGGCTCTACCTCGTCTTTCTTTCATCAGACCTTCGGCTCCTTCTTCCAAGAATATGCGTTCCCATTTCGATATTACATTATGTTTAACATCGTATTTTCTCTCTGTTTCCATTATACCAAAATGGTTTTCTCGCATATCCATTATAACAGATAGTTTGAATTCTGGCGAGTGTTTTCTATATTTTTGCCCTTTCTTTGCCATAAAAATATGCACCTCCAAAAGTGTCTAACTTTTGGGGTGCATATCAAAATGACTGCGGTATTTTTTATATGTCGTAAAACTTATCTCTTTGAGAACTGTGGAGCACGACGAGCGGCTTTTAGACCGTACTTCTTTCTTTCCTTCATTCTTGAGTCTCTTGTAAGGAAGCCTGCTGACTTAAGGTCTGCTCTGTAAGCTTCTGTATCAACTTCAAGAAGTGCTCTTGAGATACCGTGACGGATTGCACCAGCTTGACCTGTGAAACCACCGCCTTCAACTTTTGCGATTACATCGAACTTATCTGTTGTCTTTGTAAGTTCAAGTGGCTGACGAACGATAAGCTTTAGTGTATCAAGACCAAAGTATTCATCGATTGTTCTGCCGTTTATTGTGATTTTTCCGTTGCCCGGAACAAGACGAACTCTTGCAACAGAAGATTTTCTTCTACCTGTACCGTAGTATTGTTCTTTAGCCATTTATATTGTCCTCCTTACTTTATTTCGCCTGTCCAAGCGATTGGATTTTGTGCTTGATGATCATGTTCTGTACCCTTGTAAACACGAAGTCTTGTAAGAGCTTTTCTTCCGATTGTGTTGTTTGGAAGCATACCGTTTACAGCGTACATAACAGCCTTTTCAGGTTCTTCTGCCATAAGCTTGTTGTAGTGGATTTCCTTAATTCCGCCTACCCAGCCTGTGTGGTAGTAACGAACCTTTTGGTTAAGCTTATTACCTGTAAGGATAATCTTATCAGCATTGATAACGATAACGTGGTCACCGCAATCTACGTTTGGTGTAAATGTAGGTAAGTGCTTACCTCTTAAAATGCTTGCAACTGTTGCAGCAACACGACCAAGTGGCTTGTCAGCTGCATCAACAACATACCACTTTCTTTCTACGTCTTGTGGCTTTTGCAAATAGCTTGAATTCATAGTTGTGTCCTCCTATACTTAATCTATTCATGTTAAAGCTTACTTCTTTAACTCACAACGGCTATTTTACTATGTTTTTTGCTCATTGTCAACACTTTTTGAAAAATTTTTAATAAATCAAATAACAATCTCTTATTTTCTCTTTATTTCTCATTAATACTCTTTAAATCACAACTTTCATTTTAAAAATTGCTGTATTATTTTGTTCACTTGACTAATAATATTTTATGACATATAATAAGAATATACGACAAAAAGTATTGGGGTGAAGTGATGAACAAGGTAAAAGAACAGATTAAATTTGATTTTGCGAACAACTGTTTTGATGTGCTTAGACTGTACAGTGCGTTTTACGTTATGACTCTGCACATATTCAGACATATAAGATTGCAGGAAGTGTCACCTGTATTCGATTGGTGGAACGGTGTCGTTGTGCTGTTTTGCATAAGCGGTTTTTTGGTTCCGGCATCTATGGAGAGAAGTAAAAACACATGGGAGTTTTTGAAAAAACGTGTGCTTAGAATAATTCCGTCGCTGTGGGTGTGTATAATTGTCGGAGTGATTGTGGCGGCGGCTTTTTGCGGATTTGTGCTGAACAAAACGTTTGTGACTTGGTTTCTGGGTCAGCTTGTTTTTATACGGGATTTGCCGCAACCGGATTTTATAAGTAATTTCGGAATAGGAAATTTTCAAGCAAATCTTTGGACAATGATATTTACAGTCCAGTTTTACATTATTACTGCGATAATATACAGATTTTTAAAAAATCGAAAACTGTGGGTATGGATATTTGTAATGATACTGTCTATGGCACTTAATCTTGTTGTGCCGCACTTACAGGAAATATTGCCCGAAACGGGACGGCTGATAATCTCACATTCATGTATGCCGTATTTTTATATGTATTTTGCAGGTTGGTTTATGTACCGCTATCGTGAAAAAATCGTGCCGATACTTTCAAAAACAAAAATATTGTGTGTGATTTTGTTTATTGCCCGTGCGATTTATTGCGACAGGTTCGGTGTGAGAATAGGCGAGTATATGGATATGATTCAAGTGCTTTTGCTTTGCCTTATGACTGTCGGTTTCGGTTACAGTTTCGGTAAAATCAGATTTAAGTTTGATTTGTCGTACGGATTGTATTTGTATCATATGGTTGTTGTTGATATATTCGTGCAAATCGGTTTGGTGGGTAATATGGGATATGTTGTGGCGGTTTATGCTATTGCTGTGTTGTGTGCGCTTATATCGCATTATCTTGTAGACGATACCGTTGCACGTATATTTAATAAGAAGAAACCTAGTTTGGACGAAGTAAAAGAAGAAGTAAAAATTGAAGAAAAACAAATTGTTAAACAACCTGTTTCGGTTGCAGACGATGATGAAACTGATTTTTAAAAAGACGGAGCAATCCGTCTTTTTTGCTTTGTAAAAAATATTGGATTAATTTTGTTTTGGTGGTTGACTTTGCGGAAGAGTGGTGGTATAATAATCTATATTGTTTATAGGTCATATCGGGATGTGGCTCAGTTTGGTAGAGCACTACGTTCGGGACGTAGGGGCCGCAGGTTCAAATCCTGTCATCCCGACCAAAAACGGCAAACAAATCGCATTATTATGCGGTTTGTTTTTTTATTGCCAAATGTGAGCAGAAATAATACTAATCAGAGGTGATAAAAGAATCTATGCTAAATAAATATCCCCCGGTATAGCCGGGGGATATTTACTATTCTCCTAAATGTTTAATTATCTTGTTATACATATGTTTAAAGAATAACAATGATAACGTCAATGAGCCGATTTCGGCAATGTTGAATGACCACCAAACTGCGTGGATACCGCCGAATTTTGCAAGGATATATGCTGACGGAAGAAGTATGATAAGCTGACGTGTTATAGAAATCATCATACTTAAAAAGCCGTGTCCCAATGCTTGCAGGCTTGATGAAATAACTATACATATACCTGCAAATGCAAAGCTGAGGCTGATTACTCTCAATGCCGGAATACCGATTTCAAGCATATGGTCTGAGGCGTCAAACAATTTCAAAAGTACATCGGGTATAAACTGGAACAGCATAATTCCTATAAACATAATACAAACCGCATACATAATTGCGAGCTTAATGGTTTTTGTAAGACGTTTTTTGTTTTGTGCGCCGTAGTTATATGAAACAATCGGCACCATACCGTTATTAAGACCGAATACAGGCATAAATACAAAACTGTTAAGTTTAAAGTATACACCGAATACCGCAACGGCAGTTGACGAAAAAGTGATAAGAATTTTATTCATACCGAAAGTCATTGCAGAGCCGACTGACGACATAATTATTGAAGGAATACCGACAGAAAGAATGTTCTTTACAAATATAATCTGCGGTTTAAAACCTTTAAAGCTGATATGTACATCAGGATTTTTGGTAAGGTTAAATGTAATCGCAAGAATTGCCGCACATATTTGACCTGTTACAGTCGCAATCGCCGCACCGGCAACACCCATTTTCGGCATACCAAACAAACCGAAAATTAATATAGGATCGAGTATGATATTGATAATTGCACCTGTTGACTGTGTTATCATTGTGAATATTGTTCGTCCTGTGGATTGAAGTATTCTTTCAAAACCAATCTGCATAAAAATGCCAAATGACATAAGCAGACAAATTCTTGTATATTCAATACCCATATTTGCAATATCGCCTGCACCCGCTTGTGCAAGGAAAAAAGGCTTTGTTACGAAAATTCCTATAAGTAAAAATAAAACATATCCGAGAACTTCTATAAATATACCGTTTTCGGCGGTCTTGTTTGCCGCTTCAAACTTTTTTTCGCCGAGTGCGCGTGAAAGCATTGCGTTTATACCTACCCCTGTTCCGACTGCTACGGAAATCATAAGGTTTTGCATTGGAAATGCCATTGAAACAGCTGTCAATGCGTCTTCGGAAAGTCTTGATACGAATATACTGTCGACTATGTTATAAAGCGCTTGTACAATCATTGATATAACCATAGGCAGTGACATTGTTACAAGCAGCTTGTTTACAGGCATTGTACCCATTTTGTTTTCTTTCGTTTGTTCCATTTATTGTGACTCCTTTCGATTTTTATATGCAACTTTTTTATTATACTATATTTTGTGGCGGTTTGCAAGGGAGGGTGAGGGGATTGTGGGATTTTTGTGTATGGTAAGAGGGCGACCACTGGCCGCCCCTACGAATGAGGGGTAGGGCGGTCATTGGCCGCCCGAGTGGAAAGTATATGGGATAACGTGCGACCGATGGTCGCCCCTACGAAAGAGAGGTGTCACGGAGTGACGGAGAGGTGGCAATCGAGAAAATAAAAAAAGCCCCCCCTCAGACGGCTGAGCCGCCAGCTCCCCTCAAGGGGAGCCTTAAGGGACGTCGGTGTGCCGTACTCTACGAATGAATGAGAGGAACGGAGAATTATTTTGTGAATAATATAATGATTTTGCATATAAATAAAATCTGCTATTGAAAAATAGATATAATTGCGGTATAATTATAAGATAAGGAAAAGTAAGAAAGGACTTGCGAAAAAAATGGATTTGGAATTAAAAGAAATTGAACTTGCGGCTAAACGTCTTGAGCCGACTATTCACAGAACTAAGATTGAATCATCTAAAACTTTCTCTGACATGACAGGCGGAGAGATATATTTAAAATTTGAGAACCAACAGAAAACAGGTTCATTTAAAATAAGAGGTGCGTCAAATAAGATTGCCGCACTTGTTGAAAGAGGCGAAATTACTTCAGCCGTTGCTTCATCTGCCGGCAACCATGCACAAGGTGTTGCGTATGCGTCACACGTTCACAACATTCCCGCAACTATCGTTATGCCGAAGTCTGCTCCTATCGCTAAGGTGAGTGCGACAGAGGGTTACGGTGCCAAGGTAGTGCTTTACGGAGATTGTTATGACGACGCTTACAAAAAAGCGGTTGAAATTCAAGAAAAAGAGGGTGCAACTTTCCTTCACCCATATGACGATCTTGAAGTTATGGCAGGACAAGGTACAATCGGTATAGAAATTCTTGAGGATTTACCTACTGTTGATATGGTACTTGTACCGGCTGGCGGCGGCGGTCTTTTGGCCGGTGTTGCGGCTTGCATAAAGCAAATCAATCCGCGTGTACAAATTATAGGTGTACAAGCTGAGGGCGCTCCTGCAATTTACAATTCATTTAAAGAGAAAAAACACGTTACTACCGATTCTGCCGTTACTATCGCAGACGGTATTGCGGTTAAAATACCAGGTGACAAAACTGTTGAACTTATCAACAAGTATGCAGATGATGTTGTGACGGTATCAGATGCAGAAATCTCAGAGGCTATTTTACTGCTTCTTGAAAGAACAAAGCAAGTTGTTGAACCTGCCGGTGCTACACCGCTTGCGGCTGTTCTTAACAACAAGGTTGATGTTAAGGGTAAGAAAATCGCTTGCGTACTTTCTGGAGGTAACATTGACGTTAGCTTTATTCACAGAATTATTGAACTTGGTCTTGTTACGCGTGAGAGAAAGCTTAAATTCAAGACTACACTTCTTGATATTCCGGGAAGTTTGGAACATCTTTCACACATTCTTGCCGAGGCAAACGCAAATATCGTAATGGTACAGCACGACAGATTGAGTGCAGACCTTGATCCGAACGAGGCAATTATTCATATTGCTTGTGAAGTCGGCGGCAGAGAACACGGCGAAAGAGTTATTAAGGTACTTGAAAAGAACGGTTATAATATTGTGATGGAGTAAAATTAAATGATTAAAAAATCTCTTATTTCTCTGATGTATGAGGCGGCATCTATTCAGCGTTGGAACGACCATATCCGTCCTTGGACCGGCTTTACGGAGCTTGACAAGCAGGCACACAAGATGTTTTATGCTTATGTGCTTGCAAAGTGTGAGGGCGAAAGCGTTAATATGATAAAGCTTATTGAGGGCGGAATATTTGAGTTTTTCCACAGAATTGTGCTTACTGACATTAAACCGCCTATTTATCATAAACTTGTAAAAGAAAAAGGCTTTCAAATAGATAATTGGGTACTTTCCGAGCTTGAAGAACATATGGACGGTATCGGCGGCGGTTTCTTTGAGAGAATGAAAAAGTATTATCTTGACAAAGACTACGCATCTCTTGAAAAACAGATTTTAAAAGCCGCACATTACCATGCAAGCAACTGGGAATTTAAAATAATTTACCCTATGAATCCGCAGACTTTCGGTATAGAACAGGTTAAAACCGAAATGGCACAGGGATTGGCAGCTTGCGATACTTTTCACGGCTTCAGATATTTTGCCGGAAGTAAGTATCTTCAAGAGTTTTTGTCGCTTATAGGAAAGCTGAGATACCAACAAAGGTGGGCAAAAGCGGTAAGAATGCCCGAAACTTTTGTTATGGGGCATATGCTTGTCGTTGCGATTTTGTCGTACTTTATGTCGCTTGAACTTGACAATCCTTGCAGAAAACGTCTTGAAAACAACTTCTTTTCGGGACTTTTTCACGATTTACCAGAGGTTTTGACAAGGGATATTGTGTCACCGGTAAAGAACAGCGTCAAGGGTTTGGACAGCATAATCAGTGAAATAGAAGATGAACAAATGCGTGAAGTTATTTATCCGCTTTTACCGCCTGCTTGGCACAGGGATATAGAGTATTACACGCAGAATGAATTTGACTCTAAAATTATTGATGACGGCGAAATCAATATGGTTACGTCGGACTTGATAAACGAAAAGTATAATGAAGACAAATACAATCCGATAGACGGACAGATTATACGCGGATGTGACCACCTTTCCGCATACATTGAGGCATATATGTCGCTTAGCTATGGCATTAAGTCAGAGCAAATGCAGAGCGGATATGACCATTTGAAAGGCAAATACAAGGATAAGGTTATCGGCGGAATTAATTTTGGAGAATTATTTGGTTACTTTGTATTATGAGATATAACAGAGAAAAAAAAGAACTGACCTTTGATGAGGCTAAAGACAAGGCTTTGAGATTGCTTGAATTTCGTTCACACAGTGAGCGTGAACTTTCGGATAAGCTGAAAAGAGCCGGTGCAAAGGAAGAAGATATAGATGAAATTCTTGAATTTTGCAGAAATTACGGCTTTTTGGACGACAGAAAGTATGCGATTGCAAAGGCAAAGGATTTAAAAAATTTGAAAAAATACGGTAAAAGACGTATTAAGTCCGAGCTTTACAGCAAGGGTATAGATGCGGAATACGTTGAGGAGGCAGTTTCGTATCTTGATGAGGACGAAGAAGATATGCTTTTGCCTCTTGTTGAAAAAAGGCTTAAAGGTGACTTTGAAAAGAAAAACATTGATAAATGTATACGATATTTTATGTACAGAGGTTACGGCTTTTCTGACATTAAAAATTGTATAGATAATATAAAAGAAGAATATGGAGAGTAAACTTATGTATAACATCGGTCTTGTTTCGCTTGGCTGTGCGAAAAATCAGACAGATGCCGAAATTATGCTCGGTATATTGGCAAATGATGGTTTTAATATAACGTATAATCCGTCGGACGCCGATGTCATAATCGTAAATACTTGCGGTTTTATCGAGTCGGCTAAACAGGAATCAATAGACGCTATACTTGAAATGGCTCAATACAAAAACGGAAGATGTCGATTGCTTATTGCGACAGGTTGCTTGGCAGAACGATACAGCAGTGATATTTTAATCGAACTGCCCGAGGTTGACGCAATAGTCGGAACAGGTGATTATGATAAAATCGCGGAGGTTATCCGCGAGGCGTTTAAGGGCGAAAAGCCTGTAATATGCGGTCATAATGACAGAACTCCGGATGAACGGCTTCCGCGAATTTTGTCAACACCGTCATATACGGCATATTTGAAAATTGCCGACGGTTGTGACAATAACTGTACTTATTGTGCTATTCCTATGATTAGAGGACATTTTAGGAGCAGAAAAATTGAAGATATAGTTGAAGAAGCTGAAAATCTTGCGAAAAACGGTGTTAAGGAACTTATACTTATTGCACAGGATACTTCACGTTACGGAAAAGATTTGTACGGCGAATATTCGCTTGATAAGTTGCTTGAAAAACTTGTCACGGTTGACGGTATCAAGTGGATAAGAGTGCATTATTTCTATCCCGAGGCTATTACGGACAGTCTTATTGATACAATGGCTAAATATGATAAAATATGCAATTATATCGATATGCCCGTACAGCATGGCAACAATGAGATTTTAAGACGTATGGCAAGACGTACAACTCAAGAACAAATGGTTGAGAGAATCAATAAAATAAGAGAAAAAATGCCTGACTGCACAATCAGAACGTCTATAATTGTAGGCTTTCCGGGTGAAACGGAGGAACAGTTTAACGACCTTTATGAATTTGTTAAAAAGGTGCGTTTTGACAGAATGGGTGCTTTCACATATTCACAGGAAGAAGATACTCCTGCGGCTGATTTTCCGAATCAGGTTGATGAGGAAATCAAGGAAGAACGTCTTGACAGACTTATGACACTTCAACAGGGAATATCGCTTGAACTTAACAAGGCTAAGCTTGGCAAAACACTTGAAGTTTTGGTTGAGGGATACGATGAAGAAAGTTTCTTGTTCTACGGCAGAAGTCGCGGCGACAGTATTGATGTTGACGGAAAAGTATATTTTGCAACGGAGGAAGAAGTTACTCCGGGCGATATTATAAAAGTGAAAATTCTTGACGCAGATGAATATGACCTTACAGGTCAAGCGGAGGTGATTTGATGAATACAGCTAATAAAATTACAATGATTCGTGTAGTTCTTGTACCGATATTTATGGTGTTGTTTATGATAGATAACGTAATGTGTCATTATGCGGCACTTGGTGTTTTTGTACTTGCGTCGATAACTGATGCAATAGACGGTCACGTTGCAAGAAAATATAATCAAGTAACGACTTTCGGCAAATTCGTCGATCCGCTTGCGGACAAGGTACTTACAACGGCGGCATTTTTGATATTGATGTACTATGACCGTATGAGTGTGTGGGCATTGATGATTGTGCTTGTAAGAGAATTTGCGGTTGCGGGTATAAGACTTGTTGCGGCGGGTGAAGGCAAGGTTGTTGCCGCAAGTATGTGGGGCAAACTTAAAACCGTTACGCAAATGGTTGCAATTATCGTTGCAATGCTTTTGCTTCCGATTCAAAATACATTCTTGGGTGTACACCCTAAATTGATTTCAGATATACTTATTTGGATTTCGGTTGTATTCACAATAATTTCGGGTGTGGACTATATAGCAAAGAATTGGAACTTAATGGAAATGAAGTAAATTTGTTTTATATAAATTGAAAGGGGAATTACATAAATGGAAGAATTAATAAATACTCTTAAATTTGACGCAAGCGGACTTATTCCGGCGGTTGTGCAGAATATTGAAACTAACGAGGTGCTTATGGTTGCATATATGAATGCGGACACGATTAAGCAAACTCTTGAAACAGGCAGGGCAACTTTTTGGTCAAGAAGCAGACAGGAAGTTTGGGTAAAGGGCGATACTTCGGGTAATTATATGTACGTTAAAGAAGTTCGCGTTGACTGCGACTGCGATTGTCTTGTTGTGCTTGTTAATCCTGCCGGTCCTGCGTGTCATACGGGAAACAGAAGTTGTTTCTTCAGAAAGATTGAGGACGGCAAGCTTGTTGAGGACGCAAAGGAACAGACTAAGACAGATGTATTTGCACGTGAACAGGCTGTAGTTATGGACAGAAAAGAACACCCTGAAGAGGGCAGTTATACAAATTACTTGTTCGATAAGGGCGAAGATAAGATTTTGAAAAAAGTCGGTGAGGAGGCTACCGAAGTTGTTATTGCAGGTAAAAACCGCGATAAGGACGAAATCAGCTATGAAACCGCTGACCTTATTTATCACCTTACTGTTATGCTGGTTGACAACGGTATGACTTGGGAAGATATTTATAAGGAAATGGAAAGAAGAAGTAACTAATCGAAAATCGGCTGCCGAAATTTTGGCAGCCGATTTTTTTGTTTTGAGAGGTGCAACGTTTTGGTATTGTAAAATGTCGGTATTTGTGATATAATAAGCTATTATAGAAAAAGGAAGAATCACTGTATGTGGCATTTTATAAAACATTTTATGACAATCACAAGGCACCGTCACAAGGTAATGTATCATTGCCTAAGGTGCGGAATTTTGTGGCAGGGTATGCGTCACGATTTGTCGAAATATTCACCGACTGAATTTTTACCTGGAGCAAGATTTTATCTCGGTGACAGAAGTCCGACAGAGGGCGAAAGACGTGAATACGGTTATTCAAAGGCTTGGATGCACCACAAAGGAAGAAACAAACATCACTTTGAATATTGGACAGACTACAATCCCAAAACAAGACGTATGGAGGCGGTCGAAATGCCGTTAAAATATGTTAAAGAAATGTTTTGCGACCGTGTTGCGGCAGGGAAAATTTATTTGGACGACAAATATACAAACGATAATCCGATAGAATATTTCTTAAAGGGAAATGCTAAGACAAGTATGCATCCAAACACTGCAAAGCTGCTTGAAGGGTGGCTTATGATGTTGCAGCAAGAAGGGGAAGAAAAAACGTTTGCGTATATAAAAAATTTAAAATAGCCGTTTGAAAGGAGGATTTTGAATGAAAAAGATTTACAGACTTTTATATTCAAACAAATTCGTTGCAATGGTAATGCTTTTAATGCAAATCATTACGTTTGTTGCAATGTATATATGGATTTCCGACTATTCAAAGGTTTTGTTCGGTCTTTCGACTGTTTTGAGTGCCGTACTTATAATATTTGAAATTAATCGTACAGAGGAATCTACTTTTAAAATGACGTGGATAACGCTTATTGCGATTATACCTATATTCGGTGCTTTGTTTTATCTGTTTACAAGGGCACAGGGAGTGTCAATGAATATAGGTGACGATTACAAGAATATTCAAGAGGCAAACAAAAAGTATCTTGTTCAAGACGAAGATGTTATGAAAAGTATTTATCAGACTGATAAAAATCAGGACGGCTTTGCAAGGTATTTATCGAAATACGGCGGTTCTCCTGCTTACACAAATACGGGTGTACAGTATTACAGCATAGGCGAGAGAATGTTTGAGGATATGAAAAAGGAGCTTTTGAAAGCGGAAAAATTCATATTTTTGGAGTTCTTTATTATAAATCACACGAGCCGTATGTGGAATGAAATTCTTGAAATTTTAAAGAAAAAAGTTAAACAGGGCGTTGAAGTTCGCGTTATGTATGACGGTATGGGCTGTATCGTGACGCTTCCGCGAAAATACAATGAATATCTTGAAAGACAGGGGATTAAATGTCGTATATTTTCGCCGATTGTACCGCTTTTGTCAACTCACCAAAACAATCGTGACCACAGAAAAATAATGGTTATAGACGGTGCGGTGGCGTTTTGCGGTGGGATAAATATTTCAGATGAATATATTAATGAAAAGATGCGTTTCGGGCATTGGAAAGATACGGGATTTATGCTCAGAGGCGAGGCGGTCGCGGGATTTACGGCGATGTTTCTTGAAATGTGGAACGTAAATGATGAACACATTGAGGATTGCGGTGAATATATCCAAGCGTCAAAAAAATATTCCGTAAGTACGGACGGATTTGTAATACCGTTCGGCGATACTCCGCTTGATGAAGTTTATGTCGGAAAGCGTGCATATATAAATAATCTGAACAATGCGTCGGAATATGCTTATATAATGACGCCGTATCTTGTTATTGATGACGAGATGTATGAGTGTATGAAGTATGCGGCTCAAAGGGGCGTTGACGTTAAGATTATAATGCCACATATTCCTGACAAGAAATATGCGTTCTATCTTGCGAGAACATATTATAAGGAACTTTTGAAAGCAGGTATAGAAATATACGAATATACACCCGGTTTTGTTCACGCGAAAATGTCGATAAGTGACGGTAAAAAAGCCATTGTCGGTACGGTAAACCACGATTACAGAAGTTTGTATCTTCACTATGAATGTGCGGCTTATATGCTTAATGTACCGGCGGTTATGGATATTGAACGTGATTTCAAAGACACGCTTGAATTGTCGCAGAAGATTACATTAGAGGACGTTAAACATTTTAATATTTTCACAAAGCTTTTAGGACATATTATAAGGTTAGTAGCACCACTACTATAAAAAAATGCGGTCATACAGACCGCATTTTTGTTTGTTATAGTGAGGTGTACATACTGTATAGGTTGTAGTACAATCCTTTTTTATCAATCAATTCTTGGTGTGTGCCTTGTTCTTCGATACCGTTTTCGGTGAGGACAAGAATCATATTTGCGTTACGGATTGTTGTAAGTCTATGGGCGATTGTGAATACTGTTCTGCCTTTTGCAAGTTTTTCGAGTGAGTCTTGCACGATTTTTTCGCTTTCATTATCAAGTGCGGAGGTCGCTTCGTCAAGAATAAGTATAGGCGGATTTTTTAAGAATACTCTTGCGATACTTATTCTTTGCTTTTGACCGCCCGAAAGTTTAACTCCACGTTCGCCGACATATGTGTCATATCCGTTTTCGAGGTTTGAAATAAATTCATGTGCGCCTGCAAGCTTGGCGGCGTTTATAACATCTTCGCGTGTTGCACCGCTTAATCCGTAAGCGATGTTTTCAAAGACCGTTCCCGAGAACAAGTAAACGTCCTGTTGAACGACACCGATTGAATTTCGGAGCGAATTTAATGTGACGTTTTTTATATCTTTGCCGTCAATTAAAATACGTCCTTCTGTGACATCATAAAAACGTGGGATAAGGTTACAAAGCGTTGTTTTTCCGCCGCCTGACGGACCGACAAGTGCAACGCTGTTGCCTTTCTTGATGTTAAGATTTATATTTGACAGCACGTTTGTGTCATCGTCACTGTAATGAAATCCGACGTTTTCAAACGTTATATTTCCTTGAACATTTTTCAATTCGTCGGCATTTTCTTTTTCTGTTATTTCGGCAGGTGCGTCCATAATTTCAAGGAAACGCTCAATACCTGTCATACCGCGTTGGAATTGTTCGGTAAATTGAATGATTGTACGCAAAGTGGCAAGGAGCGTGCTTACATACAAAAGATATGCGGTAAGGTCGGCAGGGGAGATTTTGCCGTTAATCATAAACAACGCACCCGCAACAACGACTATCAAATACATTACACCCTCAAAGGCTCTGTTTGATGTTTGAAAACCTGCCATATAGAAATATCCGAGTTTTTTTGTGTCAAGAAATTTTTTGTTGCCGTCCTCAAATTTTTCAGCTTCAAGTTCTTCTGTCGCAAATGACTTTACCACTCTTATACCGAGCAATGTATCCTCAACCTGTGAATTAATTTCGCCGATTTGGTTACGCTGTTTCTTGAACGCTTTACGCATACGCGTATTAAAGAATTTTACAAAACAGAATATAAGCGGAAGTGATGCGAACACAATAACCGTAAGCGGTACGTTTACTCCGCAAAGAATTATAAATGAAACGATTATTTTCAGTGCGGCGATGAAAAATTCTTCGGGGCAGTGGTGTGCAAATTCTGTTATATCAAACAAGTCACTTGTTATTCGTGCCATAATTTGTCCGACTTTGTGTTCGGCAAAGTATGAATGTGAAAGCGTTTCAAGGTGTGCGAATAAGTCACGGCGCATATCTGTTTCGATTTTTGCTCCCATAATATGTCCTGTGTCAGCCATATAGAAATTTGCCGCAGAGTCGATTATTCTTAAAATCAGATAGAAAAGTCCTATTTTTAAGATTATTCCGACGGTTAATCCTGCTATGTTATTGATACCCATATTTGTTATGTAACGCACGAGCATTGGGAATACAAGCTCACAAACCGTTGTCAGAGACGCACAGAGTAGATCGAGTATCAGTATCCATTTGTATTTTTTGAAATACGGTACAAAGCGCTTTATAAGATAACTCATCTTCATTTGTTTTTCTTCTGTCTGCATTGTTTTACTCCTTTATAAAAATTCACATAGTAAAAAAAGAATGCGGATTAAAAATCAGCATTCTCTTTGGCGGAGAAGGTGGGATTCGAACCCACGTGCCCGTTAAGGCAAACGCATTTCGAGTGCGCCCCGTTATGACCGCTTCGATACTTCTCCAAAAGTACCTTAATATTTTACCATAGTAAAACAAAAAAGTCAAGCGGAAAACGAGGTTTAAATTGACTTTATAAAAATTGAGTGATATACTGAAATTAAAGCAATTTGAAAAACGGAGCTATGGTTATGAAAAGGTTTATATATATTTTTTTTGCCACGTTATTGACTATGATGTGGCTGGGGATTAATGTTTATGCAGATGAATATGACGGGTTGGATTTTGATTACGGAAGTGTGCTTGTGCAGTTAAAACCGCAGATTACCGATGCTGTTTCAATGTGTTCAGACCCGTTTGAAGAATTGAATATCAGTGATGCAAAATGTATTTTCGGTGACGATACAAGCAGTATCAGTTTGTTTTCTGATAAAACAGAGCCTATTATATATGTACTTGATTTGGAAAATCCGAGCCGTGAAAATGTTATAGATACGATTGAAAAGTTAAAGGCTATGCCGAATATTGAATATGCAGAGCCTAACTACAATGTATATGAGTTTTCCGAACCTAATGACACGTACTATCAAAACGGAAAGCAAGCTGTGCTTGATTTAATCGGTGCAAAAAAGCTTTGGGATTTTGATATTGATTGCTCTGATGTGGCTGTCGGAGTTATGGATTCGGGTATACAGACAAATCACGAGGATTTAATTGATAATATATGGGTGAATACGGGAGAAATTGTCGGTGACGGCATTGACAATGACGGTAACGGCTATATTGATGACATATATGGTTGGAATTGCGGTGACAGTGACGGTGATGTGTCATATGTGAGTAATCACGGCGTACACGTTGCAGGTATTGTGAGTGCGGTGACCGACAATTCCAAGGGTGTGGCGTCTGTTGCACGTAATGCCAAAATCGCGTCAATAAAGATTTTTAACAGCAGTGGTAAAAGTACTTTATCTTATATAATAGAAGGGATTAATTACGCGAAAAAGAATGATATAAATATTATTAATTGCAGTTTTGGCGGTGCAGGTTGGGGAAGTACTTCGGTGAGTATCGTTAAATCGGCGATTGAGGCGGTGCCGGATATATTCTTTGTTATTGCGGCGGGAAATATTGCGACAAGTACACCGCAACCTGATAACGATCGAACGGCGGTATATCCGTCACAACTTACCAAAGACCTTGACAATGTAATTTCTGTTGCAAACACGACAAGCAGTGATGAACTCAGCAGTACGTCGCATTACGGTGCAACAAGTGTTGATATTGCAGCACCGGGTACAGTTATTTACAGTACAATTCCGACAAGCAGTTACGGAACAATGTCGGGAACTTCTATGGCTACACCTATGGTTGCAAGTGCTGTTGCGGTAATGCGTGCAGTAAATCCGAATATTTTGGCAAAAGAAATTAAAGAAACTTTGTGTTCGAGTTCAGACAAGCTTTCGGCACTTACAGGTAAAGTTATAAGCGGCGGAAGATTGAATGCGTATAATGCGGTTAAGGCAATTATGCCGACAGCGACACCAACGGCAACACCTACAACAGTACCGACACCAACGGCAACACCAACAGCAACGCCTACGACAGTACCGACGCCGACAGCGACATCAATGGCAATGCCTACGACAGTACCGACAGCGACACCGAGCCCAACGGCAACACCAACGGTAAAACCGACAGCAACACCGACGATAGTACCGACAGTAACACCAAGTCCAACGGCAACACCAACGGTAAAACCGACAGCAACACCAACGATAGTACCGACAGTAATGTCAAGTCCAACGGCAATGCCTACGACAGTACCGATGCCGACAGTAACGTCAAGTCCAACGGCAACACCGACAGGAAAACCAACGGCTGCTCCGACAGTCACACCAATGCCGACTGTTTTAACGAACAATAAAATTGAGTGTGAAATAAAAGATAACAAACTTATCGTATCGCTTAATTTTGAAGAAGATGACGAATTGATGTATGTTGCGTTCAGAAAAGGTAATGAACTTAAAAAGATTGTGACACCTGACATATATAATATGACGGCGGAGGTTGATTTGAGTGATACGGAATATGACAGTATAGATGTATATGTGTGGAATGGAAATATGAAGCCGTATGCAGAGGTAAAGCAAATAGAAAAATAAAAGAAAACCCAATCGAATTTCGTTCGATTGGGTTTTGTATTATTCTTTGTCTTTTAACAAATCGCGTATTTCGGCAAGAAGTTCTTCTTGGGTAGGACCCGCAGGAGTGACTTCTTCCTCAACTTTCTTTTTGAATTTATCATTTAGTTTATTAAGTCCCTTAACTACGCAGAAAATTATAAATGCAAGGATAAGGAAATTAATAATAGCCGAAAGGAAATTACCGATATTTATTGATGTACCCGGAATTATCCATTTAGACATATCCATAACCGATTCAACGGCACTTGTGTCACCGACTGTACTTGTAGCGGCGGTTTTCAGTGCGCCTGTTATAAGCGATACAACGTATGCAATACCCGGATTAATAATGTCGGCAACAAGTGAATCGACAATGCTTTTAAATGCACCGCCGACAACAACGCCGACTGCCATATCAACTACGTTTCCACGAGATATAAAATCTTTAAATTCATCAACAAATTTCATGGCAATTTACCCCACCAACAACATTATTAAAATTCTAATTTTCCTTCCAAGAACTTTTCAAGTTCGTCAATCTTAATTCTCTGCTGTTCCATTGTATCTCTGTCACGGACTGTAACCGAGTTATCTTCTGCTGAATCGAAGTCATATGTGATACAGTACGGTGTACCGATTTCGTCTTGTCTTCTGTAACGCTTACCGATTGAACCGGCATTGTCATATTCACAGTTGAACTTCTTTGAAAGCTGTTCGTATACAGCTGTTGCACCTTCGTCAAGTTTCTTTGAAAGCGGAAGAACGGCAGCCTTTATCGGTGCAAGCGCCGGATGCAAGTGCATAACAACTCTTGTGTCGCCGCCCTCAAGTTCTTCTTCGTCATATGCCTCAACAAGGAATGCAAGTGCAACTCTGTCTGCACCAAGTGATGGCTCAATACAATACGGAACGTATTTTTCATTTGTGATTGGGTCCATATATTCCATACTTTCACCGCTGTGTTCCATATGTTGCTTTAAGTCATAATCGGTTCTGTCTGCAATACCCCAAAGTTCACCCCAACCGAATGGGAATACAAATTCAATATCGGCAGTTGCATTTGAATAGAATGCAAGTTCTTCAGGTGAGTGATCTCTGAAACGCAAGTTTTCCTTTCTTATACCAAGGTTAAGTAAGAAATTCATACAGTATTCTTTCCAATATGCGTGCCACTCAAGGTCTGTACCCGGTGCACAGAAAAATTCAAGCTCCATTTGCTCAAATTCTCTTGTACGGAATGTGAAGTTACCCGGTGTGATTTCGTTTCTGAATGATTTACCGATTTGTCCGATGCCGAAAGGTACTTTTTTACGGCTTGTACGTTGTACGTTTTTGAAGTTTACGAAAATACCTTGTGCAGTTTCTGGACGAAGATATACTACTGATGAAGAATCTTCTGTAACGCCTTGGAATGTCTTGAACATAAGGTTAAATTCACGAATATCAGTAAAGTTTTGCTTGCCGCATTTTGGGCAGACAATGTTATTTTCTGTGATGTATTCAACCATCTTTTCTTTGCTCCAACCGTCAACTGTGATGTCCTCACCTTTTTCGTGTGCAAAGTCTTCAATCAGCTTGTCCGCTCTGTGACGTGATTTACATTCTTTACAGTCCATAAGAGGATCCGAGAAACCGCCGACGTGACCCGATGCAACCCATGTTTCTGGGTTCATAAGGATTGCACAGTCAAGACCTACATTATATTTTGATTCCTGTATGAATTTTTTCCACCAAGCTTTTTTTACGTTGTTCTTGAATTCAACACCGAGAGGACCGTAATCCCAAGTGTTTGCAAGACCTCCGTAAATTTCACTGCCTGGGTACACATAGCCTCTGCCTTTACAAAGCGCTACGATTTTGTCCATTGTTTTATCTGCGTTATTCATTATAAAAAAGTCATCCTTTCAAATTATTACATAATTACATATACATATAGTTTATAAAAACTGACGGTGTTTGTCAAGGCTATTCCGAAAAATATTGACGTTATAAGTATTATTTTTTTGAATTTTCGGAATATAAAAATTTTGGGGACAGAAAAGGTTATGTAAACTGTGAATGTGTTAATAAAGTTATCCACGCTGGGTGCATAACGCGTGGATAACTTTGATATTTGCGGATAAATCAGGCGTGAATTGCGTGGATAAGTACGTGGATAGAGTGGATATTAACACAGCTGTAACATTGTTGTAATGTAAATTATGCAAACCGCAATGTGAGCGTAATATTTGTGGCTTGACAGTGTGGGTGGAAAGTTATAAAATTATGGATATAATTTTTGTGGTGGCAATACTGATAAATGAAAGGAATAGGAATGAAAACAAAAACGACATATATATGCAGTGAATGTGGGTACAAATCACCGAAGTGGCTGGGAAAATGCCCAGGCTGTAACAGTTGGAACACCATACAGGAAACTGTTATTACGGAAAAGAAAACGTCTGCTACGCGTGCAATGTCTATAAGTAACGGCGGAAGTGTGCGTATGCCGAAAAAAATCGGTGATGTAAAAGTCGGATATGAAACACGTTACAAAACCGGTTTACAGGAGCTTGACAGAGTGCTTGGCGGCGGAATTGTACAGGGTGAATTAATACTTGTAGGCGGTGACCCGGGTATCGGTAAATCAACATTACTTTTGCAAATTTGCCAAAAAGCCGGTGAAGAAAGAAAAATTTTATATGTTTCGGGTGAGGAATCGGAGGGACAAATTAAAATTCGTGCTGAAAGATTGGGCGTTACAACGGAAAATCTATATCTTGTTTCCGAAACAGATGTTGAAACGGTTATAGAATGTATAAACGAAATTAAACCCGACATTGTTATTATTGACTCAATTCAAACGATGAACAGACAGGATATTGCCTCTGCGGCAGGAAGTGTTCCGCAGGTAAGAGAGGCTACTAACGCTTTTATGCACATTGCAAAGTCGCTCGGCATTTCTATGTTTATAGTCGGTCACGTTACAAAAGAGGGGGCAATCGCAGGTCCGAGAGTGCTTGAACATATGGTCGACTGTGTGCTTTATTTTGAGGGGGACAGACAGCTTTCGTTCAGGATTTTAAGAGCGGTTAAAAATCGTTTCGGCTCGACTAACGAAATCGGTGTATTTGAAATGTGTGACAGCGGTCTCAGAGAAGTCGAAAATCCGTCAATGATGCTTTTGGAGGGCAGAAATGTTGATATATCGGGCAGTGCGATTGTGTGTACGATGGAGGGCAGTCGTGGTGTCATGGCTGAAATTCAAGCACTCGTTACACCGACCGGATTCGGTAATCCGCGTCGTATGACAAATGGTATTGATGTTAATCGTGTGCTGTTGCTTATCGCGGTACTTGAAAAACGTGCAAGAATGAATTTGTCAAATTCAGACATTTATGTTAATGTTGCCGGCGGACTTCGCATTGATGAAACGGCGGTTGATTTGGGTATCTGTGCCGCTGTCGCGACAAGTCAGGCGGATATTCCTCTGCCGCCGGATATGATATTTATCGGTGAAGTCGGTCTTGGCGGTGAACTTAGAGGTGTTTCGCAGCTTGAAAAGCGTATTAATGAGGCGGCTAAACTGGGGTTTAAGTCGGCGATTGTGCCGAAACAATCTCTTAGAGGTGTGAAAATTCCGGATGGTTTTGCGGCTTACGGGATTAAGACGATTTCGGAAATGATTAATATGCTTAGAAGAAAATGACAGAAAAGCCACCCCTCAGTTGGCGTTGCCGACAGCTCCCCTTAAGGGGAGCCTTATAGGGCGACCATTGGTCGCCCGCTTTGAATGAGATGCGGATTGTGTGAAAGTATGGGACGGTGCCACAATGCCCCGTGTTGTAGATAATAGATAAGAAAGAATAGAGGAAAATAATAGACAGAACCACCCCTCAGTCGGCGTTGCCGACAGCTCCCCTTAAGGGGAGCCTTACGGAAGAGGGGTATATAAAAAAGCCTCTCCTTGAGGAGAGGTGTCACTAAGTGACGGAGTGGTGGCTTGAGGTAATCAATCGCTATTTATGCGGAGAGTTGACAATTTTATTGTTTTATATTATAATTAATTAGATTAGAAAATGATGTTTTAAGGAGTTTTCGGAAAGTGGAAGAAAAGAGAACAGGCGGCGGAAAAGAATTTATATTTTCGCTTTTATGGGCTGTCATATTTATGATTTTAGGACAATATATAATTTTTATTTTGCCAAGCTACAAAATAATCGGTACGATAATAACAATCCTTTTATTTTGTATATTGGGTTTCTTTGTCTTAACGCGTTATGCGGCGATATTTACTTACAGCATAAAAGACGATATTGTGCGCGTAAACCGTGCAATCGGTCACAGAAACAAAGAAGTTGAATTTTATATATCGGACGTGAAGTCTGTTACCAGACAAAAACCGCAAAAAACTCCGAAAACGATATACAATATGCGTGCGAGTGTATTTTCGCCTAAAAAGGTTTGGTATGTTGTTTACGAAAAGAACAGAATAGAAAATATGCTTGTTTTTGAGCCGTCGCAGAAAATGGTTGAAAAGATTAAGAGCAGAGCGAAAAACAGCAAAGCTTAAACATTTTGGAAGGAATGGTTTTATAATATGGTAAACGTGATAGGGGTACGATTTAAGCCGGCAGGCAAAACGTACTATTTTGATCCGCTTGATTTTGATATAAAACAAGGCGACAGTGTAATTGTCGAAACTTCAAGAGGTATTGAATACGGTGAGGTCGTTATGAGCAAAAAGGCTATTGATAACGACCAATTCAAGAAACCTTTAAAGGGTGTTATCCGTATCGCAACCGAAGAAGATACCGAAAGAAGCAAAAGGAATAGAGAGCTTGAAAAAGAGGCTTACAAGATATGTTTGGAGAAAATTCAAAATCACAAGCTTGAAATGAAGCTTGTCGAAGTTGAATACACATTTGACGGAAACAAGATTTTATTCTATTTTACTGCTGACGGAAGAATTGACTTCCGTGAACTTGTAAAAGACTTGGCTATGGTCTTTAAGACAAGAATTGAACTTCGTCAAATCGGCGTCAGAGATGAGGCGAAAACTCTCGGAAGTATCGGTGTATGCGGCAGAGGTTTATGTTGCAGTCAGTTCCTCGGTGAGTTCGCTCCGGTGTCTATAAAAATGGCAAAGGAACAGGGACTTTCACTTAATCCGACTAAAATTTCGGGCGCTTGCGGACGTCTTATGTGTTGTTTGAAATATGAACAGGATATATATGAGGAACTTTTAAAGGTTACACCGAAACAGGGTGCTATCGTAAAAACTCCCGAAGGTACGGGCAGTGTTGAATATGTCAGCTTACTTAAAGGTCTTGTTAAAGTTAAACTTGACGACGAAAACGAAAAAACTTTAAAAGAGTTTAACGTTGCGGACGTTAAAGTTCTCAAAAAAGGCAAAAACAACGAGCCTTCAGAGGAAGAAATCGGAGAGTAAAATATTTTGAAAAACTATTGAAGTATATCAATTTTCGTGTTATAATCATATCAGCAATATCAAATGAGGAGGTGTATTTCAATGGCATATAAGATTTCTGATGCTTGCATTTCATGCGGTGCTTGCGCTGCTGAATGTCCTGTAAGTGCAATCAGCGAGGGTGACGCTCAATACGTTATAGATGACGCTACTTGTATCGAATGTGGTGCATGTGCTGGTGTCTGTCCGGTAGGCGCTCCTGCACAAGCGTAATTAAAAATGAACTGAGAAGGTGTTGTATAAGAGAAATCTTTGCAACACCTTTTTACATTATATAAATTTATGGAGGGGTAAGGCTATGAAAAGAGTTACGCTTATAATAACTGCCGTTTTGACGGTTCTTATGCTTACGGCGTGTTCTTCAAATAAGGTGGTTTATGAAAGTAATACCGAAAGTCAAGGGGGTAACAAGGCTTGGACTGTTCTTATATATATGTGCGGCGGTGACGATGAATCCGTAAACGGTGATTATTCAAAAAAACTTGATGAAATTATGAATGTAAATTATTCGGACAATATAAATGTCATTGTGCAAACAGGCGGCAGCAGTAAGTGGCACACAAAGAATATATACAGCGATTATTGTCAGAGATTTAAAGCCGGTAAGAATAAACTTTATCTTGAGGATCAGTCTATGGCGGCAAATATGGGTGACTACAATACTCTTGCTAATTTTATATCGTGGGGCACGTCAAAGTATAAAGCAAACCATTATATGCTTATTTTATCAGGTGCAGGCGGCGGATTGATAAACGGTATGGCTTATGACGAGCTTAACGGCAACGACAGCCTTAATCTTGAAGAAATTTCATACGGAATCAGTGCGGCGGGCGTGAATTTTGATATGCTGTCTTTCGATTCGTCACTTATGGGAAGTCTTGAAATTGCGGCGGAGATGTCTATGTGTGCCGATTATATGACTGCACCGCAGGACGTTATCGGAAATGATGAATGGAATTATGAATATGTTTTACAGTATTTGTCCGACAATCCCTCAACTGATTCTCAAGGTATAGGTAAGGCAGTGTGTGACGGATATTATGCAAAGTGTGAAGAAAAAGGCACTGACAAAGACGCGGCAATGTCTTGCGTTGCTTTAGACAATATGTCTACGCTTAATCAGGCGTTTGACGGTATGGCAGGCGATATGCTTACCGCAACGGACAGCCTTTTAAATTATGTCAATCTTTCAAAGGCGATAAGCGGTGTACAGCTTTACGGCGGTGCAACGGTTGATGAGGGATTTTCAAATTCTGTTGATTTAGGCGATATGGCGGTTAAAACAAGTGAATTTGTCGGAAACACGTCGGACGTGCTTATTAACACGTTAAATGAAACCGTTTTGTACAGAGTGTGCGGTGAGAGAAAAGCTAATTCTACAGGTCTTGCACTATATTATCCGCTTTGGGAAAACAATGACGAACTTCAAGAGTATATGGAGATTTCAAACAGTGTTAAATATAAGGAATTTCTACGCAAGATATGTACCCGGTGCAATGTAGAAGATTCGTCAAATACAGAAGATTTTAATTCTTCTTGGGCGTGGAATACATATAATCAAGATATGCAGACTATGGAATATAAGACTATTTTGGACGGCAATTCATATGAACTGAATATTCTCGGCAATATGGATATGTTCAAAAGTGTGGATATAAACGTGTATAAGGCGGATAAAAAGAGCGGAAACTATACATATATAGGTAAATACAGCGATTTGGACGGTGACTGGGACGCAGGTGTTTTTAAAGATAATTTTAACGGCAAAATGCTTAGATTGTGCGGTAAAAATATATCGGTTAATCTTGTCGGAAAATATGACGGTTACGAGATTTATTCGGCTCCGATTATATTAAACGGCAAAAGAAGCAATGTTCGCATTATGCACGATACCGAAAAAGACAGTTACAAAATTATCGGTGCTTGGGGCGGTCTTGATTCGACAAACGGCAGAGCATATACGAATTTAAAAAAGATTGGTTTCTTTGATAAAATAACTCCTATTCTTACGGTATATGACGAGGAACACAACTCAAACGACAATATAACAGGTTCATGGACTTTAAAAATGTTCGGCGGTGTGAAAAAAGCAAATATTTCAGACGGAGCTTATATTTTTGAATACGAACTTACCGACATATACGGTTTGAAACGACGCGGTACAGCGGTTAAAGCGAATGCGGGCGGCGGAAACATCAGATTTGAATAAAGAGGGCTTAACAATGGGTTATACAGAAAAATTAATCGATTTTATCGGAAAAAGTACGGATTGTTACCATGCGGTCAAAACCGCAAAGGACAGGCTTGACGAAAACGGTTTTACGGAACTTTTTGAGGGTGACAAGTGGGATGTACAAAACGGCGGTAAATATTACGTTATACGAAATTCGTCATCAATAATTGCGTTTGAAATGCCGAAAAAGGATTTCGGTGCGTTTATGATTTGTGCCTCTCATACCGATTCGCCGTCATTCAAGCTAAAGCCTGATTTTGAAATAAATGCGGACGGCTGTATAAAGTTGAGTGTTGAGGGTTACGGCGGTATGATAATGTCGTCGTGGCTTGACAGACCGCTGTCGATAAGCGGAAGAATTGTTACGGCAAAGGACGGAAAGATTGAAACGAAACTTGTCAATATAGACAGGGATTTGCTTGTTATTCCGTCACTTGCAATTCATATGAGCAGAGATATTAATAAGGGTTATGAGTTTAACATAAGACGTGATATGTGTCCGATAGCGTCGGAGAAAAACGGCAGAATTGAGGATATTATTGCAGAAAGCGTCGGAGTAGATAAAGAGAAAATATTGGGTTTTGATTTGTCGCTTTACAATCGTATGCACGGTACTGTTTTAGGCGCGGACGGAGAATATTTTTCCGCACCGCGAATTGATGATTTACAGTGTATGTACAGTACACTTGAGGGATTTTTAAATTCCGAAAGCGATGATAATGTAACTGTTTTTGCCGCGTTTGACAATGAAGAAGTCGGCAGCGGTACAAAGCAAGGTGCTAAATCGTCATTTTTGCGTGATGTGCTTGAAAGAATTTGCAACAATTCGGAAACGTACAAAAGAGCCGTTGCTAAAAGCTTTATGCTATCGTGCGACAATGCTCATGCGGTGCATCCGAATTTTGCGGACAAGTCGGACGGTACAAACCGTGTGTATATGAACGGCGGTATTGTGATTAAGTACAATGCAAATCAAAGATACACCACTGACGCGGTATCGGAGGCGGTTGTTAAGTATGTGTGCAAAAATGCAGGTGTACCGTATCAGATGTATGCAAACAGAAGTGATATTCCGGGCGGTTCAACGCTTGGAAATCTTTCAAATGAAAAGGTTTCACTGAATACCGCAGACATAGGTCTTGCACAGCTTGCCATGCACTCGTCATACGAAACGGCGGGAAGTCGTGACACGGAATATATGGTGAAAATGATAAAAGAATTTTATAAAACGGAAATTGTGCTTTAATGTTGTATTCAGCTTGACATAGCACAGGATATTTTATATAATAAATAAGATAAGTTAGTATAAAAACAAAGGAGAATAGATAAATTATGAAATCAATGGGCGTAAATGAGATTCGTGAAAAGTTTCTTAGCTTTTTTGAATCAAAAGGTTGTTTAAGACTTGGAAGTTTTCCGCTTATACCGAAGAATGACGCAAGTTTGTTACTTATAAATTCGGGTATGGCACCGATGAAACCTTGGTTCCAAAACCCTGAAACAGCACCTAAAAGACGAGTTACGACTTGTCAGAAATGTATCAGAACAGGTGATATTGAAAATGTCGGAAAGACTGCACGTCACGGCACTTTCTTTGAAATGCTCGGTAACTTCTCTTTCGGAGATTACTTTAAAAAAGAGGCAACTGCTTGGGCGTGGGAATTCTTCACAAAGGTTATGGAAATTCCGCAGGAACGTCTTTGGATTTCAGTGTATGAAGAAGATGACGAGGCAAGAGATATTTGGGTAAATGAAGTTGGTGTTGACCCTACTCACATCGTTAAGCTTGGCAAAGAGGACAACTTCTGGGAACACGGTACAGGTCCTTGCGGTCCTTGTTCGGAAATATATTTTGACCGCGGCGAAGAATACGGCTGCGGTGAGCTAGGCTGCGGTGTCGGCTGTGAATGTGACAGATTTATGGAAGTTTGGAACCTTGTATTTACGCAGTTCGACAAAGACGAGGACGGCAACTATAACCGTTTACCGAATCCTAACATTGATACGGGTATGGGTCTTGAAAGACTTGCCGTTGTTATGCAAGGTGTTGACAATCTTTTTGAGATTGACACTGTTCAAGACGTTATGAAACATATTTGCCGTATCGCAAATATTGAATACAAAAAGGACGATAAAAAAGATGTTTCTCTAAGAGTTATAACCGACCATATCAGAAGTACGGTTATGATGGTTTCGGACGGTGTTATTCCGTCAAACGAGGGCAGAGGTTACGTTCTTCGCCGTCTTTTAAGACGTGCCGCAAGACACGGTAAATTGCTTGGCATAAACAAGCAGTTCTTGTTTGAGGTTGCCGATACTGTAATCGACTGTTCAAAGGGTGCTTATCAGGAACTTGAGGAAAAGAGAGATTATATCAGAAACATAATCAAGAAAGAAGAAGAACGCTTTGACGCTACAATCGACAATGGTCTTAACGTGCTTAACGGATATATCGAAGCGGCTCAAAAAGAGGGCAGAAAAGAACTTACAGGCAAAGAGGCATTTAAGCTTCACGACACATACGGTTTCCCTGTTGACCTTACAATAGAAATGGCTGAAGAAAAAGGTCTTGAAGTTGATGTTGACGGCTTTAACAAGGCTATGCAGGAACAAAAGGATACTGCAAGGGACGCTCGCACCGAAGGCTCAAGCTGGGACGGCAACGAAACATTTGAATTTGAAAATGCAGAGCCGACTGTATTTGTCGGTTACGATACACTTGAAACAGACGCAAAAGTTGTAGGCATTGTTGTTGAAGACGAGGGTGTTTGTGATACAATAATCGAAAATCAAAAGGGATTTATCGTTACAGACAAAACTCCTTTCTATGCTGAAATGGGTGGTCAGGTAGGCGACATCGGTACTATTACAATAAACGGTAAGGCTGCCAATGTTGTTAATACAACAAAGACTGAGGACGGTTATTATCTTCACGAAACAGAAGTTCAGCTTACACCGATTAAGGTTGGCGATACGGTTACAATGTCTGTTGACAAAGTACACAGAACAGACGTTTGCCGTAACCATACCGCAACTCACATTCTTGACAAGGCACTTCGTGACGTACTTGGTTCACACGTTGCGCAAGCAGGTTCGCTTGTTGAAAGTGACAGACTTCGTTTTGACTTCTCTCACTTTGAGGCTATGACAACAGAACAGATTAAACAGGCTGAGGCTATTGTTAATGAAAAAATTCTTGAAAGCATTGACGTAACTGTACAGGAATTACCTATTGAAGAGGCTAAAAAGCTTGGTGCTATTGCATTGTTCGGCGAAAAGTACGGTGATGTTGTAAGAGTTGTTTCTGTTGGCGATTACAGTGTTGAATTCTGTGGCGGTACTCACCTTACAAATACTGCTCAATGCGGTTTGTTTAAGATTATTTCTGAAAGCGGTGTTGCGGCAGGTGTAAGACGTATTGAGGCTGTGACAGGTAAGGGTGTGCTTGAATATATCAATAACAGTGACAGACTTATTGAAAAGACTGCGGCTGCGTTAAAGATTAATCAAATTAATGAAATTGATCACAAGGCTGAAAGCGTTATGGCACAGTGCCGTGAGCTTGAAAAGGCTGTTGATTCGTTTAAGGAAAAAATGGCTGCCGCAAAGGCAAACAACATTATGACAGGTATTAAGCATATCGGCGAAATCAGCTTGATTACCGCACAGGTTGACGGTATGGGTGCTGATGAAATGAAGTCTATGGCTGATAAGATTAAGGCGGAAGTTCCGAACAGTGTTGCTGTTATGGGTGCTGAAACTGACGGTAAGATTACGTTTGTTGCTATGGCGTCAAAGGAGGCTGTTAAGCTGGGCGTTCATTGCGGTAAGATTATTAAGGATATTACGGCTGTTGCAGGCGGCCGCGGTGGCGGTAAGCCTGATATGGCGCAAGGCGGCGGCAGTGACGCGAGCAAGATTGATGACGCGTTGGCTAAGGTTGACGAAATCGTTGCGGAACAGATTAAGTAATTGAGAATAGCGTAAACGGTTTGGACTATTGTATTGTAGGGGCGACCATTGGTCGCCCGCAATGTTGAGGTATTAAAAGGGCGGCCGATGACCGCCCGTACGAAAGATATAATAGATAAGAGAGAAAAGATAATAGAGAATAGATATGAGTCACCACTCCGGCACTGCGTGCCACCTCTCCTTAAGGAGAGGCAAAAAGGCTCCCAAAGAGGGGAGTTGTCGGCAAAGCCGACTGAGGGGTGGTGTGAAATACAAAGGAGTGAATAAAATGGATTGTTTATTCTGCAAAATAATTGACGGAGAAATTCCGTCAAATAAGGTATATGAAGATGATATGATGTTAGCATTCCGTGACATCAATCCGCAAGCACCGGAGCACATTGTTATTGTGCCGAAGTGTCACATTGCAAGTGCGAATGAAATTAATGCGGAAAACGTAAAGTATGTTGCGGCTATATGGGAAAAGATACCGCAGATTGCGTCTGAATTGGGATTTGCCGAAAACGGTTACAGAGTTGTAAACAACTGTGGCGAGGACGGCGGTCAGACTGTTCCGCATTTACATTTTCACCTTATGGGCGGTAAGAAGTTTACGGACCTTTAATAAGAAAATTAAATCTGTCGGAAAAATACCGACACGATAGCAGAGGTCGAGAAATTAGTTCGGATTTTGTGAAAATGAACTCGTCGGCGTACATGGGTACGTTAGAGTTTATTTTCGCAAAAAGTGCACAGGCAAGCCGTATATCGAAGATAGGCTTGCCTGTTATTTTTTATAGCTATAAATTAAATTATAAAATATAAAAATAATATCTTGCACGTTCCGGACAATTTGTCGACAATCTGACTGCCGTTTTAAACGGCAGTTTTTTTTGTCAAAAAACGGTTTACTTTTGTATATCTTTATTATATAATAATATAATAGGATTAGTTTAATTAGGAGGAAATTAAGAATGGGAAAACTATTTGGAACGGACGGTATAAGAGGTATCGCCAACAAAGACCTTACTGCCGAATTGGCTTTTAAAACAGGTCAAAGCGGTGCATATGTGCTTACAAAACATTCTTCAAAAAGACCGAGAATACTTATTGGTAAAGATACAAGAAAATCAGGTGATATGCTTGAGGCGGCTCTTACTGCCGGACTTTGTTCGATGGGCGCAAAGGTTATTCCTTTGGGTGTAGTTCCTACACCGGCTGTTGCATATCTTACAAGATACTACAAGGCTGATGCAGGTGTTGTTATCTCTGCATCTCACAATCCATGCGAATACAACGGTATAAAGTTCTTTAACAGTGACGGATACAAGCTAAGTGACGGAATTGAAAACGAAATTGAAAGTTATATACTTGGTGAAAAGGCGATCGAAGAATTGCCTACTCACGGCAAAGTCGGTTATGTAAGTGCTAACCACAACGCTGTTGAGGATTATGTTGCGTTTGCTGTTTCTACGATTGACTGCCGTCTTGACGGTATGAAAATCGCTGTTGACTGTGCAAACGGTGCAAGTTATGAAACTGCTTTCAAAGCTCTTAACAAGCTTGGTGCAAACGTTGAGGCTATACACAACACTCCTGACGGTGTAAACATCAATCATATGTGCGGTTCTACTCATATGGAAAGTTTACAGGCTTACGTTACTTCAATCGGTGCGGACATCGGTATAGCTTTTGACGGTGACGCGGACAGAATGTTGGCTGTGGACGAAAACGGCAAGCTTATTGACGGTGACCAGATTATGGCGGCTTGTGCAAAGTTTATGCGTGATAACGGTACATTGAAGCAAAATACTCTTGTTGCAACGGTTATGAGTAATCTTGGCTTATTTATGGCAGGTGAAAAAATCGGTATCAACATTCCGCGAACAAAAGTAGGTGACAGATATGTACTTGAAGAAATGCTTGCAAAGGGTTACAATATCGGCGGTGAACAATCCGGTCACATCATTTTCCTTGACCACAACACAACAGGTGACGGTCTTGTAAGTGCTTTGCAATTCTTATCGGTACTTAAAAAGACAGGTATGAAAGCGTCTGAGGCGGCAAGCATTGTAACGGTTATGCCGCAAGTGCTTAGAAATGCCGTTGTAAAACTTGAAAATAAAAACAGTTATATGGAAAATGAAGAAATAGCTGCGGCTTGCAAGGCTCTTGAAGATGAATTTGCCGGCGAGGGCAGAGTCCTTATCAGACCTTCGGGTACTGAACCGCTTGTTCGTGTTATGATTGAGGGTAAGGACGAAGAATACATCACAAAGAAAGCTGAGGAACTTGCAGAACTTATTGAAAAAATCTTGGGATAAAAGTGGTTGTAAGAAATATGGATAAAATAATTTCACTAATGATAACTGCTGTTATGACTGTTACGTCGTGCAGTTTTAAAGGTGAAAATCCGCTTGACGGCAAAAGAATTGCATTTATTGGTGACAGTATCAGTTACGGCACTAATTGGCAAGGCGGTTACGGCAAGTTGATTGGGGAACAATATAATATGAATGTTACAAATGTCAGCAAGGGCGGTGCTACTCTTGCTGACAATGTGCATTGGTCGGAAAATTCAGACGGATACAGACCGTATATTACGGATATGCTCGATAACCTTGACGGCGATTATGAATATATCATTGCCGAGGGCGGTTTGAATGATTTTTGGGGCCATTCGGAACTTGGAGAAATTACAGACGGTTTCAGCGGTGATTTTGATGAAAACACAATGACCGGCGGTATGGAAAAAATGTTTTTTGAAATTAGAAATGATTTTCCTAACTCGAAAGTAGGGTTTGTTATTACACATGATCCGTTTACATATGACGCCGAAGGTAATTTTGAATCGTATTATGAGCGTATAAAAGAAGTATGCGACAAGTGGGATGTTTCGTATCTTGATTTGTATGCAAAAAATAATTCCGATACAGGTGTAAATGTGCGTGACGATGATATGCGCAAGCTGTATTTTGGAACAGAAAGTAAGCCTGACGGTGACGGCACTCATCCGAACGAACTCGGTTATCAGGCTATTTATGTTGAGCCGATGATACCTTGGCTGAAATCTTTATAAAATGGATAGGTGAATGATGAAGGATTTAATTATAAACGGAAGCAGACAGCTTGATATACCGCTTGATGATGTGCAAGTTGATAAACTTATGGAATATGCGCGTCTTTTGGTTGAGTGGAACGAAAAGATTAATCTTACTGCGATAACAGATGATGAGGGCATTGTAACAAAACATTTTCTTGACTCGCTGACCGCAATAAAGACGGGATATGTCAAGGGAAAAGTGATTGACGTCGGAACAGGTGCGGGTTTCCCCGGACTTGTGCTGAAAATCGCAAAGCCTGAAATTAAGCTGACTTTGCTTGACAGTCTTAACAAGCGAATTAACTTTTTAAAGGACGTTTGTGAAAAGGTTGATATAAATGATGTAGAATTTGTCCATTCGCGTGCGGAGGACGGCGGTAAAAACAGAGATTACAGAGGTAAGTTTGATACCGTTGTGTCGCGTGCGGTGGCTAATTTGACTGTGCTTTCGGAGTGGTGTATTCCGTTTTTGAAACAAGGCGGTTACTTCCTTGCTTTGAAAGGTCCGTTGGCAGAGCAGGAAGTAAAGGACGCTAAACGTGCCATAAAAATACTCGGCGGACAGATTGAGGACATTGTTGAGACGGAAATTCCGTTCACCGAATTGAAACACAAGATAATAGTTATAAAAAAAGTAGGACAAACTCCGCTTAAATATCCGAGAAAACCGGGTATTGCAACAAAAACTCCTATCGGAACTTGTTATAATTTGGTGAAATAAAAAAATAAAATTGAATATTGTCGAATTATAATTGCAAAAAGTACTTGCAATATGGAAATATTATGCTATAATAGTAAATGTAAGGCAGATAGTATCAATACGGTACATTTCTAACAAGGTTTCCCCAAGGCCTTGTTCTACCCCCAAAATGTCTTACACCTTCCACCACCGAGGGTAAACAGCGATAATGTTGTTACATCAAGTGCAAACATCAATGCCGAACATTATCGCTGGTTACTCTTTTTAATTTCAGTGAAATTAAAAAGAGCATGATTAAAATGTCCGTGCGAGAATTTCTTCGCGAGGCTCAGAAAACGCACATGGACAAACAAAGTGCTGATCTTCCGTCACCACGCTGATATGCAATGTGAGTTGAAGTGAGAAAGAGGTGACGAAAGGCACGTTGTTAGACTTTTAATTTCAAAATAAAATTAAGAATTTAAAAAGAGTAGTGATTTCACATTGTGTGTGTGGTATATTTTTTAACTATTCAGTGTAAAATAATGTAAAATAGCGTAGGAGAAATTTCCATGATTAGTTTCCTTAGAAAATCAACGGTACAAGATAAAATGCGGATTGTATCACTTCCGCTTTATATGATAGCACCAAATCCTAATCAGCCGAGAAAATATTTTGAACCGCAAGCTATGGAGGAATTGAAAAATTCTATAATGGAATACGGTTTGATTCAGCCGGTAACGGTACGCAGGCGCAGCGGTGAATACGAGCTTGTAGCAGGTGAAAGACGTTTTCGTGCTGCACAAATGGCGGGACTTGACGAAATACCGGCGGTTATAATTGAGGCTGACAATGATAAATCGGCAATTTTGGCTTTACTTGAAAATTTGCAGAGAGAGGATTTATCGTTTTTTGAGATAGCGGAAAGTTATAAAAGTCTTATTCGTGAACAGGGACTTACACAAACGGAGTTGGCTTTGAAAGTCGGAAAAAGTCAAGCATCGGTTGCAAACAAAATACGATTATTAAAACTACCTCCGCTTGTGAAAAAATTAATAAGAGATTACGACCTTACGGAACGTCACGCGAGGGCTTTGCTGTTGCTTAACAATGAAGAAAAACAGCTTGAGGCTGTCAAACTTATTTGCCGTGACAATATGAATGTTACACAAGCAGAAGAACTTGTACGTACCATGAATATTCCGAAACCGAAACCTATCAATGACCTTCGCATAACAACTGCAAAAGATGTTAAAGTATTCAAAAACACCGTAAAACGTGCTGTTGATTTGATGAAAAAAAGCGGTATAGATGCAAAAATTGAAGAAAATTCTTTTGAATGGGGAACGGAATACATAATTAAAATTAAAAAGGCTGACAAAAAATAAATGTTTACATTACCTCCTTTGCGGTATATAATAAGCAAAAGGAGGTTTTTTAGTGTGAAAAAATCAATAAAACTTGTTGCATTTGATATGGACGGAACTGTTTTGGACAGTAAACTGCGTTTGCCGAAAGGTCTGTTTGAAATGATTGAATCACATCCCAACGTGAAATTTGTTGTCGCAAGCGGAAGGCAGTATTACAGTCTTTTGAATATATTTAATCCGATTAAGGATAAATTGATTTTTATTTCTGAAAACGGCGGAATTATAATGGAAAAGGACAAGGTTATTCATATTATGCCCGTTCCTGACGATAAGGCATTGGAAGTGCTTGATTTGGTGAGTGAGGACAAAGGGATTTATCCTGTGCTTGGGTGCGAAAAAACATCTTATATAGAAAACCCGCCCGAATATGTTATGAACGATGTTGCACAATACAATGTGCGTTTGGAAACTGTTGATGATATAAAATCGGTGGTGGGCAAGGATAATATTTTAAATCTTGCGCTTTACTGCCACAAAAGAGCGAAGGATAATATACTTCCCAAACTCGCGGATATAAGCGGTGATTTGAAGGCTGTTTTATCGGCGGAAAGTTGGGTTGATGTTATTAATGCAAATGTAAATAAGGGCAACGCAATTAAGGTTATTCAGGATATTTACGGTATTTCGCCCGAAGAATGTGTTGCGTTCGGTGATTATATGAATGATTATGAAATGCTCCAAAATTGCGGCGAAAGTTACGCCATGGAAAATGCACACGATGAAATTAAAAAAGTTGCAAAATACATCGCACCGTCAAATGATGATGAGGGTGTAATGCAGGTATTAAAGAAAATATTGTGATGAAACTAAAAAAATCCGTCATTTGACGGATTTTTTGCGTACAAATAAAAGGTATGTATAAAATACCTTTTATTTGATTAAAGCGTTTTAATATATGTTTTTGCAAACTCCTCTAAAAGTTCGTCACGTTCTATTTTAACAATCAGACCTCTTGCACCGTTATAGCTTGTTATGTAGGTCGGGTCGCCTGAAAGGATATATCCTACTATTTGGCTGATAGGATCATAGCCTTTGATTTTCAGTGCCTCATATACTTTGGCAACTATTTCTCTGACTTCCTTTTCCTTATCAAACTCAAGGTTGATTTTCATTGTTTCGTTAAATTCCATGATATTCACCCTTTCTGCTAAAAATAGCATATCATTTATTTATAGCATAGTACAAATACAATAAAATTGCAAGTGCTTTAGCTAAAATTTTATAATAAATTAATATTTATACATTATTTAATCGAGTTCAAACAGATTGTCAACGTTATTGACAGGTCCGACTGCCGAAATACACATAGTCGAACTGTCGAGAACTCTGTCTATTATTTCCGCAACCGAATCGGCATTTACTGCGTCGATTTTTTTTAGTGCTTCTTCCTGCGTGTATATCGGTTTATTCAAAAGCAATGAGCGACCTGCGCCTTGCATTCTTGCGCCTGTGCTTTCGCTTGAAAGTATATAATTACCTTTAAGCTGTTCTTTTGCTTTTGTGATTTCTGCCGATGTCAGCTTATTGCGTTTAATCGTATTGATTTCTTTTGAAATAAGATGTGCGACTTCGCCAAGACTCTCGGGACTCATTCCGGCAGAAATATCAAATACACCCGTATTGATATACGCACTGTGTCCCGCACTTATCGAATACACCAAACCACGCTGTTCGCGTATGTTTTGGAACAATCTTGACGACATTCCACTGCCGAACACGTTGTTAAACACAAGCAGACTGTACACCGATTCGTCCATAACATCAATGCCTTTGAACGTTGCGACAAGCTGGACTTGTTCAATATCTTTTTCTTTTACGATATTATTCTTGCTTATATAAGGTGCGTCGGGAAGATACGGTTTTGTGTCAAGCATTTTTTTTGTACCGAAATACTTTTCAAGAAGTTCAAAAAACGTATCGTCAAAATTTCCTGATACTGATATTATAGTATTCGCACTTGTATAATGATTATTCATATAGTTTCTCATTATATCCGGCGTTATGCTGTCAAGACTTTCATATGTGCCGAGAATCGTTCTGCCCATAGGTGTGTCGCCCCACGCGGCGTATGACGAAAGGTCATACACAAGATCCTCCGGACTGTCCTCATACATACGGATTTCTTCTTTTATAACCTGTCTTTCAAGTGACATATCGTCTGGTGAAAGACTCGGATTATAAAGCATATCCGAAAGAATTTCAAGTGCAATCGGAATATGCGAATCAAGTGTTTTTGTGTAAAAACAAGTATATTCACGCGAAGTAAATGCGTCAAGCTGACCGCCGACCGAATCTATTTCGTGTGCAATTTGTGCCGCCGACCGATTTTTCGTTCCCTTAAAAAGCATATGCTCGATAAAATGAGAAATTCCGTTTACTTCTTTATTTTCATATCGTGAGCCGTTGCCTACCCATACTCCGATTGAGATTGACTTTAGGTAATCAATCTTTTCGGCAACTACTTTTATACCGTTTGAAAGTGTTTTATATTGATACAATATTATACTCCTTTATCATATATATTATTAGACGTAAATTTATACTGATTTGTTCCAAATTCGACTAAAATTTTCGCTTTATCTCGCGTACCAAGCCGAATACACGAATACGTGTAACATCTTCGTTTTCAAAACGTCTGACAGGGTACATTGGGTTTATGGAGTGAAGTTCGATAAAATCGGGTCCGTATACGATTTTCTTTACAACGCCGTCCTCTTCATCTATCATAACAACCGCATAACTGCCACTGTCAACCGACGACTGACATCTGACAAGCACAAGGTCGCCCTCCATAAAAAGCGGATACATACTGTCACCGACAACACGGAGAAAAACGAACGGTTCGTCACCGCGAACGTCATTTTTACTGACAGGTTCGTAATCTGTGATATTTGTTTCGGCAAAGCAGCTCAGACCCGCCGCAACTCTGCCGATTATCGGAATATTTACATAGTTTGACGTATCGGCTACTTCAACGTTATTCGGCATATCCTCCCAACCGAGAAGATATTCGGGGGAAGTATCAAGACATTGTGCAAGCTTTATAAGCGAGTCGCGTTTTATGTTTTTTACTGTCCCTTTTTCGTATTTTTGGATTGCCGCTTTTTGCACACCGATTTTTGCTCCAAGCTCCTCCTGGGTTAAATTATGCTCTTTTCTGAGCATTTTAATTCTTTCGCCCGTAGTCATTTTAATCACCAAAATCTTTCTAATCATATTTCGTAACTGATTATATAGTATCATATTTTGAAACTTTTTGCAAGCATTGTACATAAAAGTATCTAAAAAGTAAACAAAATGTTGTTAAAAGTATCCTAAAAAGAAATTTATACTTGACAAAAGTATCTTGATGAGATATAATAACGGTGTCTTAAAGAGATGGCCAAATGATTGGCATATATTTTTTAACAATAAAGTATCTTAAAAAGATAGAAAGGAGTGCTTATGATTTATTCAAATGATGATCCAATGGCAATTTTGGCAATGGAAATTGCAAGGACGGATAATTACGGTGAGTATGACTCATATGACGGGGAAACGGTATGTCCCGTATGCGGTGCTTTTGAACCGGAACATTACTATATCAATGATGATGAAGAATGTATCGGCTGCAGCGAATGTGTCAGAAAGTCGGACGTTATGTATTGATGAAAAATCAATATTAAATGAAAAAGAGGGTGATTAAATTGGGCATTGCAAATGAAGGGGAAATTCTTGAATTTCTAACGTACATAATGCGTCGTGAAGATGAGGCAATTCGTATGGCGGATTCATTTAAAGCGGCGGAGCTTTTGGGTAAGCATTACGGAATGTTCGGAGGCAAGAGCGAAAGCGGAGGCGGTGATGTTATAATCGTCGATAATATCGAAAAAGCCGAACAAATCAAGGAGCGGAAAAATGCAGTGCAGTCTTGACAGGCTGATTGCACCATCTTTCTACAAGGTGCATAACTCTATTGAAGATTATACGCATTTTTGGCTTTGCGGCGGTCGTGGGTCGACTAAATCAAGTTTTGTGAGCGTTGAAATTATACTCGGTATTATGAAAAATGCCGATACAAATGCGGTTGTACTGCGTAAGGTCGGTGCTTACTTAAAAGACAGCGTATTCTCTCAGCTTGAATGGGCGATTGAAAAGCTCGGCGTATCGGATATGTGGGATATAAAGGCGAGTGTGCCGGAAATGGTCTACAAAAAAACAGGTCAGAAAATACTGTTTCGCGGTGCGGACAAGGTGCAGAAATTGAAATCCACAAAGGTTACGCACGGATATATTCGATATATTTGGTATGAGGAGTTAGACGAGTTTTGCGGTATGAAAGAAATCCGCTCGATAAATCAGTCGATGATGCGTGGCGGTGAAAAATTTACCGTGTTTTATTCGTACAATCCTCCGCAAAACCGACGCAGTTGGGTAAACCGTGAGGCACTCAAAAAGCGTGACGATATGCTTGTGCATAAGAGTACGTATCTTGATGTACCGAAAAACTGGTTGGGAGAACAATTTTTTTTAGAAGCGAAGTATCTTAAAAAGCTACATATTAATCAGTATAATCACGAATATCTCGGCGAAGTGACGGGAACAGGCGGTGAAATTTTTGATAATCTTGAAGTTGTAAAGCTTAGCGATGAGGAAGTAAAAAGTTTTGACAACATTAAATGCGGTGTCGATTTCGGTTTCGCGGCAGATCCGTTTGTGTATGTGGTGTGTTTTTATCACAACAATAAGTTGTTTATCTTTGACGAAATTTACGCGAAAGGAATGACAAATCACAATGCGGCTGAAAAGATTTTTGAAAAAGGGTTTGCTAATAAATTGATTGTATGCGACAGTGCTGAGCCGAAAAGTATCAATGATTTGCGAATGTTCGGTTTGCGTGTCCGCGGTGCAAGGAAAGGTCCGGACAGTATCGAGTACGGTATCAGATTTTTGCAGAGTCTTGAAAGAATCGTGATTGATCCCGAAAGGTGTCCGAATGTCGCAAGAGAATTTTCGGAATATGAGCTTGAACGCGATACGGACGGTGAATTTAAGTCGGTTTATCCCGACAAGAACAATCACACCATTGATGCGGTACGTTATGCACTTGAGGACGAAATCACAAAGAAAAAAGCGATGGTAATTAAAAGGAGTGAACTTGATTTATGATAATTGACGAGGATATTTTAAAGGACGGTATAGACGAGGTGTTGCTTGCTAAGCTGATTGATAAACATTCGCTTGAACAGGAGCGATACGAAAAGCTTTACAATTATTATATCGGCAAACACGCAATTTGTGAACGCAGACGTTCAAGCGACAATATCGCAAACAACAAAATTGTGTGCAATCACGCGAAGTATATCGTGGATATTGCAAAAAGCTATCTTGTAGGCAATCCTGTGGCGTACAGCTGTTCGGACGGATACGATATTGAGGCGGTTAAAAATTGCTTTGCCGTTCAGGATATGCCGAGTTTGGACGCGGAATTTGAAAAGACAATGAGCATTTTCGGTAAAGCTTATGAATTGGTTTATGCGGACGAGCAATCACAGCCGAAAAGTGTATGCTTGCCGCCGAGCAACACGTTTATTGTATACGGTGCGGGCGTTGGCGAAATTCCGCTGTACGGCATACATTATTACAAAAAGCGTGACATTGACGGCGCGGTTACGGGTGTTTGCTGTATTGTGTGTGACAGGGATATGATTTATACATATGAAAACACTGCGGACAGTTTTTTGCATATGACTATGACAAATTCTCAGCACCACTATTTCGGTAAAATGCCTATGGTGGAGTATCGCAACAATGAAGAAAAGCAAGGTGATTTTGAACAGATGATTCCGCTGATTGACGCTTACAATATTTTGGAGTCGGACAGAGTTAACGACAAGGAACAGTTTGTTGACGCATTTTTATTCCTTACCGGTATCGACCTTGACAGTGAGCAGGCGAAGAAACTTAGGGAAGAACGCATTTTGATGGGATATGAGGGTGCGGCGGCTCAATATCTTTCAAAGGTTATGTCCGAAAGCGATATTGAAGTGTTAAAGGACAGTCTGAAAAGCGATATTCACAGATTTTCAATGATTCCCGATTTATCAGACCAGACGTTCGGTACAAATTTATCGGGTGTCGCGATTAAGTATAAGCTTATGGGCTTTGAACAGCACGTCAGAAACAAGGAGCGATACTTTACGAAAGCTTTAAAACAGAGATTTGAATTGTATGTTAATTTTCTGTCGTTAAAAGGTGCTATGGAGTATGTGCCGATACATCGCATTGATGTTGTGTTTACGAGAAATTTGCCTGTTAATGAGTTGGAGATTTCACAGATGGTAAACAACTTAGTCGGTATTGCGTCAAGCGAAACTCTTTTATCACAGCTTTCATTTGTGGGCGATCCGAAGGAAGAGGCACAGCTTGCCGCAAAAGAAAAAATGCTTGGCGAAAAATTAAAATATGTACAGGAATAATTCAAGAATAAAAAACATAGTGATTTATTTTAATGTAAAGAAAGGAAAAAAGTATGGACGAAAAGAAGAAACAGGGGACACTAAACGGTGACACGAAAAACGAAAACAGGGGACACAAAAACGATGAGCTGAAAAATCTCATTGTAGGCTATGTTGCGGAGGCGATTAAAAACGAAAAAGCAACTTGGGAAAAAGATTTTTCAGACAGAATCGTATCGGAAAGAGAGGACGCCGTGAAGATGGCTACAATGTCGGCAGAGGACAGAGCAAAGGCTGAAATGGACAAAAGACAAAAGGATTTTGAAAATGAAAGACAGCAGTATGTATCTGAAAGAGCCGAATTTGAGGCGGCAAAGGAATTGGCGGCTCAAAATCTGCCTGTGAATTTCGCAAGAATGGTCGCAGATGCAGACAAGGACATTATGGCGGAAAATATCGAGCGATTTAAAGCAGAATATATGAAAGCAATCGAAAGCGGTTTATCCGAAAGATTAAAGGGTGTTCCGCCGAGAATTTCAAGAGAAAAAGAAAATTTAACAGACCCGTTTTTAAGCGGTTTGGGAATGTAATAAATAACGTGATTATGAAAGGATGAATACAATGGCTATAAATTATGCAAGTAAGTATGCTCAAAAAATTGATGAAAAATTCGCAAGGGAGTCTATGACTTCGGCGGCGGTAAACAATGATTACGACTTTGTCGGTGTTAAGACGGTAAACGTATATTCAGTGCCTACCGCAGAGATGAACGACTATTCGGTATCAGGCACAAGCAGATACGGTACACCGCAGGAAATCGAAAACACTGTACAGGAAATGACTATGACGCGTGACAGAAGTTTCACGTTTACTATTGACAGAGGGACATATAACGATACTCAAATGTCAAATGCGGCAGGTGCGGCACTTCAAAGACAAATCAGAGAAGTGGTTGTGCCTGAAATCGACAAGTACCGTTTTGGAAAAATTTGCGAAGGGGCAAAAACTACCGTTACAGGTAAGGTGACAAAGGCAAATGCGTATGACGCATTTTTGACCGGTGCAACAACTCTTATTGAAAATAATGTTCCGCTTGTCGGAAGTTGTGCATTTGTATCAAGTGATTTTTACAAGAACATCAAGGAGGATTCGAGCTTTATCAGAAACGGCGATATGTCGCAGGAAATTTTGATTAAAGGTCAAGTCGGAACGATTGACGGTATTCCGCTTATCGTTGTGCCGAAGTCTTACTTCCCTGAAAACGTTGAATTTATTATCACAAATCAAGCCGCAACGACTTCTCCGGTTAAATTGTCGGAATACAAAATCCACGATAATCCGCCGGGAATCAACGGTTGGCTGGTTGAAGGCAGAGTGTATTATGACGCATTTGTGCTTGAAAATAAAAAAAGTGCGATTTATGTGTTTAAAACTGCCGAATAAGAATAGGTCAGAAAGGCTGTGTTGAAAAATGGGGGACACTAAAAATGAAATTCTTGATGCGGTGAAATTACTGCTCGGAATTAAAGACAATGATAAGGATGGTGTTCTTATGCTTTTGATTGAGGATACTGTTAATTCTGTGCTGGCGTACTGCCGTATTGATGTTCTGCCAAGACAGATTGTGAGCTTTATTCCGACACTTACGGTCAAGAGATATACGGCAAATCAAAACGGCGGTGTTAAGTCGGTTACGGAGGGTGAAAGAAAGGTCGAATACTCTGACGACAACTATGATTATTTGAAAGAATATGCAATACGTCTAAAGCCGTTTGTCAGCAGGAAAGTTAAAGTGCCGTCGGAGGTGATTGCCGATGATAAATCCGTTTGAACGATTTTATGACACCGAAATCGAGGTGTACGAAGTCGGTGAAAATACATATGAAAAAAAGGGTGAAAAAACACTTTTGGGGAGTGTTGTGTGTGATATTCAGCCATATGAAAATGAACTCGAAAACCGTATATACGGTTTGACCGAAAATAAAAAATATAAAGTGTTCTGTGACAAAACAGACCTTATAAAAATAGGCAGATATGCTAAATTCGGTGACGAATTTTTTGAGATTATAAAGGCTGAATGTTGGAATTTCGGTATGACGGCGATGATGCGGAGTGAGAAAAATGCAGATTGATATTAATTATGATAACGGACTTTCGGATATTGCAAATAATATAGAAAATAATTTTGCGGATATAATCGGTCAGGGTGCTCAAACGGTATGTGAAAGTGCAAAAAGTCTTTGCCCTGTCGATACGGGACGGCTGCAGTCGTCAATTAATGTACAGTCCGGCGGAAATACGGCGGTTATATCGGCTGATACGGAATATGCGGTATTTGTTGAATTCGGTACGTCGAAAATGGCGGCACAGCCGTATCTTGTGCCGGCACTTTTATCAAACACGCAAGCAATATTGTCTGCAATCGCAGAGGCGATAAAGGGGTGATTATATGATTGATATTAATGCGGAGGCTGAAAAGTCACTCGGTGATGTTAAATGCAAGGCAGTATTTCAATATCCGAAAAATTTTAATAATCTGCCGATTATAAGTTATTATACGGTGACGGAGTGCGGCGGATTTTATGCCGACAATGACGAGAGTATTCAAGACGGGCATATTCAAATTGACATATGGGCGGAAATTCCGAAAGAATGCAGTGATTTGGCGGCAGAGGTCAATGAAGTAATGACAAAGGACAGTTGGGTGAGGGAGATGTCTATGGACGTTCCCGAAAATGATAAAAAAATATATCATAAGACAATGAGATTTCAGAAGTATTTTACGTTATAAAAATATATCTCTTTAAGACAAAATATGAAAAAACGGAGGAAAAATTATGAACAAGAAACCTTTACCTACAATAGGTGTGGACAAGTATACTTTCTTTAAAGTGAATGAGGACAGCGTTAGCGGAACGGAATACGGAGAAGCGTATAATTTGAAAGGAACGGTTGAAATTGCACCGACTGACAGCGGTGGCAGTGATGTTTTTGATGCGGACAACGGTGCGTATGAGGCGTCAAGCTATATCGAAAAATTGGGACACGATATTACAAATGCCGATATTCCGCCGGAGGTTGACGCAATGTGGCGTGGATTGACACGCAAAAACGGTGTGGTTGAAGTCGGAAACGATGTTAAAACAGTATATTTCGGTGTGGCATGGAGAATTTTGAAGTCCGACGGCTCGTACCGTTATGTAAGATACTACAAGGGTTCATACAGTTTTGCATCGAATGTTGGGGGAAAGACAAAGCCGTCAAGCGGAAGTATCGACAAGCAAACCGCTAAGGCAACATACACGGCGGTACAACGTGATTTTGACAACAATTATTATGCGTATTTTGATGAAAGCGATTTGCCGTCAAATATCACAAGAGATGAATTTGAAAACAAGTGGTTTACGGATATGAATTACTATCCGCAGACGGTATAAGGAGAAAATTATGCAACATACATTAACATTTGTAAAAGATAAGGTTAAATACGTTTCAAAGCCGTTTGACTTTGAGGCGATGTGCATTATTAATGACGCACATAATGATGAAAATAAGAAAGGTCCGCTCAGCATTTGCAGAGATGCACTTGACTATATGTTTGAGGGTACGGACGCAACTCAGGATATTATCGATTCCGTTGACGTGAACGAACGTGCAAAGATGTGTCTTGCACTTTGGGGGTTTTACGTTGACGCTCTTTCTTCAAAAAACGAGTAACGTCAGGCGGCAGCGGGGTGCTTAGGGACATCTATACGATGTTCCTAACGTACCACCACATACTGCCTGACGAAGTTGGCAGACAAAATCCGTGGGTACTGTTTAAAATGCTTGACGGATTGAATGAAGATACAGAGGATTACGATAACGAACATTTGAGAATGTTTTACGGAGAGGAGGTATAGTTATGGCAGAGGCGGCTAATTTATCGGTCAGTATAACGGGTGACGCGTCGGGTCTTATAAATGCTTTGGCAACGGCACAAAATGCACTTGTTACACTTAATTCATCGGCAGGTAAAATAATGAGTGAATTTGACGGCAAAAACGCAAAAATCAATATTACCGCAGTTGACAATACCGCAAGCGGTGTGAGTTCGGCAAGAGCAAGTATAAACAGTTTGAAGGACAGAACAGTCAATGTTACTGTTAAGTACAATGTGCAGGGAATGCCGAAACTGGCAGACGGAACACAATATGCAAAAAGCGGTTTGGCGGTTGTAAATGATGAAAGGGGCGTAAGTGATCCGCGTGAGCTTATCGAGCATAACGGGCGACTTATGATGTTTAGCGGGCGTGATGTGGTTGTTCCGCTGTCGCAAGGCGACAAGGTTTATACGGCTGACGAAACAAAGGCGATAATGAACGGTATGGGTATTCCGCATTATGCGTCCGGCAAAAACAATGAAATGTTTGAAATTAAAAAGGCTGATTTAAACCATTACAAAAAAACAAACGATGTATCTCCGACAGAGGAATTAAGGCTTTGGAATGAATTGATGGAACAATTCAGTTATGACAGCGAGGTTGTGAAAGAAATTCAAGAGGAGATTTTCGCATCGCAGAAGAAAATTTGGAAAGAAGAAAAAAAGGCGAGTGAAACCGCACTTTCAGACTACAAAAAACATTCCGACGCTTGGATTAAATATCAGGTGCAAGTGAATGATATGGGCGTTGACGAGCAGATTGAATCGTACAAAAGACAGCTTTACAACTATAATGCTATGGTGTCGGAAATGGTTACGTCAACCGCATATTCGGCAGAGGAAATTAAAGAAATTTGGGAGGATTTCTATGAGTACAAAGCCGATGTCGATTTGAAAATCGGCAAGCTTGAGAATGAAAAGAATTATGCCGTTTATGAAAAGTGGAAAAGTGACGCGAAGAATTGGAAAAATATCCGCGATACATATGATGATTGGGACAAAACAGGCGACAGTCATATTCAGTTTTATGAACGCAGTATCGAACGTATTCAGAAAATGTATGACGGCGGTTTTGTAGGTTGGCAGGAATACAGTGACGATACTATGTATGCGGTTTTGAATTTGTATAATGCAAAAATCGAGGCAACGGACACACTTCTTGATAAGCAAAAGGAATACATAAATAATCTGAAAGAACAGTTTTCAAGTGAAGAAAAGGCACTTGGCACGAAGTGGGAGGTTGAGGACAGGAACGAGTCGAAGTCCGAAATATCGCACAAATTGAGCATATATAAAAATGCGGTTACTCAAAAAGGTATGGATACATACAAATCTTTGCAGGAGCAGATGAAAAAGATAAAACGTGAAGAGGAAATGTACAAATTACAAAAAACACATACCGCAACTTTAACGAGTCTTGAAAACAGTTATGATACCGTTGAGGCAAATAAGAAATATCTTCTTGCAACTATCGAAAAAAACGGAATGAATATAGAAAAAATCGTGAAAAGCGTGAATTTTGACGTAAAAAATATGCAAAGTGTGATTACATCGTTGTTCAATCAGACTATAAGTGCAATAAAGTCGATTAAGGTATCGTCAAATTCTTATTCTGACAACAGAAATATCAGCATAAGAGGAGACAGCCGTGATATTTTGAACGCACTTCAAAACAGAGTCGGACTGGCTGTATCATACGGTAATTACAATTAAAGGGGGATTATATGAGGAATGGTTTTATATTTAAAGACCGTCATTCTTCCGATTTCGATGTGACGGTGAGGACTAAATCAAGACCGATATTGCCGAGCGTAAAAGAGAATATTGTCGATTTGCCGTACCGTGACGGCGTATATGATTTTTCAAAAGCTAATCCTTTCGGACGTGAGTTTTATAATGACAGGATATTCACGGTTACGTTTAACATATATGCCGATAATCTTGCGGAAATGCAGAGGAAGCTGTCTTTGCTTTCTCTGTGGCTTTGCGGTGAGGGTGAGTTGATTTTTGATGATATGCCATTTTTAAAATGGCGGGGAAAAGTGTCGGACGAGGTTATATATATGCCTGAACACAGCGGTCGTAAGGCGGTTATGGAGGTGTCATTCAGGGCAGAACCGTTTTGCAAGTGTATTTTTAATACGGACGGTCCGACTTTGGAAATGCCTTTTATGTTAGGTGCAAATATACCTATTGATATTTCGTGTTTGTTTAAATTTAATATTTCCGGCAGCGGTGATATAAGTGTATACAATTTCGGTGACAGACCTGTAAGACCGATTGTAAAGCTTGGAGCGAGTGCAAGAAATGTAACTCTGTCTATGAACGGCAAATCGCTTGCGTTTATGTCAAACGGTCAGACAACGATTGATTTTGAAAAACAAAATGTCAAAAATACAAGCGGAAATATATTGGTGTCGGGTGAGTTTTTTGAATTTCCGTCCGGAAGAAACAAACTTCATATCGTAAATTCAAACAGCCAAAATATGATGGTCGAAATTTCATATACGCCGTATTTTATGTACGGTGAACATTTTGACGACTTGGAATGGGGTGACGGAAATGCTTAGAATATTACCGTATAACAGTGTTACGTTTGACAAGGGTATTGTAATCGGTGACGCGTATGATGTGCGTGTTACGTATGAAATAAACGGTGAACGCAGGCTTGATTTTTCGTATCCGATAAATGAGAAGTCGGAAATTATAAGTGAAAATAAAATCGTTGTATGCGAGGGTCAGGCATACAGAATTATAAAGGTGTCAAAAACAATCGGTGAAAAGAATTTTATTACGGCGGAATGCAGTCACGTCTACAATGCGGACGCGTCGAACATACATATTCAAAATATTCCCGATTTAATCGGAAAAACTCCGTCTTATGTTTTGGGGCAGATATTTAAAAATACGAAGTTTTCGATTATGACGGACAGTGAATTGACAAAAGTCGGATTGAAACGAGTTGATTACAGCGGTTTTAAAGTTGATTTCTTTTCTATGGATAAGACCAATCCGTATGAGGCGGTTAAGGCTCTTATCGAAAACTGCGGTAAGGGCGAGATTTATGCCGACAATTACAAGATTGCCCTTGTGGAACGTATAGGCGGTGAAAGCTGTTTAAGGCTTGACCTTTCAAAGAATATGAAAGATATTTCGATAGAAAGGGATATAACCGATATGGTGACGAAGTTGTACCCTTACGGAAAAGATGACGCACATATCGGAAGTGTGAACAGCAGAAAGCAGTATATTATAAGTGAAAACGCGGATATTTACGGTGTTCGTGAGGGGTATCGTGATTATACCGATTATATTGAACCGAGTAAAATATTAAGACGCGCACGGTGGGAGTTTGACAGTGAAAATGAGGAAAGAATTGACGTGCCTTGTGTTAATATAACAGGCGGATATTCTGATATTTCAAAATTGGCGGATTATGCAGACGAGAAAATTAATATCGGTGATACGGTGACTGTAATCGACTGCGGAAACGAGATTAGAGAACGCGTCATAAGGCTTGAATATTATCCTTATCAAAGTGACGATACCGTTATATCTGTCGGCAGGGTAAAAAAGGATTTGTTTTTCTATCTTGAACAAATAGGAACTCTTGCAAAACGTTACAAAAAAGTATCGACAACAGGCGGTAAAGTCAAGGCAAAATCGGTAAGCGGTGTTATTTCACAGTCCGGAATGAAAATAAACGGTGAAAACGGTACGGTTTCGCTGTTATCTGATATTATTGAGGTGTCAACGGACGGTGACGTAAAAACGCAGATTGGAAATGTGAACGGTCAGTTTGTGTTTAATATTACGGACAACAACGGCAATTCGGCTGTGAATATTACGGACAAGGGCAATATGAATTTTAAGGGGGATTTTGAAACGGAAAAATTGAGTGTGGGGGATAATGTTATTACACAGGACAGTAACGGTATGTTGTGTATTAACGGTAAAAGGATATTGGTGGAAGGAGAATAAGAATGAAATTAGATTTTAATTTTGACGGAAAAACTTTGCTGAAAAAATGGTGGCAACAGGTGAAATCGAATTTTCAGACGGTGCAGGACGAATATAATACGTTAGAGGATAATTTGAGTGAAGAAATAAATCAACGTGTGAATTTAGGTAATGATTTGACTGATAAAATAACAAAGGAAACGTCGGACAGAAAGACGGCAGACAGTTCGATTGAGGACAAAATTTCAACCGAAACATCGGACAGAAAGAAAGCGGACAGTTCGCTTGAAATCAAAATTTCAGACGAGGTAAATTCGCGTCAAGAGGCAGATGATGAATTGAGCGGTCGTATTGAATATGAAAAAATGGAGCGCCAGTCAGATAATGAAGAAAACAAGTCAAGATTTTTTGAAAAAGCAGACAAAACCGAATTGTACGGAAGAGAAAAGAATATTACGCATAAGATAACACACAGTCTGAAAAAGTCTGATTTTATTATAAACATAAATGCAGGAAACGGAAACGGTACAGTAACGATAAACAGCTTACCTGTGCAGACTAAAATTTTTAGGGACGGACGTGCATATATACAAACAGCACCGATTTCTGCCTCGTTTTCGGCGGAAAAAGGTGAAGAAGGAGAAAAGTGGATTAATTTGTTATATGACTGCGATAACGGTACATTGGGCTTGGAGGTTACGGAACAGCCTGAATCGGGTAATGTTGCAAAGATGAATGTAACATATATGAAAGCGGAAGTTGCCGAAATATATGCGGGTATAATCAGATTTGAAGGATTGAACACGCTTGACGCTCTCAAAACGAATAACAGAGATTCGTTTGTTGGGGCAATAAATGAACTTGTAAGCGGAAAAGTCGGTGCGAATGATATTGTAAATGGTAAAGATGCAAGTTATCGTGTGACGGATTTGCTGAAGTGGGTTGCCGAAGGCTTAGAAAAAAGTAATTCGGTTAATTATCCGGGGCTTGACTATATAATCAGCGATGTTTATGAAATGTATAATGCACTTTGCAGTTATGGTTTCCAAGAGCCGATCGAGGTTGTAAAAACGGTGGCGGAGTTAAAAAATCAAGCTGAAAATAAATAAAACGGAGGAGTAATTTATGGATAAGATTTTTAATTGGACAAGTACGGTTATAGGAATTGTGGGCGGTTTCTTTGTCGCGATTTTCGGTCAGTGGGACAGTATTTTGTGGGCACTGTTGGTGATAATGTTGCTTGACTATTTAACGGGTGTTATTAAAGCAATCTATACAAAAACAATGTCGAGTGAGATTGGGTTTAAAGGATTACTCAAAAAGATTACTATATTAATTATAGTAGCACTTTCAAATGTTCTGCAACAGATTACAGGTGACAATGTTGCAATTCGGGAAATAGTTATTATGTTTTATGTAGCGAATGAGGGTATAAGTGTGTTGGAAAATGTGGCGGTGATTTACCCGCGAATGCCGAAAGCAATAAAAGATATATTGCTTCAAATTCGTGACAGTAACAGTGCGGACAGTGAGTGAATATAATATATGGGGAGTGAGATATATGATAGTAGGAATAAATTGCGGACACACTGTCAGCGGTACAGTCGGCAGCGGTGCGGTCGGATTCCTTAACGAAAGCAACGAAACGCGCCGAGTCGGTTATAAAGTAATGGAGTATCTTAGGGCAAAAGGTGTTACGGTGGTTGATTGTACTGATGATTATTCTTCTACGGTAAGCGGAAATTTGAAAAAGATTGTTGATAAAGCAAATGCACAGCCGCTTGATTTGTTCGTTTCGATACACTTTAACAGCGGCGGCGGCAGAGGAACTGAGGTTTATACCTATAACGGAGAAGTTTTTAAACAAGCGGAGCTGGTATGTGAAAATATGGCGGAGCTTGGGTTTATAAACAGAGGTATAAAAAACGGCTCAAATTTGTATGTCATTCGCAGAAGTAATGCGAGGTCGATGCTTATAGAAGTGTGCTTTGTCGACACCGAATCGGACGCGGATTTATATAATAAAGTCGGCGCAGACAGAATTGCCGAGGCAATAAGTGACGCGATAGTCGGCGAAAAAATGGAGGAGGAACTTACAATGTCGCAATATGAAGAATTAAAACAAATGATTTCGGAACAGACTGCAAGAGTTGATGTTTTGCAGAATGAGGTTTACAAAATCGAAAATCCTATGATTTATAATTATATCGATGATAATATGCCCGACTGGGCAAAAGAGGCTGTTCGGTGGTGCGTGGATAACGGTATAATTGTCGGCACAGGCAGCGGATTGGGACTTGATGATACAAAACTTTGGACCTGCGTAGTGATGTATCGTTTGTCAAAAACATTGAAATAATAAATACAGCTGCCGATAAATTTGTCGGCAGCTAAAAAAATAAACAAATCTTTATAAAAATCACTAAAATATCTTGACATATCTATGTAAAATAAGGTATAATAGATATTGTTGTACAAACAGTGTATAACTGAGTCCATCAAGTCCGTTTTTAGAATTGACTTGCCGGAGGGAGGGGAAACAATGTCTGAAGTAAGAGTAAAAGATAATGAATCATTAGATAGCGCACTTCGCAGATTCAAGCGTCAATGTGCTAAGTCAGGTGTCATGTCTGAAATCAGAAAGCGTGAGCACTATGAAAAGCCAAGCGTAAAGCGTAAAAAGAAATCAGAAGCTGCAAGAAAAAGAAAGTTCTAATTTTTAATTAGCAACATAAGGAGATGACGATAATGTCTTTAAAGGAAAAATTAGCAGAAGATCTAAAATCGTCAATGAAAAACAAAGACACTGTACGCAAAAATACAGTACAACTTGTCCGTACTGCAATATTGCAGGTTGAAAAGGACAACAAAGTAACTCTTGATGACGAGGATATTTTGGAGGTAATTGCAAAGCAATTAAAGCAACGCAAGGACTCTCTTCCTGAATATGAAAAGAGTGGCAGAGAGGATTTAATCTCTCAGTTAAAACAGGAAATGGAATGCTTGATGGAATATCTTCCTAAACAGCTTACAGAGGACGAGCTACGTCCTATTGTAGAAGAAGGCGTTAAAGCAGTAGGCGCAACCTCCATGAAAGACATGGGTAAGGTTATGGAATACGTTATGCCGAAAGTTAAGGGAAGAGCAGACGGAAAAGCAGTCAGCATGATTGCTAAAAGTTTGTTTAACTAAAAATATTACAGAGAGAGCTTCGGCTCTCTCTTATATTTCATTTTCGCTGGTGTAGCTCAGTTGGCAGAGCAACTGATTCGTAATCAGTAGGTCGGGGGTTCGACTCCCCCCATTAGCTCCAATCGGAACAGGTTATGCTTGTTTCGATTTTTTTGTGCAAACAAATCAAAAAGCACGCCTGTATCAGACGTGCTTTTTGTCTTTAAAGATTTTCTTTAAAATAATTTTCAAGAACATTTGCGGCTTCAGTTTCGTCGTTACCTTCAACTTTGACTGTAACGAAATCACCTTTACTGATGCCAAGACAAGTTATTGTAAAAAGTCTTTTTAAGTTTTCAATTCTCTGGTTATATTCAATGCTAATGTTCGACGTAAAATTTTGTGCTTTTTGTACGAGTTTGCCGGCACATCTGGCGTGAAGTCCGTGTTCACCTTGAATTGTATAAGAAAATTGTTTCATGGTAAAAACCTCCTATCCTTCGGAAATATCAATATGATTATTTCCCGATACGTGATTTCTATACCTTGCGGTATAAAAATAAATGCACAACTTTGTACATTGGCTACATTATATCACAGTCGGTTGATTTGTCAACAAAATGAATAATAATACCATTAAATAGATAAAAAATCCGATTAATACGAAATATTTTTTATGAAAAGTGAAAGAAAAAATAACCATTAAATGTATTAATAGCCATATACTTACAGGATACAATATAACAAAGCATCAAAAATGTGTATATTTTGAGGATATATCCTTAATATATGTTAAATATTTTTCGACTTCAGACTGCGGAGAAAGGATTTTTACACCTGTTCCGAGCCCTGCAAGCCAACCGTAAAACTGTGAACTGATGTTTACATTTAATTTGGCAACGAACGTATTTTCGGTATTTGAGTTTAAAATAATATCCTTGCCGAACCTATCCATAACAACACCGATAAGGTTATTGTCAAATTCAATTTCGAGTGTATTTTCGTCACCTGCAAACATACCGAATGTTCTTTTTGAATAGTTTCCTATATCGAATTTGCTGAATTGGTCACCGCCGTCACGTTTTTCGGCGGTTATTGTTATGTTAAGCATTTTGTCTACACGGTAATGGCGTATTTCTTTGCTATCATCATCAAAACCAATCAGATAGTAATTTTCATCGTCCCATACCAAAATATACGGACTTACGGTGTAATTTGCACCGTCCTTTTTCGGTTCAAGCTTTTTGGCAAGCGTCCATGAACAATATTTGAAAGTGATTTTAACATCTGAAGATATTGCGGAATGAAGTTTATCTATATTATAGAAGATACTCTCATTCATCGTCTTAATTCTGTTTGAAACAACGACTTGTCTTTGAAGCGTTTGAGCCTCATGACGGCTGGCGAGCTGTTCGATTTTGTGAATTAACTGATTTGATTTCTTTTCTGTAATGAATTTTGAAGATTGAACTGCGTCAACCAATAACTTCAATTCTGCAATTTCAAAATCTCTTGACGCGAGATAATATCCTTTCGGCTCACTTCTTCTGCTCAAAATATCGCAACCGAATAATTTAAGCCGTTCAATGTCATCATAAATGCTCTTGCGTTCGGCACTTATACCTTGCTTGGCAAGTGCCGAAATAATATCATTTGCGGACATTGCGTGATTTTCGTCTGTATTTTCCTTTAACATCTGCATTATGTACAGTAATTTCAGCTTTTGATTAAATGATTTCCCCATTGCAATCCCCCCAAGTGTAATATAAATTAATGATACCACAAGTTAATGAGTCTATCGACAAAATGTCGACAGCTCCAAAAATCACATCTTGCGATGTAATTTTTGAGTGTTTTTAGAGAAAAAATCATAAAGTTCCTCCAAAGTCGAAACTTTAGATTTTAAGCCATTTCTGTCGCACAGGTCGCCAGAAATGATTATAAATTGAGGTTGAACCTCAAACACCCAAGAACAAAGTAGACAAAACCATAACGGTTTTGTCTACAATCTGAAATGCCTTTCTCTTTGAGAAAGGCATTTTGGTTTATAGTCCAAGTTGTTTTTTGCAATCTTCAAGAACTTTTTCGATAGTCTTTTCGGCTGTTTCAAAGCTTTCTGCGAATGTGCCGAGATACAACTTGATTTTCGGCTCTGTTCCCGACGGTCTTACGATAAAGTAAGTCTTTTCGTCTGAAAGGTTGTACTTCAATACGTTTGACTTAGGCAAACCTTTAAGAGGTGAAACATTGCCCTTTGTATCTTTAATTGTTTGTGACTGATAGTCGGTGTAAAGTACAACGTCCATACCTGCAACTTTTGTCGGCGGTGTTTGACGTAGGTCTGTAAGTAACTGTGACATCTTTTCCATACCGTCTTTACCCGGCATTACAAATGAAACTGTCTTTTCTGAATAATATCCGTACTTCTTGTATATATCCATAAGTGCTTCGTAAAGTGACTTACCCTTTGTTTTGTAGTAAGCAGCCATTTCTGCGATAAGCATTGTCGCAACAACGCCGTCTTTGTCGCGTGCGTGAGTACCTACAAGATAACCGTAGCTTTCTTCAAAGCCGATAAGATATGTATGGTCGCCTGTCTTTGCGAACTCTGTCATTTTTTCGCCTATGTACTTAAAGCCTGTAAGCACGTTCATAATTTCGATACCGTATGAATGAGCGATTGCGGCGGCAAGCTCTGTTGTAACGATTGTCTTGATAACAACGCCGTTTTCAGGCAGAGTGCCTTTGGCTTTCTTTGATGAAAGTATGTATTCAACAAGCAAAGCACCTGTTTGGTTGCCTGTAAGTGTTCTGTATATGCCGTCGGCGTCACGAACAACTATACCGACTCTGTCACAGTCGGGGTCTGTACCGATGATAACGTCAACGTCATTTTCCTTTGCCATTTTTATAGCGATTTCAAAACCTTCCTTGTCCTCCGGATTAGGGGACTTAACAGTCGGAAAGTTACCGTCCTCTGTATCCTGTTCCTTAACGACAAGCACATTTTTAAAGCCCATACGGTTAAGTATTGCCTTGATAGGTCTTGAGCCTGTGCCGTGGAAAGGTGTGTAGATAAGCTTGAATGTATCTGCAACTTCTGCTACTGCCTCGGGATTTTGCTGTTGTGTTTGAACAACATCAAGGAATTTTTCGTCAAGGTCACTGCTTACGATTTCAAGCAAGCCTTTTTCTTTTGCTTCGTCAAGCGAAATAAACTTAACATCATCAAATATATCGTAGCTGTCGATTGCGGCAACAACAACATCAGCCGCGTCCGGAGGAAGTTGTCCGCCGTCAGGACCGTATACCTTGTAACCGTTGTATTCTTTAGGGTTGTGGCTGGCGGTAATCATAACGCCGGCACTGCAGCCAAGTTCACGAATACCGAATGAAACTTCCGGAACTGAATGAACGATAGGGAAAAGATAAGTCTTTACACCTGCACAAGTAAGAACCTTAGCTGTTTCTTCAGCAAATGTGCGTGAAAAATTACGTGTATCGTAACCGATAAGAACACCTGCTTTGGCGGCGTCCTCACCGTTTGAAAGAACGTATTTCGCAACACCCTGACTTGCACGTCTTACGTTATATATATTGATTCTGTTCGTACCCGCTCCGATAATACCTCTCATACCGGCTGTACCGAATTCAAGTTCACGATAAAATCTTTCTTCTATTTCTTTTTCGTTGTTTTCAATAGATTTAAGCTCTGCTTTTGTGTCATCATCAACCACGTCGCTTGTAAGCCAACGGTTGTAGGTTTCCTTGTATCCCATTGATAACTCCTCCTTAAAAATAATCTCATATTAATATTATATAATACTTTCTCAAAATTTTCAATTATGAATATGTAAAAATTAAAGAAAAGTTATCGTATAAATTGACAAAAAAAACGCAAAACTTGACGAAAAGTGTATTTTGTTATAGAATAGCAGTAATATGTATTAATAAGGAGGACACTTTTATGGCAGTAAAGGTGCATGAAACAGGTTACGGCAAATGGAAAGTGCCTGTGATAATCATAGCTGTTATAGTTGTTTTGGGTCTTGCGGGAACGGGCATACTATTAAGCGACAGCCTTGGTGTTTCAATAGAAGAAGGAAGTAAGAGAATAGAGGTTGCAGAAGGTGACGGTACGTCATCTGTTGCAAAACTGTTAAAGGACAACGGCATAATAAAGTATCCGCTTTTGTTTAAGGTGCAGTCAAAGCTCGGCGGATATGACGGTAATTTTCAGCCGGGTGCGGCAACGATTGATGACGGAATGAGTTACAGTGACATACTTAATCTTATAATAACGCCGAGCCGTGAGGCTGCGAAAATTACAATACCGGAGGGCTATGAAATCAAACAGATAGCACAGAAACTTGATGAGGCAGGTATTGTAAGCTGGCAGGACTTTTATGCGGCTTTAAATCCCGACGATTATGATTATGCGTTCTTGAAAAACTTGCCTGAACGTGACGGACGTATGGAGGGATATTTGTTCCCTGCAACGTATGAAATTCCGAACGGAATGTCGGCACACGATATTATCGACCTAATGCTTGCGGCATTTGACAATCAGTTTAAACCGGAGTATTATGAACGTGCGACAGAGCTTGGATTGACGGTTGATGAAGTTATAACTATGGCGTCAATCGTTGAACGTGAAACGGACAGCGGAACGGAAAGAGCAAAAGTTGCGGGAGTATTTTATAATAGAAGAAACTCGGGTATGAAGTTTCAGTCGTGTGCGACGGTACAGTATATTTTAGGTGAAAGAAAGCCTGTACTTTCGATTGCCGACACGCAGATAGATTCACCGTATAACACATATATGTATGCGGGATTTCCGATAGGTCCTATATGCAATCCGGGAACGGAATGTATAGAGGCGGCACTTTATCCGGAGGCAACCGATGCGTATTACTTTGTACTTGGCAAGGACGGCTCACATATCTTCTCAAAGACATATGAAGAACACCTTGCGGCAATGCAGAGTACCGAACAAAATATTTCGGTCGATGACAGTGCACTTGAAAATCAAGACAGTTTAAAACAATAAAGAGGTTTGATAAATGATAGAATATGATAAAGACGCGATTGTTCCGCCGTATATAACGGAATATTTGCGTGCGAAAACAGTGCATAATGATGAATTTATGCACTCGCTTGAAAAATATGCGGAAGAAAACAGTGTTCCGATAGTAGAGCCTGAAACGGCAAGGTTTTTGTCGGTGATGTGCAGAACGGTTAAACCGAAAAAAATACTTGAAGTAGGTTGTGCGATTGGGTATTCTTCTATATTAATGGCACAGGCTACAGATGATGACTGCGAAATAGCAACACTTGAATGTAACGAAGATATGGTGCGTATTGCAAGGGAGAATATTAAAACTTCGGGATATGCGGAAAAAATATCTGTTATTGAGGCAGATGCAAAGGATTATCTTTCGTATATTGACGATGATGAAGTTTTTGATATGATATTCCTTGACGGTCCGAAAGCACATTATATTTATATGCTTGACGAGTGCGTGCGATTGCTGAAAAAAGGCGGTGTGCTTATTTCCGACAATGTGCTTTACAAGGGAATGACAGCGGACGATAACCACGTTGTGAGAAGAAAAATCACGATTGTAAAACGTCTTAGAAAATATATTGATATGCTTATGGAGCATAAGGAGCTTGAAACATCGCTTTTACCGCTTGGTGACGGTGTTACAATATCGGTAAAGAAATAATAAAGGGTAGGAATATATTATGAAGAAACCAGAACTTTTAGCTCCGGGCGGCAGCTTGGAGAAATTGAAAACAGCGATAGATTACGGTGCGGACGCGGTGTATATCGGCGGTGAAATGTTTTCGCTGCGTGTTGCGGCGGAAAATTTTTCAAAGGAAGATATGCAGGAGGGTATAAAGTACGCTCACGACAGAGGTAAAAAAGTGTACCTTACCGCAAATATTCTTCCGCATAATGATGATATTGAAGAATTTGAGGAGTTTGTCAAAGATATAAAGAATTACGGCTTTGACGCAGTGCTTGTGGCGGATTTGGGGTTGTTTGATATGATGCAGGAACTTGCACCGGAAATACCTATTCATGTAAGTACACAGGCGAATAACATTAATTATCGCTCGGCAATAAAGTGGTACAAGATGGGTGCAACGCGTGTCGTGCTTGCAAGAGAAATGTCGTTTAAAGAAATTGCGGAATTTCAAAAGAAAATTCCTGAAGATTTGGAGCTTGAAGCATTTATACACGGCGCTATGTGTATATCGTATTCGGGCAGATGTCTTTTGTCAAACTATATGACGGGACGTGACTCAAACATGGGTGCTTGCGCACATCCGTGCAGATGGAATTACAAACTTGTCGAGGAAACAAGACCGGGTGAATATATGGACGTGTTTGAAAACGAAAGAGGTACGTTTATATTTAATTCAAAGGACTTGTGTACAATCCGTCATATACCTGAGCTTGTGCAAAGCGGTATTGCGAGCCTTAAAATCGAGGGCAGAGTAAAAACTTCTTATTATGTTGCAACGGTTGTCGGGGCGTACAGACGTGAGATTGACAGATATTGTGCCGATCCCGAAAATTATGTGTTTAATGAAGCGGAATACGAAGAACTTTGCAAGGTCAGTCACAGACCGTATACAACAGGTTTTTATTTCGGCAAGCCGGATGAAAATTCACAGGTTTACACGTCAAGTTCGTATATCAGAGATTACGACCTTATCGGTATAGTCAAGTCGTATGACGCGGAAAACGGCATTGCAACGATTACACAGAGAAACCGTTTCTTTAAGGGTGACGAAATAGAGATAATTCAGCCTATGAAACCGTTTTTTGTACAGACGGTTGACAGTATGTGCGACGAAAACGGTAATGAAATCGAAGTTGCAAATCACGCGGAGCAGATAGTTAAGTTTAAAACGGCACAGCCTGTTTGCGAGGGTGCAATGCTTAGAAAGAAAAAGTAAAAAAACAGAGCAGATTTAATAAAAAAACTACTTTTTTTATTAATCTGCTTTTCTTTTTTTGAGAGAATATGATAATATAATTTATAACGGCAAATTTGAGAGAGGAAATTTATAAAAAAGGAGAAAGTTTTATGAAAAACAATCTAAAAAAATTGCTTTGTGCGGCATTGTCAACGGCAATGATTGCGGGAAGTATCGTATTGCCTATGACGGCAAGTGCAGACGATACCACAGGCGGAAACTATGCAGTAACGCTTGACGGTAATACTGCAACAATTCATTCATCGAGTAATGCATATGCGATTATTGCATCTTACGATTCTGATAATGGTACATTGCAAAAACTTGATTATCAGCAGGTGTCTGACGGAAGTAAAATAAACGTACCTTCAGGTGCAAGAATAATGCTTTGGGACAGTTTGCAAAATATGCGTCCGTTGCTTATCGAGCCTGTAAATGTTCCGAGAAAAATGTGGAAGTTTGACTTTGGCGACAGCGATAATGTGGCTACAGGATATTATTCGGTAACAAAAGATACCGCATATTCAACAAACACCACAAAGACATCTGACGGTAAAAAGTTTGGTTTGTTAGGAACTGATGAAAAGGCATATGAAGTAGGAACTCATATCGATGGTATAGATACTCAAGAAGGACAGGTTGTTGTTGTAAATTCGGGTAAAAAGAATACGGTTACATCTGCAACAGACGATTTCTTGGGTGCTGTTGGCGGTGCTCCGATAAAAGGCGAGCCTGCAATAGAAGGTGATTATCCTATTCGTTTCAGTATGGATGCGGAAAATGACCATTACTATAAAGTAAAAGTTTACGTTACCGGATTAGATCAGACAAAAGACGCTATTGCAACTGTATTTTCTGAAAGACGTCATCCGATTGTAACAGAAGAGAAGATTGCCGCGGGAGAAACAAAAGAAGTTGAATTTACTGCAACGCTTCAAAACGTATACATAAAAGGACGTGACGGAGCAAAAGATTTTACATATGCTGATGATATGCTAAATGTAGTAGCGGTTGGCGACAATGTTGCAATTTCGGCTATAGAAGTTGAAGAAGTTGAAGCGTGTCCTACTGTTTGGATGTATACAGATTCAACAGGTTGTGATTATGCTGCATTACAACCGTTCTTCCCGCTACAAAACTATGGCGGAACAGGTACATTCTTATCAAAATATTTGCCGACAGGAGTTGCAATATCCAATCAAGGTGACGGAGGTATAAATGCAACAGATTCTGCACACTGGAATGCGGCAAATGCAAACATCGGTAAGGGCGATTTTGTATATGTTCAATATGGACATAATCATAAGGACGACGGACCTTTGGGATATTTAAAAGCAATACCGAAGTATTATGAAAAGGCTCATTCGGTCGGAGCAACAACGATTTATGTAGGACCTATTGACCGTCATAACACAGACCAATTTGATGCAGAAACAAATACATGGAAATCAACACTTAACGGATTTAGCAAAGCTGCACAATATTATACAGAAGTGCTTATAACAGGCGGAAAAACAGAAGCAGATAAATTTGTTGCTAAGGCAGTGTCAGACGGATTAGATGCGGGTTATGAGTATGCAGACACGGTTATTGCTAAGGGTATTACTGCAGCCGGAGCAAAGGATGTAGTATTTATTGACCTAAATCAACCTTGGCTTGATTGGATGAAAGCTGCCGGAGCAAAGGTAAAGGAAATACGCGGTTCTGAAGTTTATGAGAAAAATGCAGTTGACTACTATTTCCGTGGAGTACGAGGCGGCGGAATTGACGGTACTCACCCTAATGACGCTGGTGCCGATAACGGTGCATACTTATTTATGCAAGAAGCACTAAAACTTCAAACTAACAAGGCTCAGTCGGCGATTACAGAAGTAGAAGCAAATTCAATAAAACCTCTTGTAACAGGTATGAGAAGTACCGCAACACCGTATGAAGTTTCTGAAACTGTTGTAAAAGCAGGTGCTGCACCTAACAAGGCATATCCTGATGTATATGTTTCGTTGCTACCTACAAAATATCCTACTACTATAAAAAATGTAGTATTTGCAGAAGACGGAACAATACAATCTGTTGATGTTTTGAAACATTCGGTATCTGAAAAGGATATGAGTGCATACGGTATTGTAGTTATTACCATTAAAAATTCCGACGGAACAGAAAAGGGTAAAATCTATGCAAATGCACAGGTTGACAACACTGTAAACGGAACACAAACAATTACGGAATTCAGAACTTCAACAGACGGTCTTGTTCTTGGTGAAGGTGATACATACACTGCAGTAGTTTACAGAGCAAAAGATGCGGGTGGAGATGAAGGATTGATAGTTGATACAGATAATCCGGATACATATTCAGCCGTATATGAACCTATGACAATAAAGAGTTCGATTATATCGGAAAACTTTAATTACGAAGGTAAAACTTATAGCGGTGATGAAGATTTGGCAGGAAACGGTAATTGGGCTTTGGCAGGAAGTGCTGTAAATACCGGAAAACTTGGTGCAGAAAGTGCAGATGATGTAATAAACAGAAGATATGCCGAGTTTGCATCGACAGGTAAGAAAGCTGATAACAGTTCAGATGGTTCATTCTATGCTTCAAAGAAATTTGATGTGGCAGACGATTCATCGGAAACAGTAATAGGCACAAGCGGAAAATACCTTATAGAAATGGATTTGTCATACGTTTCGGGCGGAGATCTTAATTTCGGCTTGACAGACGGTATAGATAATAGAAATCCGGGTGGAAAACAGTCAATTACACTATTTAATGTGGCAAGTAACGGCTCAATTAAGGCTGGTGGTAAAGAAGTAGGCTCAATAAATAAGGGTAAATGGTCAACTGTAAGATATATTCTTGATATGGATAACGGAACAGGCACTATTCAAATAGACGGTTTCGACCCTGTTACATATGAATTTAGTAATTACAGTACATTTGGTACAGTTTCACCTACACAACTTACTTATTTCTTGCTATCGGCAAGTAAAGCGGCAGTTGATGTTAAAATATCTGATTTGAAGGTAGGAACTCTTGAACAAGAAGCTCTTCCTAAAAAGACAATTACAGTAGAATCAAGCGACAATACAATGGGAAGTGCATATATAGGAGAAGCAGGAACTACTGAAAAAACAGTAGATATGAACGATATGGTGACTTTGACTGCGACTGCAAATGAAGGCTATGAACTTTTGGCTTGGCGTAAGGACGGCAGTAATGAAAACTTTGCATTCACAAGTGAAATTACTGTAAGAGCACATGACACTGCGAAGTTTACGGCGGTGTTTACAGTATCTGAACCGGATAAATACAATTATTTGTATCATGAAACATTCAAAACATTAACAACATCAACGTTGGCAGCAAACGGATGGGGTAGTGCAAATCAACAAAGTGCAATGACGGTTGAGTATGATGAAAATTCAAGTCTTGGCAATTATTTGAGATTTGGAGCAAATACTAATTCAAGAGGCGGAGAAAAATCATTCGGAGAAACATATACATCTGATAATGGACTTGTATATGCAATGAATATTAAGTTTACAAAAGCAAATATTGATCCTAATGAATTTGCCGTTCATTCGGGAAATATGACTTATAATGATGGAAATAAAAATTATGGTTGTACAGGCGGATATGTTTTGTATTTGAAGCAAACAAAGGACGGTGCAATCACAGCAAACGGACAAACGACTACAATTCCGAATAATGAATGGGTATCGGTAGTTGCAGTTTGTGATTTTACAACACACAAAGTAAATGTAGTAGCAAAATCACTTGACTCAAGTAAAACTTATTTTGACGGTGAAGTTGATATGGCTGATACAAGTGCAACAGGATTATCGGGACTATATTGTAAGTATGGTAAATCATCAGGCGGTTCTGTATCAATGGATAATATAGAAATATTCAGTGCAGACCAATATACAGAATAAACTTTGCAAGTGAATTGCAAACGGAATACTAAACAATCCAAAAAAGACCGCGAAAGCGGTCTTTTTTGGTAAAAATAATCTACAAAAATAAAAAATATACAACTTGAATTTTGCATTTTATATAAAAAATGATGTGCTTTTTTGTGCAATATTTTTGTTCAAAGTTTCTTAATAATATTGCACATACAAAAAAAATATGATACAATATATACCATATAGATGGGTTAGGATTGTGCAGATTTACTCAAATCGACATCCTGTACCTGTTAAATTAAACAAGACTTGGAAACAAGTTAAGGAAAGAAAGGGAGAGAAGAAATGAAAAGTAAAAAACTAATTTCATTACTTTGCGCCGCTGCTATGTCAGCATCTGCTTTCGCAGGCTTGACAGTAACAGCAAGCGCGGCAACACCTGTTTACACCTTTGATGGAAGTGAAATCACAGGCTTTTCAGGTAATGGAACTCTTGCACAAGTGAGTGATGACAAGGGTGAATATTTCTCAATTAAAGCTAATGGCAGCAGTACATATTCTGCAACATTGACTTTGCCTGCAGATGCACAATTAACAAGTGCTGACGGTTACACAATCGAATACGATGCAAGACTTCATAAGTCAAATGGTATGGGTAGATACGGAAGATATACTCAAGTTGCATTCATCGATTCGTCAAATGCAGCTAAAGACTCCAGAGACTATGGCCCATACGGTGCATTGTTCTCAGGCGGTAATTCAAGTACTGAAACAGGTCAAGGTTATACAACAGGTGTGGCATCTTCATTGTCTGCAAGATACCAACTTGACGGTACAATCGTAAATGACCCTGGTACAGAAACATTGGCTGCTGATAATACATCAGTAACAGGCATTGCTGATGATATGTGGGTTAGAGTACAGACATACGTTAAAGGTGATGTAGCTAAAGTAACAGTAATAGATGTAAATAATAATAAAATAGTTGATGGTGTTGATTATATCAACAGTGCAACAAAACTTGATACTATTTATGTAACAGCCGGTCGTGGTGATGACAGTGTTACAGGACCTGGTGAAGTATGCCTTGATAACATCAAAATTTATTCGGGTGAGGCAGAAACACTTACAACAGATGGTTTGAGAGGCGTTGTAGCAGCAGCCACACCAATTCCTGAACCTGAAACAGTATCCGGTTCAGCGCAAACTCTTGCAGCCCCGGCATCAGTAACAGATGCTTATACAGCTGACTTTAACAATGCTACTGTAGGAACTGTTGCATCAATCGAAACAGAAGATCAAGATGCAAAAACAGTTGTTGATGGTATGAAAGTTAAAGTTGGTTCAAGAAGTACAGGTGCTGATACAAAGACATATGCCGCAATCGCAAAGGTTGCTACAGGCGATAATGCACTAAAACTTGCTGCAAACCAATTCTCAACAAATGGTAGAGGACCGGTTGTAACTCTTGATGATACAAAAGAAATTTCATCAGGCGAAACTGCAATTATGGGATTTACAACATATCTTTCAGCCGCAAAGGGTACTGATGAAGGTGGTCTTCCGAGATTGTTCTTGATTGACAACACAACAAATATTGATGGTAACGGTTGTGCAAGAGATATACTTGCAGTTATTACAACCGAAGATGCAAGCGGATATACAAACGGTGATACACCAATCGGTATTCAGGTAACAGAAGGTTGGCACACTGTAGTTGTTGCAGTATCAGAAGGTACATACAGAGTATTTATTGACGGTAAATATAAAGATGGTGAAGGTAAACTTAGCCCTGCAGTTAAGGGTACTAAGGTTGGTTCCGGTTCAACATCAGCTCAAGTAACTCATCTTCCAAGCTTCGCAGTTGAAAATACAAAGTCAGACAGTGGTACAGCTTATTCAAAAGCCTTGATTGATAATGTAGTTGCATATAAGATTACAGATACACTTGATGCTAAGTATCTTCCAACTGAAACAGCAGCTCCGACACCTGCTCCGATACCTGCAAAGGTTACAATGAGCGTTGATGAAACTGCAAATACAGTTACATTGACATCAGATAAGGATACAAATGCAGTTCTTGTTCAAGCATCATACAGAACTGATAATACATTGGATTCAGTTAAGAAAGTTGTTAATCTTGAACTAAAAGCTAACGAGGCTAAACTAGTTCCTGCAACAGATTTAGCTACATTCACAACGAATGATAAGATAATGGTTTGGGATAGTCTAAAGACTATGACACCGCTTGCTAATGCTTGTACAATAAAGAACGGTGCAGCGTAAGCAACAGCTAAGCCGGCTCCGACAGCTGAACCGACAGAAGCTCCGACAGAAGCTCCGACAGAAGCTCCGGCAGAAACTCCTGCAACAACAGATGCTCCGACAACTGAGCCGACAGAAGCTCCTGCAGAAACAGTTGCTCCGACAGATACACCGGCTCCAACAGCAACAGCTGTTCCTACTTATGCAGTATCAGGTACTGTAGACGCAGGTGTTAAATCTGTAACTCTTACAGATAAAGCAGAAGCTGAAAATACAATTACAGGTAAAATCGAAGATACAACTGTAACGTTTACAGGTGTTAAAGCCGGTACATATACAGTATCAGCTGTAGCTAAAGATGATTACAAAGATTTAACAGTAACTCCTCAAGAAATTACAGTTAGCGGCAATCTAGCAGGTGTATTCGCAGTAACAACAACTGCTAAAGTTAAGAGTGCTGTAACTACTACAGTAACAGGCGGTACTGCTACAGTAACAGGCGCAACAGATTTGACAAGCGTTGCTGAAGGTACAGAACTTACAATAACAGCTACAACACCTGCTTTGGGTTACCTTGCTGCTGATCCGACAATTACAGTAACAAAGACAGGTGATGCTGACACAACAGTAGCTGTAGCAGAAGGCAAGTTCACAATGCCTGCATACCCTGTAACAGTAACAGTTGCATATGCAGCAGACCCGACAGTTGCTATTGCAACTCTTGAAAATACTGCAACTTCAGGATGGGGCAGTAACAAAGGTACAACAGTAAATACTGAATCTGGATTAGAGCATTTCAATAATGATACTGATATATCATGGGCAGGAACAGCATTTGCACAGTTTACATTGCCGACATTAGCTGATGGCGAAGGTGTTGCAAAAGCTGAATTGATTTACAATGTAAAACAAGGCGGTACTAAATCAAGAACATCTAAAATTTTCGCTTTGACAAACGGTAATATTGACTTGACAACAATGACAGGTGCTGCTGCTGACAGATTTGCTGATGCAAGAACTCTTATTACTTCATTTAATGCAGAAGCAGGCGAAAATGCTTTGACAACTGATGTTACTGCTGCTGTACAAGGTAAGAGCGGTAAAATTACTCTAATGTTTACAGACAATGCAGCCGGTGCAGATTTGTATGGTAAACTATCAGGTGATAAAGCTCCTGTTTTGAAGATTACAAAAGGTAAAGTAGTTACATTTAATGTGGCAGCCGCTGCAAATGCAGATACAAAAGTTGCAGGTGCAAAGATTGTAGTTAAGAATGGTGATACAACTGTTGCAACTATAACAACTAACGCTGAAGGTACAGCAACAACAGCTTTATCAGCAGGTACTTATACATATACTGTTGAAAGCAATGATTACGCAATTAAGAAAGACGGTACACTTACAGTTGCAGATACAGTTGTAACAGAAAACGTTACTTTGGCAGCTAATGTTCCAACAACAGTTGAAATTGCTAACCCTGCAACAGGTACAACTCTTGCTCAAGGTGAAGATGCTACTTATACAGCTACTGTAAAAGATCAAGACGGTAGAGTTATGACAGCAACTGTTGATTGGGCTGTAGTAGACGGTGAAGATGCAACAGTAGAAAATATTACAGTTGCAAACGGTAAAGTTACAGTTGCAGAAGAGGCAACAGTAGGTGACTACAAAGTTAAAGCTACAGTAAACGGAACAACAGTTTCATCAACTGCTGATTTGAAAGTTATTGCTGCTGAAAAACTTAACCTAAGCATTACTTCTCAAGACGATAAACAAGGTACAGTTGCATATACTGTAAACGGTGTTGCAAGTACAGATACTCAGTTGAATAAGGGTAAGAAGATTGTTGCAACAGCTACTCCTGCGGCTCTTTATGAATTTGTAGGCTGGGCAACATCATATGAAAATGTAATAGCAGGAACATATGTAAGCACAGATGCTCAATATTCATTTGATTTAACTGTTAATACAAAACTTATTGCTATATTTAATTATACAGGTATCTATTATCAGAATGATTATAACAATGCAACAGAAAGTGATTGGAAATCGGGCAGTACAGGTAGATATACTGTATCTATTGCCGGTGATGACGATAAGTATACAGATGTAAGTGCGATTTCAGGTGGTAGTAATGGTACAACTATCAGTAGTAATGCTGTTCAAGTTGACGCAGATAAAGATTATATTGCTGAATTTGATTTGGCTTTAACAGGTGGAACTAATCAATTATCAGGATTTGCGGTTAAAGCAAAAGATTCAGGAAAATATGCACTTGTATTACAGTTGAAAACAGCTAATACTACAACATGGACTGTAAACGGAACAGATGACGTTACACTTGAAAAGGGTGTATTCTATCACTACACAATAGAAAAGGTTGAAACAGGTGTAAAGGTTACAATAGCACCAAAAGCCGGTGGTGATGCAGTTGTTGACGGTGTAACATATGCAAATGATACAGCTACGACAGGCGAATTTGCCGGCACAGTAAGCAATGCAGGTCTTGCAGGTATGCAATTTAATACAAAGAGATATTATGCAGGAATGCAGATTGATAATGTATTGGTAAAAGCACCTGCAGCAACATCTGCAACTAAATAATTTATAAAGTAATAAAAGAACGGTCGTATGACCGTTCTTTTTGCTTGACAAATTTAGCGTTGTGTGATAATATAATAAAAGAAATGGTAAACAAACCATGCTGCATGTTAATAATTTAGTAGAAAGAAATATTTTCTACGAAATAGTTACCTATTTGTGAGATAGGTAACTATTTTTTTATTATCACTATACAAAGCAGTAAAACCAAAGTTAAATAAACAATAGCTTCACTCATATGCACACCCCCTTTAAGGTGGTGTCAGCATGGTTTGCAACCATTTCAGAATGTTATTATATCATAGGGGAAAGAATTTGTCGATAAATGTAAATGATATGATAATTTCTTATAATAAAAATATGGAATTTTGCGTTTAAATAACAAATATTTCAAAAATATTTCGTATTTTGCGTTTAATGTGTAATCTATATGTAATAAAATTACGAAAATTACTTGCATTTATATACAATATATAGTATAATAGTTTAGATAGCAAAAAAGTAATTTCGGAGGGGTTTTATGTACTGCAAAAATTGTGGCAGACAACTGAAAGAGGGAACGCGTTTTTGTGACAGATGCGGTCAATCAGTAAGAAAAAACAACCAGAACAGCCAAACTACAAAACGCAAAGAAATCGAGGAATTGAAGGCTGAACGTCTTAATCGTAAACGTCGTTTACAGGAAAAAGAGGCAAAACAAGCCCGTAATAAAAAACGTAGAAAAAGTAAGGGAAGTGTTATGATTTTCATAATCGTAGCACTGCTTATCGCAATAGTAAGCGTGATTATCGGCTATAATATGATGGCTCCGAACGATAACGGATTAGGCACTGCTCCTACTTCAACAAATTCGCCTGCAAGTACAACGAATACACCGACAGATACAGCAAACAACGTATCATCAACATCATCGCCGTCAAATTCAGCAAGCAAAAACGGTTATTCAAAAATGACAATAAGCGGTGTGACGTGCGTTTATCCATCTACTTTTAATTCAAATCCGACAACAGGAAATCAAAAACTTAACTTGACTGACGCACTTGGCGGTGCAACTATGACTGTTTCGCAAGAGGGGAAGAGCGGTGCTCCGTCTGACCTTATGCGTGACTATGCACGTCAAACGGGCGGCGAAGTTTCATATTCTCGTGCCGGTGACGATTGGTATGCAGTCACTGTGACAACAGATGATACTGTTTACCACAGAAAATGCGTATTGAAAAACGGAATTGCGGTATATTATGATTTCTCATATTCTTCAATGACATCAACAGCTCAAAAATATACTGAATATATTGACTATATGGACAGCAATTTCAAATAATTTAAGAAAGATATTTGATTGCAAAACATATTGACGCAATCAAAATTAAGCAAATCAATATTTTTAATATTTTAGATTTCGAGCGGACAGCCTTTGTTGGTTGTCCGTTTTTTTGTATTCGTTCGATGTAGCGACTGACTATTGTTTCCGCGTCTGCTATTGCTCTGCTTTCAAGTTTTGGATTATAGTCTTTGAGAATTATTATTGCTTGGCTCACATACGGTGATGAAAAATTATTTAAAATAACTACTTTCTTTGTCAATTCTTTCATTACTAATCTCCAATCATTTCAATTTGTTTTATTTCCATTATTTCCGACTATGAAAAAGTATATACCTGCTTTATTTTTGTAACATTAATCAAAAATAAATGTAATAATATGTAAATATCGTGCATATAAATAGTAATATATGGGAAAAGTCGAGTAATATATTTATTCATATTGCAATATTTGAAATTATTTTGTAATAAAAATGTAATAAAAAGCTTGACAATGTAACAATTTTGTAGTATACTATGGGACAAGTAATGAAAGGGGTTTAACTTTTATGACTACACAAGAGATGACAAAACAAGAAATGATAATGAATTTGCGTGAAAAACGCGAAGAAAAGAAAAAAGCAAAATTGAAAGCAAAGCACAGAAGATGTACGATTGCAATTATTACGCTTGTGGCAATGATGACGGTAATATTCGGTACTGTATACAGTGCATCGGCGAAGGAAATCACAATTACGGAAATAAACGAATTTGCGGGAACAAATGAAACAAAAACTGTAAAGACAAGAAGCGAAAGCGTTGAGGGTGCTCTTGAAGAACACGGCGTGAATGTTTCGGATACCGATAAGATTAACGTTTCAACAGAAAAGCCTGTTGAGGATAATGAAAATATTGTTATCAAGCGTGGTAAGCGTGTTACAATTAAAGTCGGTGAATCGGAAGAAGTTGTAACAGTAACAAAGGCGGACGTTAAGGACGCACTTGTTGAGGCAGGATATATTCCGGGTGAATATGACCAAATTTCAGCCAACGGCGACACTGTTGCAAGCAGTGACACAATCGAGCTTGTATCGGTAAGCCATACGGACGAAACCGAAACGGAAGTAATTCCTAAAGGTGTTGAATATGTTGATGACGCGACTTTGATCAAGGGACAGGAAAAAGTCGTTGACGAAGGACAAGACGGTGTGAAAACAATCACTTACAAGGTTACATACCAAGACGGTCAAGAAGCGACAAGAGAGGTGATAGACGAACAAGTTACAACTGAAATGCGTAACAAGGTTATTGCAAACGGTACAATGGAGCCGACTCCCGCACCTAAAAACACAACTGTTAAAGATACTTTTGCGACAAAGTCAACAGTAAGCGATGACGGCGGTACTGTAAACGGATATAAATATAAGAAGAAAATCACAATGACTGCTACAGCTTATTCGACTTCACCGTCAGAAAACGGCGGTTATACGGTTTCTGCAATGGGTAATCCGCTTGGATACGGTATAGTTGCAGTTGACCCGAGCGTTGTTCCGTTGGGTTCAAAAGTGTATGTAACATCAGCCGACGGTTCATGGTCATACGGCGTTGCAAGTGCCGAAGATACAGGCGGTGCAATTAAGGGTAACAAGATTGATTTGTGCTACAATTCTAATGCCAACGATTTCGGCAGAAGAAGTTGCGTAGTGTATATTTTGGAATAATGTGTAAATAAAAATCCCGTTTTGATTTAACATCAAAATGGGATTTTTTTGTGTTTATTAATCTTTAGGAACTAGTTTTACTTTAAGAGTGCTACTAATTTCGATTGAAGAACCACTTTCTAATTTAGCATTGTGATATTCTTTAATACGACCTTCAATGCCCTCAATATCCATTCCTTCAATTATATCATATGAACCATCAGCGTCGAAAGTAGTAAACACACCTCGTCCATCGGTTACTACAATATCATATTTTCCGATAGGCACATCATCCGGCACGTCATAATGACCAGCGGTAAGTTCATATTTTGAAGAGTTAAATCCAAGATTTAACGAACACGCAGTTGTTGAGAGCAACAACAATAAAGATAAAGTGATTGTTAATATTTTTTTCATATGCAAAATCTCCATTCTGTATAATACTAATTTTTTGGAACTAATTGAACTTTAAGGTTATAATTTATGGTTATAGAATTGCCGTCTTTTAATGATGCGTTCTTACGTTCTTTGATAGCATCTGAATTTTCTTCGGCATTTGAACTCATACGTTCATCTATAAAATTGTCGTTTCCGTCCAGTATAAATTCGCCATCTCCGCTTATAGCTATAATGTCATATTTGCCAGCCGGAATATCGCCCGGAATTTCATAATCGCCGGCGGTAAGTTCATATGTAGAATTATTGTCAGCAGATTGATTTTCTGTTGGGCTTGGTGTTGAATTTTGCGTAGGTTTTGGAGTGTCCTTTTTTTCGGAACTTTCTAACTGTGCTTTGAGTTTTTCGTTTTCTTTTTTTAATGCCTCAAGCTCAGAATTGAATCCGCATGCGGTTGTGGACAATATCAAGGTTGCAGACAATATGATTGTCAGTAATTTTTTCATATTTAAAATCTCCATTCAAAATAAATTTAAAACATATTAATCTTTAGGATTTAATTGAACTCTAAGAGTTCCACTGATTTCGAGTGCTTTTCCGTCAAGTAATTTAGCGTTTTTATATTCTTTAATATAGAATTCATCATCGGCATCAACTCCAAGCCTTTCACTTGTTTGGGTATGTCCATCTTCTCTTTTTATTGTGAAATTGCCGCTGCCGCTTATAGCTACAACGTCATATTTACCTGCCGGAATATCGGCAGGGCAATCGTAATTTCCAGCGGTAAGTTCGTAAGAGGTGTCGGAATTGGCTTGAGCATCTGATGTTTTTTGTTCTTCGGCTTTTTCTTTTGGTTTTTCGGTCGGTTTTTCTGTTGGCTTTTCAGTCGGTTTTTCAGTAGATTCGCTACTTTCTTCTAATTGAGCCTTGAGTTGTTCATTTTCTTGCTTTAATTCTTCGAGTTCGGAATTTGTTCCGCATGCGGTTGTTGACAACAATAAAGCTACCGACAATGCCACTGTTAATAATTTTTTCATAATATAAACACCCCTTTTGATTAAAAACTAAATGCTTTGAACATACTTGAAACAGATGCCAACACTACAAAATACCATATAATACTAAAAGCGATACCCGTACAGAAACCAATCAAAGCCCATTTGCCATATTCTTTAGCTGATATAGGAGTGTCTTTGCTTTGAACAACAAATAAAATCAATCCGGCAAGAGGGATAAAGAACGACAATACTTTCAATCCTGCTGACGGTGTATCGTCTATTACTTTGGCTCTGTGTTGTGTTGCACCGCAGTTTGGGCATATATCAGCCTTTTCACTAATCATCGTGCCGCACTCTCTGCAAAATGATTTGTGGAGCGGTTCAAATTGTTGCTGATTTTCAGATGTTACATTTGTGTTTTCTGTTTGATTTTCCATTGTAATTTCCTCCTACTACATATAATATTCTTTTTACAATGTTTAAATTATATATTTAAACGGTATTCTTATATGTATTCAATATAAGAATATAGGATTATTTTAGCATAGAATATATAATTATGTCAAGAGGAGGAATCGCTTTGAAAAAATTTGAACCTAAAAAACCTGAAAAAGAAGTTATTTCACTTAGATTGGATAGTAGAATGTTAGAAGAAATCAACAGTTGGGCTATTGAAATTGATATAAGCCGAAATGAATTTATAAATCAATGTATAGATTTTGCGTTGAAAAACATAGATACTGATTTGGTTGAAAGTGTGGAAAGAAAACATAATACAAACGGCAGAGGCGGACGCAGTCAGATTATCCCTAAGTTAAGAACAGGATTTGAAGAAGATGAAGAAAACCAAAAAAAAGATGAGGGCTGACGTCCTCATCTTTTCTTGGGTTTTGTATTTAATTTAGTATTCTGTTTTATATAGTATATGCTTCTCTAAGCATTTGAATTTCTTTTTTATAACCGTCAAGTTCATTCGGAGTTTCAAGCAAAATCGGAATACCCTGTAATTTTGGGTGATTAATAATCTTAACCATAGTATCAAAACCGATACTGCCTTCACCGATTTTTTCGTGTCTGTCCTTATGGCTTGCAAAAGGATTTTTGCTGTCGTTCATATGAATTGCTTTTAATCTGTCAAGACCGATAATTCTGTCGAACTCATCAAGAACACCGTCAAGGTCATTAACAATATCATATCCACCGTCATAAATATGGCAAGTATCCATACACACGCCCATTTTATTATCAAGTTTAACACCGTCAAGAATTTCTTTCAATTCTTCAAAACTGCGACCTATTTCAGTACCTTTACCCGCCATTGTTTCAAGTAAAACAGTTGTTGTCATATCGGGTGTAAGCACCGTATTAAGTTGCTTTATGATAAAATCAATTCCGATTTCAACGCCTTGTCCGACGTGACTGCCCGGGTGGAAGTTGTACAGCTGGTTTGGTGTATACTCCATACGTCTTAAATCGTCAGCCATTGTATTTAAGGCAAATTCGCGAGTTTCTTCTTTATTGGAACACGCATTAAGCGTATACGGTGCGTGTGCGAGAATTTTAGAAAAATTATTTTCTTTCATAAATTCAAGGAAGGTTTTTACGTCTTGTTCGTCAATAGCTTTCGCTTTACCTCCGCGTGGATTACGCGTGAAAAATTGAAAAGTATTTGCGTCAATGCTCTTTGCCTCTTTACCCATATTCATATAGCCTTTTGCGGCTGACAAGTGACAACCTATATTTAACATTCTGATTTCCTCCTATAATATACTTGCATTAATAACATTATTATAGTATAATTGAAAAATAAAATCAACAATAAAAATTAGGAGAAATATTTAATGATTACAGTAACAAACGTAAGTCTGAATTTCAGCGGACAAAATCTGTTTTCGGACGTTAATTTAAAATTCACACCGGGCAACTGCTACGGCGTAATCGGTGCAAATGGTGCGGGAAAATCGACTTTTCTTAAAATTCTTTCGGGTGAACTTGATTCGACAACCGGTGAAGTGTCTATCGACCCAAATTGTCGTATGTCGGTTTTGAAACAGGACCACTTTGCATATGACGAGTACACTGTACTTGATACGATTATTATGGGTAACAAGCGTCTTTATGATATTATGAAAGAAAAAGACGCGTTGTATGAAAAAGAAGATTTCTCAGATGAGGACGGTATAAAAGCGGCTGAACTTGAGGCGGAATTTGCGGAAATGGACGGTTGGGAGGCTGATTCCAATGCGTCAAAGTTAATGCAGGGGCTTGGGCTTGACGAAAGTATTATGTATTCGCAGATGGCTGACCTTGGCGGTAACGAAAAGGTTAAAGTCCTTTTGGCACAGGCATTGTTCGGTGACCCTGACATTATCCTTCTTGACGAGCCTACAAACCACCTTGATTTGCAAGCTATTGAATGGCTTGAAGATTTCTTGCTTGATTACGAGGGTACAGTCATAGTTGTATCGCACGACAGATATTTCCTTAATGTTGTGTGTACGCATATCGTTGATATTGACTATTCGAAGGTTAAGATGTATGTCGGTAACTATGAGTTCTGGTACGAGTCAAGTCAGATGATGGAAAGACTTATCAAGCAACAAAATAAAAAAGCTGAAGAAAAAATTAAAGAATTGCAGACTTTTATTCAGCGGTTCTCTGCGAACAAGTCGAAATCAAAACAGGCTACAAGCCGTAAGAAAATGCTTGATAAACTTACGGTTGAAGAATTGCCTGCGTCATCAAGACGTTATCCGTTTGTCGGCTTTGATATGGACAGAGAAGCGGGACGCGATTTGCTTACCGTTGACGGACTTTCAAAGACTGTAAACGGTGAAAAACTTCTTAATAATATATCATTCACACTAAATCATGACGATAAGATTGCCATAATAGGTGAAAACGAAATTGCAATCACTGCACTTATGCAAATACTTGCCGGTGAAGATGAGCCGGACGAGGGTACTGTTAAGTGGGGCGTAAGTACGTCAAGAAGTTATTTTCCTAAAGATAACTCTAAGTATTTTGACGGCTGTGAACTAAATCTTGTAGATTGGCTAAGACAATACAGTGCGGCAGGCTTTGAAACTCAAAACGAATCGTATATAAGAGGATTTTTGGGAAGAATGTTGTTCTCGGGTGATGATGTATTCAAACAGGTAAACGTGCTTTCCGGTGGTGAGAAAGTCAGATGTATGCTTTCAAGAATGATGTTGTACGGATCAAACGTACTTATACTTGACCAGCCTACAAACCACCTTGACCTTGAGTCAATCACTGCGGTAAACAACGGCTTGAAAGCATTCAAGGGAAACGTTATATTTGCGTCACACGACCACGAATTTGTGAATACCGTTGCAAACAGAATTATTGATATTCGTGAGGACGGCACAATCGTGGACAGAATGTGTACATTTGACGAGTATATCGAAATGAAAAGAGGTAACTAAATGAAATTTGAAAATACAGAGGTTTACGGCTTTAAACGTGCGCTTAAAGGTATGAGAAACCCTCTTGAATCATGGCATAAAAACGATACGGTTGAGGAGAATGGAAAAGTCGTAATTGGTGAAAACGATTTGGATTTGGCGCAAAGACTTATAAAATCGGGCAGTGAACACAGAAAATTTATGCGTCAGATTTTTGTGTCGGTTGATATAACAGGTCCGCTTTATTGGTGGAAAGAATTTGATACGTATAAGGTTGGTACAACCGCAAACAGCACATCGACAATGCACAAACTTGCGTCAACACCTATTACTGCCGAGTGTTTTGAAATTGACGATTACAATTCAGATCTTGATTATGACGGCACAAAACTTGGTGATGTGATAGACAAGCATATAGAATTTTTGGAGAGTATGCGTGTAAAGTATCTTGAAACAAAGGATAAGGCATATTGGAAAGAACTTATCAGATGGTTGCCGTCAGCGTGGCAGCAGACAAGAACCGTTACAATGACATACGAAAATCTTTTGGCGATGTGTTCAAAAGGTCAGAGAAGATTTCACAAATTGACAGAATGGTCAAAGTCATTCATCGATTGGGCGAGAACACTTCCGTATGCACAGGAATTGATATTTCCTGATGAAACAGAATGAAAATAATTGCGGCGGTTGATGAAAAGTGGGGCATTGGCAAAGGTATGAATTTGCTGTTCCGCATATCCGAGGATATGGAATTTTTTAAAGAGAAAACAATGGGTAAGACGGTTGTTATGGGCAGAAAGACGTTGGAGAGCTTCCCTAACGCAAAACCGCTTAAAAATCGAAAAAATGTTGTACTTACAACCGATAAAAATTTTAAGTGTGACGGCACGGAGATTGTTCACGATATAAAAACGGTTATCGGAAAATACGGCGGTGACGATACTTTTGTCATAGGCGGCGGAGAGGTTTACAGACAGCTTTTGCCGTACTGTGACAGTGCATATATAACAAAGGTGTTTTCCGACGGCAATGCGGATGTTTTTATCGACGATCTTGATAAAAATGAGGTGTGGGAGCTCGGTAACGTGTCCGAAAAACGCGTTGAAAACGGCATTTCGTTTGTGTTCTGCACTTATATAAACAAAAATACTCAATCGCATTTTGAACAAAAAACACTGTAAATTATACATTGAATTTATGAAAAACACTTTAAAAAGTTTGTGAAATATGATATTATATAGATAATTATTATTATGCTTTAATGGATAGGTAAAGTATATATAAAAGAGGGAGGATAACTAAATGCTTAAAAATTCAAAGAAAAAACTAAGAAAATTAGGTGCATTTTCTTTGGTTCTTGCTCAGGTTGCGGCAGTAGGAGTAGTTGCTCCTATGACAAGTGCAAGTGCATTTGCCGGCAGTGCAATCACAAGAAACATGGAAAACCTTGATAGAGGTGTCGTTGCGACAAAGACTGACGACGGTGTACTTATTTCATGGAGAAGATTGGCAACAGAGCCTGCTGACACTACATTTACTCTTTACAGAAACCAAGAAAAGATTAACGAAGGTGCGGTTACAAACTTTGTTGACGCGTCAGGTACTGTAAACGATAAGTATACAGTAGTTGCAAACGGCGAAATGTCAGACAGCGTAGGCGTATGGGAGAACGGATACCTTGATATTCCTTTGGCTAAAGCTCCTGAAAGTGACGTTTTACAAATGGACAGAAACGGCATATACTACGGTTCATATACACCGGGTGACTCATCATACGGTGACCTTGACGGTGACGGACAATATGAAATCGTAATGCTATGGAGCCCTTCAGACGCTAAGGACGCCGCTACAGGCGGCAGAACCGGTAAGGTTTATATGGATGCTTACAAACTTGACGGTACTCAGCTTTGGAGAATTGACATGGGTTACAATATCCGTGCAGGACAACACGATACTCAGCTTAACGTAGCCGATTTTGACGGTGACGGCAGAGCAGAAGTTATGGTGAGAACTGCTGACGGTACTGTTGACGGTCAAGGTAACGTAATCGGTGATGCATCAAAGGGCGAAACATACGAAAACAGCTGGGCTGCTCTAAACGGCGGTAAAAACTTGCAAGGTCCGCTTTATGTAACGTGTTTTGACGGTACAACAGGTAAGGCTCTTGACACAATAGATTATTTCCCGAATAATACTGTCGGCTCAAATGCTGCATCACTAACATTCGGTGATGATTTCGGTAACCGTTCGGAAAGATATAACAGTACAATAGCTTATATTGACGGTCAGTCACCGTCTGCTGTATTTGCAAGAGGTTATTACTTCGGTAAGGGTATCTCAAATCCTAACGGACGTACAGGTGCCGCTGCATACAGCTTTAAGAACGGCAAGCTAAAGATGGAATGGTCATTTGATACAGCCGAATCAAAGAATAACGGCTATATCGGTCAAGGTAACCACCAAATTGAAGCAGGTGACGTTGACGGCGACGGTAAGGACGAAATTTTCTACGGTGCTTTGACATGGGATAACGACGGTTCGGTTCTATGGTGTACATATCAAGAGCACGGTGATGCTATGCACCTTGGTGACTTCGACCCAACTAAAGAAGGTCTTGAATGGTTAAAAGCTTATGAGGATTACAGTGCAGACAGTGAAGTGTTTGATTTGAAAGGTCCACAACTTTCTCCATACATCACATCTAATACAATATTTAAAAATTCGGCTGCAGCTGCTGCTCAAGGCGCTCCTAATGATCGTCATCAATGGGGTATTTCACTTCAAAACGCTAAGACAGGCGAATTCTATCAAATTCACAACGGTATCAAAGATACAGGTCGTGCTATGATTGCCAATATCGGTTACGGCGATTCTTGGTACGCTATGTGGGGTGCAGGTTCATCAGGTTACTGGGACAGCAACGGTAACGAACTTCCTGATCTAAAGGCTGCTATGAACGGCAGAATTTATTGGACAGGCGACTTACAGGATGAACTTCAAGACCACAACGGTGCAGGTAAAGAAATTACTGTAACAAAGTGGAATGACAATACAAAGACATTCGATAAGATTTTCGAGGGTAAGGGTTCACACTCAATCAACTCAACAAAGGGTAATCCGAACCTACAAGCTGACTTGTTAGGTGACTGGAGAGAAGAAATTGTTTCTTACGCAATCACAGGTCAAGACACAAAGAAAGAAAAGACAACAATCAAGGGTAACTTTGATAAGGATGTTGAAGTTGAATTAGATAAGACTGTATATCAATATTCTCTAAGACTATATGAAACACCATATGCAACAAATTATAACTTCTATACTCTTGCACATGATGATATTTACAGAAACTCATCAGCAACAGATACAAACTGTTACAACCAACCGCCACATATCAGCTGGTATATGAACGACCATATTGCTAATTCACAGTACACAACTCAACCGGACGCAAATGTTAAACTTGTTTCAAATTCATACAAGGCAAAGGCATTTGACGAATCTGCTCTACCTGTTGCAGGTTCAACACCATCAACAGATTCACCGTTCGTTGACGTTGTAGGTCACTGGGGTAAGACATACATCGATAAGATGTATAAAGCAGGCGTTATCAACGGTATGGACGATACACACTTCGCTCCTGACGGAACTGTAACAAAGGGTCAGTTTGCAACACTTATCGTAAACGCTCTAAAGATTGATACAGATTCATCATTGGCAAGCGAACACTGGGCAATGCCATTCGTAAAAGCCGCTCAAAATGCTAACCTAATTGCAGAAGATATTCCGTTCACTGTTGAAGATTTCGATAAGGAAATTTCAAGAGAAGAAATGGCATCAATGGTTGCTAAGGCTGCCGCATATAAGAATGTTGAGGCTAAGGCTGCCGATAAGGAATTTACAGACGCATCAGACATCGCAGCATGGGCTGTTGAAGATGTAAACAATGCAGTTGGTTTGGGTATTATCAACGGTATGGATGACGGTTCATTCCAACCAAAGGCTAATGCAACAAGAGCACAGGCTGCTACAATGCTTTCAATGCTTTGGGATTTAATTAAATAAATCATAAAACAATATTAAAATCGGACGCGTATGCGTCCGATTTTTTTGTGATTTTTAAAATATTTGAGAAATATATTGTAAAAAAATTATTGTTATAGTATAATAAATGAGAAATTTGTGTTTGAGGTAAAAATAATATGAGAATGAGAAAAAAGAAAAATTGTGACGCAAGAATGGAACGTTGCAGTGATATTTGGATAAAAGAACCTGAAAAATATAAGGGAAAATGGGCGGAACGTTTCGGTAACGATAATCCTATTCATATTGAAATCGGTTGCGGTAAGGGTAATTTTATTGTCGGTATGGCGAAAATGTACCCTGATGTGAATTTTATTGCGATTGAAAAGGTTGAGGACGTTATAGTTATGGCTATGGAAAAAACTGTGGCAGCTGAACTTACAAACGTTTTGTTTATGGATATGGATGCGGAAAAAATTGAAGATATATTTGAATTTGGCGAGATAAGACGTATTTATCTCAATTTTTCTGACCCTTGGAAGAAAAACAAACAGGCAAAACGCAGACTTACTCATAAGCGTTTTCTTGACAGATATAAAGCCGTGCTTAAACAGGGCGATTATATTTGGTTTAAAACCGATAATAAGGCTTTGTTTGATTTTTCGCTTAACTCATTTGCGGAGGAAAATTTCAAGCTTGAAAATATCAGTCTTGATTTGCATAATTCAAAGTTTGAGGGCAACGTTATGACTGAATATGAACAACGCTTCTCTGAACAGGGTATGCCGATATACCGTCTTGAAGCGACATATCTCGGTTGGGAAGACAACCGAAAAAAAGAAAGCTAACAGAGAAGATAAAAAATAACAGTATGGCAAGCACCCTACTGTTATTTTTTGAACTGTAAAACAAGTTCTTTATCTTCTTTTGATATTCTTAACGATTCACGAATTTTTCGTACCGCCATATTTTGAGTGGTTGCGTTTAAATCGTTGCTTTCAAGAAATTTCATTGTTTTATCTCTGCACTTTGCGGCGGCTGTTGCAACGAGCCAGCCTTGCATCATTTGAACATAGTAGAAATCTGAATTTACCGAGTTGACGTATGAGAGCACTTTGTCGATATATTCATCGGTCAAATAAAATTCCATAAGGCATTTAAAACCAAAACGTACAATCCATGGATTTTCGTTGTAGATAAAATATTCAACGTCATTTAAAAATTCATCTAAATGTTTCTTCAATCCTTTAAATGAAACAATGTCGCAAGTTTCCCAACTTGTGATTTGAGGAACGTATTGCTTGATATAGCCGAGCATTTCGTGATAGTCGCATTTTATGAGCGACATAACCAAGCCTTTAATCATAATTTCTTCACGGTATGCGTTGTTTTTGCAATTAAGGAATGACGCGTAGTCACCTTTTGAAATAGCTTTAGCCGTTTGACGCAAGATGGGTACACGAATACCGATAGATTGCGTTCCGCCGGGAACAAGCGAGTCACTGAATTTTTTGTATTTTTCGTCAGCCAATGTTTTTAAGTATTCCGCAAATTCGTCATAATCTGATTGCGTCCATATTTCTTTTGTAAGCTCCATTGTTTGTCCTTTCTTTGTCTGAAAATAAAAGAGTTGTTTTGGAATAAATCTAAAACAACTCTTAAAATCAATTATTCACCGAAACCGTCAGGGTGAGTTGACTGCCATCGCCAGCTGTCAGCGCACATTTCGTCAATACCTCTCTTAGCCTCCCAGCCAAGTTCAGCCTTTGCCTTTGCAGGATCTGCATAACATTCGGCAATATCGCCCGGTCTTCTTGGGTCGATTTGATAAGGAATTTCCTTACCGCAAGCCTTTGAGAATGCCTTAACAATGTCAAGAACGCTGTAACCGTTACCTGTACCAAGGTTGTAGATGTGTACGCCTTCCTTGTCTGAACAATGTTCAATAGCCTTAACGTGACCGATTGCAAGGTCAACAACGTGGATATAGTCACGAACGCCTGTACCGTCAGGAGTAGGATAATCGTTACCGAATACGTGAACTTTTTCAAGCTTACCTACTGCAACTTGTGCAATGTACGGAAGTAAGTTGTTCGGAATACCCTTAGGGTCTTCACCCATAATACCGCTTTCGTGAGCACCGATTGGGTTGAAGTAACGAAGAAGTGTTACAGATAGCTTTGGATTAGCTTTTTGAGCGTCTGTCATAATTCTTTCGATAAATAGTTTTGTTGTTCCGTAAGGATTTGTTGTAAGAATTTTGTCACCTTTGTTGTCAGTTTCAACAATAGGAACTCTTTCAGGATCGCCGTAAACAGTAGCTGATGATGAGAATACGATGTTGTTGCAGTCGTATTTTTCCATAGCCTGCATAAGGTGAAGTGTACCTGTGATGTTGTTATCATAATATGTAAGCGGTATTCTTGTAGATTCGCCGACTGCCTTTAGACCGGCAAAGTGAATAACTGCGTCGATTTTATTTTCTGCAAATACCTTTTCTGTTGCCTCTTTGTCAAGCAAGTCTACTTTGTAGAACGGAAAATCCTTTCCTGTAAGTTTTTTTACTGCGTCAAGGCATTTTTCACTTGCGTTGTAAAGATTGTCAAGTACGACAATTTCATAACCTGCATTTAAAAGTTCGACACAAGTGTGGCTGCCTATGTATCCTGCACCGCCTGTTACCAATATTTTCATTAGCGATTCCTCCCTATATTTATTTAATTTTATTATATACCAATATAAAGCATTTTTCAATACTGAAAAATATTTTTGTTGGGATTTTATAAAAATATGTGGGACGTCGGGACAGCCTCCCTTACGAACGAAATTTTATTTATTCGGGCGACCAATGGTCGCCCCTACGTGTAATATTATCGTTTTGCCACCCCTCAGTCAACTGCGTTGACAGCTCTCCTCAAGGGGAGCCTAAAAAGCCTCTCCTTGAGGAGAGGTGGCACGAAGTGACGGAGTGTTGGTATTTTTATCACCCATTAACAAAACCGCCTATATTCCATATTATATTAATATACAAAAAGAAAGGAATGATATTTATGGAATATAACAGAGCGAATGCGGTTGCATATGCGAAAAAGTGGGCATACGGAAGAAATCCGAAATACTATGATTTTTCTGATTTGGGCGGTGATTGTACAAACTTTGCGTCACAGTGCATATATGCCGGCAGCGGCGTTATGAACTACACGCCGACATACGGTTGGTACTACATTTCTGTAAATAACAGAGCGCCGGCATGGACAGGAGTTGACGAATTATACAGATTTTTAACCACCAACCGCGGTGCAGGACCGAGAGCGATATTAACCGATTTATCACAAATTCAAAACGGCGACATTATTCAGCTGCAATTTACCGACAAAGAAAGATTTGACCATTCTCCGGTTGTGGTTGACGCAGGAAACAGAACACCGCAGTCAATTCTTGTTGCGGCACATTCGTATGATGCGGATTGCAGACCGCTGTCGTCATACCGATATATAAAGATACGTCCGTTACATATTACGAATGTAGGCGAGTGAAAATATTAATATTAATGCACATTTTTCATTGAATATTTTTAGAAAAAGTGATAAAATAAAAAGGATATTGATTTTTCACAAAAGAGGTGTTTTGTATTGAAAAAACTATTTCCGTTTCTGAAACCGTACAGGCTTCAGCTTACAGTCGGACCGTTTTTTAAATTGTCCGAAGCGGTGTTGGAGTTGCTAATTCCGACTCTTATGGCTTTGCTGATTGATAACGGAGTTAACATGGGTAACAGAAGTTATATTATTAAAATGGGTATATTAATGCTTGTCATTGCGACATTCGGTGTAATATTTGCGTTTATATGTCAGTACAGTGCGTCTATCGCGTCACAGGGATTCGGTACAGATGTGCGTAATGCGATGTTCAAAAAAATCGGTACACTGTCATTCGCACAGCTTGATAAGTTTGGTACGCCGTCACTTATAAACAGAATTACAGGTGACGTTACTCAACTTCAATCAGCGGTTGCAATGCTTATACGTCTTGTAATCCGTGCGCCGTTTCTGTGCGTCGGCGGACTTGTTATGGCGATTATGATTGACTTAAAGTTGTCGATTATATTTATGATTGTCATACCGCTGTTTATACTCGTACTTTTCCTTGTAATGTTCAAGGCAGTACCGCTTTATAAATCTGTTCAGAAAAAGCTTGACTCGCTTACTTTGGTACTTCGTGAAAATCTTTCCGGTGTGCGTGTGATTCGTGCGTTTGCAGGCGTAAAACGTGAAAAAGAAAGATTTAAAGACAGAAATACAGATTACGCAAATACAGCTATAAGAGTCGGTAAAATTGCCGCACTTACCAATCCGCTTACTACTATTATAATGAATCTTGCGGCTATTGCGGTTATTTATTTCGGCGGTATTCGTGTAAACACAGGTCATCTTTCACAGGGTGAAGTTATCGCATTTATCAACTACATTACGCAAATTCTAAACGCTATGATAGTCGTTGCAAACCTTGTTGTTTTGTACACAAAGGCATATGCGTCGGCTTTGCGTGTGGGGGAAGTTCTTGAAACAGAGCCGCTTATTGAATACGGCGAAAAGAATACTACTCAAAACGGTGAAAATGCGGTTGAATTTAAAAACGTATCATTGACATATACAGGCAGTAAAGTACCGTCTGTCGATAATATTAATTTGACGATTAAAAAGGGTGAAACAATCGGTATTATCGGCGGTACAGGTTCCGGTAAGAGTACGCTTATAAACCTTATACCGCGTTTTTATGACGCGACAAAGGGTGAAGTGCTTATTGACGGAGTGGATATAAAGAAATACGATGAGGACACGCTTAGAAAGACTGTTGCGGTTGTACAGCAGAGAGCAGCACTTTTCTCGGGTACAATAGCGGACAATCTTCATATGGCAAAGGCAGACGCAACGTTGGAAGAAATGCGTCACGCGGCTGATACGGCACAAGCAACCGAATTTATCGACAGACTTGAAAAAGGCTTTGATACATTCGTTTCACAAGGCGGTAACAACCTTTCCGGCGGTCAAAAACAGCGTATTACAATCGCACGTGCGTTAATCAAAAATTCTCCTATACTTATTTTGGACGACAGCGCCAGCGCACTTGACTATGCGACAGACGCAAATTTAAGACGTGCTATTAAAGAAAATACCGACAGTCAGACTGTTATAATTGTGTCACAACGTGTAAATTCGGTGAAAGACGCGGACAGAATTGCGGTTATGGACGACGGTGAAATTGTCGGAATAGGTACACACAAAGAACTTGTTGATACTTGCGATATTTACAGGGAAATTTGTTACTCACAGGAACAGCTTGACTAAGAAAGGGGTAAAACGATGAAAAACAATAAAACACTTTCAAAGCTTAACTCTTATATTGCGGGTAACAGAAAATATCTTATTTTGGTTATAATATCGGCATTGCTTGCAAACATATTTATGCTTGTTGCACCGTATATTTCGGGTAGAGCTATCGACTTTATCAAAGGCGAAAATAACGTTGATTTTCCTATGGTTGCGAAATTTATAGGAATACTTTTTGCGGTTTATGTGCTTAATGCTTTGTTTACATGGGGAATGACAGTGTTTACAAACGCACTTTCAAACCATTCGATTGAAAAAATGCGTAAAGACGCATTCGGCAAGATTTCAAAATTGCCGCTTAAATTTTTTGACGGTCATTCACACGGCGATATTATCAGCCGTCTTACAAACGACATAGACGCAGTTTCCGAAGGCCTTTTGCAGGGAATTACACAGCTGTTTTCGGGTATCGTAACGGTTGTCGGTTCGCTTGTCTTGATGTTCTTGCTTGACTGGAGAATAACACTTTGTGTTATTGTTATTACGATTATTTGTATATTCGTTTCAAAAGCGATTGCGACTAATTCGGGTAAAATGTTCAGATTACAGGCACAGACTATCGGTGAACTTAACGGTTATGTTTCGGAAACGGTCGGCAATTTAAAGGTTGTCAAGGCATTCGGTTATGAGGACAAGAGCAGTGAAGTATTCGGCGAGATAAACTCTCGTCTTTACGACTGCGGTCAAAAGGCTCAATTCTACTCATCGCTTGTCAATCCGACTACAAGATATATCAATAACCTTGCGTATATTTCTGTCGGCGTTCTTGGCGGATTTGCCGCACTTGCGGGACATTTGTCGGTAGGTATAATATCAAGTTTCTTGATTTATGCTACACAGTTTGCACGTCCGATTAACGATATGACAAGTATTTTAACTCAACTTCAATCTGCACAGGCAGCGGCGGCAAGAATTTTCGCACTTGGCGAAATTGAGCCTGAAACACCTGACGAGGACAGACCCGAACTTGAAGTTAAAAACGGTGAAGTTATGTTTAAAGACGTTGATTTCTCATATAATAAGGATAAAGAACTTATCAAAGACTTGAATATTGTTGCAAAACAGGGTCAAAGAGTAGCAATAGTCGGACCTACGGGTGCAGGTAAAACAACTATCGTAAATCTTTTGATGAACTTCTACGGTGTGGATAAGGGTACTATATTCGTTGACGGACAGGCTATTGATTCTGTTCAGCGTGACAGCTTGCGTAAGAATTTCGGTATGGTACTTCAAGATACTTGGTTGTTTGCGGGTACTGTAAAAGAAAATATCGCATACGGTAAAGAGGGTGCGACAGACGAAGAAATTATAAATGCCGCAAAGGCTGCGTCTGCACACGGCTTTATCAAGCGTTTGCCGAACGGCTATGATACAATGATTACAGAGGACGGCGGAAATTTGTCGAGCGGTCAAAAACAGCTTTTGACTATTGCGCGTGCGATGCTGTCAGATCCTAAAATACTTATTCTTGACGAGGCAACTTCAAATGTCGATACAATGACGGAGCAGAGAATACAAAAGGCATTCCTAAAGATGATGGAAGGCAGAACAAGCTTTATTATCGCTCACCGTCTTTCAACAATTCGTGAGGCTGATTTGATTCTTGTTATGGACAAGGGCAGAATTATTGAACAGGGTACTCACAATGAATTGCTTGCCAAGAACGGATTTTATACAAAACTATATAACAGCTAATTTATTTGGTGTGCGTGAAAATGCACACCAAATTTTGCATTGAGTAGGAGGTCAAATATGGAATACGGACTTGTCTTAGCCGGCGGCGGTGTCAGAGGGGCATATCAGATTGGTGTATGGAAAGCACTTAAAGAACTGAAAATTAAAGTTTCGGTGGTGTCGGGTGTTTCAATCGGTGCGGTAAACGGTGCACTTTTCGTGCAAGGCAGTAAAACAAAAGCCGAAAGATTATGGAACAAAATTGCGATTGACGATATTATATCGTTGCCGAAAGAAATGGAGAATGACGAAAATCTTTTTAAAGTCAAAAACTTAATGAAAATCGCAAAAGAAATTTACAGTAACAACGGACTTGATATGTCACCGCTTGAAAATCTGTTAAATGAAATAGTCGACGAGGGTAAAATTCGTAATTCCGAAATTGATTTCGGTATAGCGACTTTTTCACTTTCGGAGAAAAGCGAAAATTATTATTTTATCAAAGACATACCTTACGGTAAACTGACCGAATACCTTATGGCGAGTGCGTGCTTTCCTGGATTTAAGGCGAGGACGATTGACGAAAAGAAATTTATAGACGGCGGCGTGTCAAACAATATGCCGATTAATATGCTGCTTGAAAAAGGTATTGACAATATTATTGCGATAGACGTAAAGGGAGTGGGTTTTTACAGAACTTTTAATCTTGCCGGTAAGAATGTGATAAATATTAAATGCTCACGTCCGCAGACGGGGACGTTTGATTTTGACAGGGACGGAATAAGAAAAAGTATACAGGACGGATATTACGACTGTATGAAAGCGTTCGGCAAATTCAACGGCGGTTTATACAGTTTTAAAGCAAGAGATTACGCAGCTGCAAGAAAAGCATATTCAAAGGAGCTTATTGAAGGTATTGAAATTGCGGCGAATATATTCGGCATAAATCCGTATAAACTGTATACGGTTGATGAACTTGTCGGTGCGGTTATGAATGAATATTTTGAATATGTCCGTCAGCATAACGGCGAAATATCGGGCGGTGTGTTTGAAAAAATAAAAAATGCAGATGAACGGCTGTTTATGACGTGGATTGTTGATGTGCTTGAAAAGGGTAAAAGTGATTTTGTGAAAGAAAAATTGTCAATACTTGGTGAAAAATATGACTCCGCATCGGCTATTTTATATTTTAAATCACAAAAATGATGTTTGCTATTGTATTTAGTCGAAAAAAATTATATAATATAATTATATTGACAGAAACCACAAAACATTTTTGTGGATTAAGGGGAAAATAACAGATGAAGAAATTCTTTATCACAGTAATCTGTATAGCGATAGCCGCTATGGTCGGATACGGTATTAAATATGCCGTCACACCGATAAACACGCAGAAATTAAGCTATATAACGCAAGAAAATGCTATAAATACAAACGGTTTTATTATACGCGATGAATGGGTTATGTATTCACGCAGTGCAGGAACGGCTTATCATTCCGTTGCGGAGGGTGAGAGAGTCAGCAAAGACAGTACAATCGGTTCTTTGTTTTACGGCGATGTCAGCGATGACAGCATTAAAGAACTTACCGTTGTTGACAACAAGATAAAAAAGACAAAAACAGAAAAGAGTGAAGAATCAATTTCAACGCTCGATTCAAACACTTTGGAGAATAACATATACGAGCGTGAAAATGATATAATTGACGCGGCGCAGGATAACGATATTCTTTCTATTGCAAAATACAAGAAGGATATTAACAGCCTAAGACAAAGCAATCAGCTTGCGGCGGACAACACAGAGCAGGAACTTGAAAATCAGCGAGAGCAGATTTTAAACAGTATCGGCGTAAACAAAGAGGATATTTATGCACAGATTTCGGGTGTGTTTACAACTTATGTAGACGGATACGAAACGGAGCTTGTTCCGAATGACATAGAAAATTATGATGTTTCATATTTTGAAAATTTGTCGCAGTCACCGAAGATACAGAAGATTGACAATAAAATCAATGCCGGCGGTGCGGTGTGCAAAATTGTTAATAATCACGTTTGGTACGTTATGATGGATATACCGTCAGACACCATAGAAGGCAGAGAAGTCGGCGATAACGTAAAACTTAGGTTTAACAATATGGCGGACGCAGTTGTTAAGGGCAGTATAAATTCCGTTTCAGCCGAAGAAAACGGCAGAGTTATATTGACGGTTAAATGCCCGATATATCTTGAAAGTGCATTTTCTTACAGACTTGTGGACGTGGACTTGATTTTTGAAAGTTATGAGGGCTACAAAGTGCCGATACAGTCTGTCAGAACGGAAGACGACGGATCTAAGAAGGTCATAGGAATAAAAGAAAACAGAGAGCATGACTGTTATTGCGATGTATTGTTTACAAATACGGACGCAGGATATGCAATAATCGAATCGACAGACAACGCGGAAAATAAACTTTCACAGATGGAGAGAATTGTTGTCGGTGAAAGATAGATAAAGGAATGATAAAAGTGAGTATAGCGGAAAATCTTGAAGAAGTTGAAAAGAGAATAAGTGCGGCGGCTAAGAGGAGCGGACGCAAACGTGAAGATATAACGCTTGTTGCCGTTACAAAAACTCACCCTGCCGAAATGATGAACGAGGCTATAAAGCTTGGTGTAACGGACATAGGCGAGAATAAGCCGCAGGAGGTAAGGGACAAGTATGACAGCGTTTTGCCTGTAAAGTGGCATCTTATAGGTCATTTGCAGACAAACAAGGTTAAATATGTCATTGATAAGGTTTGCCTTATTCATTCGGTTGATTCAATCAAACTTATGGACGAAATCGAACGTCAGGCGGAAAAACATAATCTTGATATGGATATTTTGATACAGGTAAATATCTCCGGCGAAGAAACAAAATCGGGAATATCAAAAGAAGAAGTTGAAGATTTGTTAAAATATGCCGGTAAATTAAAGCACGTAAAAGTTAAAGGGTTGATGACAATAGCACCGAAAACTGACAATTCTGTTACAAACAGATTACATTTTGACAACATGCGACAACTTTTTGTTGACATAAAGCAAAAAAAATATGATAATGTTAATATGGTATACCTATCAATGGGTATGAGTGGGGATTTTGAAACTGCCATTGAATGCGGAGCAAATATGGTTCGTGTCGGCAGTGCCATATTCGGTGCAAGAGATTATTCTCAAAATAAGTAATTTATGAAAGGATACAGACAAATGGGTTTTTTAAACACAGTAAAGCACTTTTTAGGCTTTGAAAGTGAAGACGATTATTATGATGACGACTATTATGATGAGGAAGAGACAGAAGACGAAGAAAGCGCGCGTGTCAAGAGAAGTTCGCAGCAGTCTGCTCCGAAAAAGACTTTCTCAAAGGTAGTGCCTATCAATCCGACATCATCTTCAAGAATAAAGATAATGAGACCTTCCGATATTAACGATTCGACAAATGTTGCCAATGAAATAAAAGAGGGCAGACTTGTTATTTTTGATGTAGGACAGATTGACAATGAAGAAGCAAGAAGAATTGTTGATTTTATGTCCGGTGCGGCTTACGGTGTAAACGGAAAAGTCAGACGTGTATCAGAGGGTATTTTTGTTGCCGCTCCGAAAAATATTGATATAACAGGCGATACAATGAAAGAACACGTTAAAAACGGTATGGATTGGAACTTTATGTAATCCGATATTCGGATTTGCTTATAATTAAACAAAATACGGCTGGGTGGTATGGGAGATTACCACCCTTTTGTATATGAGGTGGATATGAATACAAATCATAAGTTGCTTATTGCAAGGATAAACGATTTGTTTTCGCTTTGCGATAAGCATTGTGAAATGAAATGTTCCGATTTCCTTGACGGCGGTGAACTTGCCGTGATTGAGGACGAATTTCAAATTCCGTACGGATATAATACGTTGTTTTTCGGCGGTTATGAAAATGCGGAAAGAAAGGTGCTTTGCGTATTTCCCGAATGGCAGGAGTCTGAGGAAAGCGAAGTTCCGATTTCCGTTATACGTTTTGATGTGCCGAAGTTTCGTAAACTGACGCACAGGGATTATCTCGGTACGCTTATGTCGCTCGGCATCGACAGGAGTAAAACCGGCGATATTTTGACAGATGATGAGGGCGCATATGTGTTTGTAATGTCTGATATAGCGGAATATGTTGCACGAAACGTGAATAAGATTGCAAATGCGGGTGTTAATACGAAAATCGTTGATATGGCGGACTTTATACCGCCTAAACCGAAAACGACCGAAAAAATGTGCGTATGTGCGTCATTGCGTCTTGACGCGGTAGTTGCGGCGACACTCAATATATCAAGAGGAAATACGGAAAAATTAATAAGTTCGGGATATGTAAAACTGAATCACCGAGAAGTGCTTGACCGTTCAAAGCAAGTCGGTGAGGGTGACTTATTATCCATACGCAATTACGGAAGATTTATTTTAAAGGATATTGGGAACAATACCAGGAAAGGAAGACTTCACATAACTGTGGAGAAGTTCGTGTAAGGAGGGGGAGCATTGTGCTAAGACCTATTGATATTCAAAATAAGGAATTTGAAAAGAAACTCAAGGGCTATAATTGTGATGAGGTTGACGATTTTCTTGACGTTGTAATACAGGATTACGAACTTTTGTGTAAAGAAAATCAGACGCTTAAAGATAAAATCGGACTTTTGACCGAAACGGTGGAGCGTTACAAGCAAATGGAAAACACAATGCAGAAGTCGATTGACATTGCCAAGCAAGCCGCCGAGGACGCAAAGAGAAATGCCGAAACAGAGGCGAATGCAATTATCAGTAAAGCAAAGCTTGACGCGTCTTATCTTGCACGTCAGATTGATGATGAACATATGAAACGCCATCAGGAAATGCTTTCGCTGAAAGGCGAGATTGAACAGTATAAAATGCAGATTAAGTCACTTTGTGCGAATGTTATGAAAATGGTCGATAATATAGACTAAAAACATTGGCAGACAGGAAATTTTTCTATAAAAACTGTTGACTAAAAAAATATTTTGTAATATAATAAAACAATAAAGACGATGACGAAGACAGTATGTCATATTGAAAACACAGAGCGAGCTATGGACGGTGAGAGCATGGCGGTGAGTAAATGTGGCTGAATATCACTTCCGAGTTTCACACCGAAAGGCTTTGCCGAGTAGACTGTGACGGGTTTTCTCCGTAAAAGGAAACGCATATGTTGGTATGACGAGTGGTATAACGAAGCATTTGGCTTTCGTCTTGTTATGCAGGACGAAAGCTTTTTTATTTGAAAGGAATGAATATAATGTACGACAAGGTTTCACCAAATCTGAATTTTGTTGAAAGAGAAAAGAAAACCGAAAAATTTTGGGAAGACAATCACATTTTCCAAAAGAGTATTGATGAAAGAAAAGAAGGAGAGGTTTATACTTTCTATGACGGCCCTCCGACTGCAAATGGTAAACCGCATATCGGTCACGTTTTAACGCGTGTTATCAAGGATATGATTCCGCGTTACCGTACAATGAAAGGCTACAAGGTACTTCGTAAAGCCGGTTGGGATACTCACGGGCTTCCGGTTGAACTTGAAGTTGAAAAGAAACTTGGTCTTGACGGCAAGGAACAAATCGAAGAATACGGTCTTGAACCGTTCATCAAGCAATGTAAGGAAAGTGTATGGAAGTACAAGGGTATGTGGGAAGATTTCTCCGGTACAGTCGGCTTTTGGGCTGATATGGACGACCCTTATGTAACTTACGACAACAACTTTATCGAGTCTGAATGGTGGGCATTAAAGCAAATTTGGGAAAAGGGACTTTTGTATAAAGGTCACAAAATCGTTCCGTATTGCCCGCGTTGCGGTACTCCGCTTTCTTCACACGAAGTTGCACAGGGATACAAGGACGTTAAAGAACGCAGTGCTACTGCTAAGTTTATCGTAAAGGGTGAGGAAAACACATACTTCCTTGCTTGGACAACAACTCCTTGGACACTTCCGTCAAACGTTGCACTTTGTGTAAACCCTGTTGAAACATATGTAAAAATTAAAGTAGGTGACGAGAAGTTTATTTTGGCAGAGGCACTTGTTGAGACAAACTTCCCTGATACAGAATATGAAGTGGTTGAAAAGTATGTCGGTACTGACCTTGAATACAAGGAATATGAGCCGTTGTTCAATTTCGTAACACCTGATAAAAAGGCTTATTATGTAACTTGCGACAGTTATGTAACTCTTACAGACGGTACAGGTATCGTTCATATCGCTCCTGCATTCGGTGAGGACGACGCGAATGTCGGCAGAAAGTACAACTTGCCTTTCGTACAGCTTGTTGACGGTAAGGGTGAAATGACTAAGGAAACACCTTGGGCAGGTACATTCTGTAAAGATGTTGATAAAGAAATTCTTGTAAATCTAGAAGAAAGAGGTCAGCTGTTCAATGCACCTAAGTTTGAACACAGCTATCCGTTCTGTTGGAGATGTGATACACCGCTTATCTACTATGCACGTGATACTTGGTTTATCAAGATGACAGACGTTAAGGACGACCTTATTAAAAATAACAATACAGTTAATTGGATTCCTAAGACAATCGGCGAAGGTCGTTTCGGTGCTTGGCTTGAAAACGTACAGGATTGGGGTATAAGCCGTAACCGTTATTGGGGTACTCCGCTTAATATTTGGGAATGTGAATGCGGTCACAGACATGCAATCGGTTCTATCGAAGAACTTAAGTCAATGTCTGATAACTGTCCTGATGAAATCGAACTTCACAGACCGTTTATTGACGCTGTAACTATTAAGTGTCCTGAATGCGGTAAAGAAATGCACAGAGTTCCTGAAGTTATCGACTGCTGGTTTGACTCGGGTGCAATGCCTTTTGCACAGTGGCACTATCCGTTTGAAAATAAGGATATATTTGAAGAAAACTTCCCTGCTGACTTTATCAGTGAGGCGGTTGACCAGACAAGAGGTTGGTTCTATTCACTTCTTGCGGAATCAACTTTGCTATTCAATAAAGCACCGTACAAGAATGTAATCGTTTTGGGACACGTTCAGGATGAAAACGGTCAGAAGATGTCTAAGTCTAAGGGCAATGCGGTTGATCCGTTTGACGCACTTGAAAAGCACGGCGCGGACGCAATTCGCTGGTACTTCTATTCAAACAGTGCTCCATGGCTGCCAAATCGTTTCCATGACGGTGCGGTTTCGGAAGGACAACGTAAGTTTATGGGTACACTTTGGAACACATATGCGTTCTTCGTATTGTATGCGAATATTGACGAGTTTGATGCAACAAAGTATACTCTTGAATACGATAAACTTTCGGTAATGGATAAGTGGCTTTTGTCAAAGCTTAATACACTTGTTAAGACAGTTGACGATAACCTTGCAAATTACAAGATTACAGAAACGGCAAGAGTGCTTGATAACTTTGTTGACGAGCTTTCAAACTGGTATGTAAGACGTTCGAGAGCGCGTTTCTGGGTTAAGGAAATGACTCAGGATAAGATTAACGCGTATATGACTCTTTATACCGCACTTGTAACGCTTTGTAAGGCGGCTGCACCGATGATTCCGTTTATGACAGAGGATATTTATCAAAATCTTGTAAGAAATATTGATAAGTCCGCTCCGGAAAGTATTCACTTGTGCGACTTCCCTGAATATGACGAAAAACTTATTGATAAAGAACTTGAAAATGATATGGAAGAAGTTCTTGATATAGTTGTGCTTGGTCGTGGGTGCCGTAATACTGCAAATATTAAGAACCGTCAGCCAATCGGTATGATGTACGTTAAAGCACCAGAGGCACTTAGTGATTTCTATATTGACATTATTGAGGACGAACTTAACGTTAAAAAGGTTGAATTTACAGATGACGTTGCCGCATTTACTGCATATAGCTTTAAACCGCAGTTAAAGACTCTTGGCAGACGTTTTGGTAAGAATATCAACGCAGTAAGAGAAATCCTTGCTAATATTGACGGTAGCAAGGCTATGGCTGAACTTAAGGAAACGGGCTCACTAAAGATTACTGTTGACGGAAACGAAGAATCGCTTGCAGAAGAAGATTTGCTTATCGAATCGGCTCATAAGGAAGGCTTTGAATCAAACAGCGATTACGGTATTACTGTTGTGCTTGATACAAACCTTTCTGAAGAACTTATCGAAGAAGGATTTGTTCGTGAAGTGATTTCAAAAATTCAGACAATGAGAAAAGATTCTGATTTTGAGGTTATGGATCACATCAAAGTAAGCTGTGAGGGTAATGATAAGATTGCTAAGATTATCACTGATAATGAAAGCACTATCAAAGACGAAACTCTTGCAGATGAAGTTGATACAAATTCTGCCGACGGTAACACAAAAGAATGGAACATCAACGGTGAAAAGGTAACACTTGGTGTTAAGAAACTCTAATTTGGATTGACAGAAAATCATATACATTATATAATAATGTATATGATTTTTTTGTGGAGAAAAACAGATGAAAAGCAACAGGTTTTTAAAGAAAGGTTACACGACTGGGAGCTGTGCCGCGGCGGCGGCAAAAGCGGCGGTTATGACTGTGTTAAATGACGAAATAGTCATAACAACTCAAATTACACTTCCCAAAGGTGAGAGCATAAGTATTGACATAACCGACACGCAGATTGACGGTGACAGTGTCACTTGCACAGTTAAAAAGTACAGCGGTGACGATCCCGACATAACAAACGGTATACTTGTTTGTGCAACTGTCAGAAAAAATAGTGGCGGTATAAAAATTGACGGCGGTGTGGGCGTTGGTCGCGTGACTCGTAACGGACTTGACCAACCTGTCGGAAATGCCGCGATAAACAGTGTTCCGCGTCAAATGATTAGAAACAGTATAAATGAGATTTGCGGTGATTATGACGGCGGTTTTGATGTGATTATTTCCGTGCCGAACGGCGAAGAAATCGCGAAAAAGACGTTTAATTCAAGACTCGGTATTGAGGGTGGAATTTCGATTTTGGGTACAAGCGGAATTGTTGAACCTATGAGCGAAAAGGCACTTTTGGACACGATTTTCCTTGAACTCAATACACGAAAAAGTGCCGGCGACAGTATTGCGGTGCTTGTGCCGGGCAATTACGGCGAGGATTTTGCTAAAAAAACTTTTGGTATAAAAAATACCGTTCAGTGCAGTAATTATATTGGTGACGCGATAGATTATGCGTCCGATTTGGGTTTTTCGGATATACTGATAATTTCGCATATGGGTAAACTTGTTAAGCTTGGCAGCGGAATTATGAATACTCATTCAAAATATGCGGACGGCAGAATGGAAACGCTTGCGTTATGTGCGGCTTTGGCCGGTGTGGATAATTTTGCGGATATTCTCGATTGTGTGACGACCGATGAGGCTTATGAAATCATTGGGGACACTAAAACTATTGATATATTGATGAAAAGAATTGATAAATACCTAAAGCACAGAAGTGATGTCAATATCGGTGCAATAATGTTTTTGAATAAACAGGGAATTATCGGAAAAACTGCTGATGTTGACGGTATTTTGGAAAGGATATAAAATGGTACATTTTGTTGGAGCGGGCAGCGGTGCAGCCGATCTTATAACTATACGCGGAAAAAAACTTTTGGAAAATGCAGATATTATTATTTATGCCGGTTCGCTTGTGAATCCCGAGCTTTTGGAATACGCAAAAGACAGTGCTGAAATTTATAACAGTGCGAAAATGAATCTTGATGAAGTTATTGACGTGATGAAACAAGGGGACACTAAAAATATTGTGCGTTTGCATACGGGTGATCCGTGTGTTTACGGTGCAATTCGTGAACAAATGGACAGGCTTGATAAACTTGGAATTGAATATGATGTTTGCCCCGGTGTAAGCTCGTTTTGCGGTGCGGCAGCGGCTTTGAAGGCGGAATATACGTTGCCTGATGTATCGCAAACCGTCATAATAACGCGTATGGAGGGCAGAACTCCCGTGCCTCCGAAAGAAAAAATACATTTGCTCGCGTCACATAATGCGACAATGGTGATATTTTTATCAACAGGTTTATTAAAGGAATTGTCGGCTGAACTTGTAAAAGGCGGTTACAGTGAAAATACACCTGCGGCGATAGTTTACAAGGCTACTTGGAAAGACGAAAAAGTTATGCGTTGCACAGTGGGGACACTAAATAAAACAGCAGAGAAAAACGGTATAAAAAAGACCGCACTTATAACAGTCGGTGATTTTCTCAGCGATGATTATTCACTGTCGAAACTTTACGATAAGACATTTACAACCGAATTCAGAAAGGGCGTGACGGAATGAAAATTGCGTCAATAGCTTTTACGGAAAACGGTGCGAAAATCGTAAAAATGCTCGTGCGTGAAATGGACGTAAAGGGCTATGTTTTTGAAAAATATAAGACTGACGGCTTGGAAACATTTAATAATGTTTCGTCACTTGTCAGAGATATTTTCAAGAAATATAATGCGATTGTGTTTGTCGGTGCGTGCGGAATTGCGGTGCGTTCGATAGCTCCGTATGTCAAGGATAAAGCCAAAGATCCGGCAGTTGTGGTGGTTGATGAAAAAGGAAATTTTGCGATACCGATTTTGTCCGGACATATAGGCGGTGCGAATGATTTGGCGGAGAAAATCGCCTCATTGACAAGCGGAGTATCGGTTATAACTACGGCAACCGATATTAACAAAAAATTCTCTGTCGACACATTTGCGGTAAGAAATAATTTGCATATAGGGGACACTAAACTTATAAAAGAAATATCGTCACGGATTTTGAACGACAAAAAAGTCGGATTGTATACCGATTACGAATTAAAAAACGTTCCCGATTGTTTTGAAGAAAGCAATGAAGTCGGAATTTGCATAAGTGATGACGATAAAAAGCCGTTTAGAACTACGCTTAATTTAATGCCGAAAAATGTTGTACTCGGAATCGGTTGCAGAAAAGGCTGCGAAACTGTCGAAGAAAGTATATTGGCATTTTTAAAAGTGAACGGAGTGTCGGTTTACTCGCTTTTTGCGGTTGCGACGGTGGATATAAAGAAAAATGAAAAGGGCATTGTTGAATTTTGTGAAAAATTCGATATACCGCTTTTGACGTTTTCGGCTGAAACTTTGGCGGCGGTTGAGGGAGAATTTACAGCGTCCGAATTTGTGAAAAAGACTGTCGGAGTCGACAATGTGTGCGAAAGAGCGGTTTGTGCGGTCGGTGCGAAAATAACAGAAAAAAAGACGGCTTTAAACGGTACGGCTTTGGCACTCGGAAGAATAAATACGGAAATTGATTTTTTGAAAGGTTAAGTTTGAATGAAAATTTATGTTGTTGGAATAGGCGCAGGAAGTGCTGACGGAATGACTTTTGAGGCGAGAAATGTGCTTGAAAAAGCCGATGTGATTGTCGGATATACGGTGTATGCCGAGCTTGTGAAAAAGCTGTTTCCTGAAAAAGAATATTTCGTTTCGGCGATGAAACAGGAGGCGGAGCGCTGCAGAAAAGCGGTTGAAATGGCGGCTGACGGCAGAAATGTTGCAGTTGTTTGCAGCGGTGATGCAGGAGTTTACGGTATGGCGTCACTTGTGTATGAAATTGCGGCAGACTATGAAAATGTTGAAGTGAGCGTTGTGGCAGGCGTGTCGGCAATGCTTAGCGGCGGTGCACTGGTGGGAGCACCGTTGGGACACGATTTTGCGGTTATAAGCCTTAGCGATTTGCTCACCCCTTGGGAGAAAATCGAAAAACGTCTTGAATGTGCGTCGGCGGCTGATTTCGCGATATGTCTGTACAATCCGTCAAGTAAAAAACGTCACGATTATTTAATGCGCGCGTGTGACATAATGCTGAAACACAAAAACGGTGATACGGTGTGTGCCGTTGCAAAAAATATCGGTCGTGACGGTGAGGAATATGCGATTATGAGCCTTGCCGAACTTAGAAATTACAGCGCGGATATGTTTACGACTGTGTTTATCGGTAATTCTATGACGAAAAATATCGGCGGAAAAATGGTTACACCGAGAGGGTATAAAAATGTATGATGTAGTATTGTTTGGCGGTACGGACGAGGGACATAAAATCGCCGACTTTTTGAGTGAGCAAAAAGTCAGTTACATTGTGTGCGTTGCGACTGAATACGGTGCGGAATTGCTTGATATGAAAAACGTGCGCGTCGGAAGAATGACGGCGGAAGAAATGGCTGATTTTTTTGACGAAAACAGTGTTAGATTGGTCATTGACGCAACTCATCCTTATGCTGAATTTGTGACAGAAAACATAAAAAAAGCGTGTAAAGTGAAGTATATAAGGGTTGTGCGTGAGGACGTTCAGGCAGACGGGACGTATTTTGAAAATATCAAAGCAGCCGCAAAATACCTTGAAAAAACAACAGGAAACATACTTATAACGACGGGTTCAAAGGAAATTGCAAAGTTTTCGGTTGTTGCGGACAGAGCGTTTGCACGCGTACTGCCGTCGGAGGAATCGCTGGAGCTGTGTAAAAATGCAGGTTTCAAGATGAAAAATATTATTTGTATGCAAGGACCGTTTTCAAAAGCGTTTAACAGTGCGTTAATTCGTGAGCTTGACATTAGGTATCTTGTTACAAAATGTACGGGAAAAAACGGCGGTTTTACGGAAAAAACAGAGGCGGCAAAGGAAAACGGCGTTGAGTGTATTATAATTAAAAGACCGACCGATGAAAGCGGAATGACGGTTTCGGAGGTTGAAAAAATGATTTTGGAGTGGTTGTAATATGAACATTTTTATAGTCGGTGTCGGAATGGGGGACACTAAATATTTAACAAAAATTGCAGAAGAAAAAATAAAAAATGCTGATATTATAATCGGTGCAAAACGTGTTGCCGAGCCGTATGTCAACGAGAAAAAAGTTTTTTTTGAGTATGAAACGGATAAAATAAAAAAGATTTTAGAAGAAAATAAGTGTGAAAATGCGGTAATACTTTTTTCGGGCGATACGTCATTTTTCAGCGGTGCGAAAAAATTAAAAGAAGAATTTCCTAATGCCGAAATTTTTGCAGGTATAAGTTGCGTATCGTATTTTTGTGCTAAAATCGGTATGTCGTATGACGACATGAACATTGTAAGTATGCACGGCAGAAATTGCAATATTGTGAGTGAAGTCAGAGAAAATGAGAAAACATTTGTGCTTTTGGGTGAAAATCCTTGCGATAAGTTGTGCCGATACGGTTTTGAAAATGCCGAAGTTTATATCGGAGAAAATTTGTCATATGAAAATGAAAAAATACTTCATGGAAAAGCAAGAGATTTTAGGGACACTAAATTAGATTCGCTCAGTGTGGCGGTAATAATCAATAATGAATATGACAAATGCACAAAAATCGGAATAAACGACAGCGAATTTGTGACGGGCAACGCACCTATGACAAAAAGCGAAGTGAGAGCGGTAAGCATATCAAAGCTTGAAATCAAATATGACGATATATGTTACGATATAGGTGCGGGAACAGGCTCGGTAAGCATTGAAATGGCTCTGCTATGCGGAAAAGGCAAGGTATATGCGATTGAAAAAAAAGCGGAGGCGGCTGAATTGATAAAACAAAATGCACTCAAATTTCATGCCGATAATATTGAAATAATTTGTGCGGACGCACCGAACGGTATGGACGGATTACCGAAAGCGGACAAGGTTTTTATAGGCGGTTCATCGGGGAATTTGTATGAAATAATAGAAAAGTGCGATTGCAAAAAAGTGGTCGTGAACGCAATAACTCTTGAAACTTTATCGCTTGCACAAGAAAGTTTTGAAAAACTCGGGTATGAATATTCGGTGACGCAAATCTGTGCGTCAAGAGGAAGAAAGGTCGGCAAATACAATATGATGACGGCACAAAATCCCGTTTTCATAATCTGCGGTGAAAAATTATGAAAAGAATTATGATTGCCGGCACAAACAGCGGCTGCGGAAAAACAACTGTGACTTGTGCGGTACTTCAAGCACTTGTAAACAGAAAATTTAATGTTTCGTCTTTTAAATGCGGTCCGGATTATATTGACCCAATGTTTCACAAAACGGTTATCGGAACGGCGGCATACAACCTTGACACATACCTTATGAGCAATGATACTGTGAATTATTTGCTGAATAAAAACAGCGGTGATATTGCGGTTATTGAGGGCGTTATGGGCTTTTATGACGGCTTTTCTTTTACGGAAAAGGGAAGTACGCACGAGCTTTCGGAGATTACCGATACAGATGTTATTCTTGTTGTAAACTGCCGTGGTATGAGCCTGTCCGCAATGGCTTTGGTGAAAGGGTTTAAGGAGTTTAGGAAAAATAATATTAAGGGTGTTATTTTTAATAATCTGTCCGAGAAACTGTACGGTAATTTGTCGGAAGAATGTCTAAAAATCGGCTTAGTTCCTTTAGGCTTTTTGCCGAACATCAAAGATGTGCAGATAAGCAGCAGGCATTTGGGACTGGTCACCGCAGGGGAAATTGACGATATAAAGGACAAGATGAATTTACTTGCCGATTACGCCGAAAAATACATTGATATAGACAAGATTTTAGAAATATCAGAAAACAATAGGGACACTAAATTTACATCGCTTGAAATTACAAAAAAATATAACGTAAAAATTGCGGTTGCGTATGACAGAGCGTTTTGTTTTTATTATGAGGATAATCTCAATTTACTCAGTGAAATGGGTGCGGAGATTGTTAAGTTCAGTCCGCTTGAAAATGAGAGCGTACCGCAGTGCGACGGATTGATTTTGGGAGGCGGTTATCCCGAACTGTATGCGGATATTCTTGAGAAAAATACGGGGACACTGAATTCGGTTAAAGAGTGTGTTGAAAGCGGTGTACCGTGTATTGCGGAATGCGGAGGGTTTATGTATCTTCACGAGATTATGGAGGATAGAGATAAAAACGAACACGGTATGGTCGGCATAATCAAAGGAAAGTGCAGAAAAACAGACCGTTTGCAACGCTTCGGATATATGGAAATGACGGCAAACAGAGATAATATTTTATGCAAAAAAGGCGATAAAATCCGTGCGAGAGAGTTTCATTATTTTGACAGTGACTGTAACGGAAACGGTTTTACGGCTGTGAAAAATGACAGACAGTGGGAATGTGTGAATGTTGATAAAAACTTATTTGCAGGTTTTCCGCACTTGCACTTTTTTGCAAATATAAATTTTGCCGAAAACTTTATGAAAAGCTGTGAGGAATACAAATGTACAAAATCAGAAAATTAGATGAACAAGCAGTAGAAAATGCGGAAAAGAAATGGAACTCAATAGCAAAACCATTGCACAGTCTTGGTGTATTTGAGGATATTGTAAAAAATATTGCGGGTATTCAAGGGACACAAAACATAGACATAAAAAAGAGATGTGTACTTGTTATGTGTGCCGATAATGGCGTTGTGTGCGAGGGTGTAACGCAGACGGGGCAGGAAGTTACGGCGGTTGTGACGGAAAACTTCGCAAAGGGTGCAACAAGCGTGTGTGCTATGGCAAGAAATATCGGTGCGGACGTTGTACCGATTGACGTGGGAGTGGCGCGTGACGTTGACGGCGTGATAAACAAAAAAATATCGTACGGCACAAAAAATATGTTACACGAAAAAGCAATGACGTATGAGCAAGCCAAAGAGGCGGTGCAAGTGGGAATTGACTGCGTAAAAGAACTTAGCGAAAAAGGCTATAAAATCATTGTTACCGGTGAAATGGGAATCGGAAACACGACTACAAGCTCGGCGGTTGCAAGCGTTTTGCTTGACAGAAAAGCAGAGGACGTAACCGGCAGAGGTGCAGGGCTGACAAGCGGTGCATTGGAGAGAAAAATTGAGGTTATAAAAAAGTCGATTGAGCTTCACAAACCTGATAAAAATGATATTTTTGACGTGATTTCAAAGGTCGGCGGTTATGACATTGCCGCTTTAACGGGGGCGTTTATCGGCGGTGCTATGTACGGCGCTGCAATGGTTATTGACGGATTTATTTCGTCGGTGGCGGCACTTTGTGCGGAAAAGTTATGTCCGAAATGCAGTGATTTTATGATTGCGTCACACGTTTCAAAAGAAAGCTGTACGGCTGATATTTTGAAAATACTCGGCAAGAAAGCACCGATAAATGCGGATATGTGCTTGGGCGAGGGGACAGGCGGAATGGTTATGCTTACCGCACTTGATACCACACTTTGCGTATATAACGAAATGTCTACTTTTGACGATATTAACGTTGAAAGCTATAAGGAGCTTAAATAATGTTTATACTTGTAACAGGCGGAAGCGGAAGCGGAAAGTCTGAATTTGCCGAAAATATTGCAATGAAATTGGGCGGTAAAATGCTGTACGTTGCAACGATGAAACCGTATGATGACGAATGTTTAAAACGTATCGAACGTCACAGAAAAATGCGTGACGGCAAAGGATTTAGAACGGTTGAATGTTATACTGATTTATCCGAAATAACGGAAAGTGCCGATACAATTCTTTTGGAATGTATGTCGAATTTGACCGCAAACGTGATGTTTTCGGATAATAATGATAATGCTTTTGAAAAAATTATCGGCGGAATTTTGAATTTAAAGAGTGAAAATATTGTTATTGTCACAAATGAAATATCTTCGGACGGCATTGAATATGGAGGGGACACTAAAATATATATCAGCCTTTTAGGCAGAATAAACAGTGCATTGTCAAAACGTGCCGATAAAGTGTATGAGATCGTTTACGGAATACCGATTGAAATTAAAAGGGGACAGTAAAATGAACATAATTAAATCAATATGCGTAGCATTTTCGATGTATTCAAAAATTCCTATGCCGAGAGTGGAATGGAACGAAAAAAATATGAAATACGCAATGTGCTTTTTTCCGCTTGTCGGTGCAGTAATCGGCGGACTTATGTTACTTGTACGATTTCTGTGCGGTAGATTTGGTTTTAACACAAGCGTTTATGCGGTTGTGATGACAGCTTTGCCGGTGCTTGTTTCGGGCGGAATACATACGGACGGATTTATTGACACCGTTGATGCACTTTCGTCATACGGTGACAAAGAGAAAAAACTCGAAATTTTAAAAGATCCGCATACGGGCGCATTTGCGATAATAGGTGCGGTAATGTATTATCTGTTGTTTTTCGGATTTATGACGGAGATATGGGATATAAAAGCTACCATAGCGGTGAGTGTAGGCTTTGTTTTATCGCGTTCGCTGAGCGGATTGGCAATCGGCATTTTTAAATGTGCAAAAAACAGCGGACTTCTTTACACATTTAAGAGTGCCGCACACAAAAAAACGATTGTGACTGTTATGATTTTGTATATTACTTTGTGCGTTGCGGTGCTTTGTTTTACGGGCGTGTACGGACTCGGTACGATATGCGCGGCGGTGATTTCGTTTTTGGGGTACAGACACGTTGCATACAGTAAATTCGGTGGAATAACAGGCGATATTGCGGGATATTTTGTATGTATATGCGAGGTTTTGTGCGTGATTGTCGGAGGTGTATTATGCGTTTTGTTATAGGCGGTGCGGATAGCGGAAAGCGTGATTTTGTAAGAGAAAATTACGGTATTGATGAAATTTTAATGGCCGATTATGACAGTGTTTTGACTGCAAAGGTGGTTTATGGTTTTCATATTTTTATAAAAAAATTGATGGCTGACGGCAAGGATATTGTTGCGGTTATTGACGAGATTTCGGAGAAAAATCACGATATAACGATTATTTCAACCGAAATCGGTTACGGCGTTGTTCCTATGGATAAAGGTGACAGAGAATGGCGCGAAACAGTCGGAAGAACGTGCTGTTATATCGCGAAAAAAGCGGACGAAGTCGTGCGAGTTGTATGCGGAGTGGGGAACAGAATTAAATGAAGATAATACTTATACGTCACGGTATGACGGAGGGAAATTTAAAACGAAGATATATCGGAACAACGGACGAAGATTTGATAAATACCGACTGTCTGAAAGGCGATTATCCTAAGTGTGAGAGGGTTGTCGCAAGTCCGTTAAAGAGGTGTATTCAAACGGCGGAATATATATATCCGAATGTGGATATTGAAATTTGTGATAAGCTCAAGGAATGTGATTTCGGCGATTTTGAGAATAAATCATACGAGGATTTAAAGGATAATCCCGATTATCAAAAGTGGCTTGATAGCAACGGTGAATTGCCGTTTCCGAACGGCGAGACACACGAAGATTTTAAAAATCGCTGCAAAGACGGCTTTTTTGAGAGCCTTACGGAGCGTGACACGGCGTTTGTAATTCACGGCGGAAGTATTATGGCGATTATGCAGAAACTTTTTGGCGGTAATTTTTATGATTATCAGGTCAAAAACGGCTGCGGATATGAATTTGAAATGAGAAACGGAGAGATAGTTGATGATTATAGCCCAATCGGCTGCGGTTAGTATAGGTTTTGTGCTTGACGCAATATTCGGCGACCCCGATTTTAAACTGCATCCAATTCGACTTATAGGTTATTTGATTTCGTTTTTGGAAAAAGTTATGAGAAGAATTTTCGCGAAAAACGAAAGGCTCGGCGGTGCGGTTATGGCGATATGCGTGCTTATTATATGCGGCGGTGTACCGTTTGCGATTTTGTTTTTTGCGTACAGATTAAATTACTTTTTCGGTATTGCGATTGAAAGCGTTATATGCTATTTTATGCTTGCGGCGAAGTCATTGAAACAAGCAGGTATGAGTGTGTATAAACCGCTCAAAAACGGTGACGTTGACGGCGCACGAAAAAGCGTTTCTATGATTGTCGGACGTGATACGGAAAGTCTTGACGACATTGGGATAACGAAAGCGGCTGTTGAAACCGTTGCGGAAAATACGTCTGACGGAGTTATTGCACCGCTCATATATATGGCAATCGGCGGCGGTGTGTTGGGTTGCGTTTACAAGGCGATTAACACGATGGATTCAATGGTCGGTTACAAGAACGACAGGTACATAAATTTCGGCAGATTTGCCGCAAAGCTTGACGATATTGCAAATTATATACCGTCAAGAATTTCGGCATATTTGATGATTTTTGCGTCAAAAATTATGGGCTGCAATTCACGCAATGCGTACAGAATTTTTAAACGCGATTCACGCAATCACGCAAGCCCGAACTCGGCTCAGACGGAGTCGGTCGTGGCAGGTGCACTTGAAATTCAGCTTGCGGGTGACGCGTACTATTTCGGTAAGCTGTACAAAAAGCCGTTTATAGGCGATGGCATTAAGCCGATTAAATATGATAATATTGCAGATTCGATTAAACTTATGTATATGACGTCCGTAATTTCGGCGGTGCTGTTTGTCGGATTGAAAGTGGCGGTAGGTGTTGTATATGGTATATGAACATGGCGGTGACATTTATAGAAATAAGGTGCGTCTTGACTTTTCGGTGAATACCAATCCGCTCGGAATGAGTGAAAACGTAAAAAAAGCGATTGCGGAAAATATCGAACAGTTCGGTATTTATCCTGACGCAATGTGTGTAAATTTAAGAAATGCTATTGCGGAAAAAGAGCAGGTCGGCGTAGATAATGTGCTTTGCTCAAACGGTGCGGCAGAAATGATTTTTGCGGTCGTTCGTGCGGTTATGCCGAAAAAATCGCTTTTGTTGGCACCTACATTTTCAGAGTACGAGAGGGCATTAAAAAGCGTGGGTTCGCAAATTTGCTATTATTATTTGAAAGAAGAAAATGATTTTGAACTGCAAGATGATTTTATTGATTATCTTGATGATATTGATATGGTTTTCATATGCAATCCGAATAATCCTGTCGGAAAAATTGCAGATAAAAAAACGGCTCAACATATTGCGGAGGTTTGCGGTGAAAGGAAAATCGTGTGCGTGTTTGACGAGTGCTTTATGGATTTGGCGGACGGATATTCGATGAAAGAAAAAGTACCTGTTATCAAGGCTTTTACGAAAACTTACGCAATGGCAGGATTAAGGCTCGGTTATATGATTGCCGATACTGATTTTGTATGTGACGTGCAAAGACAGCTGCCGATGTGGAATGTGTCGGCGGCGGCACAAATCGGCGGATTTACGGCGATTAACGATAATGATTATCTTGAAAAAGGTAAACAAATTATAAGAGAAGAACGTGAATTTTTAATGGGTGAGCTTAAAAATTTGGGCTTTAAAGTATTTAATTCGGACGTAAATTTTATTTTATTTAAAGGCAGTGTCGGACTTGACAAGTCACTTTTAAAGCGAGAAATACTGATAAGGAACTGCGGAAATTTTAACGGTCTTGACGAAGGCTTTTACAGAATTGCGGTTAAAAAACACGATGAAAACGCGGAATTTATAAGAGAGTTGGGTGATATATGTGGCTAAAGCGATTATGATACAGGGAACAATGTCCAATGCGGGAAAAAGCATTATTGCGGCGGCATTGTGCAGAATTTTTAAGCAGGACGGCTTTAAGGCTACGCCGTTTAAGTCGCAGAATATGGCGCTCAATTCGTATATCACTGACGAGGGACTTGAAATGGGGCGTGCACAGGTCGTACAGGCAGAGGCGGCAGGCGTAAAGCCGTCTGTTTTGATGAATCCGATTTTACTTAAACCTACCAACGATAAAGGCTCACAAATTATTGTAAACGGTGAAGTTCAGGGCGATATGAATGCGATGGACTACTTTAAATATAAGAAGAAACTTGTACCAGATATTATGAAAGCGTATAACAAACTGTCGGAAATGTACGATATAATCGTTATTGAGGGGGCGGGAAGTCCGGCGGAAATAAATTTGAAACAGGACGATATTGTCAATATGGGCATGGCGAAAATGGCTGACGCACCTGTTCTGCTTGTCGGTGACATTGACAGGGGCGGTGTTTTTGCACAGCTTTACGGAACTGTTATGTTGCTTGATGATGAGGAAAAGTCGAGAATTAAGGGGACAATTATAAATAAATTTCGCGGTGACGTGGAAATCCTGCGTCCCGGACTTGATATGATTGAAAATCTTACGAATGTACCTGTTGTCGGAGTTGTTCCGTACGGTCATTTTATGATTGACGATGAGGACAGCCTGTCGGAACGTTTTGAAAATAAGACTGTAAATGTGATTGATATTGCGGTTGTACGTTTTCCGCGAATTTCAAACTTTACCGATTTTAATGTGTTTGAATGCATAGACGGTGTGTCGGTAAGGTATGTTAATAATGTGAGTGAAATCGGTAATCCCGATATGATTATACTTCCGGGAAGTAAAAATACTGTTGCCGACCTTTTGTGGATGAGGGAAAACGGTATTGAGGCGGCGGTTAAAAAAAGTAAATGCCCTATTTTCGGTATATGTGGCGGTTATCAAATGCTTGGTGAAAAAATCACCGATACAGACGGTGTGGAAAACGGCGGAAGTGTTCGCGGTATGGGACTTTTGCCGATGGAAACGGAGTTTAAAACCGAAAAGACAAGAACGATAGTAAACGGTGTTTTTGAAAATATGACGGGGACACTAAAAAGTCTTAACGGCACTGAATTTGAGGGATATGAAATTCATATGGGTAAAAGTGAATTTAGTGTCCCTTGTATGACGAAGCTGTCAAACGGCAAGCAAGACGGAATTTCACAAGGTGACGTTTACGGAAGTTATATACACGGCATATTTGATAAGTGTGCCGATAAAATTGTCAAGTGTTTGTGTGACAAAAAGGGTATAGACAGTACAAAAATCAAGAGCATTGATATGGCGGAACTGAAAGAACGTGAATATGACAGGCTTGCCGATATGGTGCGTGAAAGTCTTGATATGGACTTGATATACAAAATTATTAACAAAGAGGTGTAGAAAATGATACACATATATTGCGGTGACGGCAAAGGCAAAACGACCGCTTCAATCGGTCTTGCGGTGCGTTGCGGCGGTTACGGTAAAAAAGTGCTTTTTATGCAGTTTTTAAAAGGCTCGTATACGGGGGAACTTGAAGTTTTGGGTAAGTGTGAGAATATAAAGGTTATGCGCTGTGACAAAAACTACGGCTTTTTCAGAAGTATGTCCGACAGTGACAAAGAAAATATCGTGAAATGCCATAACGAAAATTTACAGTATGCACTTGATAATATGAATGAATTTGATATGATAGTGCTTGACGAGATTTTTGCGTCATATAATTATGATTTGGTTGATAAGGCGAGTGTGAGAAATATTGTTGAAAATTACGGCGGCGAGCTTGTTATGACGGGCAGAAACCCTGATGAATGGTTTTGCGAAAGAGCCGACTATATTTCTGAAATTAAAAAGATAAAGCACCCATATGACAAGGGAATTGTTGCAAGAGAGGGGATAGAATATTAATGGAATTTGAAAACGTATTGCCGTCAGAAATCGAAAAGAGGAGTTTTGAAATCATAGAGAGCGAACTTCCGCACGATATAGAAAAAACGATTAAACCGATTGTTAAACGTGTTATTCACACGACCGCCGATTTTGATTATCTTGACAATTTGTGCTTTTCGGAAAACGTGGTTGAGATTATAAAGAACGCGATAAAGAACGGTGCGGATATTGTAACCGATACGCAAATGGCACGTTCGGGAATAAACAAAAAACGTCTTGCGTCATACGGCGGAGAGGTGCATTGTTTTATGTCCGACGAGGATGTTGCAAAAGCTGCAAAGGAAAACGGCACTACAAGAGCCGTTGCGAGTATGGAAAAAGCGTCAAGACTTGAAAAAGACGTGATTTTTGCTGTGGGAAATGCACCGACCGCACTTATAGAACTTGACAAACTCATAAAGAACGGTCAAATTAATCCGATTGCGATAATCGGCGTACCTGTCGGCTTTGTGAATGTTGTGCAGGCAAAAGAATTGATTATGACATCGGGTGTACCGTATATAGTCGCAAGAGGCAGAAAAGGCGGCTCAAATGTGGCCGCCGCAATCTGTAATGCAATTATTTATGATTTAAAAACCGATTGATTTAAGACTGTCTTTAAGTGTTTTGGCACTGCTTCTAAGGCCTTGAAGTTCGGTTTCGTTAAAAGGAACGTCAAGTATGCGTTCAACACCGTAACCCGAAACTTGTGTCGGAACGCTGAGCGAAATATCTTCAATTCCGTATTCGCCGTTTAAGACGCTTGAAATGGTGAGAACAGAATTTTCACCGCCGGAAATACATTCGACAATTCGTGCAACTGCTGTCGCTATTGCGTAGTAGGTTGCACCTTTTTTTTGTATAATTTCGTATGCGGAGTTTTTAACTTCGTTGTACATCGCTTGTAAATCTTCATCTGTACACTTGCCGTAATGCTCAAAAAAACTTTTCATACTCATACCGGCAATGTTTGTAATGCTCCATGCCGCAACTTCACTGTCACCGTGTTCACCGATAATGTATGTGTGGCAGTAACGAGCGTCAATTCCCGTATGCTTGCTGATAAGATATTTCAGTCTTGAAGTGTCAAGAACCGTACCCGAGCCGATAATTTGCTGTTTAGGAAGTCCCGAAAGTTTATAGGTGACATACGTCAGAATATCGACAGGGTTTGTGACGGTAAGAAGTATTACGTCTGTCGGCGCGTACTTCATAACATTTTCAACTATACTTTTAAAAATTTCGGTATTTCGTTTTAACAGGTCAATTCGTGTTTCGCCGACTTTTTGGCTTACCCCTGCTGTTATAACGACTATATCGGCATCGGCACAGTCTTTCCAATCTCCGCTGTAAATGCTTACAGGCTTTAGAAAAGATGTGCCGTGAGCCATATCAAGAGCGTCACCGTCGGCTTTGTCTTTGTTTACGTCAATCAATACAATTTCTCTGAAAAAACCGTCAAGCATTATTGTGTATGCGGTCGTAGAACCCACAAAACCGGCACCGACTACTACTATTTTTCCTCTTAACATAAAAATTTCCGCCTTTCGTTTTGTGTTATTATTTGCAAGTATGATTAATTATATTCGGATAATTTTGCTTTTTTTAATTTATAAGCATTTCGTAGCGGACGATCATCGGTCGTCCGAAATAAAACATATAGGAAAAAAATTTAATTTTTTTACTATATGAAAATGTTGACAAAACGACAATATAGGAGTAAGATAAGGACATTAAAAATCCTATATCCCATAGGAAAAGTATGAATAACAAAGGAGGCAACGATTATGAGAGAAAATTTGAACAGAAAAAGCATGGTATACAGAAAGATGTGTTGCCGAATGTGTATGGCTCAGAGGTGATAAAAAAATAAATTTTATATTATAGCGAGGTAATGAATTTATGAAAAAGAAAATTTTTAGTATATTATTAACATCAATTTTGGCGGTAACGGTACTTGCAGGCTGCGGAAACAGTGCAGACACAAGTACAGAAAAGTCGGTTACGATAACGAACGTATCATACGACCCTACAAGAGAATTATACAGTGCGTACAACGAACTTTTCGCAGAGCATTGGAAAGGGCAAACAGGACAGGACGTTGAAGTTATACAGTCACACGGCGGCAGCGGTAAGCAAGCACTTGAAGTTGCAAACGGAAACGAGGCAGACGTTGTAACGCTTGCGCTTGAATATGACGTAAAGGCAATACAAGACGCAGGACTTATAGAGGACGGCTGGATAAATGAATTTGACAAAGACAGTTCACCTTACACTTCAACAATCGTATTCCTTGTAAGAAAAGGCAATCCGAAAAATATCAAGGATTGGGGCGACCTTGTTAAAGACGGCGTCGGAGTTATAACACCTAATCCGAAAACTTCGGGCGGTGCAAGATGGAATTACCTTGCGGCTTGGGCATATGCCGATAAACTTTACAACGGTGACGAAACACAGATTGAGGCATTTATAAAGAAGTTATACGAAAACGTGCTTGTACTTGATTCGGGAGCAAGAGGTGCTACAACATCATTTGTTGAAAACAATCAAGGCGATGTACTTATCTCTTGGGAAAATGAGGCGTTCCTATCGGTTCAGGAAAATCCAGATGAATATGAAATCGTAACGCCGAGCATAAGCATTTTGGCTCAGCCGTCTGTTGCGGTGGTTGATGAGGTGGTTGACCAAAGAGGTACAAGAGATGTTGCAACGGAATATTTAAGTTATTTATATTCCGATGAGGCACAGAGAATTGCAGGCGACAATTTCTACCGTCCGTCAAACCCTGATATATTAAACGAATATGCAGATACATTTGACCTTAACATAAACCTTGTAACAATACAAGACTTTGGCGGTTGGGACGAAGTACAGAAAAAGCATTTTGATGACGGCGGAGTATTTGACCGCATTTATGAAAAAACAGATAAGTAAAGAAGGAATGTAAATGAAAGCAAAGAAGAAAAGAGTAATACCAGGTTTCGGACTTTCAATGGGCGTGACAATTACAATATTGAGCTTAGTTGTTCTTATACCGTTGGCGGCACTTGTGATTTACACATCAAGAATGCACCTGAGCGATATTATCGAAACAATTACACGTCCGCGTGTTCTTGCAAGTTTTAAGGTAACTTTCCTCACTTCGCTTATCGCATCAATAATAAATTCGATTATGGGCGTCATACTTGCCTGGGTGCTTGTAAGATATGATTTTCCGTTTAAACGTGTTCTTGACGGAATGATTGAACTTCCGTTCGCACTTCCGACAGCTGTTGCCGGTTTGGCTCTTACAAACCTTACAACAGAAGAAGGACTTATAGGAAAATTATTCGCACCGTTCGGTATAAAAATAGCACATACAAGAATCGGAATTGTAGTGGCGCTTATATTTATCGGCATACCGTTCGTTGTAAGAGCGGTACAGCCTGTACTTGAAAAGCTTGATCCGTCATATGAGGAGGCGGCAGGGGCACTTGGTGCAAACAGAGGAACGATATTTCGTAAAGTAATTTTACCCGAAATAATTCCTCCTGCACTTACAGGCTTTGGCTTGGCACTCGGAAGATGTATAGGAGAATACGGCAGTGTAATTTTTATAGCAGGCAACAAGCCTTATGAAACGGAAATAACACCACTTATAATTATGTCGGAATTACAGGACTTTGACTATAACAGTGCAACGGCAATAGCACTTGTAATGCTTGCATTCTCATTTGCAATATTGTTCATTGTAAATCTTATTCAGGCGAGAAACACAAAAATATTAAAAGGAGGAAGATAGTATGCAGAAAAATGAAGGCAGTAAGGTTGTTAAATGGATATTGATTGCCGTCAGCGTATTATTCGCATTTGTATTCTTAATTCTTCCGCTTTATACGGTTATATCCGTTGCACTTCGTAACGGTGTAGGAAAATATTTTCAGTACATAACCGATAAAGATACGATAAGCGCGGTAAAGCTTACCGCAAAAGCAACTTTGTCGGCACTTGTTGTAAACACATTCTTCGGACTGTTTGCGGCATGGTTCTTGACAATGTTCCGGTTTAAAGGCAAAAAGGTTTTGACAACTCTTATTGATATTCCGGTAACGGTTTCACCTGTTATAGCAGGTTTGATATTCATATTAGTATTCGGCAGACAAAGCGTGCTTTATCCTTATTTACAGCAAGCCGATATAAAAGTAGTGTTTGCCGTACCGGGAATTATATTGGCAACGATATTTGTAACGTTTCCGTTTATATCAAGAGAAATTATACCGATACTTGAGGAACAGGGCACAGAGGAAGAAGCGGCGGCACTTATGGGTGCAAGCGGATTTACTATTTTCAGAAAAGTAACATTCCCTCATATAAAATGGGCATTGCTTTACGGAGTGGTACTCTGTACGGCAAGAGCGATGGGTGAATTCGGTGCGGTATCAGTCCTTTCGGGACATTTGAGAGGTAAAACGAATACGCTTCCGTTGCAGGTTGAAATACTTTTCGGCGACAATAAATATGTACCGGCATTTGCGGTAGCGTCAATACTTGTGATTTTGGCAGTGATTATTTTGATAATCAGAAGTATTGTTGAATACAAAGGAAAGAAGGCGGAATAGAGTGTACGTTGAATTAAAAAATATAAACAAAAACTTCGGCGATTATAAAGCGTCGGACAATGTCAACTTCGGCGTTGAAAAGGGTAAACTTATCGGTCTTTTAGGCCCGAGCGGCAGCGGTAAGACAACTATTCTGCGAATGATTGCGGGTCTTGAAACTCCGGACAGCGGCGATATTATAATAGACGGTGTGAGAGTAAACGACCTTGCGGCAAGCAAGAGAGGGATTGGCTTTGTATTTCAGAATTACGCATTGTTTCGGTATATGACGGTGTATGATAATATCGCATTCGGTCTTAGAGTTCAGAAAGCCGATAAAAAGAAGATAGACGAGAGAGTAAGAGAGCTTATTAAACTTATAGGTCTTGAGGGGTTGGAAAAACGTTATCCGAGTCAGCTTTCGGGCGGTCAAAGACAGAGAGTGGCATTCGCAAGAGCGCTTGCACCTAATCCACAGCTTTTACTTCTTGACGAACCGTTTGCGGCGATTGACGCAAAGGTAAGAAAAGAGCTTAGAAGCTGGCTTAGAGAAATGATTGAAAAGCTTGGAGTTACAAGTATATTCGTAACCCACGACCAAGATGAGGCAATCGAAGTTGCAGACGAAATTATAATAACAAATAAGGGTAGAATTGAACAGACGGGAACACCTATTGAGATTTATCACAATCCGAAAACAGCATTTACAGCATCGTTTTTCGGAGAAACAACATTCGTTGATGATTATTTAAAGTTTCATAATTTTGAGCATATTGAAAATGTCGAAAAAGCAATCGTACGACCTGAATTTGTTAAAGTGACAAAGAAAAACGAAGTACAGAAATACAAAAGCTCCGCATCTCACGGAGTTACGAAAAATGTATTGTTCAGAGGCGACAGTATAGAAGTAGTCGTAGACGTGGACGGTACGGAACTTAAAGCCAGACGCGGTCTTGACGAACAGGCGATTGAAGTCGGTGAAGAAGTTGACGTATTCTTGTACAGAATATTTGTTACGGTAGGTGATAAGGCATACTTGCTTGACAATAAATCAATTTCGGAGGATTCATTGGTAATCTGATAAAAGAGGTGTTTATATGACAAATATATTGAAAACCGAAAGATTAAAAACAGATATTTTAATTATAGGCGGCGGTACTGCTGGGTGCTATGCGGCGGTTACAATCGCAGAACATTCCGACGCAAAGGTGCTTATATGCGAAAAGGCACATATAAAGAGAAGTGGCTGTCTTGCAGCCGGTGTCAACGCACTTAACGCATACATAACAGAGGGACGTGTTCCGCAGGATTACGTTGATTATGCAAAAAAGGACGCGGACGGAATTGTCAGAGAAGATTTACTTCTTACAATGTCCGAAAAACTGAATGAAGTCGTAGACAGGCTTGAAAAACTCGGACTTGTTATTTTGAAGGACGAAAACGGAAAGTATGTGACAAGAGGTAACAGAAACCTTAAAATCAACGGTGAAAATATAAAGCCTATTTTGGCAGAGGCGGCATTGCAAAAAGAAAATGTATCGGTGCTTAATCGTGTAAATATTATTGATTATGCGGTTGAGGGTAACAGGATAAAGGGTGCATACGGTATAGGTATTGAAAACGATACGTTTTACATAATCGAAGCGAAAGCGGTTATAATCGCAACAGGCGGTGCGGCCGGCCTTTACAAGCCAAATAATCCCGGATTTTCACGTCATAAAATGTGGTATCCGCCGTTTAATACGGGTGCAGGATATGCAATGGGTATAAAAGCCGGTGCGGAAATGACGACATTTGAAATGCGATTTATAGCACTTCGCTGTAAAGATACAATCGCCCCGACAGGTACTTTGGCACAAGGTGCGGGTGCAAAGCAAATAAATTCGCTCGGTGAGGTTTACGAAACAAAATACGGTCTTACAACCTCCGAGAGAGTGTACGGAACGGTGAATGAAAATATTGAGGGCAGAGGTCCTTGCTATCTTCGTACAGAGGGTATATCCCAAGAGGCAAGCGAGGATTTGAAAAAGGCTTATCTGAATATGGCACCGTCACAGACTCTTAAATGGATTGAAAGCGGTAAAAATCCGTCAGAGCAAAATGTTGAGATAGAGGGTACAGAGCCTTATATCGTAGGCGGTCACACCGCAAGCGGTTATTGGGTGGATACAAAGAGAAGGACTACCGTAAAAGGATTGTATGCCGCAGGTGACGTTGCAGGCGGTTGCCCGCAGAAATACGTTACAGGTGCTTTGGCAGAGGGTGAAATCGCGGCACTTACCGCAATTTCTGAACTTGGCGAAATAAGTGCGATTGACGAAAGTGACATTGAACGTCACCTGTCGGAAGTGACAGATTTCCTTTACGGAAACATTGACGGAACATTCACGACAGAACAGCTTGAAGAGGCAATGCAGACCGTTATGGATTCGTATGCAGGCGGTATCAAGACAAATTATCGCTTTAATGAAAAACAGCTTGATATAGCCGATATGAAAATCCGTCAAATCTATCAGCTTTCAGAAAAACTTCACGCAGAAGATTTTCAGGAGCTTATGTATATATACGAACTTCGTGAAAGACTTGTCGTTGCAAGAAGTGTTATATCACATCTCAAAGCGAGAAAGGAAACACGCTGGCACAGTTTTGCGGAAAATCTTGATTATCCGAATAAGGATAACGAAAACTTTAACAAATACGTCAATTCACGTCTTAAAGACGGTGAAATAGAAATTATACTTCGTGACCTTGTGGAAGGGGGCAGAACATATGAGCATAATGATTGATAAAAGCAAATGTATAGGTTGCGGTAAATGCTGTATGGTATGTCCGGGAAGTCTTATAAAAAAGGACGGAGATAATAAAGCATTTATAAAGTACCCGAAAGATTGCTGGGGCTGTACTTCCTGTATCAAGGAATGTCCTATGCACGCAATATCGTTTTATCTCGGTGCGGATATAGGCGGTATGGGAAGTAAGGTACATACAGAGGAAAACGGCGATATTTTGAAATGGGTAATTGAAAAATATGACGGCACGGTTTCCGAAATAGACATAGACAGAAAAGAATCAAATAAGTATTAAGGGACACTAAAAGGAGGGACACTAAATGAGTGAATTATCACATCTTGATGAGCTTGAAGCAGAAGCAATATATATTATAAGAGAGGTAGCGGCAGAGTGTGAAAAGCCTGTAATGCTATACTCAATCGGTAAGGACAGTTCAGTAATGCTGCACCTTGCAATGAAGGCGTTTTATCCTGAAAAACCGCCGTTCCCGTTTATGCACATAGACACAACTTGGAAGTTTAAGGATATGATTAAATTCCGTGACGATACCGCAAAGAAACTCGGTATTGAAATGATTGTGTATTCAAATGAGGAAGGTATAAAGCAAGGTATCAATCCGTTTGACCACGGTGCTGCTTATACTGATATAATGAAAACACAGGCATTAAAGCAGGCGCTTACAAAGTACGGCTTTACAGCGGCATTCGGCGGCGGCAGACGTGACGAAGAAAAATCGCGTGCAAAGGAAAGAATTTTCTCATTCAGAAATGAGGCACAGGCTTGGGACCCTAAAAACCAACGTCCTGAAATGTGGAAACTTTACAACACTAAGATAAACAAGGGCGAAAGTATGAGAGTATTCCCAATTTCAAACTGGACAGAAAAAGATATTTGGCAGTATATCAAGCGTGAAAAGATTGACATTGTACCGCTTTACTTCGCGGCAAAAAGACCTGTTGTTGAACGTGACGGCAATCTTATCATGGTTGATGACGACAGATTACCTCTAAAAGATGGAGAAGTGCCTGAATACAAGTCAGTAAGATTCAGAACACTTGGCTGTTATCCGCTTACAGGCGGTATAGAATCGACTGCCGATACGCTTGACGAAATTATTGAAGAAACACTAAGTGCGGTATCTTCCGAAAGAACTTCAAGAGTTATAGACAATGAGGCGGCAGGAAGCATGGAACGCAGAAAAAGGGAGGGTTATTTCTAATATGAACGGATTACTTAAATTTATAACTTGCGGAAGTGTTGACGACGGTAAGTCAACACTTATAGGACATATCCTTTACGACTCAAAACTTCTTTATGCCGATCAGGAGAAAGCTTTGGAGCTTGACAGTAAAGTCGGCAGCAGAGGCGGAGCGATTGACTACTCACTTTTACTTGACGGACTTATGGCTGAAAGAGAACAAGGTATAACGATTGACGTTGCATACCGTTATTTCACAACCGACAACAGAAGTTTTATCGTTGCCGATACACCCGGACACGAAGAATATACAAGAAACATGGCAGTAGGTGCGTCATTTGCGGACTTGGCTGTAATTCTTATCGACGCGTCACAAGGTGTGCTTGTTCAGACAAGACGTCATGCGAGAATTTGTAAGCTTATGGGTATACGTTACTTTGTGTTTGCCGTAAATAAGATGGACCTTGTAAAGTATGATAAAAATGCTTATGATAAAATCGTAGTACAGATTGAAGAATTGAAAAACGAATTGTCACTTGAAAACGTTAAGATAATTCCGTTGTCTGCAACAGAGGGTGACAACGTAACGGTTAAATCGGAAAACATCACTTGGTATGACGGCGAACCGCTTTTGGAATATCTTGAAAATGTAGATATAAGCGAAGAAAATGCGGAACAGGGATTTTATCTTCCTGTACAGAGAGTCTGCCGACCGAACCACACATTCAGAGGTTTTCAAGGTCAGATTGAATCGGGCAGCATAAATGTCGGTGACGAGATTACAACATTGCCGAGCAATGAAAGTGCTCATGTAAAAGAAATTTATGTAGGTGACAAGAAGTCAGAAACTGCATTTAAAGGTCAGCCTGTCACAATTACTCTTGACAAAGAAGTTGACGTTTCAAGAGGGTGTGTGCTTGTAAAGGGTACAAACCTTGCACCTTATAAGCGTCTTACAGCGTCACTTTTGTGGATGGACGATGAGCCTTTGACAGTCGGAAAAGACTATCTTGTAAAGATTGGTACAAAGACAATCGCAGGTATAGTCGCAGGTATTGATTATGCGATTGACGTTAATACAGGTGAGCATATCAATGCGGAAACAATAGGCAAAAACGGTATTGCGGTATGTGAAATTTTGCTTACAGAGGCTGTTGTTGCAGACTTGTTTGAAGAACACAGAACACTCGGTGAATTAATTCTTATCGACCGTGTGACAAATATGACTTCGGCTTGCGGTGTTGTTGACGAACTTAAAGAAAAGGGCGGTTCTTTCTCGGACAGAGCATCGTTTAAGTTTGAAAACCTTGAGGCAAGAGGCGATATTTTTGAAGAATTCTATTACGATCCACAGAGCTTGTCAGTACTTAAATATCAACCTGTTGACAAGACTTATACTGTCGGTGAGGAAATTCCGACAGAGGGTGAAAGCTATAAATATCCTGACAGCTTTGATATAATTGTACTTCGTGACGGAGTTACGGTTAAAGTCAGAAATAAGAAGATAGGCGATATTATCGAAACAAAGAATTATGAATATGACGGTTACCCTGTCATTAACGGACGCGGTTTTGAAATTAAGGCTGATTCAAGAGAAAAAGTTGTGAACTTCCTTAGGGAATATGCAACAAGAGATGACGAAAACAAATTCTTTGAAAAATGGTTAAACTTCAATACATACAGAAAAGTTACCGTAAAATAAAACCATAACGGTTTTGGATATAATCAGAAAAGGCTGTCGGCGAAATGCCGACAGCCTTTTGTATTACATAATTTTAGCGGAAACAAGTTCTTTTTCGTTATCCGCAACAAATTTTGAAAAAACGTAAAGCATTGCAAGAAGTGCTTTATCGTCGATTTCATCACATGAAATTTTGTGATTTGTAATCAAACCTTTGAGTTTGTTATTTATCAGAATATCGAATTTATTGAATTTACTTCGTCTTATACAAAGTTCACCGAAAAAGCTTTCAGCCTCAATATAAAATTCAATCGGGGGTGTTACGAAAATATCGTAAAGTTTCTTTAAAGCAGAGCCGTTTGTTTTGGTGTCGTTCCATTTGTAGTCTGCCCATGCGTAAAATTCGTTTTGTGTTTCGTGTTCGGTAAAGACGTATTTAATGCGTTTGTCGAGCGGTTTAGGGTCGATTTTTACGGAATAAACAATTTCACCGCTGCTGTTACAGACAGAATATTCACCGTATGTTTTCAGGTTTTTCTTTATTATAAATTCTGTTTGATTTTCGGTATTTAATATATATGATTTAAAAAATATTTTCTTTATCTTCAATTCCATAAAACAACAACTCCGTTCGTAAAAATTGTTTTTATAAAAATTATATAATATATACGGTTAAATGACAATACAAAAAAATTAAAAAAATTTCCTATATTAAATTGACAATAAAAAAAATATATGTTATGATTAAACCTATCGGATAAGTATGATATAAAAATACGGTGTGAGAAGGGGATTATATGTACAAGGTATTGCTTGTTTTTAAAGATGAAAATGTTTCTGAAAAGATAAAAAGAATGAATATTTGGGGCGAAAATTCGGAATTTGAAATATCGGCGGTCGCAAAAGACGGTGTGGCGGCTTACGATGAGGTTAAAAAACAGCACTATGATTTGGCAGTCATGCAAACGGATATTGACGGAATGGACGGACTTCAGCTTTTAAGGCACATCAGAGGTGAAAGGCTTTGTTCGTGCGTGGTGCTTTTCAGCAGTGAGCCGAATTTTGAAAACGCAAGACAGGGTATGATTTACGGTGCGTTTGATTATCTTACAGAGCCTTTGACTGAAAAGTCGTTCTATTCGATTTTCGACCGTATAGAGAACAGAACTGACAAGAAGGAAGAAGTTTATCATTCCGAAGAAATACTCAGTTGTATAGAACAGCACGGTGGCAATCTTGAAAAACAGCTTGCCGATACACGCACTGATATATACAATATGGCTACAGATAACGTGCTTGCGGAAAATGCGGTTATCAGCACATACGACAATGTTGTAAACGAACTTTTCAAGCAAAACGAATGGCTTGATTTGTATATTCCGCATATTGATGTCAAGGAGTATGTGGGGATAGAGAGAACCGAGGACGCCGAAAGGGCGGTTATCGAAACTGCAAACGAAGTGTGGGAATTATATCCTAAAGTTCAAAATCCGCAAATGCAGGATGTTATATTATACATATTGAACAATCCGGAAAGTGACTTGAAACAAAAGACTATTGCGTCTAAGCTGTATATGAACAGTTCGTATTTAAGTACGGTGTTCGCAACACAGACAGGTATGCGCTTTGTGGATTATATCACAATTGTACGCTTAAAACGTGCAGGGTGGTTACTGAAAAATACGGAAATGAAAATCACCGAAATCGCATTAAGACTTGATTATAAGGACGTCGGATATTTTTCGCAACTTTTCAAAAAGCAATACGGCATTGTTCCGTCACAGTACAGGTTGCCGGATAATTATAATTATCAGATTTAAACTTGTATAATGACGGATTTAATAGTATAATGTCACTAAAAAGAAAAAAGGAGCGAATTAATGAAACTGAAAAATATATTGATTTTAATACTTTGTATAGTGCTTTGTCCGCCGATAGTAATGGCGGTAAGTGACAATACGGTGTACACAGAATTTACCGGCGGAAACAGTTCGAGCACGGGAAACGGAACAGAACAATCGCCGTATAATCTGTTTGAGGACGCGTTAAATGCCGTTGAGGACGGCGGTACAATATGTGTCGGCGAAAAAGGCGCATTTGTAAACAGCAGTGACGATAAACCGCTTGTAATAAACAAAAATGTTACAATCACTTCAAAAAGCGATACCGCACCTGAGATTTCAATACGCAAAGCGGGTGTGGTTTTGGGCGGAAACGTGAGTTTTAAAAATGTGGTTTTGTCACTTGTAAACGGCAATCACGCACTGATTGCGGCAAACGGATATACACTTACGCTTGACAATGTTACATATTTTCAAAATACAAGGGAAGTACATATTGTAGGCGGTACGTTGTACGACAAAAACGGTGTGAGCCTGAGTCCGACGGTCGGAGAAAAAAGCAAGATAGTTTTAAGCGGTAATAAAACGCATTTCGGAAATATCTATGCCGGAAGTATCAACGGCAGTTTTGATAAAGATGTTGAAATTGATATAAACGGTGTGACGGGTAAAAATATATATAAGGTGTATTCTTGCGGAGCGAAAGAAGGTTATTATAATTCCGATAATTTCCTTGATCCGAATAATGAGCCGACCGCACCGACTGCCGGTTCGGCAGTGTACGGTGTGACGGGCAATGTGAATATTAATTTGAGCAACAGTCCTATTTGCGAGATTGACGGCGACTGCGGGAGTGGCAGAGCAAATGTCAGTGTGGTAACGGAGTATCAGTACAGCAGTGCATTGAAAAATATAGGTTTGCTTACGGTTGACAGCGGAATGCTTGAGCTTACCGAGATTAATGACGATGTCAACGTAAAGATTAATTCAAACGGAATTTTGGATATGTCAAACTTGGGTGAATGCAGTGTAAATGATTTTTACGGCGGAGGTACACTTGTTTTGGCAAAGGACGGATTGCTTACGGTAAACGGTACACTAAGCGGTGTGACAGAATTTCAAACTTCGGGCGGAGTAAATTCTTCGGGTATTGCCGAGTATGACAGGTTATATATTAAGACATCAAAGGGTGACGGAAGTTTTACTTTCAATCCGTATGCCACTCAATCTGATATGACGCTTGACAAGACGGTGGGCGGCTTTAAGACGAGCACTAAAACGAAAGAAGCTGTTGTTTTGAAAAGTTTTGGGATAACAGGGAGTGAATTTAATGACACTTCGCTTGAAGTTAATCAAGGTTATTTTGATATTCCGATTGAAACGGAATTTGAGGGCAGCGGTTTTTATGATATAAGTATGGTACCGCTTGTTTATACTGTTTCATATAATGGTAAAACGTACGGCCCGAGAAATTCAACGTTGACAGATGACGGAATTTATGAGGCTGATTTTAAGGAACTTAATATGTGCTTTGCACCTATAACGGGCAATATAAGCGTTTCGAAATATTCGTCAACGATTGGATTCATGGATGATATTGCAGAGGGCGTGTATGATGTAACGGTTACTGCACCGACTGCAAGCGGAAATGTTGAACGTAGCTTTAAACTGATTGTCGGAGTTGTGACACCGACAGCAACACCAACAGTCGAACCAACGGCGACACCGACAGCAACACCAACAGTTGAACCAACGGCGACACCGACTGTTAAGCCGACAGTCGAACCGACGGCAACACCGACAGTTAAGCCGACCGCCGAACCGACGGCAACACCGACAGCCGAACCGACGGCGACGCCGACAGTTAAGCCGACCGCCGAACCAACGGCGATACCGACAGTTAAGCCGACCGCCGAACCGACGGCAACACCGACAGTTAAGCCGACCGCCGAACCAACGGTGACACCGACTGTAAGCAACAAAGTTGAGTTTACAAAAGACGGTGACAGGGTTAATGCGAAAATTATATTAGATAAGCCAGTGTCGGCGGAAAATATAAAAATGTATGTTGTATACAAAGAAAATGATGTTTTGAAACGAGTTGAAACGGTGAACGTAAATGATGATTTTACGGCAGAATTTACAATACCGAATGAACTGAAAAATGCAGAAATATCGGTTTATATATGGAATGACCAAATGAACCCGTATATGGATATACAACAAATAACGAGCCTGGCGACAAAATGTCGCCAGCTCCAAAAATCACATCTCGCGATGTAATTTTTGAGTATTTTTAGAGAAAAAATCATAAAGTTTCTCCAAAGTCGAAACTTTAGATTTTAAGTCATTTCTGCCGCGCATGTCGTCAGAAATGATTTTTAATGAGGTTAGCACCTCAAACTCCAAAGAATAAAGTAGACAAAACCATAATGGTTTTGTCTATAATCTCAAATGACGACCGAGCAGTCGTCACTTTTTTAATTTGATGAATATTTGTTTATTTAGTGCGAAAATTCCGCATTTATATTTGAATTTCATACTTGTATTTTTAAAAACAAGTTTTCGGTACATCAAACGAAATTGTTTATAAAGCTCTTTGATTTTATCGTTTTCTCCTAAAATGCCGTGACCTTTAATGATACTGTACATTGCCATAGAAAGAGCCTTTTCGGCGAGGGTGTATTCTTTTTTGTTAAAGAAAAATTGACAGCGGTCAAGCATACCTTCGGCGGCGTTTAGGTTTTCGGTTTTAAACTGCGTGTGCATAATACTGCCCTCACGCTGAAGATAAAAATAAAGCGGTTTTTTTGAAACTGCGATTTTACTGCATTGACTTATAATTTGATGTACGGCAAATTCGTCCTCATGCAACGTATTAAGCGGAAAACGAACATTATTCCAAAGATGACTTTTATATAACTTTGCCCACAAGGTGACGTAATAAATTCTTGTGTCGGTGTAAAAATAATTCCAAAATGTATCGGTTGATATAATTCCGTCTGTTACAGTTACGTTTTCCTGCGGAGAGAGATTGCCGTTTTCGTCTACACTGGTGTAACCGCACATTGCTATATTGGTATCACCGATATTTTCTGAAAGAAACTCAATCATATTCGGTGCGATATAATCATCGGAATCGACAAACGTTATATAATCGCCGTGCGTATTGTCAAGACCGATGTTTCGTGCGGAAGACACACCTCCGTTAGGCTGGTGGATTACCGTAATTCTGTTGTCTTTTTCGGCAAGACTGTCGCATATTTGCGGTGAATTATCCGTTGAGCCGTCATCAATAAGTATTATTTCGAGATTTTTATATGTTTGGTTAAGTATGCTCATAACGCATTTTTCGATATATTTTTCAGTGTTGTATACAGGCACTATAACGCTTATCAATTTCATATTTTTCACCTACCTTTTATAATTAAGATTATAACTGATTATAATAATTAAGTCAACAAAATCATAAATATAACACACACAATGAAATACAGAAAGGATATGAATATATTATGTTTCGAGGGTATAATTTAAAACAAAAAGAAGTTGTGAATATAAAGACGGCAGAGCGGCTTGGACGCATCAGTGACGTGGAGATAAGCGAGAGTACGGGGAATATCGAAGCTATAATAGTTCCGCGAAAAGGGTGCTGTTTGGCAAGGCTTTTCGGAGGGGGTGAACTTGTCATTCCGTGGAGCGCTATTGAGGTGGTCGGAGAAGATTTGGTTCTTGTGCGATTTTTTGATATTGATAATGAAAAATTATCTTGAAAAAAATTATCGAATAGTATATAATAATACCATAAATACTATACATAAAGGAGAAACACAAATGAGATGTCCATATTGCGGATTTGCCGAAAGTAATGTCATTGATTCAAGACCTACCGAAGAAAGCAATTCCATCAGAAGAAGACGTGAGTGCTTAAAATGTCAAAAGCGTTTCACTACATACGAAAAGCTTGAGGCGATTTCGCTTGCGGTTATAAAGAAAGATCAGTCACGTCAGAAGTATGACAGAGGAAAAGTGTTAAAAGGAATAATTACGGCTTGCGAAAAACGTCCTATATCTCTATCGCAAATGGAACAGATTGCGGACGATATTGAAAGCGAATTGTATCAGTCAATGACGCGTGAAATCGAAAGCACCGCTATCGGTGAAAAGGTTATGGAAAAGCTTAAAAAACTTGATGAAGTTGCTTATGTACGTTTTGCGTCTGTGTACAAAAGTTTTGATGATATAGATACGTTTATGGCAGAATTGCAGGGACTTATCGATGATAAAAAAGATTGATTTGCATACGCATTCAACTGCGTCCGACGGTACGTTTACTCCGTCGGAGGTTGCGCATAAAGCACATAAAACAGGACTCAGTGCCGTCGCACTTACAGACCACGATACGATAAACGGACTTGCCGAGTTCAAACGTGCTTGCGGTGAATACGGAATCGAGGGTATATCCGGCGTTGAAATAAGTGCAAAGTACGAAAAAGAAATGCACATAGTCGGCTTGTTTATTGATGAAAACGATACGGAACTTGCCGAAAAACTTGACGAACTAAAAAATGCAAGAGAAGTGCGTAACAAAAAAGTACTTGAACTTGTGAACGGGCAAGGTATGGAAATATCGGTTGACGATATACTGTCGCAAAAAGACGGTGCAACGCTTTTGAATACAGGCAGAGCACATATTGCCCATGCTATGGTGAAGAAGGGATATGTTGCGTCAGTAGACGAGGCATTCAAAAAGTATCTCGGCAAGGGTATGAGCTGTTATGTTCCGCGAAAAACGTATTCGCCTAAAGAAAGTATTGAAATGATTAAAAATGCAGGCGGTTTGGCGATTTTGGCACACCCTGTTTATATTACGGAAGATTACGACAAATTGTATTCGCTTTTGAAACAATTAAAGGAATACGGACTTGACGGTACGGAATGTCTATATAACTGCTATTCCGAAGAATTTTCAAAAATGTGTTTTGATATATGCGATAAATTAGGACTTGTAAAGTCCGGCGGAAGTGATTTTCACGGCGGTAATAAGCCTGATGTGGAGCTTGGAAAAGTTTCGGGCGGTTATGTGCCTTATGAATTTTTGCTGAATATGAAAGAACAAAGGGGTCTAATGTAATAGACCTCTTTATTTGTAAGAAAGGACTTGATAAAATGGAACGAACTATTGCGGCAATTTCCACTCCGCAGGGTAACGGCGGTATAGCCGTTATAAGAATAAGCGGTAATGACGCTGTTAAAGTTGCGGACAAGGTTTTCTTCGGAAGTAAAAAACTTGCCGATTGCGATACACATACCGTTCATTACGGTTTTATAAAAAACGAAAAGGGCGAAAAGGTTGACGAAGTGCTTGCAACGGTTATGCTTGCACCGAAAACTTTTACGCGTGAAGATGTTGTGGAAATCAGCACTCACGGAGGAAGTACAGCGTCAAGAGCGGTACTTGATACGATTATAAGAGCAGGCGCGTATATGGCAGAGCCCGGTGAGTTTACGAAACGTGCATTTTTGAACGGACGTATAGATTTGTCACAGGCAGAGGCGGTAATTGATATTATAAATTCAACAAACGAACTTGCACAGCGAAACGCACTTTCACAGCTTGAGGGTTCACTTTCAAAAGAAATCGAAAATGTAAGAAATGAGCTTGTTCACCTTGCCGCACAAATGCAAGTCACGATAGATTATCCGGATGAAGATTTGGAGGATATTACGACTGACGATATAAGAAATGTTGCGCATGACTGCAAAAACAGAGTGAATAAACTTTTGTCAACCGCCGACAGCGGTAAAATATTGCGTGACGGTATAAAGACGGTTATAGTAGGCAAACCGAACGTTGGTAAATCGTCACTTTTAAATTCGCTTGCAAGAGAGGAAAGAGCGATTGTTACCGACATTGCGGGAACAACACGTGATGTTATAGAGGAATATATCAACCTTGACGGAATACCTCTTATGCTTATCGATACAGCAGGTATAAGAAATACCGATGATACGGTTGAAAAAATCGGCGTTGAAAAGTCGATTAAATCTATTGAAAAGGCTGACCTTGTTGTCGTTATGATAGACGGCAGCGGATTTTTCGGTGATGAGGACGTGGAAGTTCTGCACGCGACCAAAAACAAAAAACGAATTGTTCTTATCAACAAAACCGACCTGGGTCAAAGCAAATATGTTGAGGCGGTTAAGGCAAAGGCAAACGGCAGTGTTGTTATTGAAGTGAGTGCGAAAACGGGTATGGGACTTGATATTCTTGCCGATGAAATCCGCAAGGTTTATAATTTCGGCGAGCTTGCAAGAGAGGACAGTGCCGTTATAACAAATATGCGTCACAAGACGGCGCTTATAAAAGCAGGCGAAGCGCTCGGACGGGTTGTTGAGGCTATTGATATGAATATGCCGTCTGATATTGCATCGATTGATATTAATATCGCCATTGACGCACTTGGTGAAATTACGGGCGAAACTGTGTCGGACGATATTGTTACGGCGATATTCCACAGCTTTTGCGTGGGTAAATAGTCGAGTGAAATTGTTAGAAAATTCACAAGCCAAAATAAAGCAATTTTTTAAGATATTTACTTGAAAAAGACGAAAAAAAGGTATATAATAAAAAAAGGTAAAAAATTATAAAGAGAAAAAGGAGTTTTGTGTAATGAGTACATTCATAGAACAATTAAAGGAAAGAGCCAAAAAGGACATCAAAACTATCGTTCTTGCAGAGGGCGAAGAAATCAGAACTTTGAAGGCTGCTGAAATGGTAAAAAAAGAGGACTATGCAAAGATTATTCTTGTAGGTAACCCTGACAAAATAAAGGCAATGGCTGCCGCTGAAAATCTTGATATTGACGGTATCAAAATTGTTGACAGCGAAAACAGTGAAAAGAACGAAGAATACGCAAACGTATTCTATGAATTGAGAAAGAAAAAGGGCATTACACCTGAACAGGCTGCCGAAACAATCAAAGATCCGTCATATTATGCGGTAATGATGGTTAAACAAGGTGATGCTGACGGTATGGTATCGGGTGCTATTCACTCATCAGCCGACACAATTCGTCCGTCACTTCAAATTCTAAAGACTGCACCAGGTACAAAGCTTGTATCTGCATTCTTTATTATGAATGTTCCTAACTGCGAATACGGTCACAACGGTACATTTATTTTCGGTGACTGTGGTCTTAACCAAGATCCGACTGCTGACGAAGTAAGTGAAATCGCTATTTCATCAGCTGCATCATACAAACAGCTTATCCAAGACGAACCGAGAGTTGCAATGCTTTCATATTCTACATACGGCAGTGCAAAGAGTGCCCTTGTTGACAAAATGCAAGAGGCTACAAAGCTTGCAAAGGAAAAGGCTCCTGAATTAAAGCTTGACGGTGAACTTCAGCTTGACGCCGCTATCGTTGACAGCGTTGCTAAGTCGAAAGCTCCTTCATCAGACGTTGCAGGCAGTGCGAATGTACTTATTTTCCCTAACCTTGACGCAGGTAACATCGGTTACAAACTTACTCAAAGACTTGCTAAGGCCGAAGCTTACGGACCTATTCTTCAAGGTATCGCAAAGCCTGTAAACGACCTTTCAAGAGGCTGCAGTGCAGAGGACATTGCAGGAGTAGTCGCTATAACAGCTATACAGGCTCAAAATAATTAATCAAAAAATGAAAGGAATTTTAATATGAAAATATTAGTTATAAATGCAGGTAGTTCATCATTGAAGTACCAGCTTATAGATATGGACAACGAACAAGTTATGGCAAAGGGACTTTGCGAAAGAATCGGTATTGAAGGTTCAAATCTTCAACACACAAATGTTGCAAAGAACGAAAAGACTAAGATTGAAAAGCCGATGAAGGATCACGGTGACGCAATTCAGATGGTTATTGACGCACTTGTTGATGAAAAAATCGGTGTTATCAAGTCAATGGACGAAATCGGTGCAGTCGGTCACAGAGTTGTACACGGCGGTGAAGAATTTGCAGGTTCATGCGTAATTACAGAAGCAGTTATGAAAGCACTTGAAAAGTGTACACCGCTTGCTCCTCTACATAACCCACCGAACATTATCGGTATCAAGGCTTGCCAAAAGATTATGCCTAACACTCCTATGGTTGGCGTATTCGATACAGCATTCCACCAGACAATGCCTCCAAAGGCATATATGTATGCTTTGCCATATGAATACTACAAAAACTACGGTATCAGAAAGTATGGTTTCCATGGTACAAGCCACAAGTATGTTTCACAAAAGGCTGCTGAATTTTTAGGCAAGCCGGCAGAAGACCTTAAGATTGTTACTTGCCACCTTGGCAACGGCTCATCAATTACAGCTGTTGACGGCGGTAAATGTGTAGATACATCAATGGGATTCACTCCTCTTGACGGTGTGCCAATGGGTACAAGAACAGGTTCAATGGACCCTGCTGTCGTTACATATCTTATCAACCAAAAAGGTATGTCAGCTAAAGACGTTGACGCTCTTATGAACAAGGAAAGCGGAGTTTCGGGTGTTTCGGGCGTATCATCTGACTTCAGAGATTTGTCTGCTGCCGCTAAAGAAGGAAATGACAGAGCACAGCTTGCTCTTGATATGTTCTCATACCAAGTTAAGAAAGACATCGGTGCTTATGCTGCCGCTATGGGCGGTGTTGACGCAGTTGTATTCACTGCCGGCGTAGGTGAAAATGATGCGGCTACAAGATCGGCAGTTGTTGAGGGGCTTGACTTTATGGGTATTAAGATTAACGAGGAAAAGAACGCTGCAAGAGGTACAGTTGATATTTCAGCTGACGATGCAACAGTTAAAACTCTTGTTATCCCTACAAACGAAGAACTTATGATTGCTATTGACACTAAGAGATTGGTTGAAGGCAAGTAATTAAATATTCATACGGAGCATATCCAAACGGTATGCTCCGTTTTTTTTGTGTAAATAATTTGTCGAAATTTGTAGACAAATTATAGTAAAATAGTGTATAATAAGCCGTAGAATGAAGTAATGGCGGTGAAATAATGGACACAAACAATCACAAAGGTCACAGAAAAAGAATGCGTGAGGATTTTGAAAAAGGCGGTTTCAAAACGTGGCAGAAACATAAGGTTTTGGAGTATCTTCTCTACAACGTAATTCCGGTGGCGGATACGAATGATATAGCACATAATTTGATTAAAGAGTGCGGTGGATTTGTGAATGTGTTCCACACTTCTAAAAAACGTCTTATGAGCATAGACGGTGTAGGTGAAAAAACTGCCGATTACATATGTTCTCTCGGTGAATTTATACAGTATTACAATACGGAAAAATATAATACGGACGTGTTTGTTTTAAACAGTGAAACGAGTGAAAATTATTTGTGCAACCTGTTTGACGGCAAAAATCGTGAATGTTGTTATATGATTTGCCTTGATCCGAAAAACAGAATTATTAATCAGGAAATGCTTTTCGAGGGCAGTTTTGAAAGCGTTGAACTTGACGTTGCGAAGGTGCTTAGAAGTGCGGTTAAAAGTGACGCGTCACAGGTTGTATTTACGCACAATCACCCAAGCGGAATTTTAAAACCGTCAAATGCCGATTTGGTTACGACACAGGCTTTGGAACATACGCTTTTTTTCGCCGGTATAAAAATGCTTGACCATATAATCGTGGCAGACGGCAAATGTATGAGTATTCTGCCGTATTTAAAAGGCAGCGGAATGAATGCGAAGATTAACAGAGAGATAAAGAAAAATAACAGACGATAAAAATGTTAGTGTTAATTTACACAAAAGAACTTTGATTAAAAAGGTCATATTTGGCGTTTGAAAACATTGACTTTATCACAGTGATGTGGTAATATATTTTATTATAGATATTACTATAACGAAATACATATTATAATGAAAGAAAAATAAGGGAGGCATAAGAATGGCAAAGGTTGCAATAATGGGCTACGGTACTGTTGGAAGTGGTGTATACGACATAATTAAGACCAACAGTGACAAGCTCAGCCGCAGTGCGAATGGTGAAAGTGTGGATATAAAGTACATTCTTGACATTCGCGATTTTGACGACCATCCCGAAAAAGAACTTTTTACAAAAGAATTCAATGATATACTTAACGATGACGAAGTAAGCGTTGTTGCGGAAGTTATGGGCGGACTTCACCCTGCATATGAATTTACAAAAAGTCTTCTTGAAGCGGGAAAGAGCGTTGTAACGTCTAACAAGGAGCTTGTTGCCACATACGGGACAGAGCTTTTGGAGATTGCCCGAGGGAAAAATGTAAACTACTTCTTTGAGGCAAGTGTAGGCGGCGGTATTCCGATTATAAGACCTATGCATCAATGTCTAACTGCTAACAATATATTGAAGATTGCCGGTATTTTAAACGGTACAACAAACTATATTCTTGACCAGATGATAAGAAAGGGCAAGACTTTTGAAACAGCCCTAAAAGACGCACAAAATAACGGTTTCGCAGAGAGAAATCCTGCCGCCGATATTGAAGGTCACGACGCTTGCAGAAAGATTGCGATTTTGGCGTCACTTGCGTCGGGCAAAATGATTGATTACAATGATATTGATACAGATGGTATAACAAACATCACTCTTGACGATGTTAAATATGCCGCTGCTATGGATTCAGTTATAAAACTTATCGGATATGCACAGTTTGACGAAAACGGCAAGGTTTACTCAATCGTATCACCTATGGTGATAAAAAACAGCAGTCCTCTTGCCGGTGTTGACGGTGTATTCAATGCCATTATGGTTACAGGCGATTGCGTAGGCGATGTAATGTTCTACGGTAAGGGCGCAGGTAAACTTCCTACTGCAAGTGCTGTTGTTGCCGACGTTGTTGACGCGGTTAAGCACAGCGACAGAAGTAAGAAGATTTTCTGGGAAAAGCCGGCTGAAAATATTATGGCTGATATTGATTCAAAGAAGTTTGAATACTTTGTAAGAACAACTGATTCTGCAGAAAATGTTCAGAAAATATTCGGAAAGTGCGAATTTGTCGATAATATTATAGACAATGAGTCAGCGTTTGTGACTTCACCGCTTACTAAATCTGAGGTTGAAGAAAAACTTGCTAAGCTGTCTGATGTTGTGGCAAACATTCGTGTAATGGATTAATGATTAAATTAAGAGTGCCTGCAACCAGTGCAAATATGGGTGCAGGTTTTGATACTCTCGGTGTGGCTGTTGGTTTGTATAACCGAATGATGATTGAGGAAATTCCCGAGGGACTTGAAGTAATCAACAAAAATACTCAAAGCTTTATCCCACAGGATACAAGCAATTTGATTTACCGTGCAATGGCGGAACTTTTCGACTATGTAGGTTATGATCAAAAGGGTTACAGAATAACTCAAGACAGTCAGATACCTATGACGAGAGGTTTGGGCAGTAGCAGTGCGTGTATTATAGGCGGGATGTTGGCGGCAAATATTATTTCCGGCAGACAGCTTTCGTATCAGGAAATAATTCATCTTGCGGCAAAGATGGAAGGTCATCCCGACAATGTGGGACCGGCACTTTTCGGCGGTTTCTGCGTGTCGCTTATGGATGATGACAAGACTATAATCAAAAGCACAAAGCTGAAAAGTCATATTAAGTTCGCGGTTATAATTCCGGATTTCTTTGTTGCAACAAAGAAATCAAGAGGAGTTCTTCCGTCTAAGATTGATTTTAAAGACGCAGTCTTTAATGTCGGTCATGCGTCAATGTTTCAGGCGGCTATGCTTACGTGCGATATGAAAGCACTTGAAATCGGCGTTAAGGATAAACTTCATCAACAGTATCGTAAAAGTTACGTTGACGGTATGGAGGATATATTTGAAAAAACATATCACTTGGGTTCGCACGCAACATATTTGAGCGGCTCCGGACCTACAATACTTTCAATACTTGACGGCAACTATGATGAATTTAAAGCAGGTATGGAAGAATATTTTAAGACTAACGGTCTTGAATGGAAATGTATGATACTGCCGATTGACAATGTCGGTGCGGTAGTTTCTGAGATATGAATATAAAAAAGGAAGGATAAACAAAAATGGGACTTATTGTTCAAAAGTATGGCGGTACTTCCGTTAAAGACGCTGAAAGAGTAATGAACGTCGCAAGACGTATTACAGACGCGTATAAAGCAGGTAACAATGTGGTTGTTGCAGTTTCGGCACAGGGTGATACAACCGATGACCTTATCGAAAAGGCTAAGGAAATCAACCCGAATGCCTCAAAGCGTGAAATGGATATGTTGCTTTCAACAGGTGAGCAAATTTCAATTTCTTTGCTTGCAATGGCAATAGAAAAAATCGGTTGTCCGGTTATTTCTCTTACAGGCTGGCAGGCAGGTGTTAAGACTGACGCTAAATACGGTGCTGCAAGAATAAGCACAATAGATACAGAAAGATTACAAGCTGAGCTTGATAAGAAGAACATTGTAATCGTTGCAGGTTTCCAAGGTATAAACAAGTATGACGATATAACAACTTTGGGACGCGGCGGAAGTGATACATCAGCCGTTGCATTGGCTGCCGCACTTCACGCAGATGTCTGCGAAATATACACAGACGTTGACGGTGTATATACGGCAGATCCGAGATTTGTAAAGAATGCGTATAAGCTTGATGATATTTCATATGATGAAATGCTTGAGCTTGCGTCACTTGGTGCAAACGTACTTCACAACAGAAGTGTTGAAATGGCAAAGAAGTACGGGGTTAAGCTTTCAGTCAGATCAAGTCTGAATAACAATGAAGGCACATATGTTAAGGAGGTAGAACAAGTGGAAAAGATGCTCGTTAGAGGTGTAACAAGAGATAATGATGTTGCGAGAATCGCTCTTTGCGGTGTAGAGGATACTCCGGGAAAGGCTTTCTCAGTATTCCGTATGCTTGCTAAGCACGGAATAAGCGTTGACTTAATCATTCAGTCAATCGGTAACGGTGAAAAGAAAGACATTAGCTTTACTGTTACGGAAGAAGATTTACAGCCTGTACTTGACCTTCTTGAAGAAAACAAGGCAATCGTTAAGGCTGACGAAGTTAAATGGACAAAGGACGTTTCAAAGGTTTCTATTGTCGGTGCGGGAATGGTTAATAACTCAGGCGTTGCCGCTACAATGTTTGAGGCTCTTTACGATGCACACATCAACATCAATATGATTGCTACATCGGAAATCAAGATTTCTGTTCTTGTTGACAGAAAAGATGCTGAAGCGGCTGTTGTTGCAATTCATGATAAATTTTTGTTGAAATAATTAAAAATAAATAGAAAATAAACCACAAGGGCGTGGCGACTGACGGATTTTATATGTCTTTTAGTTACACGAACTTGTGGTTTCGTGCTATAATATAGAGTAAATATAGAGGAGAAAGTTCAGTGAATGATAAGATTATAGGAAGAAATCCTGTTTTGGAGGCAATTCGTTCAGGTCGCAGCGTGGATAAAATCCTTGTTAAAAAGGGTAAGTACGAGGGCTCTATTGTTCCGATTATCAAGAAAGCAAAGGACGCAGGAATTATAATTCAAGAGGTCGAGAGAGCTAAGCTTGACCAAATCGCAGAGGGTGAAAACCATCAGGGCGTTATTGCATATGTGAGTGCATACGACTATGTGAGCGTGAAGGATATTCTTGATAAAGCTCGTGAAAAAAATGAGCCGCCTTTCGTTATTATTTGTGATAAAATAACCGATCCGCATAATTTGGGTGCAATATTGAGAACTGCAAATTGTGTAGGTGCACACGGTGTTATTATTCCTAAAAGAAATTCAGTGGGTCTTAACAGTGTTGTCGCAAAAACTTCGGCAGGTGCGGTTGAATATACACCTGTTGCAAAGGTTACAAATATCGCTAACACGATTGACAGCCTGAAAGATGAAGGTTTGTGGATTGCGGCGGCTGATATGGACGGTCAGGAAATGTATGATATTGACCTTAAAGGCTCGCTTGGTCTTGTTATAGGCAGTGAGGGCGAGGGTATCAGCAGACTTGTAAGAGAAAAATGCGACTTCATAGCAAGCATACCTATGGCAGGCGAAATTAATTCACTTAATGCGTCGGTTGCGGCTGGTGTTTTGATGTATGAGGCGTTAAGACAAAGAAGAAAGTAAAAGCGTTTATTAACCGCAAGTTTTATTGTATTTTTGAACAAAAAACAACCTTGAAAAAACGGCTTATTTGTCGCAAATATCAAGACAAAAAACAGCTTGTGAAAAAATAAACAAATCGCAATAAAATTCGGGTTATTAAACTGTTACAGTGGACAAACTTAAAAAAAACCACTTACTTTTTTAAAACGAAAGTGCTATAATTCAATTAAAGATAAACAATGAAAATATGAAAGATTGGAGATAAATAAGTGAAAGCAGTAGTTACCGTAATAGGCAAGGATCAAAAGGGCATAATTGCTAAAATCAGTAATATATTATTTGAAAACGGAGTAAATATTCTTGATATTTCTCAAACAATAATGCAGGATATGTTCACAATGATAATGCTTGTGAATTTTGAAAATGAGAATGTTACAGTAAAGCAAATCAGTGAAAAATTTGAACAGGCAGAAAAGGATATGGGGCTTTCAATCCATGTGCAGAGAGAAGAAATCTTCACATCAATGCACAGAATATAAGGGAGGTACAAATAATGATTAATCCCTTTGAAGTAATAGAAACTATAAAAATGGTTGACGAGGAAAACCTTGATATAAGAACTATAACAATGGGTATTTCTCTAAAAAGCTGTGCCGGTCCTGACGTTGATACAGTTTGCAAAAAGGTGTATGAAAAAATCACAACTTACGCAAAAGATCTTGTAAAAACCGGTGAGGACATTGAGGCTCAATTCGGTATTCCGATTATCAACAAGAGAATTTCGGTAACTCCGATAGCTACTTTGGTGGACGCATTGGAAGAACCGACTGTTGAAAAATGTGTTAAAATCGCAAAAACTCTTGATAAAGCCGCTAAAAAGACAGGCGTAAACTTTATAGGCGGTTATACGGCACTTGTGCATAAAGATTATACGAACGGTGAGAGAATACTTATTGAGTCAATTCCTGAAGCACTTGCCGCAACAGATCTTGTATGTTCAAGCGTTAATGTGGGTTCGACAAGAGCCGGTATCAATATGGACGCTGTTAAACAGATGGGTCAGATTGTTAAGAGAGCGGCTGAACTTACTGCCGATACACAAGGATTTGCGTGTGCAAAGCTTGTTGTATTCTGCAACGCGGTTGAGGATAATCCGTTTATGGCGGGTGCGTTCCTTGGCGAAGGCGAGGGTGAATGTGTTATAAATGTCGGCGTAAGCGGTCCGGGTGTTGTTAAATGTGCACTTGAAAAGGTTAAAGGCGAGGACTTCGGTGTTGTTGCCGAAACTATTAAAAAGACTGCATTTAAGATTACAAGAATGGGACAGCTTGTTGCACAAGAAGCGTCAAAACGTCTTAACGTACCTTTCGGTATCGTAGATTTGTCACTTGCTCCGACACCTGCCGTTGGCGACAGCGTGGCTTATATTTTGGAGGAAATGGGACTTGAAATGTGTGGTACTCACGGTACAACAGCCGCACTTGCACTGCTTAACGATGCAGTTAAAAAAGGCGGTATTATGGCGTCAGGTTATGTCGGCGGACTTTCGGGTGCATTTATCCCTGTAAGTGAGGACGCAGGTATGATTGCAGCGGCAACAGACGGCGTACTTACTCTTGAAAAACTTGAGGCAATGACTTGCGTATGTTCCGTAGGTTTGGATATGATTGTTATACCGGGCGACACAACTGCCGAAACTATTTCGGCGATTATAGCCGACGAAGCGGCAATTGGAATGGTCAACACAAAGACAACAGCAGTAAGAGTTATCCCTGCACCGGGTAAGGTTGAGGGTGACGTGGTTGAATTCGGCGGACTTTTGGGAACAGGTCCCGTAATGCCGGTTAAAAAGTATTCAAGTGCCGAATTTATAAACAGAGGCGGCAGAATTCCTGCACCGCTTCAAAGTTTGAAAAATTAATGCAGACAAAATCGTAATGATTTTTGAATATAGTCTGAAATAATGCAGATTAATCTGCAGAGGAAAGAGAGGTTGGGAAAATGGAAGATCTAATTATGAAGATTATCGACATCGAGGACAGAGCACAGGAAGTCATTAAGGACGCTAAGAAAGCCGACAGAGAGCTTGAAGAGCGAATTAAGGACGAATCTCGTAAAATGCGTGATGACATTACGAGAAGAATGGAGGCTAAAAACGTCACTCTAAAGCAAATAGAGGAAGAAGATGCCGATAAGAAAGTAGAGGCCATAAGAGTAAATATGGAAAGACATCTTTCCGAACTCGAAAAGAAGTACAACGACAATAAAGACAAATGGGTTAATGAAATTGTACAGAATATTATCGGCAGATAAGTGAGGTGGCAGCAAAATGAGCGTGGAATACAGTGCAATCGCCGCTAAATTAAAGGCGATGTATTCAAAATTTCTGACAAGAGATGACTATGAACAGCTCCTTGAAAGAAAAAGCGTAAATGACATATGCAGTTATCTTAAAAGTACACCCGGCTACGGTGAAGTTCTTGAACAGGTGAATGAGAGAGATATTCACAGAGGTCAGATGGAAATCCTGCTTGAACAGGAAATGGTTGACGAATACGTCAGACTATATAATTTCATGGACAATTCAAAGAGAACCGTTATGGAATTTTGGTTTATGCGCAGAGAGATTGCATTTTTGAAACGTGAGATAAGATATATCTATACTCACGAGGAAAGAAGTAATGATGAGGTAAACCAAAGCAAATTTGACGCTTTCTTTGAAACACACACGAAAATAAATCGTGAGATAATGCATAATGCAAAATCCCTGTCGGATTGTATCGAGGCTTGTAAAAACACTCCTTACAGCGAGCCGCTGCAACGAGCGGAAAATATAGGCGCGGATTCATTTTCGATGGGTATGGTGCTGGACACATATTACTATAAGTCAATATGGCATACAGCGTCGGTCGCTCTTGATAAGACACAGGAGAATTTATTTAAAAGGCTTATCGGAACAAAAATAGATATGCTGAATCTTATGTGGATTTACAGGGGTAAAAAATATTTTGAATTTACAAATGAAATAATTTTCACCTATCTTCTGCCTGTCAGATACAGATTGACGGAAGAGGTAATCAAACAGCTTGTAAATGCAGATTCTGTTGAAAGGTTTATTGATATTGTAAATCAATCGACCGCATACGGAAAGTTGTTTGAAGATTATGATAAGGGAAGATTTCCCGAAGGTAATTACAGGTATATTTATAACCGGTTATCAAAAAGTATATTTGTAACTCATCCAGAGTCGATGGTTGCGGTATATGCCTATATGAACCTAAAGGAAGTTGAACTTAATAACATTACGACCATTATCGAGGGGATAAGATACAACTTAAATCCTGATTTTATCCGCACACATATTGGTCTTGAGTAGAGGAGGGGGAAAATGGCAATCGTAAAGATGAAAGCCGTAACTATTGCCGCTCAAATCAGTGAATTTGATACGGTCGTTGAAAAGTACGTTTACGGCAGAGATATTCATCTTGAAAATGCTATGTCGGTAATTTCAAACAGAGGCAAGCTGAAAAACTTTGAGGAAAACAATGAATACGACATAGTTGCAAAAAATGCGTTAAGCATTATGAATCTTGCTAACTACACAGTGAACAAGAAATTGATTGCTCCCGAAAGTGTAAAGCTCGGCGATATGCAAAATTTTATTGACGGAATAAACGAGCGTATCGAAGAAGAGCGTAACCAAAGCGACGAGCTTTCAGAGAGAATAAAGGCAAATGAAGCGGCGGTTGAGCAGCTTAATCTAATGCTCAGTATGGACGTGGATTTGTCGAAAATTTTCAAGTTTGAATTTATAAGATGCAGATTCGGACATATTCCGAAAACAGGTTATAAAACGCTTATAACTTACCTAGACAATCTTGAAACTTTCTTCATTAAGACTGCGGAGGACGCAACAGATGTATGGGGCTTTTACTTCGCACCGCTTTTGAAAGAGAGAAAGATTGAAGAAGTATTTAATTCTCTGTATTTTGAACCTATGGACATATCAGAGGATTACGTTGGTACTCCGCTTGAAATAAAGCGTGGATTATTAAACCAAAATCAAAAATTAAAACAGCAGATTGAAGAACTCAGTGCAAAGACCGCCGAGATGATTTCAAGCAGTGCGGATAAACTTTGCGGAATTTACAATCTTGCGAAGAAACGTCATCAATTCTCCGAAGTAAGAAGAAATGCCATTCACGGCGATATGTTCTTCTATATAGTAGGTTGGATGGATGAAAAGAGTGCAAAGTCGCTTGAAAAAGAGATTAACGGTTCAGATGACGTTGTGATGTTCTATATGGAGGACGCAGAGGACGTCAAGGATATTCAGCCGCCTACAAAGCTGAAAAATAATCCTGTATTTAAACCGTTTGAAATGTTCGTTAAAATGTATGGACTTCCGAGTTATACGGAAATTGATCCGACAGGCATACTTGCCGTAACGTATATACTGTTCTTCGGTATAATGTTCGGTGACGTAGGTCAGAGCCTTGTGCTTGCGATAGCAGGCTTTATAGTTTACAAAGTCAAGAAATGGGACTTGGGCGGTATTGTCGGAATGGTCGGAATATCCGGTGTGATATTCGGATTTATATACGGAAGTTTCTTTGGAAATGAAGAAATAATCCCTGAATTGTTCCATACAACAGCGTTAAACCCTATGAATGAAATAGCGTTAATGCTTGGCGGTACGATTGGTATGGGTGTGCTGATAATTATATTCGGTATGGTATTGAATGTTATAAACGCACTGAAAAGTAAGGAACTTGGCGAAGCACTGTTCGGACATAACGGTGTCGCGGGCTTGGTGTTCTATATAGGCGCACTTCTTCTTGCCGGTAACTTGTTCTTAAAGTGGGGTATACCGACATTCGTATTTGTGGCAATTATTATTTTGGCAGTGCTTTGTATGTACTTATGCGAGCCGCTTGGTAAGCTTGTAGAGGGTAAAAAGGACTGGCTGCCGAGAAACGGAATGTTCTTTGTGGAAAACTTGTTTGAAATGTTTGAAGTAATTTTGAGTTTCTTCACAAATACAATCTCATTCCTAAGAATAGGCGCTTTTGCAATAGTCCATGTAGGTATGATGATGGTTGTTGCAATTCTTTCTCAAAGCGGCGGTGTAGGCGGAGTTATTGTACAAGTAATCGGTAACGTACTTGTTATGGTTCTTGAAGGTCTTATCGTCGGAATACAGGTACTTCGTCTGGAGTATTACGAAATGTTCTCAAGATACTTCTCAGGCAGAGGTAAAGAATTTATGTCACTTCGTGATAAATAATATAAATCGGTTTTAATATATTTTGGAGGTAATCACTATGTTAATGAAAATTTTATTCGCTTTAATCGCACTTACAGTAATCGTTCCTGTTGCTTTGTATTATAAGTCAGGCAAGACAAAAGGTAAGGAATGCCTTTTGATGAACGCAATCTCATTCTTCAGTATTCTTGGTGTCGGCGTTATCTGCACACTTGGCGGCGGAGTTAGCGCTCTTGCGGCAGGTACAGGTGCTGAAGCCGGTCTTACAGTCGGTGAAGGTCTAAAGTTCATCGGTGCGGCTCTTTCAACAGGTCTTAGCGGTGTCGGCGGTGGTATCGCCGTTGCATCAGCTGCATCAGCTGCTATCGGTGCAATGAGTGAAAATGAAAAGATTATGGGTAAAACTCTTATCTTCGTTGCCCTGGCAGAAGGTATCGCACTATACGGTCTTGTAATATCTATATTGATTCTTAATTCATAATAGGCTGAGTAAAATTGACCACAGCACTACTTTTTGCTTGGGGCAGTACAAGTGTACGGCACCGCAAGCTGCAAAGCAGCACTGTGAACAATTTTCTTTCAGCCTTTGGTAAATCGGGCGAGCGAGCCACCCCTCCGCCGTTGGCACCTCCCCTCAAGGGGAGGCGAGGGTTGTCCGTTACGGAGTGGGGAGAAAGCCACCCCACCGTCATCTGCGATAACACCTCCCCTCAAGGGGAGGCAATGGACGACGAGTGTAGTCCGTTACGGAGTGGACGGAGAATGGATTTTATTATTACAAGTCTGAAAGGACGTATGTTTTATGAAAATGTATTTAATCAGTGACAACATTGATACACAAATCGGTATGCGACTTGTGGGTATAGACGGATGTGTTGCTCACGACAGCGAAACTATTACTGCAGAAATTAAAAAGGCTGTAAACGACCCTGAACTTGGTATTTTGATATTTACGGAAAAAGCGGCGGCAATGGTTAAAGAATATCTTAACCATCTTAAAATTACATTGCACACTCCGCTTATCATAGAAATACCGGACAGACACGGCAGTCGTGATATTGCTAACAGTATCAACAATATGGTTCAAGAGTCAATCGGTCTTAAACTTTAAACAGGGGAGGTAAGGAATATGGAAAGCAATAACTTAACAGAAAAACTCAATACCTTTACATCGCTTGTTCTCAAAGATGCGGAACAGAAAAGAGAAAAATTACTTGAGAATGTTCAAAAGGAATATTCAGAGAGAATAGATGCAAAGGAAAACGAACTTTTGCAGGGTGCATATGAGAATATTCAACAGAATATTCAATCCGCTCAAAAAAGTGCAAATGAGAGAGTTCTTCACGCAGAGCTTGATTCAAAGAAAAAACTTATCATGCGTCGTGAAGAAATTATTGATGACGTAATGAAACTTTCGAGAGCAAAAATCGTTGAGTTTATCGAGAGCGATAAATACGAAGAATGGCTTTTAAGCAAGATTGAAAAGGCTTTATTTGAAGTCGGAAAAGGTTCAAAGACAATTTATATCTCATCAGACGATATAAAGCTTAAAGAAAAAATTGAACAGATTCCCGACACGTCAAGAATTACGGTTGAGGCATCGGGTGAAAAAGATTTTCTTGGCGGTGCAAAGGTTTTAAATACAGACAGAAAGGTTGCTGTTGACTATTCATTCAAGGAAATGCTGTCAGAAGAAAAGCAGAAATTCCTTCAAAGCAGTGGATTGGCACTGGGTTAAACGGCATACAAACGGAAAGGAATGAAGGTAAATGGCTAATACAAAAGGTCAGATATTCGGTATAAACGGCCCGGTCGTAAAAGTAAAGGGTTCAGATTCCTTTGAAATGCAGGAAATGGTATATGTCGGTAATGAAGAACTTATCGGCGAAGTTATCGGCGTAACTTCCGATACTACTATTGTACAGGTTTACGAGGAAACGACAGGTCTTAAAAAGGGTGAACCTGTAGTCGGTACGGGCGGTTCTTTGTCAATAACTCTTGCTCCGGGTATATTGTCTGATATTTTTGACGGTATCGAAAGACCGTTGAAAGAAATAAGAAATATGTCAGGCTCATTCATCGGCAGAGGTTTAAAGGTTACTAACCTTGACGAAAGAAAAACTTGGAATGTGGAAATGGTTGCAAAGCAAGGCGACTATGTTACAGGCGGTGACATCATTGCCGTAACACAGGAAACAAGCCTTATCGAGCACAGAATTATGATTCCGCCGAATATCAAAGGTAAAATCGAATGGATTGCTCCGAACGGCAACTACACTATTGTTGATATTATCGCAAAGGTAAAGAGCGATGATGAAATTATCGACATAACAATGAAACAAAAATGGCCTATCAAAAAGGCAAGACCTTATACACAGCGTCAGCCTATTTCAAGACCGCTTGTAACGGGTCAGAGAGTAATCGATACAATGTTCCCGCTTGCAAAAGGCGGTGCGGCAGCTGTTCCGGGAGGTTTCGGTACCGGTAAAACAATGACACAGCACCAGCTTGCAAAGTGGTGTGATGCGGATATTATCGTATATATCGGCTGCGGTGAACGTGGTAACGAAATGACGCAGGTACTTGACGAGTTCTCTGAACTTATCGACCCTAAGTCAAACAGACCGCTTTTGGACAGAACAATGCTTATTGCGAATACTTCAAATATGCCGGTTGCGGCGCGTGAAGCAAGTATTTACACAGGTGTTACAATCGCGGAATATTACAGAGATATGGGTTATGACGTTGCACTTATGGCTGACTCAACATCTCGTTGGGCTGAAGCACTTCGTGAAATATCGGGTCGTCTTGAAGAAATGCCTGCGGAAGAAGGTTTCCCTGCATATCTTGCGTCAAGACTTTCGGCTTTCTATGAAAGAGCGGGATATGTTACAAATCTTAACGGCAGTGAGGGTTCTGTATCAATTATCGGTGCAGTATCACCTCAGGGCGGTGACTTCTCAGAACCGGTAACACAGAATACAAAGCGTTTTATCAGATGTTTCTGGGCACTTGACAAGTCGCTTGCATATGCAAGACACTATCCGGCTATTCAGTGGCTTAACAGTTACAGTGAATATATCGGTGAAGTTACTGATTGGTATGCTCAAAATGTTTCTCCGGACTTTATGGAAAAGAGAAATAAGATGATGGCAATTTTGCAAGAAGAAAGCAGTCTTATGGAAATCGTTAAGCTAATCGGTGCAGACGTTCTTCCTGACAGTCAAAAGGCTACTTTGGAGGTCGCAAAGACAATCAGAGTAGGTTTCTTGCAACAAAATGCTTTCCATGCGGACGATACATATGTACCGCTTGAAAAGCAAAATAAGATGATGGATACAATTCTTCTTTTTGATAAGAGAATTAAAGAATGTGTCGAAAAGGGAGTTGTGCTTTCAAAGGTGAGCGAAAGCGGAATTGCCGAGGACATTATCAGAATTAAATACACGATTGGAAATGACAATATTGATGGTCCGTTCCATGATTTACAGAGAAAAATCAACGAAACATTTGACAAGTTGATTTATAACCATGAAAGCTAAAGGAAAGGATATGAGCATATGGCAATAGAATATATGGGTCTTAATAATATTCAGGGTCCTTTGGCAGTTATCGAGGGAGTAGATGATACATTCTATGAAGAAATGGTTACAGTTACTCTTGACAACGGCGAGAAAAGAATAGGACGAGTTATTGAGATTTCCGGTGATAAAGCGGTAATACAGGTTTTTGAGGGTACTTCAAATCTGTCACTTACCAACACTAAAACGAAATTTATGGGCGAGCCGATGCGTTTGCCACTTTCAAAGGAAATGCTTGGCAGAACGCTTGACGGTATCGGCAGACCGATTGACGGTTTGGGCGATTACTTTGCGGACGAAGTTCGTGACGTAAACGGTCAGCCTATCAATCCCGTTTCGCGTGAATACCCGAACAACTTTATTCAGACAGGTATTTCGTCAATAGACTGTCTTGCCACACTTATAAGAGGTCAAAAGCTTCCTATATTCTCAGGCGACGGCCTTCCGCATGACGACCTTGCCGTACAGATTGCAAGACAGGCAAAGGTTGTTGACCCGGATGACGAAAACGGAGAAAAGTTCGCTATTGTATTTGCGGCAATGGGCGTTAAGCATGACGTTGCAAACTATTTTAAAAAGTCGTTTGAAGAAAGCGGTGTTTTGGGTAAGGTTGTAATGTTCTTAAATCTTTCAAATGACCCTGTCGTTGAAAGAATTATTACACCGAGATGTGCGCTTACAGCGGCAGAATATCTTGCATTTAAGCACGATATGCACGTACTTGTAATACTTACCGATATGACGTCATACGCGGAGGCACTTCGTGAGGTTTCATCTTCAAAGGGTGAAATTCCGTCAAGAAAGGGTTTCCCTGGTTATCTGTATTCAGATTTGGCTTCACTTTATGAACGTGCAGGTATTATCAAGGACGCAAAGGGATCGGTTACACAAGTGCCGATTTTGACAATGCCTAACGATGATATTACTCACCCAATCCCTGACCTTACCGGTTACATTACAGAGGGACAGATAGTTTTGGGCAGAGAGCTTAGCCTTAAAGGCGTATATCCGCCTGTTTCAATTCTTCCGTCACTTTCGCGTTTGATGAAGGACGGTATCGGTGAAGGCTTTACAAGAGCCGACCACCCTGAACTTTCAAACCAGCTTTTTGCGGCATATTCAAAGGTTGAGGACGCAAAGAGTTTGGCGTCAGTTATCGGTGAAGATGAACTTTCCGATATGGATAAGAAGTATATCAAGTTCGGCAGAGCGTTTGAGGAAAAGTTCCTTACACAAGGTAAGAATGAAAACAGAACTATTGACGATACTTTAAATCTTGGTTGGGAGCTTTTGGGTATGCTGCCTAAGAGTGAACTTGACAGAGTCAGTGATAAGACTCTTGAAAAATATTATCGTCCTGTGGAGGACGAAGAAGTATAATCCTGAGAGGGGGAATTTCAGATGGCAAAGACGTTAGCACCTACAAAAGGTAACTTGATGATGGCAAAAAACACATTGCGTCTTTCAAAGCAAGGCTATGAAATGCTTGATAAAAAACGAAATATCCTAATCAGAGAAATGATGCTTTTGATAGAGGAGGCAAAGGAAGTCGAGGCGAAAATCGAAGAAACCTTTGCCGCTGCATATAAGGCTTTGGAATCGGCAAACGTAATAATGGGTGTGAGCAAGGTGCAGAACCTTGCTCATTCGGCAGTGCTTGAAAACAGCGTAAAAGTTGATTTACGCAGTGTTATGGGTGTTGAAATACCCGTTGTTACGGCTGATAAGCCCGACGGCAGACCTGTTTACGGATTTAACGGAACTTCCTCGGCACTTGACGAGGCAAGCGTTAAATTTAACGAAGTTAAAGTGATGACGGTTAAGCTTACGGAAATTGAAAATGCGGTTTACCGTTTGGCTATGAACATAAAGAAAACGCAAAAGAGAGCAAATGCTCTTGAAAATATCACAATACCTCTTTATGACAAACTGTCTAAGGATATTCAGAATGCTCTTGAAGAAAAAGAACGTGAGGAGCATACTCGTTTGAAAATCATAAAAAGAACAAAAGAAAAACAGGGATAACAGACCAAAAAGCTACTTTCATACAGTAGCTTTTTTTATGCGGAAAATGTATTATATTCTTGTTTTTTGTTGTAAGTATGTTATAATAGAAAAAGCTTGAAAATTATCGAAAAACTATTTATTTTCGCTGGAAATCGGAGGAGAAATTATGCTTACGGAAAATGAATGGAATACTATTAATAATATGCTGCTTGAGCTATACACGATTGATGAACTTGATGTATTTACGAGCAAAATAATGAAAATGATACGAATGCTTATTCCGTACACGAAGGGCTGGTTTATCATTTTAGACGATGACCGCAAAATCAGAAAAGAGCAATCGTATTTTATCGGCTTTGACACGGACGTAAAGGATAAGTACACAGATGTTTTTTTCAATGAGGATTATATTCAATATCTGTACGACTTTGTTTCGGAAACGAGTGTTTACAAGGACACGAGTATTCTTGAAAGTGATGTTCGTGAAAAAACGGATTTTTACATAAAATTTTTAAAGCCCGAGGACATTATATTCGGGTGCGGTATCATTCTGATAAAAAATTCAAGAATTATAGGAATGTTCAATCTTTTCAGAAATGAAAAGAGCGGTGACTTTAATGAAAAAGAGTTATACGTTTTGAACTTACTTAAAAATCACATTGCAAATATGCTCCATAATGTTATGCGTCTTGACAGAGCAAGCATTACGGTAAACAAAAGTCTTAACAACTTTGCAAAAACTTATGGTTTAACGTCAAGAGAATCGGAAATCTTAAGTCTTATCAACAAAGGTTTGTCAAATCAAGAAATTTCGGATAAAGTTGTCATATCCGTTTCAACGGTGAAAAAGCATATTTACAACATATACAACAAAACTGGAGTTTCAAGCAGAGGTCAGCTTATTTCGTTATTTCTTGAATGAGTAGAACTAAAGTAGTAGAAAAATCAAACTTTCGGATAATTGAAAAAATTCTTTTGCGGCTGTATAATAAACACAAGATGAAAGCAAAGAGGCTTTAAGGTATTGAAACAAATATCTTAAAGCCTTTTTTAGTATCACAGTACAAGCAAAGGGGCTTAACTGATTTTAAATCGGTTAAGTCCCGTTTTTTATTTGATTAGAAAAAGGAGAGAAACATTATGCAGAAACTTTTTACAAAGGAATTCAGACCGGGTGAAAAATGGTCGGGACTTATCGGAAAGAACAAATATATTCACTTTAAAGCACTTGGAGATAATGCCAATGTATCGATTCTTCTTTACAATATGAGAGATACATCTGAAAGATACAATATGCCTGATACTCTAAAAGCACAATACACAGCACATCTTACAAAGGGCAATGTGCTTATGAGCGACAACGGCAGGGTGTTGGCGAGTATCACAGAGGACAGCTTAGGTTGGCACGATTCAATCTGCGGTCACACAACAAGAAAGATGACCGATGAAAAATACGGCAAGACATCATATCAGGAACAAGGCAACGATTTTTACAGATGCGGCGAAGAAAACTTCAAGATTGAACTTGTCCGCAACAATATGGGTAAAAGAGATATTGTACCATGCGTAAATCTTTTCTCAAAGGTGTATGTTGATGAGGACGGAAGTATGAACTATGTTTCGGATCACTGTAAAAAGGGTGCTACGGTAACGCTAAGAACAGAAATGGATATTATCTTTGTTGTTTCAAACACACCTAATCCGCTTGATCCGTCAACGGAATATCCGTCTGTTCCCGTTACAATGGAGGTTTATGACGCTCCAAAGACAGACCTTATGGACGAATGTGTAAATTCACGTGATGAAAATTACAGAGCATTTGAAAACACATGGGATTACTACAACTTACTTGGCGAATAATCAGAGGAGGAAAAGATTATGTATGGATTTATTGAAAAAGACAGTGATTTGAAAATAGAGGACGCAGTATATGACGAGGTGCTTAATGCAGGACTTGGCTGGATGCACGAATTGAAAAAGGGTCAGACATTCAGAATACTTGATATTGAGGGTAACCAAGCCGTTGATACGACATTTTATGATTTGGAAAATCCCGAGGACCATTACGGTGCGGTACAGACAATCGTGGCACAGAAAAATATTTATTTGACAACGGGAAGTATTTTAAGAGCCGAGTCTGGCAAGCCGTTACTTGAAATCACAGCAGACAAGACAGGCAGACATGATACTTTGGGCGGTGCTTGCTCATCGCAAAGCAATACAGTCAGATATGCGAGAGAAAAGAGATATATGCACAACTGCCGTGACAGCTTTATGTTACAGCTTGCTGATACTACGGCAGACATTAAAAAGCGTGACCTTGCACCGAATATCAACTTCTTTATGAATGTGCCTATCACAAAAGAGGGCGGATATAAATTTGATGACGGTGTATCGGCACCGGGCAAGTATGTTGAGATGAAAGCATTGGCAGATGTTATGATTCTTATAAGCAACTGTCCGCAGCTAAACAATCCGTGTAACGCATATAACCCTACACCCGTAAGAATTCTTATCTGGGATTAATAAATTGGCAAAGGAAGATTAATATGTTCAGTAAAGTTTTAATAGCAAACAGAGGTGCAATCGCCGTAAGAATTGAAAGAACGCTTGCTAAGATGGGCGTAAAGAGTGTGGCTGTTTACTCAAAGGCAGACAGGGACAGTTTGCACGTTGAAAATGCCGATGAGGCGGTATATCTTGGCGAGGGTACGGCAAAAGATACATACCTTGACGTTGATAAAATAATCAAAGCGGCACTTGATACAGGTGCGGAAGCAATACATCCCGGTTACGGATTTTTAAGTGAAAACACTGTTTTCGCCGCAAAGTGTGAAGAAAACAATATCAAGTTTGTAGGACCTGATTCAAGTCAAATTAAGCTTTTCGGTTTGAAACACTCCGCAAGAGAAATTGCACAAAAAGCAAACGTACCGCTTTTGTCCGGTACGGGACTCTTAAAAGGTGTTGACGAGGCGATTGTCGAGGCTGAAAAAATCGGTTATCCGGTAATGATAAAGAGTACAGCCGGCGGCGGTGGTATCGGTATAAGAATTTGTGAAAACAAGGACGAGCTTGTTGCGTCATACGACAACGTTTGTCACCTTGCGGAAAGCAATTTCAATTATGCAGGCGTATTTCTTGAAAAATATATCAGAAAAGCAAGACACGTTGAAGTACAGATTTTCGGTAATGAATACGGCGAAGTTGCAACGCTTGGTGAACGTGATTGTTCGGTTCAGAGAAGAAACCAAAAGGTTGTCGAGGAATCTCCGGCACCGAATTTGTCGGATACGGTTCGTGAACAAATGTACACAGCCGCAAAGAGTCTTGCAAAGACAAGCGGTTACAGAAGTGCCGGTACTGTTGAATTTCTTTATGACGAGTCTGACGAAAAGTTCTATTTTCTTGAAGTCAATACAAGATTACAGGTTGAACACGGTATAACGGAAGAAGTTTACGGTGTTGACCTTGTTGAATGGATGATTAAAGAGGCGGCAGGCGAGCTTAAAGGTATTGAAGAATTTAAGGCGGTGCCGAACGGACATTCAATCGAAGTCAGAGTATATGCGGAGGACTGTATAAATAATTTCAGACCGTGCAGCGGTAAGATTGACGATGTTACATTCAGCGACAAAGCGAGAGTTGAAACTTGGATAAGAAAGAATATTGAAATTTCCGCATTGTATGACCCTATGCTTGCAAAACTTATTGTTCATGCGGAAAACAGAGAAAAAACGGTTGAAAAAATGCTTGACGTTTTGACCGAATCAAAGATTTACGGCATAACGACTAACTTAGAATATTTAAAGAGTCTTATCCTTACAGGTGATTATAAAGACGGAAATCTGTTTACAAAAATGCTTGAAGGATTTTTACCTGAAGAAAATGCACTTGAAGTGCTTGATGGCGGTGTTCAGTCAACAGTACAAGATGCCGACGGTATGATTGGGTACTGGACTGTCGGTGTACCGCCTTGCGGTGCTATGGACGCGTACAGCTTTAAAATAGGTAATAAATTGCTTGGTAACGACCTTAACGCGGCAGGTATTGAGCTTACAATGCGCGGCGGTACATACAGATTCAGAACGACCGCAAGTTTTTGTATAACAGGTGCGGATATGCAGGCAACGCTTGACGGTGAAAGTGTGCCGATGTACACAGTTATAAGTGCGTCACCTATGCAAGAGCTTAAATTTAAAACCGCCACAAAAGGTATGAGAACATATCTTCTTGTCAAGGGCGGTATAGACGTACCTAAGATTATGGGTTCATCATCAACATTCTGTGACGGTAAATTCGGCGGTCATAACGGACGTGCATTGAGAACGGGTGATGTACTTCATCTTGCAGAGGATTGTCAGGCAGATAACTTTAATTCATTTGACGGTAAGTATATTCCTAAGATTGATAATACATGGACTATCGGCGTTTTGCCGGGCCCGCAGCCTACTTATGAATATTTGAAACCTGAATATCTTGACACACTTACAAGTTCGGAATATACCGTAAACTTTAACAGTGCAAGAACGGGTATCAGACTTAACGGACCTGTTCCGCAGTGGGTGAGAGAGGACGGCGGTGAAGCGGGACTTCATCCGTCAAATATACACGATAACGCATACGCAATCGGTACGCTTGACCTTACAGGCGACCAGTCGATTTTATTAGGTCCTGACGGTCCGTCGCTTGGCGGATTTGTTTGCCCGGTTACAACGGCAAAAGGTGAAATGTGGAAACTCGGTCAATTACATCCGGGCGATAAAGTTCACTTCCAACTTCTAACCCTTGAACAAGCCGAAACTATAAGAAAAAATCAAGATAAAAATATCAATCTTGATTATACGGACGTTGTTCTTCCGAAGCCTGCTCAGCTTGACGCGTCATATTCGATTATGGCAGAGGGAACACACGACAATACCGATTACAAAATCAGATTGCAGGGTGAAGAAAATATCCTTGTTGAATACGGCGATATGGTGCTTGATATTGAACTGCGTTTCAGAGTACATATTCTTATGAACGAAATCGAAAAATCGGATTTACCTGTAATTGATATGACACCGGGTATTCGTTCATTGCAAGTACATTTTGATGTAAATAAAATTTCGGCGAGAGAAGTTTGTGAAAAAGTAAAAGAAATCAATGCAAACCTTTCATCGCTTGACGATATAACAGTACCGTCAAGAATTATCAAACTTCCGCTTTCATGGGACGATCCGCAAACACAGCTTGCCGCAAAGCGTTATCAGCAGACGGTAAGACCGAATGCACCTTGGTGTCCGTCTAACCCTGAATTTATCAGAAGAATTAACGGTCTTGACAGTATCGAGGACGTTCAGAATATTGTGTTTGACGCAGATTATCTTGTACTTGGTTTGGGTGACGTTTATCTTGGCGCACCGGTTGCGACACCGGTTGACCCACGTCACAGAATGGTAACGACAAAGTATAATCCGGCAAGACCTTGGACGCCTGAAAACGCTGTCGGTATCGGCGGAGCATACCTTTGCGTATACGGTATGGAGGGCCCCGGCGGTTATCAGTTTGTCGGACGTACAATTCAGATGTGGAATCCGTTAAGAGAAACGGAGTATTTCAAAAAAGGTAAGCCATGGCTATTGAATTTCTTTGACAGACTTAAATTTTATCCGTGCAGTGCCGATGAGATTTTACAGTACAGAGATGATTTCCTGAGAGGTAAATTCCACATTGACATTGAGGAAACTACATTTAATTTGGGTAAGTACAAGGAATATCTTGAAAGTATCAAAGAGTCCGCTCAAAAATTCAAGGCACATCAAGAGGCATCATTCCAAGCAGAAAGACAGAGATGGATTGAAAACGGACTTGACCATTTTGAATCGGATACGGAAACGGAAGATACTCACGCAGATGATGTTTTGCCTGACGGCTGTGAGCCGATTAACGCAACTATTCCGGGCAGTGTATGGAAAGTCTTGATTGAAGAAGGTCAGGAAGTTAAGAAAGGCGATACGGTTGCCGTTTTGGAAAGTATGAAGATGGAATTCCCTATTGAGAGTGAATACAGCGGAGTAATTGAAAAGGTATTTATAAAGACAAGTCAACAGGTTGACGCAGGTCAGATGATTGCGGCTGTAAAAACGGAGGAATAAGTAATGAAGTTTTTTCCTAAGAAATTATCATTGAAATGGATAAATCAAGCGTATGACAATAACGAACTTACACCTTACGAGCTTGTCGATGAAATTTTGAAAAGAGCCGAAGAAAATAAGGACAAGAATATTTGGATAGTTGCTCCGTCAAGAGAGCTTATGGAAAAGTATATCTCAAAACTTCCGCCGAGAAGTGAGGATAAACCGCTGTGGGGAATACCGTTCGCGATAAAGGATAATATCGACCTTGAGGGTGTTCCGACAACGGCGGCTTGCCCCGAATATTCGTATATGCCGAAAAAAAGTGCGTTTGTGGTACAGAAGTTAATTGACGCAGGTGCGTTCCCTGTCGGAAAGACAAATCTTGACCAATTTGCAACGGGACTTGTCGGTACAAGAAGTCCGTACGGTGAAGTGCATAATGCGTATGACGATAAAATGATTAGCGGCGGCTCAAGTTCGGGTTCTGCGGTGTCGGTTGCTTTGGGTATGGCGGCGTTTTCGCTCGGTACCGATACGGCAGGCTCCGGAAGAGTACCCGCAATGCTAAATACACTTGTGGGGTTTAAACCGTCATTGGGTGCGTGGTCCACATCCGGAGTAGTACCGGCTTGTGCAAGCCTTGACTGTGTGACGGTATTTGCAAGCAGTCTTGAAGATACCGAAACAGTCAATCAATATGCCAAAGGCTATGATGCGGAATGTGTTTGGTCGAAAGAATATGAGGATAAAGGTAAAAAATTTCCTGAAAAAATATATCTTCCTTTGAAAGAACCTGCATTTTTCGGTGATAACGCAGATGTTCATAAGGCTAAATGGTATTCGGCAACGGAACGTATAAAAAAACTCGGAGTTAAGGTTGAATATATTGATTATAAAATGTTTTACGATGCCGCGTTAATTCTTTATGACGGTGCGTATGTTGCGGAAAGATGGGCTGACTTAAAAGAATTTGTCAGTGAAAACGAGGATAAAGTTTTTCCTGTTACCAAGAAAATTCTTCAGTCTGGCGGTACGGAAGAAAAGAGTGCCGCAAGACTGTTTGAAGATTTGCATATGTTGCAATATTACAGACACAAGGCAAAGGAAATATTAAAAAATGCCGTTATGGTAATGCCGACGGCAGGAGGCACATTCACAAGAGAACAAGTAAGGGAAGATCCCGTAAAGACGAACAGCTTAATGGGACTTTATACAAATCACTGCAACTTGCTTGACCTTATGGCAGTGGCAGTGCCGGAAAATACGCAAGATAAAAATTTACCGTTCGGAATTACGATTTTCGGACTTGCGGACAGTACAAATCTTGTACTTCAAACAGCGGAAAGTTTTCTTAAAACCGAAAGTATTGATTTTGCGGTATGCGGACTTCACAAAAAGGGATATGCCCTTGAAAGTCAGCTCACCGAATTGGGAGCAGAGTATATCGAAAGTACAGCGACTGAAAAGAAGTACAGGCTGTACAAACTCAATACAAATCCGATTAAGCCCGGACTTGTGAGAGCGGAAAACGGTGAAAATATAAATATTGATATATTCAAAATACCGGTTTCAAAACTCGGAAGTTTTATGAGCAACGTAAACGCACCGCTTTCGATAGGTAATGTCGAGCTTATCGACGGCAGATGGGTGAAAGGTTTTCTTTGCGAAGAATACGCCGTAAAAGATGCGGAAGATATAACAAGTAAAAAAAGTTTTTAATATACAACGGCGTATAGAACATATGTGTTTTATACGCCTGTTTTAACAAAGCGGAGGTAAAATAATGGAAGCTGAATTTTCAAGAATAGAGATTATAGGAAGTATGTCTAAGGTTTCGGCATTTATCGAAACGCTTAGCTCAAAACACATCAAGGAAATACATAAGCTCGGAATATCGGGCATAACCGTTTACAATGCTATGGGTTGCGGTGTGCAGAGCGGAAGTTCGGAGTATATGCTTGATTTTACGGAACAGCCTTTAAGACTTCTTCCGAAAAGTACTATGATTATGATATGTGAAACGTCTAAAGTTAAGGAAGTTATAGAATTTTTGAAAAAAGAATTTTATACTGGACACATCGGTGACGGAAAAATATTTGTGTCGGATGTTCGTAATATTATTCGTATCAGAACGGGCGAAGACGGAATTGACGCTTTGCAGAAATCAAAGATAGATTAAATCGGAGGTTACTCATATGAAAAAAATCAGTCTTTTTGGTGCAGTATCGACCGGTGTGGGTATGCTTATCGCAACGAGCTGTTTCGTTTCGTCGGCAAGCGGCTCAAGTGCGGTCGGTACACCGTTCGTTATTGCTATTGTCATAGCGTGTATAGCAAATATGCTTGCGGTTTTGTCGATAGCCGAATTAAATGCGATAATGCCTAACCTTACCGGCGGTATCGCTCAATACACTCTTGCCGGACTCGGCCCGCTGTTGACTATTGTAACGATGGTCGGCGGTTATTTAATAAGCAATGTTTTCGCCGCACCTGCCGAAGGTGCGATGTTTGCGAATGTAATGACGGAAATGACGGGTGAGGCGATACCGCCTGCGGTGTTCAGCGTGGGAATAACGATTGTTCTTATATTCATTAATCTAAAAGGCGTGAATATGTCAACGCTTTTGCAGGAAATCGTTGCGGCATTTATGGTAGTGTCATTGCTTGCACTCGGTATTATCGGCGCACTCGGTTTGGGTTCGGGTGAACAGGTGGCACAAGATGCGGTTATTTCGTCGGATTTAAAGGACATTCTTCCGCTTACCGCAACGGCATTTTGGTTCTTTATCGGTGCGGAGTTTATTGTACCTTTGGGTAAAGATATGAAAAGTCCTAAAAAAGTACCGCTCAGTATGGTGCTTTCACTCGGCATAATGGGAATTATTCAAATATTGCTTGTATTCGGATTTAAGAATTATACATTGTGGTCCGATCTTGGAAGTGCAGCGTCACCGCACGTTCTTTATGCGGTGAATATGCTCGGTAAGTGGGGCAGATATTGGATGATTATTGTCGCTATATTTGCGGCGGTAAGTACGCAAAACTCTATTATTTGTTCGGTTTCGGAAATATGTTGCGGAATGGCAAAGATGAATCTTCTTCCGGCGTTTTTTCAAAAGAAAAACAAAAACGGAGCGCCTTATTGGGTTATTATAATTTTGGGTGTGCTTACTTGCATTATCGAGGCATCGGGCATTTCGACAGGTGAACAGGTGGCATTTTTAACTCTTACTTGCTCGCTTTTCTGGATGCTTTCATATATTACATCACACGTCAATGTAATTATGCTAAGACGCAAAATGAAAAATGTTCCGCGTAACTTCAAAACACCGCTTTTCCCGCTTTTGCAAATCGTGGGTATAGCACTTCAGGTGTATATGATGTTCAATATATCAACTGACCCTGTACAAAGAAGAAATATATACATTTTGTGCTTTGTTCTGTTTGTGGCATTGTTTATATACGCATTCATTTGGGTTAAGTACAGACTTAAATTACCGCTTCTGAAAGGTATCGGAGTTCATCAGGTAATGATGATGGAAAGTCCGGAATATCATCGTGTTCACAGTGATTTGAAAAATGAAAGCAATACAAATATGGGGACTTAAAATGATGTGACCCCCAAAAGTTAGACTTTTTATAGCGTAGTAGTTTTAACGACTGCTACGCTATTTTTATGCAGCCAAGGTGTTGAGCCGATACTCAACCGGACTCATCCACCCAAGTTTTTCTTTTATTCTTTTCTCGTTGTAATATTTTATATATCTTTCAATAGCATCTTTAAGCTCTTCAAAACTGTAATATGTAGTTCCATAATACATTTCCTGCTTTAATATTCCAAAGAAATTTTCCATCACAGAGTTATCATAACAATTCCCTTTCCGAGACATACTTTGAAATATTTTGTTTTCTTTAAGAACAGAGGAATATGCACCCATTTGATATGCCCAACCTCTGTCTGAATGGAATGTTCTTCTGTATGGGCAATCAGATGTTATTTCTATTGCTTGTTTCTGTGCCGATAAAACACTTGCCGCTGATGGAGTTTTGCTTATACCATAGCTTAACACTTCACCATTAAACATATCAAGAAATGGGTCTAAATACAATTTCTTAATTACCATTCTGCCTTTGTTGTCAATCTCATAATACTTAAATTCGGTCGTGTCAGTAGTTATCTTTTGATGCGGTATAGATGTATTAAATCGCCTGTTAATTCTGTTTGGTGCTATTTTACCAACATTGCCTTTGTACGAATTATATCTGCGACTTTTTCGAGTAAATGATGTGACCTGGAAACATAATTTTTGCATGATTCTTTGAACTTTCTTTTTATTCACAAAAATCTTTCTGTTTCGTAATTCTCTATATACCCGTCTGTAACCGTAATCCTTGTTTTCTATATGGATTTTAGTGATTTCATCCTCCAACTGTTTATCAGGATTTTCTCTGTCAAATCGTTTTTGCCAATACATATATGTTGCCTTTGGAAAACCGACTACTGCGAGAATGTCTTTTAATTTGAACTGTCCTCGGAGACTGTGGACAATTCTCGCTGTTTTTTCAGAAGAGTTTCCTCCTCTAAACGCAGTCTCCTCAATTCTTTTAAATATGCATTTTCTATTCTAAGTTTAAGTAGTTCGTCTTCAAGTTCTTTGACATGCTCGGCACTTGTATCCACGGGTTTTTCTCCGTCATATTTAGAAGGCTTTTTACATTCTCTTATATCCAATGTTTTCTTACGACCTTTCTTTTTAGGTCTCAAAGCATCAGGTCCGGCAATTCTGAAATCATTGACCCATTTTACAATCAATGATGGATTACTAATTCCTTGTGATAGTGCTAATTCCTGATATGAGACCTCACTTGATAGATACAATTCTACCATAGAAAGCTTAAATTGAAAAGTATATTTCTTATTTTGTCTCGAACGCATTAACCCTTCTTCACCAAATTCTCTGTATGCGTGTACCCATTCTTCAATTCTCCTCTTTGCAGGAATGTTATATTTACTTGCTAAATATCTATACCCACCTTCAGCATTTAGATATGCCTGCACAACCTCCATTTTAAATTCAAAACTATATTTTGCCATGAAAAAACCGACCTCCCAATAGTTAGATTTTTGGTCTAACTTTTGGGGGTCGGTTCAAAAAGTCCTCATATTTTTTTGCAATTTGATGTCGATATTAATTGTATTATGGGTGTAAGTGTGGTATAATCGTATATATTTTATTATTTGAGGAGAGTAAAGATGAACTGTTTAGAGGAAAGAATTTTAAAGGACGGAATAGTTAAAGAGGGTAACGTGCTTAAAGTGGACAGCTTTTTAAATCATCAAATGGACATTGAATTGTTTAATGAGATGGGCAAGGAATGGAAAAAACGCTTTGAGGGTGCGAATATAAATAAAATTTTGACTATCGAGGCATCGGGTATAGGTATTGCCTGTATCGCCGCTCAACATTTCGTTGTACCCGTTGTTTTTGCTAAAAAATCAAAGAGCGTAAATCTTGAGGGTGAAATGTACGTTGCGGAGGTTGAGTCATTCACGCACAAATGCAAAAATCAGGTTATTGTTGCGAAAAAGTTTTTGAATGAAAACGACCGTGTATTGATTATTGATGATTTCTTGGCAAACGGTTGTGCGCTGCAGGGATTAATTCAGATAGTCAAGTCAGCCGGTGCAACGGTTGAGGGAATAGGAATAGCTGTTGAAAAAGGCTTCCAAGCAGGCGGAAGAATTATTCGTAACTTAGGTTTTCAATTAGAATCTTTGGCAATAGTTGACGATATGGACAGCAAAACAGGTATGATTAAATTCAGAGAGGAACAGTAAAATGAAAAACAGTGATATTAATAACATTTATAACTTAGACGGAAAAGTGCCTGTTTCAAAAGCTATTCCGTTTGGTCTGCAACATATTTTGGCTATGTTCGTTGCGAATATCGCACCGATTATTATTGTTTCAAGTGCTTGCGGTTTAGACACAACCGAAACAGCAAGACTTATTCAGACGGCTATGATTGTTGCGGGAATAGGTTCTGTAATTCAGTTGTATCCTATATGGAAAGTCGGTTCGGGATTGCCGATAGTAATGGGAATAAGTTTTACGTTTGTATCGGTGTTCTGCTTTGTCGGCCCTACATACGGATACGGAGCTATTGTCGGAGCGGTTATTATAGGCGGAATTATTGAAGGTATACTCGGACTTTTTGCAAAGTATTGGGTTAAACTGATTTCGCCGATTGTGGCGGCTTCGGTTGTAACGGCTATCGGTTTTTCGCTTTTGTCGGTCGGCGCAACATCGTTCGGCGGTGGCTCGGGTGCGGAGGACTTCGGCTCGGCTAAAAATTTAATTCTCGGAACAATTACGTTGGTTTGTTGTATCGGATTTAATATTTTCGCTAAATCATATTGGAAACAGTTGTCCGTATTGTTCGGACTTATCGTAGGTTACATTGTTGCGGTGTGTATGGGTATGGTTGATTTTTCGGGATTGAGTACGGCACAAATCGTATCACTTCCGCAGATACTTCCGATTAAACCGATATTCAATATAGGTGCGATTATTTCCGTGCTTGTGATTTTCCTTGTGTCCGCAACGGAAACAATCGGAGATACATCGGCACTTGCGTCATCTGGGTTGAATCGTGAGGTTTCAAAGAAGGAACTTACCGGCTCAATCGCCGCAGACGGTTTTGTCAGTGCATTGTCGGGACTTTTCGGTTGTTTGCCGATTACGTCGTTCAGCCAAAACGTGGGACTTGTTTCAATGACAAAGGTTGTAAACAGATTTACAATTTTTACAGGCTGCGTTATTATGGTTTTGGCGGGATTGTTCCCAATGTTCGGAACATTACTTGCAACATTGCCTGAGGCTGTGCTTGGCGGATGTACGCTTATGATATTCGGTAATATTGTTATAAGCGGTTTGCAGATGATTGCAAAATGCGGTTTTTCACAAAGAAATATTATTATCGCCGCATTGTCATTGAGTATCGGACTTGGCTTTACACAAGTTCCTGAAATTTTCTCAATCTTCCCGCAAATCATTCAAAACGTGTTCGCTGAAAACTGCGTTGCGGTTGTGTTCTTGGTTTCGATTATTTTGAATTTGGTGTTGCCGAAAAATATGGAGGCACATAAACAATAAAATAAAGGCACTTACATAAGTAAGTGCCTTTTTGTGTGATTAAAATTTTCCGTATTGTGCGATACCGCAGAGTTCTTCTTCTATTCTCAAAAGCTGATTATATTTTGCAACTCTGTCTGTTCGGCTCGGTGCACCTGTTTTGATTTGTCCTGCGTTTACAGCAACGGCAATATCGGCGATTGTGGTATCTTCCGTTTCACCGCTGCGGTGTGATATAACAGCGGTATAGCCGTTTTTATGTGCCATTTCAACAGCGTCAAGTGTTTCGGAAAGTGTACCGATTTGATTAACCTTGATAAGAATTGAGTTTGCTACATCTGACAAAATACCCTTTTCCAGTCGCTTTGGGTTTGTGACGAACAAGTCATCGCCGACAAGCTGAATTTTATCGCCGAGCTTATCGGTAAGGATTTTCCAACCGTCCCAATCATCTTCTCCGAGTGCGTCCTCAATAGAGAAAATCGGATATTTTTCACACAGGGTCTGCCAGTATTCAACAAGTTCCGAAGCAGTCTTTTTTATACCCGATTTCGGCAACAAATATGTTCCGTCATCTTGTACCCATTCCGAAGACGCGGCATCTATGGCAATTTTAAAATCTTCACCTGCCTTGTAGCCTGCGCGCCCGATTGCGCTCATTATAACTTCAAGTGCTTTTTCGTCTGTTTCAAGATTCGGTGCAAAACCGCCTTCGTCACCGACTGCGGTGGTATTAGCCATTTCGGAAAGCACCTTTTTCAATTCGTGAAATACTTCACTGCACCAACGCAAGCCTTGTTTAAATGACTTTGCGCCATACGGCATTATCATAAATTCCTGTATATCGACGTTGTTATTTGCGTGTGCACCGCCGTTTAATATGTTCATCATAGGTACGGGAAGTACATAAGAATTTATACCGCCTATATATTGAAAAAGCGGTATTTCAAGGCTTGCCGCAGCCGCTCTTGCAACGGCTAACGATACACCGAGTATTGCGTTTGCACCGAGATTTGATTTATTGTCTGTGCCGTCAAGCTCACACATTTTCATATCTATCGAGCGTTGGTCAAGTACATTCATACCGATTAACACATCTGCAATTTTTTCATTTACATTCGCCACAGCATTTTTTACACCTTTACCGCCGTAACGCTTTTTGTCATTATCCCTAAGTTCCACAGCCTCAAAAACACCTGTTGACGCACCTGACGGAACGATTGCTCTGCCCGACGCACATTCTGTATGCACCTCAACTTCGACTGTCGGATTACCGCGTGAATCCATAACTTCACGTCCGAAAATGTCGACTATTTCAATGTACTGTTTCATAGATATATCCTCCTTTGATTTAGTTCATAATAGAGTATTACCAAATAATCACTGTATTATTCAAAACAAACACATATAATATGAAATACGTAGGAAATAACAGCCATTGACGGATTAATATGATAAGTGTATAATGGGGGTGTACATATCAAGTTATCACAAAAGGAGAGTTGATTATGAAGAAATTTATAGGAATGGCACTTGCGGCGGTGATTTCGGCATCGTCATTTACGGCACTTGCGGCAGGGGCTATACCCGATCATCAAGGCACAAGTATGGACGGTATTGAAATCGGTACGGCTCAGCTTAATTCGGCGGTAAAAAGCTATTATGATTTATTCGAGCAGGCAGGCGACCAATACGGTGTAGACCCAAACTTGCTTGCGGCAATATGTATGCAGGAATCGTCGGGAAGAAATTTGAGTTACCGTGATGACGGAAGTGAATATCCGGCATGGGGTATTATGCAGATTGAAAATACTTTGGAAAAATCATTCGCCAAGTTCGGTGAGGACACTACGGGAGAAAAATGGACGCTTCAAGACAGACTTGATCCGACTAAGGCAGTGCCGTTTGCGGCATATTTAATTTCACAGTCGCTTATCAGATATGATTGTGATTATATGAAAATGATTCAGTCGTATAACTTCGGACAAACCGTGCTTGACAGAATAATTGCGGCGAAGGGTGATGATTGGCTTTCGGAACGCATCAATGCCGCGCAGTATGCGACAAATTGGCCGTACAATACTTACGGTGACGCACAGTACATAGAACACGTTATGAGATATTATCATAATGATATTGATTACATAGGTGCAAAGGTAAGAATAGACGGTAAATTGCTTGCGTTTGACGACCAGTATCCGTTGCTTGAAACCATTGATGGTGAAACGTATACAATGATACCTGTAAGAGGTATATCAGAGGCTCTCAATGCAAAAGTGGATTGGGACGGTGACAAGCAGGAAATTACAGTTAAAAAGGGCGGCGACGAAGTCGTGATGTATCTTGACAGTGATGTTGCGTACATAAATGATACACCGATAACGCTTGATGCACCCGCAACGCTTATGAACAACAGAACAATGGTTCCGCTTAGATTTGTCATGGAAGCATTTAATGTTACTGTTGATTGGAACGGTGACACAAGAACTGTTGAAATAACAAAATAAAAGTTAGTGAATATGTACAAAAAAGTATCGTTTGATTTTTATAATCTGACGGTACTTTTTTTGTTATCTTTATATGATAATGTGGTATATATGTAATATACGAAAGCTATTGCAAGGCTGTCGACAAAATGTCGCCAGCCCAAAAATTACATCATGCTGATGTAATTTTTGAGTTCTATCAGAGAAAAAATATAAAGTTCCTCCAAAGTCGAAACTTTATATTTTAAGTCATTTCTGCCGCGCATGTCGCCAGAAATGATTTTTAATGAGGTTGCACCTCAAACTCCCATAAATAAAGTAGACAAAACCATAAAGGTTTTGTCTAAAAGAACATACAAAAAGCGATAGCCAAATAAAATGAACGAAAAATAAAATATTAGGAGGGTCAATCAAATGAAAACGTATTCAATGGACGCAATTCGGAACATCGCCGTTATGGGACACGGTAAATGCGGTAAGACAACGCTTACAGAGGCAATGCTGTTCAATGCGAAAATGACCGACAGAATGGGCAAAGTCTCTGACGGCAACACTGTAACGGACTATGACGGTGAAGAAATCAAAAGACAATTCAGTATTTCAACCGCTCTTGCAACGGTAGAGTGGAAAGATATGAAATATAATATGATAGATACACCGGGCTTTTTTGATTTTGTCGGTGACGTTAAAGAGGGTATCCGTGCGGCGGATTCGGCACTTATTGTATTGAGCGGAAGAAGCGGTGTAAGCGTCGGTACGGAGAACGTGTTCAGATACGCAAAACAAAGAGGTGTGCCGATTATGTTCTTTGTCAACAAAATTGATGATGACAGAGCGGATTATCAAAAAACTCTTGAGGAAATGAAAGAAAAGTTCGGAAAATCAGTAACTCCGTTCGTTTATCCGATAAGAGAGGGTGACGAATTCAAAGGCTTTGTCGATATTGTCGATATGACGGCAAGAAGATACGAAGGACAGGACAGAGTGGATATTCCTGTACCCGACGGTATGGCGGAAATTGTCGCACCGCTTAGAGAAATGATTATGGAGGCTGTTGCCGAAACCGATGAGGCACTTATGGTTAAGTATTTCAACGGTGAAGAATTTACTTTTGACGAAATTAAGCAAGCTATAAGAAAAGGTGTTAAGGACGGTGTTATTTATCCTGTATATTGCGGCAGCGGTCAGGATAATATCGGTGTGCGTTCGCTTATGGACGGTATGGGTAAGTATTTGCCTGCTCCGTCGGAAATTGAGGAAATCGCGAGAGTTGCCGACACAGGTGAGCCTGTTGAGCTTGTACAGAGTGAAACGGAAACAACGGCGGCGGTTGTATTTAAAACAATCGCAGACCCTTATGTCGGTAAGATGTCGTTGTTCAGAGTTTATTCCGGTGAGGTAAAGGGTGACAGCACGCTTTACAATCCGAACAAGGACGTAAACGAAAAGATTGGCAAGGTATTTAATCTTTGCGGTAAAAAACAGCTTGACGCAAAGTCGATAAAAGCCGGTGACATCGGCGCGGTTGCAAAACTTGAAAGCACAAAAACAGGTGATACATTATGTGAAAAAGGTAAGAATATCATACTTACCGGTATTGAATTTCCGCAGCCTGTTTTGTCTATGGCGATTAAACCGCAGACTAAGGGCGATGAAGAAAAGATTATAAGCGGTATTAACAAGCTTATGGAGGAGGATCCGACATTCACAATTACAAACAATACCGAAACAAAGCAGACTCTTATCAACGGTCAGGGCGAACAGCATATTGACGTTATTATAAGCAAATTAAAATCAAAATACGGTGTCGGCGCAGTTTTGGAAGACCCTATTGTTCCGTATCGCGAAACAATCAAGGGCAAGGCTACCGTTGAAGGCAAACACAAGAAACAATCGGGCGGTCACGGTCAGTACGGTCACGTAAAGATTGAATTTGAGCCGGGTGTGTCGGAAGATATGATTTTTGAAGAAAAAGTATTCGGCGGTTCTGTGCCTAAAAATTATTTCCCTGCCGTTGAAAAAGGCTTGCGTGATTCGTGCCGGAAAGGTGTGCTTGCAGGTTATCCCGTTGTGAACTTGAAAGCTACATTACTTGACGGTTCGTATCACCCTGTCGATTCGTCGGAAATGGCATTTAAGACGGCGGCGGCTATCGCGTACAAAGAGGGTTTGAAACAGGCTAACCCTGTCTTGCTTGAGCCTATCGGCTACTTGAAAGTATATATTCCTGAAAATATTATGGGCGATATTATCGGTGATATTAATAAACGCCGCGGCCAGATTATGGGTATGGGCGAAAGCGATAAAGAGGGACTTAATATGGTTGAGGCTGAAGTGCCTATGTCCGAAATGTTCCGTTATGCGACCGACTTGCGTTCTATGAGTCAGGGCAGAGGTATGTTCTCGTTTGAGTTTACCCGTTACGAGCAAGCTCCGTCAAATGTTGCCGAAAAAGTTATACAAAGCTCAAAAAATAAAGAGTAATCAAGCAAAAAACTCCTTTTTGTCATATGATTAAAATATGTTTAGTTAATTTTACTAAAGAATAAAAAGTATTTTTGTGAATTATACGACTAACAATTTGTATTTAAATATGTTATCATATATATATCAAAAAGATGTATTATAAAGATAACAATACACTTAAACAAGCAGAATAAATGAAATCTGGTTTATTTTGTATAAAAATTTTTCTTGGACGAGAGGGGAACAATTAATTATGGCAGATTTACAATTAAAACACATTTACAAAAGATATGCAGGCGGCGTTACTGCTGTAAGTGACTTTACACTTGACATTGACGATAAGGAATTCATCATTCTTGTAGGTCCTTCAGGTTGTGGTAAGTCAACAACTCTAAGAATGGTTGCCGGTCTTGAAGAAATTTCAGAAGGTGAACTTTATATCGGCGGACGTCTTGTAAACGACGTTGCTCCTAAAGACAGAGATATTGCAATGGTTTTCCAAAACTACGCTCTATATCCTCATATGACAGTATTTGAAAATATGGCATTTGGTCTAAAGCTTAGAAAAACTCCAAAGGACGAAATCAAGAAGCGTGTTACAGAAGCTGCAAAGATTCTTGACATTGAGCATCTACTTGACAGAAAGCCGAAGGCTCTTTCAGGCGGTCAAAGACAGCGTGTTGCTATGGGACGTGCAATCGTTCGTAATCCTAAGGTATTCCTTATGGACGAACCTCTATCAAACCTTGATGCAAAGCTAAGAGTTGCAATGAGAACTGAAATTAAGAAGTTACATAACAAACTTCAAACAACATTTATGTACGTTACTCATGACCAGACAGAGGCTATGACAATGGGTACTCGTATCGTTGTTATGAAGGACGGTGTTATTCAACAAGTTGATACACCTGCTAACCTTTATACAAAGCCTGATAACGTATTCGTTGCAGGATTTATCGGTTCACCGCAAATGAACTTCGTTACTGCTACACTATCAAAGGAAAACGGCAGCGTATACGCATCATTTGGCGATAACAAGATTATGATTCCTAACGGTAAGGTTACACCTGAACTTGAAGGTTATATCGGTAAGGAAGTAATCGTTGGGATCAGACCTGAAGATATTCACGATGACGAGGCATTCATTTCAAGCAGACCTGAGGCTGTATGTAATGCACACGTTGAAGTTACTGAAATGATGGGTGCTGAAACATATTTGTATCTTGAACTTGCAGGTGAACAGTTCACAGCGAGAGTTAATCAACGTTCAACAGCTAAGATTGGTGATACAATCAAGGTTGCATTTGAAACAAACAAAATTCATATCTTTGATAAGGATACAGAAATGGCTATCGTTCACTAATTCGATTAGACAATTTAATTGTAGACAAAACCCATATGGGTTTTGTCTACTTTGCTTTTATGAGGAATTACAGAGGAAAGGGAGCTTATATTTAATGGTTTTAATGATTTTATTTTTGGTGATAGGGTTTGTGCTTTTGGTTAAAGGTGCGGATTTGTTTGTTGACGGTGCGTGTGATTTGTCGGCAAAGTTGAGAATTCCGGCATATATAGTCGGACTTACGGTAGTGGCGTTCGGAACAAGTTTGCCCGAGGCGGCGGTTAGCATAACTGCGTCACTGCAAGGCAGTAATGAAATTGCAATCGGTAATATAATCGGATCAAATATGTTTAATACGCTTGTCGTACTTGGTGCAAGTGCTTTGTTCGCACCTGTTGCTGTAAAAGGAAATATCCTAAAACGTGATTTTCCATTCTGTATCGGTATAACCGCTGTAATGATTGTGCTTTTAATGACATTAAATCATGGTGATATTGCATTGACAAGATTGGACGGTATTATACTTCTTGCATTGTTTGCGGTGTTTATGGTCGGTTCTGTTGTGATGGGCAAGAAAGAAAGTAAATTAATTGAAAGTGCGGAGGATAGCGAAAAGGCAGATTTGCCAATGTGGAAATGCCTATTGTTTATAATAATCGGCTTTGTCGGTGTTGTGGTCGGCGGTCAGCTTACTGTTAAAGGCGCAAGGGAACTTGCACTTATGGCGGGAATGAGTGAAAGAGTTGTCGGTCTTACCGTTGTGGCAATAGGTACATCGCTTCCTGAACTTGTGACTTCGATTGTTGCCGCAAGAAAACAACAAAATGATATTGCGGTAGGTAACGTAATCGGCTCGAATATATTTAATTTGTTGTTCATTCTCGGAATATCGGCGACAATCGGTAAAATAGGTACTGACTTTAATGTGGTAATTGACGGTTGTGTGTTGATTGGAATATGCTTGTTTACTTATATTTTTGCACTTGCTAATAAAAAGATTAATCGCCCTTGCGGTGTGGTTATGATTTTTATGTATGTGGCATATACGGTGTATTTGTTGGTAAGATAAGGGGGGTTATGAAAAAGTATTATATAGGCGGGCTGCTGACTTTGGTTACGATTGCTTTTGCAACGGTAACTTTGGCAGTGAATAAATATGTGATTGGTTATCGTAGATATATATATATACACCGCCCACAAAAGCAGGTAGCATTATGTTTGTTGCTTTTGCGATATACATAGCTGTTTTGTCAGTCGGTGCTTTGGTTTATGCGATTTACAGACACTTTCATAAAGATGAATAGTTGTGTAGTAGGGGTGACGGTTGGTCGCCCTTTTTGTGTGATTAAGTTTGCTATCGTTTATGAGAATTTCGGAGTGGCGACCGGTGGTCGCCAGTTTGCGTGATTGGAGTTCGCCGTTGTTTGAGTGGAACGTGTGTAGGGGCGACCATTGGTCGCCTGTTTGTGTGATTGAAATTCATAGAGAGCCACCCCTCAGTCGACAGTGTCGACAGCTACCCTCAAGGGGAGCTTTACGAAATGTGGCGGAAAATAAAAAGCCTCCCATTGAGGGGAGGTGGCACGAGGAACGAGTGACGGAGGGGTGGCTACTTGCAAAATCAAATATGGCTACATACAAAATTGCAAACAAATGCGGTGGTGCTGTTATCTGAAAAATTACAAACAAAAAGGCAGTCAATCGACTGCCTTTAAATTAACCTAAAATTTTACCTTCAAACTCAACACGCTTCTTAACTGTCTGCATAACATTGTCAAACTGCTGTGGAGTAAGTGATTGAGCACCGTCGCACAATGCTTTCTTTGGATTATTATGAACTTCAATCATAATACCGTCTGCACCTACTGCGATAGCCGCTTTTGTAAGCGGTTCAACCATCCACGGCAAACCTGTTGCGTGACTTGGGTCAACGAATACAGGCAAGTGTGAAATTGACTTTAGTGCCGGTATTGCCGAAAGGTCAAGAGTATTTCTTGTGAATGTTTCGTAAGTTCTGATACCTCTTTCGCAGAAAATAACCTGTTCGTTACCGCCTGCCATAATGTATTCCGCACTCATAACCCATTCTTCGATTGTGCTTGAAAGACCACGCTTTAAAAGTATAGGCTTATTGCATTTACCAAGTTCCTTTAAAAGTTCAAAGTTCTGCATATTTCTTGCACCGACTTGAATTATATCAACATCTTCAAACAAATCAAGATGTGCCTGATTCATAATTTCTGTAACTATCGGAAGTCCTGTTGCCTTCTTTGCCTCAAGAAGAATTTTAAGACCTTCGTCATGAAGTCCTTGGAATGAATAAGGTGATGTTCTCGGCTTGAATGCACCGCCTCTTAAAAATGAAGCACCGCTCTTTTTAACTGCTTCGGCTGTTTCTGTCATTTGCGGAACTGTTTCTACCGAACAAGGACCTGCAATGACGCTGAAATGACCTTCACCTACTGTTCTGCCGGCAATGTTGAAAATACTATTATCCGGGTGGAACTTGCGGTTTGCAAGCTTGAACGGCTCGGAAACTCTCTTAACGTCTGCGACTACGTCGATAGTCTTTAAATCGTCTGTGTCAAGAGTTGAAGTATCACCGATAATACCAACTATTGCGGAATTTTCGCCCTTACTGTAATGATGGTCAAAGCCCATCTCCTCCAGTTGCTTTAAAAGTGCGTTTACCTCGTTTTGTTCTGCGTTTTGTTTTAGAATTACAATCATTTTTCATATCTCCTTTTCTACCATACTACATCTTACCGACGATTGTATATCGGCAAGCAACAACCAACGCGGTTGCTTATCACATTTTACTACTATTTTTGACATATGTCAAGAGGTGTGATAAAATAAGGTTATATCTACTGAATGGAGAATTGTATGGAAGAAAAATTTATGAAAGAGGCACTGAAGCAAGCAAAAAAAGCCGCGTCAATCGGTGAAACTCCAATCGGTGCGGTTATAGTGCGTGACGGTGAGATTATAGCAAGAGGATACAACAAGCGTGAAACCAAGAAAAACGCATTACTTCACGCCGAAATTATAGCGATAAACAAGGCTTGCAAAAAACTCGGCGGTTGGAGATTACCGCGATGTGAAATGTATGTTACGCTTGAGCCTTGTCCGATGTGCGCAGGGGCGATTATTAATTCACGCATTGAAAATTTGTATTTCGGTGCGTATGACAAAAAGTCCGGTTGTGCCGGTTCGGTTATCAATTTATTTGAAAGCGGTATGTTCAATCACAATGTCAATGTGACAGGCGGTATAACGGAAGATAAATGTGCAAGCATATTGACTGAATTTTTTAGAGAGTTAAGAAAAAAGAAATAGACTGTTTTTTATATTGCAATTTATTTACAGATGTAATATAATAAATTTTAAGGGGTGATTTTTAATGAAAATAAGAAAAATTATATCAGCTATACTTACTATGTCTGTTATGTCGGCTTGCATAATACCTATTGCAGAAGCGGACGGATTGTATTCGGAAAAATTCGATATGACGAAAGTAAAAGCAGACAAGACGGACGGTGTTACGAAAGAAGTGGAAGTGCCTGACGGTGACTACACTGTAACGGTAACAACCGGCGGAAAAACAGAAACAAATGCGAATATTTATATAAACGGCGGTGAACGTGTAAGAGCGTACACGCTTGAGGCAGGCGAAACACAGGAAAATGAACAGCCTGTTGTGCCGAAAAACGGAAAAATCACTGTACAGGTTAAGGGTGACAACCCTAACGTGACGGAAATAGAAATAGAACAGTTACCGACACGGGAAAAAGCCGAAAAACCTACTATATATATTGCAGGTGATTCAACGGCACAAACTTACAACTATACAAAGGTATACCCTCAAACAGGTTGGGGACAAGTTTTTGCCGATTATTTTAATGACGATATAATTATTGAAAACCGTGCAATGGGCGGAAGAAGTTCAAAGAGTTATGACAACGACGGCAGACTTGACAGAATACTTACAGAAATGCACCCGGGTGACTATGTGTTTATTCAGTTCGGTATAAATGACGGAGCTGAAAATAAACCGGAAAGATACATAAGTGTTGAGGACTACAAAAAGTTAATTACAGACAAGTATATCGGTGAAGTTGAAAAACGCGGCGGAACACCGGTGCTTATGACTGCAAATGCGGCTGCTTGGTGGGACGAAGAAAACAACTGTTTTATGGAGTCGCGAAAGGATTACGCAGACCCTACGCGTGAAATCGCGGAAGAAACAGGTTGCAAATTTATTGATGAAAATAAAATCGTGACAGATGCGTGGAACAGTATGAGTAAGAATCGTGTTTTGTCGGGCTATTTTATATGTGAGCCGCTTGAAAGCAAGGCTTATCCGTCAGGTACAAACGACACCACTCATATGAAAGCCAAAGGCGCAAAGAGAGTTGCAAAGCTTATTGCGGATGCAATTCCGGAAAATGTGCCTGAACTGGCAAAGTATTTAAAGGGTGACGAAACATTTACGGATATACAAGGTCATTGGGCGGAAGATGTTATAAAAACACTTGCAGAGAATGACAAAGTATCGGGAGTCGGTGACGGCAAGTTTAACCCTGACGGAACTGTAACGCGTGCGGAATTTTTGAAAATGGCGATGGATTCGTTGGGCATAGTCGGTCACGCATATCGTGACGGCGAGTGCCTTGACGCAACAAATGATGATTGGTATTGCTACTATTTGCAGGGGGCGTTGGATAAGGATATTATTCCTAAAGAAATGATTGAGAACTGCAACGTTACAAAAGTTACTAAAACTCTTGCAGAAGCAACAGATGATAAAGAGGCGGTTACGACTGACGTAAACGTTTATACAGGTAAGTTTGACGGAGATAAGCCGATTACTCGTGAAGAAATGGCTGCGATTGCGGTTCGTTGCAAAAATTATAAAATGAGAAGATTGACAGACTGGGACAATGAAAGACGTTATCCTATTTTTTCGTTTAAGGACAGTGATGAAATTGACGAAAAATATATAAGTGATGTAGTAGAAGCTTATAATCTGAACTATATAGACGGTATGGAGGACGGTCGCTTTGCACCGAAAGAGAATTTGACGCGTGCACAGGCGGCGGTTGTAATGAATAATTTAAAATAGGAGAAATAGGAATGAATATAAAGAAAGTAGTCGCAGCGGCATTGATATTGTCGTCAATGACGGCGGTATCGGCAAGTGCGGCTGAATTTAACGATATCAAAGGTCATTGGGCGGAAGATGTTATCAATGAGCTTGCCAACAAAGATATTATACACGGTGTTTCGGATACAGAATTTAATCCAGACGGAACTGTAACGCGTGCAGAGTTTTTGAAGATGGCTTTGGGTACAGTCGGTATTGCCGATGTGCCGTACAGGAGCGGCGAATGTCTTGATGTTACCGCGTCCGATTGGTACGGCGGTTGTGTGCAAAGTGCGCTCGACAAAGGCTTGATACCTGAAAATATGATTGGCAACTATGCCGCAAAGATAACAGACGGCAAGGCTATTTACAGTGGCTTTTTTGACGGCGATAAGCCGATAAAACGTGAAGAAATGGCATATATGGTTTATATGCTGTATCAATACAGTTGTGATGAGGAGGAGTCCTATAATATACTTACTCCTGTCGATTTACAGTTTGATGATGTAAGCCAAATATCGCAATGGGCATTGGACGGCGTCAGATATGCGTATACAAACGGCTTAATATCGGGTATGGACGATGATACGTTCAGACCGCAGCAAACCGCAACTCGTGCGCAGGCTGCGTCTATTATAAGCAGATTACTTGATAAAACGGAATAGAGGTGTAAGAAATGTTTAGCAAAAAAACAATCAGAATTATTTGTCTTGTTACCGCAATAGCTATGGTTGTACCTATTTGTATAGGTATTATCAGTATGTTTGCAGGTGTTAATTAATGTTTAAGGAAAAGTACATATGAAGAAAAAAATCATATGGTTATTTTATTTGTTGTTTGTAATATGTTTTACTTTTACTGCAATAAATATAATATTGCATAATACATATTATAAAGCATTGCACTTGATTTGTGTTACAACAATATGCTTAGTCTGGTTGACAATAATATATAAAAACCTTTCCAAAAACGAGAAATTCATTGAGAAAAATTATAATAAGATACTTATCTCATTTGGTATAGGTATGTTTATAATAGAGATTGTATTGGGAATTGCATTAAGGTATGATCCGTTGTGGGATGTTGGCGCGATACATAAAGGTGCTATTGAATGGGTTGAAACAGGGACGTTTGAAAATTATTATGAATATTTCTATAGATTTCCTAACAATCTTGCGGCAATGGCATTTTTGCATTCGTTTTTCAAAATTGCATCAATATTTGGAATTAAAGACTATTTTGCGGTTTCTGTCGTAATAAACAGTATTATGGTAAGCTGTACAACAGTAATAGTATCACTGATTTGCAAGAAAATAGCTGACGTAAAACATGCCGTTTTTGCATTGGTACTGTTTGGATTCAGTGTGCAATTCTATTTTTTGGGCGGTGCTGTGTATACTGATATGCTTTCTGTTATGTTCCCGGTATTATTTTTCTATTTATATCTGAACTCTAAAGAACAATCGGGAAAAAGAAAAATAATTACATATATATTAATGGGACTGACAATTACAATAGGAAGTTTGAATAAATTCACTGTAATCATAATTGCTATAGCGGTAGGCATTGATTTGCTCATAAACAGAAAATTCAAGGAGTTTACGAAAATTCTTGTCAGCGTAGTGAGTATTATGATGATATTTAATGTAACATTTAATTTATATATGTATTCTTCTCATTTGGACAGACAAACGGCTAAGGGTGAAAATACACCGTATAATCATTGGGTCATGATGGGGCTTAAAGGTGATGGTGTATATAATCCTGAGGATTATGAGTTTACAAGGAAATATGATTACGATGAAAACAGAAACAGTAAGATAAATAAAGAGATTTTCGATAGAATAAAAAAATTGGGTTTTTGTGGTATATTTGATTTGGCAATGACAAAATCAACAGCAGATTTCGGAAACGGAACATATGGTGCTGAAGATTTTTATAATTGTAATCCTCAAACCGATACAAAGTTGCATAATTGGATTTTGCCCGAGGGGAAGAATTATAAAAAGTATGCAACATATGCAACATCAATGCATATTGCAATATTAATTTTGATGTTAACTGCTGCATGGGGATTTGTATGTTCTGATGATGAAAAACGTAAAAAGATGTTTTCATTGTATTTGACGATATTTGGAGTATATTTGTTTTTGCTTTGCTGGGAAACAAACCGAAGATATTTTTCAAATTTCGCACCTGTAATATTTATTTGCGGAACTTTGGGTATTGATAAATTTATAGAGGTTTGTTTGAAAACTAAAGAAAAAATTAAATGTGGTTTAAAATAGGCTGATAAAGGAACTGTAACGATTTGTTACAGTTCTTTTTGCTGTGGTCGACGCAAATAGTGTATGTAATAAGAAATAATCCACAATATATAGTATAATGAAAAAAACTTCAAAAAAAATGAAAAAAAGTGTTGACAAAAGGGGTAATAGAGTGTATAATAATCAAGTCGTCAGTTGAGAGGGCTAAAGAACACGGGAAGAGAAGTGTTCGGATTGAGAAGAAGTTAAAAACTTTTTCAAAAAACTTTTAAAAAAGTCTTGACAAACTGAAAACGATGTGATAGAATAAATAAGCTGTCGCAAGAGAGCATGTACATTGAAAGATAAATAGTGCAGGTTTTATGTCAAACATTTGCTTTGCAAATGTAAAACTATTGAGTTTTTTATGACAGAAATTCGGATAAAAATTACGAAGAGAAGTCAGTTAGTAATTAAGAGCTAACAAACAATCGAGTATATAAGAGCAGAAATGCTTTAATATAACCATTTAAACGAGAGTTTGATCCTGGCTCAGGACGAACGCTGGCGGCGTGCCTAACACATGCAAGTCGAACGAGAATCTTTGAACAGATCTTTTCGGAGTGACGTTCAAAGAGGAAAGTGGCGGACGGGCGAGTAACGCGTGAGTAACCTGCCCATAAGAGGGGGATAATCCATGGAAACGTGGACTAATACCGCATATTGTAGTTAAGTTGCATGACTTGATTATGAAAGATTTATCGCTTATGGATGGACTCGCGTCAGATTAGATAGTTGGTGAGGTAACGGCTCACCAAGTCAACGATCTGTAGCCGAACTGAGAGGTTGATCGGCCGCATTGGGACTGAGACACGGCCCAGACTCCTACGGGAGGCAGCAGTGGGGAATATTGCGCAATGGGGGCAACCCTGACGCAGCAACGCCGCGTGCAGGAAGAAGGTCTTCGGATTGTAAACTGTTGTCGCAAGGGAAGAAGACAGTGACGGTACCTTGTGAGAAAGTCACGGCTAACTACGTGCCAGCAGCCGCGGTAATACGTAGGTGACAAGCGTTGTCCGGATTTACTGGGTGTAAAGGGCGCGTAGGCGGACTGTCAAGTCAGTCGTGAAATACCGGGGCTTAACCCCGGGGCTGCGATTGAAACTGACAGCCTTGAGTATCGGAGAGGAAAGCGGAATTCCTAGTGTAGCGGTGAAATGCGTAGATATTAGGAGGAACACCAGTGGCGAAGGCGGCTTTCTGGACGACAACTGACGCTGAGGCGCGAAAGTGTGGGGAGCAAACAGGATTAGATACCCTGGTAGTCCACACCGTAAACGATGGATACTAGGTGTAGGAGGTATCGACCCCTTCTGTGCCGCAGTTAACACAATAAGTATCCCACCTGGGGAGTACGACCGCAAGGTTGAAACTCAAAGGAATTGACGGGGGCCCGCACAAGCAGTGGAGTATGTGGTTTAATTCGAAGCAACGCGAAGAACCTTACCTGGGCTTGACATCCCTGGAATCGAGTAGAGATACTTGAGTGCCTTCGGGAATCAGGTGACAGGTGGTGCATGGTTGTCGTCAGCTCGTGTCGTGAGATGTTGGGTTAAGTCCCGCAACGAGCGCAACCCCTATTGTCAGTTGCCATCATTAAGTTGGGCACTCTGGCGAGACTGCCGGTGACAAATCGGAGGAAGGTGGGGACGACGTCAAATCATCATGCCCCTTATGCCCAGGGCTACACACGTACTACAATGGCCGATAACAAAGTGCAGCGAAACCGTGAGGTGGAGCGAATCACAAAACTCGGTCTCAGTTCAGATTGCAGGCTGCAACTCGCCTGCATGAAGTTGGAATTGCTAGTAATCGCGGATCAGAATGCCGCGGTGAATACGTTCCCGGGCCTTGTACACACCGCCCGTCACACCATGAGAGTCGATAACACCCGAAGCCTGTGAGCTAACCGTATAGGAGGCAGCAGTCGAAGGTGGGGTTGATGATTGGGGTGAAGTCGTAACAAGGTAGCCGTATCGGAAGGTGCGGCTGGATCACCTCCTTTCTAAGGAGAACCGATTGAGCGAATAGCTTAGTCAAAATTCCTAAGGTCGAACGATAGAAATATCGTCAGAGACAGAACTTGTACTGTTTATCTTTGAATGTACATGTGAAAGCATGAACATTTAAAACACAAAATATTGATATAAGTGGGAAAAGGAAACTGAACCCAATAGAAACCCTGCATGGGCCTATAGCTCAGCCGGTTAGAGCGCACGCCTGATAAGCGTGAGGTCGGTGGTTCGAGTCCACTTAGGCCCACCACTAACATTGCGTAGCAATGTGAAACATCGTATGAGCGTGCCGGTGTGAAATCGTGAAGCGAAGCGGAGCGATAGGCAACAAAGTTGCCGTAACAAGGAGGCACATAGGCGAATATGATGCCAACCGTAGGTTGGAGTATTCGAGAACATACGAAAAATTACCAAAGACGTGATATTGAATCTAAGATGAAGTATCAACTAAATTTGGGGGTGTAGCTCAGCTGGGAGAGCACCTGCCTTGCAAGCAGGGGGTCAGGAGTTCGATTCTCCTCATCTCCACCAATTCAAACAATTTCACGCACATTTCGCATTTTTTCTCAGTCTTGCGTACCGATGTACGCGACGACGTCGAAGAAAAAGCGAACTGCACGCAAACTTGTTTGAATTTAAAATCAATATTAAAAGATTGTACCTTGAAAACTAAACAATGTAACAAACGATGATAGAGAGAAACGAGGAAAGCATTTGTTTACAAAGTAATCAAATGACAAACCCCGATAACTAAATTAGTTATCAAAACTAATGTGGAAAGGTTTTTTCGATATACGAGAGTATATGGGTAAAAACTTCAATTTCAAAAACAAATCTCTAATTCTTATGTAATTCAAGAACCAAACCAAGTTGGTCAAGCTATAAAGAGCGTAGGGAGAATGACTTGGCATCAGGAGCCGAAGAAGGACGTGACAAGCTGCGAAAAGCTGCGGTTAGGAGCAAATATCCATAGACCCGCAGATATCCGAATGGGGAAACCCGGTACGGCAATACCGTATCACTGCATGGTAAATACATAGCCATGTGGAGGAAACCCTCTGAACTGAAACATCTAAGTAGGAGGAGGAAGAGAAAGAAACATCGATTTCCTAAGTAGCGGCGAGCGAAAGGGAAAGAGGCCAAACCAGAGATAGCAATATCTTTGGGGTTGCGGACTGCATAATTGATTTAACATCTTTAGCAGAAGTGTATGGGAAGACACACCATAGTAGGTAATAGTCCTGTAAGCGAAAGGGATGTTAACATGGCAGTATCCAGAGTACCACCGGACACGAGGAACCCGGTGGGAAGCTGGGGGGACCACCCCCCAAGCCTAAATACTACCTGATGACCGATAGTGAAAAGTACAGTGATGGAAAGTTGAAAAGAACCCCGGAAGGGGAGTGAAACAGAATCTGAAACCCTATGTTTACAAGCTGCTAAAGCACTATATATGTGCGATAGCGTACTTTTTGTAGAACGGTCCGGCGAGTGTATGTTGCAAGCGAGGTTAAGGTGTTAAGCACTGAAGCCGAAGGGAGACCGAGTGTGAATAGCGCGTACAGTTTGCAGTATACGACCCGAAACCGGGTGACCTAACCATGGACAGGTTGAAGTGGAAGTAAAATTCCATGGAGGACCGAACCCACGTCTGTTGAAAAAGGCGGGGATGAGCTGTGGTTAGCGGTGAAATTCCAATCGAACTCGGATATAGCTGGTTCTCATCGAAATAGCTTTAGGGCTAGCCTCAGGATAGTTTAGCGGAGGTAAAGCACTGAATGGGCTAGGGGGCTTCACGGCTTACCGAACCCTATCAAACTCTGAATGCCGCATAAATGTTTCCTGGGAGTCAGACTGCGTGAGATAAGTTTCGTAGTCAAAAGGGAAAGAGCCCAGACCTACAGCTAAGGTCCCTAAATGAATTTAAGTGGAAAAGGATGTGCAGTTGCGTAGACAACTAGGACGTTGGCTTAGAAGCAGCCACTCATTTAAAGAGTGCGTAATAGCTCACTAGTCGAGTGATTGTGCGCCGAAAATGTAACGGGGCTAAAATTCATACCGAAGCTTAGGAATGATAGTAATATTGTTGGTAGATGAGCGTTGTGTAAGTCTGCGAAGCTACACCGAAAGGAGTAGTGGAGATATCACAAGTGAGAATGCCGGAATGAGTAGCGAGAATTATGTGAGAATCATAATGGTCGAAAATCTAAGGTTTCTTGAGGAAGGTTCGTCCGCTCAAGGTAAGCCGGGAGCTAAGGCGAGGCCGAGAGGCGTAGTCGATGCACATACGGTAAAGATTCCGTAGCCACCGAAGTCGTTAAATACAGGGACACAGGAACATAGCCCATCCCCACCGTTGGTTGAGTGGGGCGTAAGGGAGCGAAAAATAGTAGCGAAGTGGGTGATTGTACACTGGCGAGAAAAGCTGTATGTATTGACAAGGTGCCCGTACCGCAAACCGACACAGGTAGATGAGGAGAGAATCCTAAGACCAGCGGGAGAAGTGTTGTTAAGGAACTCGGCAAAATGACCCCGTAACTTCGGGATAAGGGGAGCCTACGCGAGTAGGCCGCAGAGAATAGTCTCAAGCGACTGTTTAGCAAAAACACAGGTCTATGCTAAATCGAAAGATGATGTATATGGGCTGACGCCTGCCCGGTGCTGGAAGGTTAAGGGGAAGTGTTAGAGCAATCGAAGCACTGAACTTAAGCCCCAGTAAACGGCGGCCGTAACTATAACGGTCCTAAGGTAGCGAAATTCCTTGTCAGGTAAGTTCTGACCCGCACGAATGGCGTAACGACTTGAGAGCTGTCTCAACAACATACCCGGCGAAATTGAAGTACTGGTAAAGATGCCAGTTACCCGTGATAAGACGGAAAGACCCCATGGAGCTTTACTGTAACTTGATATTGAATTTTTGTATTACATGTACAGGATAGGTGGGAGACAGAGAACCAATGCCGCCAGGTGTTGGGGAGTCGATGTTGGGATACCACTCTTGTAATATGAAGGTTCTAACCTGCACCCGTGAATCCGGGTGGGGGACACTGTCAGGTGGACAGTTTGACTGGGGCGGTCGCCTCCTAAAAGGTAACGGAGGCGTTCAAAGGTTGGTTCAGCACGGACGGAAATCGTGCAACGAGTGCAAACGCATAAACCAGCCTAACTGCGAGACCGACAAGTCGAGCAGTAACGAAAGTTGGAGTTAGTGATCCGGCGGTATGAGAGTGGAATTGCCGTCGCTCAACGGATAAAAGCTACCCTGGGGATAACAGGCTGATCTCCCCCAAGAGTCCACATCGACGGGGAGGTTTGGCACCTCGATGTCGGCTCATCGCATCCTGGAGCTGTAGTCGGTTCCAAGGGTTGGGCTGTTCGCCCATTAAAGCGGTACGCGAGCTGGGTTCAGAACGTCGCGAGACAGTTCGGTCCCTATCTATCACGGGCGTAGGAAATTTGAGGAGAGCTGACCTTAGTACGAGAGGACCGGGTTGGACGTACCGCTGGTGCACCTGTTGTTCTGCCAAGGGCATAGCAGGGTAGCTAAGTACGGACGGGATAAACGCTGAAGGCATCTAAGCGTGAAGCCCCCTTCGAGATAAGATTTCCCATAGCGTAGGCTAGTAAGGACCCATGAAGACTACATGGTTGATAGGCCGGAGGTGGAAGTGCAGTAATGTATGTAGCTGACCGGTACTAATAGTCCGAGGGCTTGACCAAGCATTTTAATCTGCGAAGCAGATAAAAATGCGGATATGTACGTAAGCAAAGGAGCAGACGCAACTTGAAAAGTTGCGAGGAGCGACTGGTTGCCGTAAGGCAATGCGGAGTACATACAAGCGTTAGCTTGAGCATAAAGAAAGCAAAAGCAGATTAAAATACAGATGTATCGCTACATCAAAGGTTAGGAACGAGAAAGATAAGAAATTAGAGAAAACGCATTGTGAAGTTATGTTGTTTAGTTTTGAGGGTATGACCTCAAAAGAGAAGATCCGGTGACGATAGCAAGGAGGAACCACCTGTTCCCATGCCGAACACAGAAGTTAAGCTCCTTAACGTCGATGATACTTGGTGGGTGACTGCCTGGGAAAATAGAAAGTTGCCGGAACTCATGGCCCGTTGGTCAAGCGGTTAAGACACCGCCCTTTCACGGCGGTAACGCGGGTTCGATTCCCGCACGGGTCACCAACATTTTAAACAGCCTTTCTTGTAAAGGCTGTTTAATCTATTTAATATTATGGACCATTAGCTCAGTTGGTTAGAGCATCCGGCTCATAACCGGACGGTCCTAGGTTCGAGTCCTAGATGGTCCACCACGAAACAAACTACTTTATGTGGTTTGTTTTTTTTGTACATCTTTATAATTAAGTTATTAAGAATAAGTCTAAGTGAAGAATTTTAATAATAAACAATAGTATATAAATAAAAATCGAATTTATTTCTTGAATGGAACAAACTCAATCTTTAATATGTGAGAAATATCAAATTATTATTTAGATGTTTTTCCTTTAAGAATATCAACTAATTGTGATATACATTTAATTGATTCATCATCTAAACAACTAACGTCAATACTACGAGTATCAGTCATTCCGAGTAAATAATCAGTTGATACATGAAATATACGAGCAAGCTTGATAAGAGTCTCATATGATGGATAACGCATACCGGATTCGTAAGAAGATATTGCACTAATAGCAAGTCCTATTCTGTCTGCAATTTGTTTTTGTGTTAGATTTCTATTAAGTCTTAATGTTCTCAATTTTTCACCCATATTCACCAAATGTACCACCTACTTTCACTATTAGTATAACAATTAGCATTTCTGTATTGGTGAAAAAAATTACACTAAAGCAGAAAAAATAGTTGAATTTAGTAAAATGTTATGATATACTGTTATTATTAACAAGAAAGGTAATAAATATAATGAACCAAAAATCAACTGATAATAACGTAGGTAAGTTTTCTTCATTTACTAAAGCAAAAATTTTTATTGTAGTTTTAATATTAATAATTCTTCTTCCTTCATTGGTGGTTGGATATAAAATTTTTAACTATAAGAAACAAGACGAAATGTATAATAATGCAATATCATTAAAATACGAAATGAAATATGATTCAGCCGAAAAAATTTTTTTGGATTTAGGTGGTTTTAAAGATTCGGAAGAACAGATTAAATTGATTGATAAGGAATATGTTGAGGAATTTGCAAAATTGGCAGGGACTATATATAGTGAAGGGTTATCATCTTGGATTGTAGGTGGTTCTTACTCATCAACATTCAGCGAATATGACAAAGACTCTTCAGCATTATTTGTGTCAAGGTTCAGTTCAATTAGTGCCATTCAAGTTGAAATGCAGAGAATAAAAAAATCAATAAATGATTCAGAAAAAGAAATGTCTACTTTACAAAATGTGCCATCAGCTTATTCTGGAAGCTATGATAAACTTATGGCTATATTTAATAATTGTAAAAGTCTTTATGAGATAATAGAAAATCCTATGTTATATTATTATGATTATAATTCAGAGTGGAATAAAAGATATGAAAATTTTGATAAAAGCGTTTCAGAACTAACAGACTTTATGAAACAATGTAAAAACTATGAATCATTTAACGACATTTACCAACAATGTGTTAAAGATACTTTAGAACAATCGAAAATAACAACCAATTAATAAAAGGATATTATATATTAGAAAGGAATACTTGGTATGTGTGATGAATCATTAGTAGATGAGAATGGAGAAATAAATGATAAACAAGTAGATTTTATTTGTCATAATTGTGGTGAAAATATAACAAATAATAATGAATATTGTCCAAAATGTGGAGTAAAACTAAATACTGATGAATTAATATTTAATTCAAATACAAAAAATAAATCTTATTTAAAAATTATTTTAGGCATAGTTATAATTATTGCTGTCATTTTAATAACAACAGCTATAATTAATTATATACAAATATCTAATTTAAAAAAAGAATTGCTACAAGGCTGGGAGCGTGTAGATGGTGATAAAAATTCAAATATATTATGCGTATTAGACTTTTCAGAAAATGAAATAGATTATAGGGTAGAAACCGGTTATAAATGGATTGATACAAAAATAGCTACTTTTGAATATAAAGTTATTAGTGGTAATAAAATTAAAGTAAATCGTTTTGGTTATGGTTGGGAAACTATTAATATTGAATTTAACGATGATAAAACTATGATGAAATTAAGCCCAGCATTGACAAGTGTTGACGATAACGAATATTGGTTTCAATTTGATTGATTTATAAAATTAATATTTCATTATGAATGGTTGATAAACATCTCATTAATTATGTGAATTTGGGTAAGAAAGTTTCAAATATAGCAAACTGATATTTGATTGTGGAAATATTCGACAGATATATAAAAGAAGTTGGAGATAGAAAATCACTGTTTATATAGGTATAAATGGTGATTTTTTTGTATATTTCGTCTAAACATCATAGATGCTTGGAATGTTTGACAAGTATTGATAATGGAGAGTTTTACACAAAGGAGAAACAGATGGCATCGAGTAAAGAATTTTTAGAATACATATTAGAGCAATTATCGGAGGTAGAGGAAATAACGTACAGGGCGATGATGGGGGAGTACATTATTTACTACAAAGGAAGAATTGCCGGCGGAATATATGATGACCGACTGCTTATAAAACCTGTTAAATCGGCTATTGACTATGTTTCTGACATTCGGTACGAAGTACCTTATGAGGGTGCGAAAGAAATGATTTTAATAGAAGAAGTTGACAACAAAGAATATTTAACCGAATTATTTAAGGCGATATATGACGATTTACCGACACCGAAAAAGAAAAAAATAACCAATATTGAAAACAACTCAATATTATGGTATAATTAATATAATGAGGTGAGAGAGATGAAAGTAAAGGAAATATGTGATTATTCGGGTTCGACATTGCTTGGAATGAACGGCGGAATGGTTGAGAGTCCCGATTCAAAAAGAATTATATATGCACGCAAAGCAGATTTGACAAAGTCTGAAACGGAAATATGGATATGCGACAGGGATTTTGAAAATCATCGCAAGGTATATGATGTACACTGCGGCAATCACAACGGCCCGTCAGCAACCTTTATAACAAACAGCCTTATAGTTTTTCGTGATGTGGAATTTGAGGGCATAGCCGGCAAAGAGCCGTCTATATGTGTATTCCGTATACTAGATGTTGATACGGGTGAGGTTAAGTACAAAATTCGCGGCAAAGAAAGTCATTGTGCGGAAAACGGCAAGTATCCGTTTTCAATATCGACAGAATATCTTGACAAAAATCCCGATTATCCCGAAATTAATTCGTGCGGAATTTACATACTTGATGTTGAAAACGGAAAAATAACTCTTGTTGCAACAGAGGAAGATATTTTAAATATGGTAAGGGAACATGGTCTTACTCCGAACGAGCATACTGCGTCTGTCAGCCACGTTCAGCTAAATCCGTCCGCAACGGCAGTTATGATGCGCTTGGGCGTAAAGGACTGCCCTGTATTCGGTGCGTTGGGTTGCATAGATTTAGACACTAAAAAAACGCATATGATAGCGGACAAGCCTGTACATCAGCTTTGGTTTGACGATGACACATATATGGCTACACGTCAGTTTAATCAAGGCAGACACATTGAAATGGAAACAAGCTACATTGCACGTTTTTCAAAAGACGGAGAGGAATTAGAAGTGCTTGGCGGAATTTCAAATCATATGGACGGAAGTTTTGACAGAAAATATTTTGCCGGTGACAGATGTTATCCCGACTTTGCACCGAATGTTTATTTGTACAAGCGCGGTGACAAAAATCCGATTGCGACTTTTGAAATATCGCAGGACGAATACACCACATGGAAACTTCAGGTACATCCAAATCCGTCGTTTTCGCGTGACGGAAAGCGTCTGTACTTTAATAAACAGTGCAAATGTTACAACGGAACATACAGAACGGTAGCTGTTTTTGCAGATATTTCTGAAATTATTTAAAACTAACTTGCAAAAATTGTCCTTTTTTGCTATACTGTATATGTTGTAATTATTAAAGAAGGAATGTGAACATAAATGATTATTATTATGAAAGAATCCGCATCGGCAAAGGAAATCGAGAGTGTTGAAAAACTACTTGCCGAGTTCGGATTCCAAACGCACCCTATTCAAGGCGAAAAGAAAACAGTTATCGGCGCAATCGGCGACAAGCGTCTTTTGAGTATGAATCAAATTCTTACTATGGACGGTGTTGAAAACGTTGTTCCGATTATGAAACCATATAAACTTGCATCTAAGGAGCTTCACAAAGAACCGTCAGTTATCGAAATCGGTCACGGAATAACAGTCGGTGGCAAGCAACTTGCAGTATTTGCAGGTCCTTGCGCAATCGAAAGCCAGGAACAGTTCACAACTGTATCAAAGGCTGTTAAGGCCTCGGGTGCAAACATTCTTCGCGGCGGTGCGTTCAAGCCTCGTTCATCACCATATTCATTCCAAGGTCTTGAGGGTGACGGCTTGAAGATTATGTACAACAGCGGTCAGGAACTTAATATGCCTATCTGTACTGAAGTACTTGATACAAGAGATGTTGAACTTGTTGCAAAGTATGCTGATATTATGCAAATCGGTGCAAGAAATATGCAGAACTTCAAACTTCTTCGTGAAGTCGGTAAGTGCGACAAGCCTATACTTCTAAAGAGAGGTCTTGCTTGTACTATGGAAGAGTGGCTAATGGCTGCCGAATATATTATGTCTGAGGGTAATGAAAAGGTAATCCTTTGTGAAAGAGGTATCAGAACATACGAAACTGCTACAAGAAATACATTTGACCTTTCGGCAATTCCTGTTTCAAAGGAACTTTCTCATCTTCCTATTATTGCCGATCCGAGCCATGCAACAGGTACATATAAGTATGTTCCGGCTATTGCAAAGGGTGCTATTGCGGCAGGTGCTGACGGTCTTATGATTGAAGTACATAACTGCCCTGAAAAGGCTGCGTCAGACGGCGCACAATCGCTTACACCTGAAAAGTTTGACAAGCTTATGAAAGAGCTTGATCCAATCGCGAAGGCAGTAAATAAGATTCTATTATAAGAAATTTATAGGCTGGATGAAGTTGCCCACATTGTGTGAACAATTTTATTTCAGCCTTTTGTTTTATTGAAGGGAGCTATTGACTTAATATGTTAGGTTATCTTGGTCCGAACGGGACATTTTCACATCAGGCGGCTATGGAATGGTCTGAGGGTAAAGAAGAAATAAAGGAGTTTTCAACGATTTATTCTGTAATTTTAGCGGTTGAAAAAGGCGAAATTGACAGGGCAATCGTGCCGATTGAAAATTCTATTGACGGAAGTATCAACACAACTTTGGATACTCTTGCTTTTGATGTGGATTTATATATAACAGGTGAATACATTCTTCATATAAGCGAAAATCTTATGGTTAAAAAAGGCGTAAAGAAAGAGAATATAAAAATTATCACTTCCCACCCTCAACCGATAGGACAGTGTTCAAAATTATTGTCGCACGAATTTGCGGATGTGAAAATTGAATTTGCCGATTCAACTGCGTCTGCGGCAAAACGTGTAAAAGAATCGGACGGCTCTGTGGCGTGTATCGGCTCACCGAACAGTGCAAAAATTTATGACCTTGATATTTTGTGTCACGACTGCGGTGACGACGCAAATAATTCAACTCGATTTGTTATTATTGAAAAAACACCGAATAAGACAGTTACAGGTCACGATAAGTCATCAATCGTATTTGCGATTGATAATAAACCGGGAAGCTTGTACAGTGCGATTGAGCTTTTGGCGAAGTCCGGAATTAATATGACTAAAATTGAGTCACGTCCTATGAAAAAGGAACTCGGTAAGTATGTGTTCTTCATTGATATTGACGGCAATATTGATGATGCGTCAATTTACTTTGCACTTGATAAAGTAAGACAGAATACATTTTTCTATAAATTTCTCGGATCATACAATTACTAAAATGCGAAATATTAAAAAAGGAAGTTTTGAAAACTTCCTTTTTTAGTTTGAATTTATAATATCCATAATAGTTTTTTCGGCGAGTTTTACTTCCTGCAACAGTTCATTTGCGGAAAGTCGTGTCGCACCGTTGCCGAGAATGATAATTTGTTCAAGGTTATCCGAAGTGGCAACACGCACACGATGTTTTTTACCGATTTCATGTGTGATTTTTTCGATATACATATCGGCGGTTTCAGCCTCTTTTGTGTACACAACGTTTATATTGTGAATTTTTTCGGCACTGCCGACATTTCCTTTAACTTTATACGCATCAAAAACAAGTATTAAATTGCATTGCTTAAAGCCTTGATAATTGCAAAGAATATCAATCAGTCGGTCACGTGCCATATTAAGGTTATCTTTGGCGAGTTCTTTCAGTTCGTCCCACGCAAAAATTATATTGTAACCGTCAACAAGCAAATATTCGTCACCTAATTTAACAGGCTTTGATTTTTTATGTTTTTTCTGTTCGGGGGCGGATTTCTTTACAGTGTATGACGCTACTTTACGGCGTACAGGACCGTATGTACGTTCAAAAATCTGCATAAGCTCATTATCATCGGCAACCATATTGATGTAGTCGTTTGCACGCTGATAGACGTTTTCTTCTTCATCATCGTCTTGGTCAAGCTTTATGCCGTCAATGTGCATATGGTCGTAAACCTTATCCCACTTTACAACAAAGCCTGCACCGTGCGAACAGAAAACCGAATCGGCGGGATTTTCAATATCGGTTTCGCTGTCGTAACCGATTTCGGCAATCACTTCTTCGGTGTTGTGGCAAGGCTCATAACCGCTTAAAATACAGTTTAATCTGCCCTTACCGTGCGTGTAGCCTGTTACGTCCATTTGATAGTCACGCATTGTCGCAACGGGTGCAGAGCCTGAAATTTGCGTCATATCACCGATTGTTTCGGGTTGACTGAATGTACCGCCCATTTGCTGAATGTCGGTCATTGCACGTCCTACGTTTTCGGTAGGTATTTCAAGATGAAATTCGTACCACGGCTCAAGCAAAACACTTTCAGCCATTTTCAAGCCTTGACGTACCGCACGATAAGTAGCTTGACGAAAGTCGCCGCCCTCTGTATGTTTTTGGTGTGCACGTCCTGCGATAAGCGTTATCTTCATATCGGTAATCGGTGAGCCTGTCAGAACACCGATATGTGCTTTTTCTTTTAGATGGGTGAGAATAAGTCGTTGCCAGTTGCGGTCAAGACTGTCCTCACTGCAATTTACCGCAAACTGCATACCGCTGCCTTTTTCAGTCGGCTCCATAAGTAAATGCACTTCGGCATAATGCCTTAACGGCTCATAATGTCCGACACCCTCAACAGGTGCAGCTATTGTTTCACGATACGCAATACCGCCGTGACTGAATTCAATATCAATACCGAATCTCTCTTTTATAATTCGTTTTAAAACTTCAAGCTGAACTTCGCCCATAACTTGAACGTGAATTTCCTGCAACTGTTCGTTCCATATTATATGAAGCTGTGGGTCTTCGTCCTCCAAATGACGTAATTCGGTAAGTGCTGTATGCACGTCAATACCGTCCGTAAGCTCCATACGGTACGTCAAAACAGGCTCAAGAACGGCATTTTTTGAATCAGGCTCACAACCTATACCTTCACCGGAATATGTCTGTGTAAGACCTGTTACGGCACAAACCGTACCGGGGAATGCCTCGTCAACCGCTTGGAATTTTGCACCGGAATAAATTCTGATTTGATTTACTTTTTCCGACCACTCATTTTTCTTGTTACCCTTTAAAAGTGTTTTTACCTTTAAAGTACCGCCGGTAATTTTCATATAAGTAAGACGTGTGCCTTGCTCATCTTCGGCAATTTTGAATACCTTTGCACCGAATTTGTCATCGTAAATAATTTGTCTGGTGTACAGTTCAAGTCCTTCAAGAAATTCCGATACACCTTCCATTTTAAGTGCAGAGCCGAAATAGCACGGGAATATTTTTCTTTGTACAACGGCATTTCTTATATCTTGATTTTTGACAGTACCGTCCGCAAGAAATGTATTCATTATAGATTCGTCACACATAGCGAGCGATTCTCTGAAATCTTCATTTTCAGGATTTTGCGTAAAATCAATACAACCGTCCGAAAATCTTGTATGCAATTCATCAAGAACGGCGTTTCTGTCGGCGTTTAGGTCCATTTTGTTCACGAATATAAATGTAGGTACATTGTATCGTGCCAAAAGCCGCCATAGTGTTTCTGTATGATTTTGTATCCCGTCCGTACCGCTTATAACGAGGATTGCGTAATCAAGCACGCTCAAAGTACGCTCCATTTCGGTAGAAAAGTCAACGTGACCGGGAGTGTCAAGTAAAGTAAATTCGGTGTCACGAAAACGCATAACGGCTTGCTTTGAAAATATCGTAATGCCTTTGTCGCGTTCAATTTCGTGTGAATCGAGAAATGCGTCACCATGGTCAACACGACCGATTTTTCGTATTTCACCTGCACTGTATAACATTCCCTCAGATAGCGTAGTTTTACCCGAGTCAACGTGTGCAAGTATTCCAATTACAACTCTGTTCATATCATCTCTGCCTTTACAGTATATATTATTTTAATTATATCATAATAGAAATGTTTTGTCCAATCAGCGTATTTATTTTGTATTTGTGAAAAGAATAATAAAAAAGGAGGCGAAAAAATGGCTAAACAGGGTATGAGGAGAGAGCGATTTGGCGATATACACGGAACAAGAAAACCTGAGGACAGAATGCCGAAAAATGAAATGGAGCCTGTGTCTGAAATTCAAGGTAAGGCTAAAAAGACAAAACAGAAAGCAAATCCAATTATTAAATAAAAAATGGTGTTGCATTGCAACACCATTTTTGCTTTATTCTTCAGCGCCAAGAACAGCGATTTCGCTGATATGACAGTAATTCTTGTCAGGGTCTGTTGCACCGTCACCGTTGTAGCGGATATAACGTGCTTTTACCGTTTCAGGGAACATATACTTTTCAAATTCGCTTGATTCACCTGTGTTTTGAGTTTTTGGAAGTGCAGTTTCCCAAGTCTTGCCGTCAACCGAGTATTCGATTGTGAACGGATAAATTCTTTCACTGCCTTTCCACATTGCGATTGCAACACCCGAAACGTCCTTTTCTTCGTCTAAATCAAGCGTAAGCGTACTCTTACCGTAACTTGACCAACGCGTGTTTATATCAAGGTCAACCGCACCTGCTTCAACGTTACCGTCATTGTCGCTTGCCTCAACGGCAAAAACGTCAAGTTGGTTAGGATAATATTTTTGACCTGTTCCGTTTATTGCGACAACTTCAATTTTGTCAGGTACTTTTGCAGATGTGATTGTAGATTTTCTTGACATTGCGAAATCGTCCGACATATTTAAGTCAATATCGCTTATGCAGATATATTTATCATTGTAGTAAACAATCTTTCCGAGTGCTTCACCGATTGCACGAAGCGGAACCATTGTTCTGTCGTTGTTCAAAATCGGTGCAGTGTCCATTGTTTTTGTTTCGTTGTTTACAGTATAATCGTTGCTGCCGATTTTCATTGTAACGGCGTCACCGTTGATTTTGATTTCCTGTGTATCTGCCACCCATTCAACGTCTGCGCCGAATGACTCAGAAATAAATCTCAACGGAACAAGAGTTCTTTCGTTTTCGTCAAGGTATGGTACAACGTCCGTGCTGTCGTTATCAACACGTTTCGGAACACCGTTTGAAAGTGCTGTCGGTGTGTCAAGTACAAGCTCAACCTTTTCACCGCTGTATAAATCGTTTATATTCCAAGACTTCTTTGCAAGGTCGGGATTTTTTTCATTGTTGCCTACTGTATAAATCTGCGGTACAGGCACATTTTTAGTGTCAAAACCAAGATAATAGCTTAGGTGCGTAGGCTGATTGTAACAGTCGTTTTGGTATGCAACGTGCATTCTGTATTGAATGTCGTGCATAAGTGTAGGAATTTTGTAGCTTGTCGGTGTAGTGGTGGTGTAAATTCTCAAAGCACTGCCGTCCTTTAGCGGATACATAACTTCTTCACGCCAATCGCCGAAAAGATCGGCGGTAAGTGACGGATTAGCTTTTGTACCGTTTACAGAAGTACAACCCGAAGCGGTGAAGATAGTTTCAACCTTTTCTTTTTCGGGATTCCACTTGCTGATATAAATGTTGTCCTGAACTTCACGTCCCAAATCGCCGTCCCAATAGCATAGGAAGTTTGCCGGCATAGTGTATTTTGTTGAAATGACGGTACCGTCTGCGGCGGTAAGTATTCCTGCGGCTGACCAGCCTTCGCAACCCGGATAACGCGGGTCTATGTCGTCAGATGTGCCGCGACCGTTGTCACTGCCCATTTGTTCGCCGCCGACAAGTATTTCGCCTGTACGTGCGTCACGCATTTCAAAGCTGTATTTTGCTTGAGTTTCTTCGTGACAAGAGTAAACTTCAAGTCCCGGTCTTGACGTGTCAAGGTCACTGACGTGCTGTGCGTCACCGTGTCCCAAACCTGTCGAATACATAGGCTTGCCGTCATTGTCTATTGCAAGCGCACCGTATATAAGCTCATCGCAACCGTCATAATCAACGTCTGCGGCACTCATTGAGTGGTTGCCCTGTCCGATATATTTATTGTTGTAATCCATTGTGTCAAAGCGCCATTTCTTAACAAGTTTGCCGTCTACAAGATCGTATGTTGCAATAACTGTTCTGCCGCCTGTTTCACCCTCAGGACCTGTGTAATAACCTCTTGCAAAAACCATACTCGGTCTTGTGCCGTCAAGATATGCAACGGCGGCAAGGTATCTTTCGGAACGGTTTCCGAATGTATCGCCCCAAGAGCTTATATCCCATTTTTGACCGCTTGCGGTTTTGCCTGTGATTTGCGGGTCATAGTCAACTGTATCAATTACAGAGCCGTCCTCACCCTTGAATACTGTAAGATAAAGCGGACCTGTAAGGTTTTTACCGTTGCTTACAACGGCATAGTTTTTGTTTGCGTCACCGATAACAGAGCCGTCACCTGCGATTGTGCCGTCAGCTGTACGGCAAGCAACTTCGGCTTTACCGTCACAGTCATAGTCGTATACCATAAACTGCGTATCGTGTGCGCCTGCACGAATGTTAGGTCCCATATTTATACGCCATAGACGTGTGCCGTCAAGCTTGTATGCGTCAAGAATACATTCGCCCGTAAAACCTGCCTGTGCGGCATCTTTTGCGTTTGACGGATCCCATTTTAGTACGATTTCATATTCACCGTCACCGTCAAGGTCACCGACAGACGCGTCGCCCGGTGTATATGAATATTCTTCACCGTTTACTTTATTGTTTTCAGGCTTTTGGATTGGAATATCCATATAATTGTTGTCCCAAAGCTGAACTGCTCCAACTTTGTCCCATTGTTCTTCGCCGTTTACAACAGGTACAATGAAATACTGTGTATCGTCACTTGCGATAAATAAATCGGTGAAATTTGTTGCATTTAGAGGTTCGTTATTTATTTTTTGTCCGTATGAGGACATTTCTGTTAAACTTCGATAAATGTTATATCTCGTATCCGCACTTTCAGTGCCGAGCCAACGCCACGAAATATATGTATAGCCGTCCATTCTTACGGCAACAGCACCTCTGTTTAGATTTTCCATAGGACGCTGAATATCAGGTCGTGAGTCGATTAATTTTTGTGTTTCGGCGGCGGATTCTGTGTAATCGCCGACTTTCAGGCTTTCGCCTACTTCTGCGGCAAGTGCGGAAACCGCCGAACTTGCAAGCATTGCAACTGTAAGCATAGCCGAAATGATTTTCTTTTTATTCATAGTGTATTAAAATCCTCCTTTTCAAAGTATCTAAGTTATATTTTATCATATTATAAAAAGAATTTGGGTAAATTTAATAATGAATTCTGATTTTTATAAATTAATATCTGATTTTTCAAGCGATTTGACAAATCAAGATTAAAAGGGTATAATATGAATATATGAACATATGACCGAAAAGAGGAGAAGATAAATGGATAAATGCAGTACCTGTCAATATAATCCGCAGATTTTAGATAGATTGAAAAATCAACTTCCGGACGAAGATGTAACGGATAAATTGTCGGAAATGTTTAAGGTGTTCGGCGACAGTACAAGAATAAGAATTTTATGGACGTTGTTTGATAAGGAATTGTGTGTGTATGATATAGCGGACGCGCTCGGTATGAGCCAGTCGGCTATCAGTCATCAGCTTAAAACTTTAAAACAGGCAAGGCTTATAAAGTCACGCCGTGACGGTAAAAATGCCTTTTATTCGATTGATGACGACCACGTTAAAAAGATTATAGAACAAATGCTTATTCATATTGAGGAAAACTAAAAAACGGTGCAATTAATTTGCACCGTTTTTGATTGTTGTTTTATAATAAATAAAATAGAATACTGCCGAAATAACTGCGGCGATAGTCCAGCCGACAGGCCAAGAAAGCCATATTCCGACTTCCGAATTAAGTGCGTATGAGAAAACATACGCAAGAATAACTCTTAAAAGCAAGTCGGTAAACGTGCTTGCCATAAACGCCCTCATACGTCCCGCACCGCGAAGAATACCGTCAAATGTAAGCTTTGCGGAAATTACAAAATAGAACGGTGTGACGATTTTTAAAAATATTCTTCCTACGTCTATAATACCTGTCTCACTGCTTTTTACGAATATATTCATCATAGTATTCGGGAATACGAAATACGCAATGAAAAACGGCAGAGAAACAACGATAAGCATAACAATACCTGCTTTAAGTCCTTCAGGTATGCGGAGAAGCTTTCGTGCACCTGTGTTTTGTGCCGTATAGCTTGACATTGCATTTCCGAGCGTTGAAAAACTTGTTATAGCGAATGTATTCAGCTTTATAGCCGCACTGTAACCGGCGATAACGTCAGAGCCGAAACTGTTTACACGACTTTGTATAAATAAATTTCCTACCGATACAAAACTTTGCTGCAAGATACTCGGTATTGCAATTCTTGAAATATGTCCGAGCATACGGATTGAAAATTTTTTATATGTCCCCGATTTTATACCGTGAACGCGTTTTAAAAGTACGGCGAATGCGAGCAGGGAAGATATACCCTGTGCAATAAATGTTGCCCAGCCGACTCCGGCCACGCCCATATTAAATACAATTACGAAAACAAGGTCAAGAATTATATTTCCGACTGACGACATAATCAAAAAATACAACGGAGTTTTACTGTCCCCCATAGCGGTAAAAACACCTGTGCATATGTTGTACAGAAACAGAAAAATCAATCCGCCTATGTAAATATTAAGATACGTCATTGAGTCGGAAAAAATATTTTCGGGAGTGGATAACATTTTTAACATTCCCGAACAGAAAACAATTCCGAAGATTGTAAGAATTGCGGCAAGTACAGTCATTGAAATTATTGAAGTGAAAATGGAAGTTTTGAGTTTTTCAAAATTTTTTGCACCGAACAACTGCGAAATAATAACAGCCGCACCGACGTTTGCACCTGTGGCTATTGCCATAAAAATCATCGTAATCGGATAAGAGGCGCCCACAGCAGCTAATGCCTGGGCGCCTACAAATTTTCCGGCTACGATACTGTCTACTATATTATAGAGTTGCTGAAATACCACGCTCAAAAGCATAGGTATCGAAAAGTTCCATAATATTTTTGAGGGTTTGCCCTCTGTCAAGTCAGTAATCATTTACCTCATTCTTTCTTATTAAATTTTATCAGTCAACATCAACTGGATATTTACCCGAGAAACATCCGTCACAGAATTGACAGTTTGCGTTAGGAATAATCTTTTCCAAAGAATTAACGCTTAAAAATCCGATACTGTCCGCACCGATAAGTTCTTTAATTCCGTCCATGGTGTAGTTACAGGCTACAAGCTGATCCTTTGACGGTACGTCTGTACCGAAGTAGCAAGGGAACATAAACGGCGGAGCAGATGAACGAACGTGAACTTCTGTTGCACCGAAGTGACGTAAAAGGCTTACAATTCTCTTTGAAGTCGTACCTCTTACGATTGAGTCGTCAACCATAACGACACGCTTTCCCTCAACTGTGCTTTTCAGTACGTTAAGTTTAATTCTTACGGAATTTTCACGCATTGCCTGTGACGGCTGAATGAAAGTTCTGCCGATATATTTATTCTTTACAAAACCGATGTCGTAAGGAATTCCCGATTCCTTTGCATAACCCATTGCGGCACTTAGTCCCGAATCCGGTACACCGATTACAACGTCAGCCTCAACAGGAAATTCCTGTGCCAAGTATTTGCCTGCAAGCATACGCGAATCGTGTGCAGACTGTCCTTCAATAATACTGTCGGGACGTGCAAAATATAAGTATTCAAAGATACACATTGTATGTGGCTGTTTGCCGACGTGAGTTCTGATAGTGGAAATTTTACCGTCTTGAACGACAACAATTTCGCCCGGCTCAATGTCGCGGACAAATTCAGCACCAACACTGTCAAGTGCACAAGTTTCCGAGGCGAAAACAATAGCATCGCCCTTCTTACCCATACAGAGAGGTCTGAAACCCCAAGGGTCACGAGCGGCGATAAGTTTTTGCGGACTCATAACGATAAGCGAAAACGCACCTACAAGGTGATTTATTGTCTTTTCAACTGCCTCTTCAACGCTCTTTGAATTAAGACGTTCTTTGGCGATTGTATAAGCAATCATTTCTGTGTCGGTTGTTGTTTGGAAGATAGCACCTGTAACGCTTAGTTCTTGTGCCAATTCGTCCTTGTTTACGAGGTTGCCATTGTGGGCAATGGCGATATTACCTTTTACATATCTAAGTACAAGCGGTTGAGCATTTTCACGCATACTTTCGCCTGTTGTCGAATAGCGAACGTGACCGACAGCCATTTTACCGTCAAGCTTTGTTAATATTTCGTCATTAAATACATCGTTGACAAGTCCCATATCCTTGTAATGAGTAATGTCACGATTGTTATTTACCGCGATACCGCAGCTTTCCTGTCCTCTGTGCTGAAGTGCATAAAGTCCGTAATAGGTCGTTCTTGCACAATCACCGTCAGGATCATAAATGGCGAATACACCACATTCTTCACCGATTCTGTTGTCATTTTGCATAATCTTTATCCTCTCTTAAAATACGCTTTGTATTAAAATTTTGATACATATTATATTATATACTGTTTTTCGATAAAATTCAACAGTTTTTATAAGTGAATTTATAAGCCAAGATTAAATATTGTTTTTTCGACAAGATATGATATACTTATTATGTTGTCGGTACTCCCGCAAGAAAGGGGGTGAGCATTTTGGAATATATAATTACTTTTATTTTATCTGTTGTGGCAGGGGTATTTGGTCATTACCTTTGCAAGTGGTTAGACAGACATAAATCCGACAAATAGCCCATAAAAAAATCCCAAGAGTTGCAGCTCTTGGGATTTTCCATTTGGTCATTTGGTGAACATTTTGGATCACTAATTACTTTTATATGATACATATATAATATACCATAAATTTATTTTTGTCAATACCTTTAAAAGATATTCAAATTAAAATTATTCTCCGAACAATTTTTTGTTTTCGTTATCAATTTCAATCTGTCTTTGCTTTTGTTCTTCCGAATAGTTAGGGTGCAGATTATGTTCTTTTTCAATCTTGTCCTTTAACTCATCTATAACTTCGGTATCTCTTTCGTTATCGACTTCCATAGAACTTATATAAGTATTGATAGTATCACTCGAACGTGAGTTTTCTGATTCTGATAGGTCGTATTTTCCTTGTCGCATACCTGTTAAAACATAATAGTCTTCATCGGTTGCAATGTCGCTGTCATCTCTTGAAAGGAATAATAAAACTTTTTCATTAACTTCAAAGTCAGGATAACCGTCGGAAGAAACGATTGTGTTTTCATCTTCGCCTTTATCTATTCTTACTATAGCTTGATTATCGTCACGTTCGCCGAAAAGGTAATTATCAATGTTTACAACTATGTCTGTCTGAAGAACATTTCTGAAATTTTCGCCTTTTTCATTATTGGGATTACTCCATTTACTGTCCATGATTTCTGAAACAGTACCCTCTATTATTAAGTCTGAACGTAAAATAAGCTCACTTTCAGATATTAACGGTATAATACCATCAACGACTATTTCTTCTTTTTTTGTATTATTTCCGCAAGATGTTGCAGTGAGCATTATGGTGATACAACACATTAAACTGATTATATTTAAAATAGATTTTTTCATAATAATATTTCTCCTTTTTTATTTATTGTAAATAGCATTTATACCGTTTATATCATCTTCAAATAAAGATCTTTTTCGTTGCCCTTTAGCTTGAGGAGTAGACATAACAGAATATGTCGTTCCAGAATGTCCCAATCCTAAAAAATGCCCCAATTCATGTAAAAGTGCCGTTTCAGTATCATACGATGTGCTGGCAGTTCCAAAAGGATGTGAAACATTTATATCAATATCACCCTCATATGAAACATTTCCACTAATACCTCGTACCATACGGTGCTCCATTAAATAAGTGTTAGTTCCTCGTTTTCCACTGGTGATTTGATTAGCTTTATTATTATAAAAAGCGGTAGTATTGGTATGGGATTTGCCCACATACAAAAAATTGCGATTACTATCAGCTGAATTCCATTCACTACAAGCATTTTTTAGTGCTTGTACAGTTTCGGTTGAAAAATCATAATAATACTCAATAGAGTCGGGTATTGGAGAATGTCCTTGTGAGTAATTAATATAATATGCGCTTGATGTTAAGTTCCCGTTAATACACAATGTGATAATAGCAGTTAATGCTATAAATGATTTTATTTTTTTCATAAAAATTTTCCTTTCTGTTATGTATTCTTTTGTAAGCTTACTATTTGTATCAAATATTATTAGTATATGAGTATAAAACACTAATATGCAATTAATATAACATAAAAGATAGCATAGAGCTATAGGTGAGTAAGTTCACTAAACTGATGTTATTAAAAGTATTAATGCACAAAATAATTTACAAATATACCAATTATTTAGTACATTTTCATTTTACAAAAAAAAATCCTTTTTGTCAATATATTTTTATTGAATTGTAATTTAAACGGGAAAATTGGTATAATTTAATTCTAATCAGTAAATATATTATAAAAAAAGTGGCAGAAAAACTGCCACTTTTTTTATAATGATGTTTAGTTATCTGCAAGCATTCTGTTTACTGCCGAAATAAGTGCATAGATTGATGCGGTGTTAATATTGGCGTCAACGCCTGCACCCCAATAAGTTTTGTGGTGGTTGTGGTCATTGATTTCAATATATGTTGCCGCTCTTGAATTTGATGAACGTGTCAGGGCGTGTTCTGTGTAGTTGCAGATTTCAAACTGCTGACCCAAGAATTGTCTTAGACCGTTGCAAAGTGCGTCCAAAGGACCGTTACCCTTGCCCTCGATAGAGGTAACTTTTCCGCCCTTTTCGATAGTAGCCGAAAGAATTGTACAGTCATCTTCCTCCGTTGAACGATAGAAACGGGTTTTAATAGGCTCTGCCACATTCACATATGTATCCTTGAATGCTTGATGTATTTCGTGATTTGTAAGTACGGTTTTCTTTTCGTCAGACATATCTGTGATAAGTGAAGAAAATTCCGCAAGCATTGGCTTCGGTAGGGTGTAGCCGTACTTGTTTTCCATAATATAGCTTACACCGCCTTTGCCCGACTGGCTGTTGATAAGAATAGGCTCATATTTTCTGCCGATGTCGGTAGGGTCGATTGTAAGGTATGGGTTAGCCCATTTATTTGACGGACTTGAACCGAATTTATCCATACTCTTTTTGATTGCGTCCTGGTGAGAACCCGAGAACGCAACGTATGCCATTTCACCTGCGTATGGGTGTCTTGGGTTAATCGGCAAACGATTATACTTTTCGTATACTTCGATGATTTCGTCAATATTTTCTAGATGAAGTTCGGGGTCGATACCTTGACAGAACATATTAAGTGCAACGGTGATAACGTCCGTGTTACCTGTTCTTTCACCGTTACCGAATATTGTACCCTCAACTCTGTCCGCACCTGCAAGCAATGCAAGTTCACTTGACGCAACGCCTGTACCTCTGTCGTTATGTGCATGAACGCTGATAACAAGATGTTCACGATTGTTAAGGTGCTTGCACATATATTCGATTTGGTCGGCATATACGTTTGCTGTTGCAACTTCGATAGTTGACGGAAGATTTACGATAACTTTGTTTGTTTCGGACGGCTTGAATACATCAAGTACGGCATTTGTAACTTCTGCCGCGTAGTCCGGCTCTGTACAAGTGAAACTTTCAGGTGAATATTCAAAACGAATATTTCCGTCAAGCTGACCGTCAACAAGGCTCATTACAAGCTTTGCACCGTCAACGGCAAGTTGTTTGATTTCTTCCTTGCTCTTTCTGAAAACAACTTCACGTTGAAGTGTTGAAGTTGAATTGTAAAGGTGAATAATTGCGTTTTTAGCACCCTTCAGAGCCTCAACGGTTTTCTTTATAATATGTTCTCTTGCCTGTGTAAGCACTTGAATTGTGACATCATCAGGAATAAGATTTTCGTCAATAAGACGGCGAACAAATTCAAATTCTGTATGCGACGCTGCCGGAAAACCTACTTCGATTTCTTTAAAACCGATCTTTACAAGGAATTTGAAAAATTCGATTTTTTCTTCTGTCGTCATAGGTGAGTAAAGTGCCTGATTACCGTCACGAAGGTCAACACTGCACCAAATCGGAGCATGAGTTATTTCATTGTTCGGCCACTGACGATCCTCAAGCGGAATCGGATGGTACATTTTTTGATATTTTTTATAATTCATAATGAACACTGCCTTTCCGGCGAATACGCCTAAAATAATATATGAAATTTCTAACTAAAAAAGCTGAGCCACAATGTGACCCAGCATAATTTCAATACAGTTCAGTACAGAAAAACAAAACTGAAGACCACATTGTCGATTCAGCTTAGGAGTAGGAGGTTATTCAAATTTGCCTTTGAAAATTTATCCATAATTCCGTACCTCTTTCTATACTATATGGCTATTCTACAATAAAATCAAGGCTTTGTCAATATTTTTTTGAAAATTAATATATAGAATTTATAGGGTGAAATTGCGGATTATATAGTGATTTTTTATACATTAAAGGAATAGACGGAGCATATATTGGACGTAGGGGGATTGATTTATGGATATACTGTCTTTATTGTTCCTTGCTGCTGCACTTGCGATGGATGCATTTTCGGCGGCGGTTACGGACGGAATGATTGTGAAAAAAATACGATTTTATGACGCGATTAAAGTGGGATTGTTTTTCGGTGTGTTTCAGTTTCTGATGCCTTGTATCGGAAATTTGGTGTCGGGGTTTGCGACTGATATTGTGGAACGTTTTGACCATTGGATTGCGTTTGTACTTTTGGGATTTTTGGGACTGCATATGATATGGGAGTCACGCACCGAACAGGAAATACCGAAAAATCCTTTAAAAAATTCATCGCTTTTGCTTGCGGCAATCGCAACAAGTATTGATGCACTTGCGGCAGGGGTGACGCTTGCGGCGGTTGATACACCGATTTTGTTTTCGTCCGCGGTTATCGGAATTACAGCATTTTTATTTTCGCTCGGCGGTGTTTTTATCGGTAAGAAGTTCGGCGGTTTTCTCGGCTCAAAGGCAGAATGTATCGGCGGAATTATTCTTATATTAATAGGCGTAAAAACACTTGTCGAGCATTTATATTGACTAAATTTGCAAAGTGGGATATAATGATATTAGACTGTAGACAAAACCGCTACGGTTTTGTCTACCTTATTTTTGGGAGTTTGAGGTGCAACCTCAAGTTATAATCATTTCTGACGACATGCGCGGCAGAAATGGCTTAAAATCTAAAGTTTCGACTTTGGAGGAACTTTATGATTTTTTCTCTGAAAATACTCAAAAATTACATCTATGATGTGATTTTTGGAGCTGGCGACATCTTGTCGCCAGACTCGATAATATTTATGAAGGGATATTATAATATGGATTTAACTTCACCACGCACGATAAGAAATATTCAGGAACAATTCGGATTTACGTTTAAAAAAGGTCTTGGACAGAATTTCCTAACTGCACGAAACATACTTGAAGAAATAGTTGACGCCGCAGAGATTGAAAGCGGTGTTATAGAGGTCGGACCGGGATTCGGCGTGCTTACGAGCGAGCTTGCGCAAAACAGCGATAAGGTCGTTACGATAGAAATAGACGAACGTTTGATTGATGTGCTTGACTACACACTTGCGGAATATGACAATGTAAAAATCATAAACGAAGATATTTTAAAACTTGATTTAAAAAAAGTTATTGACGATGAATTTAACGGCGAAAAGGTCAGTATAGCGGCAAATTTGCCGTATTACATCACTACACCGATTATCACTAAATTGCTTGAGGAAAAATTACCAATTAAAAATATAGTGGTTATGGTGCAGAAAGAGGTCGCCGAGCGTATGTCGGCAAAGCCGTCAACTAAGGATTACGGTGCGATAACGGTGCTTTGTCAGTATTATACGGAGCCGTCAATCGTGGCAAATGTTCCTGCGTCACTGTTCGTTCCGCCGCCAAAGGTGGACAGTGCGGTGTTAAAATTAAAGGTACTTGATAAACCGTCGGTGGAAGTAAAGGACGAGGGTGTATTTTTCAGAGTGGTGAAAGCAGCCTTTTCACAGCGAAGAAAAACTCTTTTAAATTGCCTTTCGGCAAATTTTCCTATTCCGAAAGATGAAATATCAACACTTCTTGAAAGTATAGGAATTGCACCGTCAAGACGCGGTGAAACACTTTCACTTGAAGAATTCGCAAATATCGCCGATACATTATTACAAAAGATAAAATAGGAGGATTTTCAATGGAAATCTTTTCATTTGGTGAACGACTTATGATTTACCGTAAAAGAGCGGGACTTTCCAAAAAAGAACTTGCCCAAAGAGTAGGGATAAGTGTTTCGACACTTACCAAGTATGAAAATGACGAATCACAACCGAATGTCGATATGCTTACCGATTTGGCTATTGCACTTGACATATCTGTTATGAAACTGCTTTCAGGTTTCGGTGATCCGATTCGTGAAAAATACAGACAGGGACTTTTAAATATTTCGCTTGAAAAAATGAATGCTCTGCAAGAAAGGCATTTGCTATAAAAAAATAGGATTGCGATTAATGCAATCCTATTTTTATGTTATGTTTTTTTATTTCTTCTTGTTGCCTGCTTTTGCTCGAAGGCTTGTGCTTAGAATTTTCTTTCTCATTCTAAGGTGGTTTGGAGTTACTTCCAACAATTCATCATCAGCGATAAAGTCAAGGCACTGTTCAAGGCTCATTTCTCTCGGAGGAACAAGTCTTAATGCGTCATCAGAACCTGATGAACGGGTATTTGTTGCGTGCTTTTTCTTACATACGTTAACAACAACGTCCTCAAGTCTTGCGTTTTCACCGACAATCATACCTTCGTAAACCTTAACGCCCGCACCTACGAACAAAGTACCTCTTTCCTGTGCGTTGTAAAGACCGTAAGTAATAGTTGTACCGTCCTCCCAAGCGATAAGAGTACCGCGGGTTCTGCCGTTAAAGTCACCCTTGTACGGCTCGTACTTTTCAAGAATACTGTTTATGATACCAGTACCCTTTGTTGCGGTAAGAAGTTCACTTCTGTAACCGATAAGACCTCTTGACGGAATTAAAAATTCAAGTCTTGTATATCCCTGTGCAGTCGGTGCCATATTTGTCATTTCACCTTTACGGTTTATAACACCGTCCATTACAGTACCTGTGTATTCATCAGGAACGTCAACTGTAAGTCTTTCGATAGGCTCACATTTAACGCCGTCAATTTCTTTATAAATAACAACAGGATTTGAAACTTGGAATTCATAACCCTCACGGCGCATATTTTCGATAAGTACTGAAAGGTGAAGTTCACCACGTCCCGAAACAATAAAGCTTTCTGTCGAATCTGTTTCGTCAACTCTAAGACTTACGTTTGAATCAAGTTCTCTGAACAATCTGTCACGAAGATGGCGGGAAGTAACGAATTTACCGTCTTGACCTGCAAACGGACTGTCATTAACGCTGAAAGTCATTGAAAGTACAGGGTCATCGATTTTTACGAACGGAAGTGCTTCGGGATTGTCAACGTCACAAACCGTTTCACCGATATTAATATCAGCGATACCTGAAATTGCGACAACGTCACCTGCACCGACTTCGTCTGTAGGAACTTTTTTAAGTCCTTCAAAAGTAAATAGCTTTGTAGCTTTTCCTCTTGTTACTTTACCGTCGTGACGGCAGATTGAAAGCGGCATATTAACCTTTATGCTGCCTCTTTCGATTTTACCTACTGCGATACGGCCTGTATAATCATCATAGTCAATGTTTGAAACAAGCATTTGGAACGGTGCGTCGTCCTCACATTTAGGGCAAGGAATTGAATTTACGATAAGTTCAAACAATTCTGTAAGGTCATTGTTCGGCTGTTCCGGATTGTATTCTGCGGTTGCCCAGCCGTCACGTCCGGATGCGTATATAACAGGAGTGTCAAGCTGTTCTTCCGTTGCACCTAAATCAATAAACAGGTCAAGCACTTCATCAACAACTTCGTAAGGTCTTGCGTTCGGTCTGTCAACCTTGTTTACAACGATAACGGGCTTTAGGTCAAGTGCCAATGCCTTTGACAATACGAAACGTGTTTGTGGCATACAGCCTTCAAATGCGTCAACAAGCAAAAGTACGCCATCAACCATTTCCAGACCGCGTTCAACTTCACCGCCGAAATCGGCGTGTCCAGGTGTATCGATAATATTTATTTTAACACCCTTGTAGTAAAGAGAAGTATTCTTTGCAAGGATTGTGATACCTCTTTCTCTTTCAAGGTCGTTTGAGTCCATAACTCTTTCATCCACTTGTTCGTTTTCACGGAATGTACCGCTCTGTGCAAGCATTGCGTCAACAAGAGTTGTCTTACCGTGGTCAACGTGGGCGATAATTGCGATATTTCTTATATTTTCACGTTTTATCATAATTAATCTCCTAATCTCCTCATTTAATTACTCTAACCTCTTTATTATATACCCGTTTTGCGATTATTACAATATTTTTGCCGAAAAAACAGAATAATGTACAAAACCGACCTTGCATAAACACTGTTTAAATGTTATAATAACAAGTGATTTAATAAATGAGGAGTAAAGATAATGGATTTTAAAGAACATATAATCGAAAAAATTGTTGATATAACAGGACTTGAAAGAGAAGTTGTGGAAAAATCCGTCGAAGTTCCGCCTGATGAAAAAATGGGCGACATCGCATTTCCGTGCTTTCCGCTTGCAAAGGTTATGAGAAAAGCACCTCCTATTATTGCGCAGGAGCTTGCCGAAAAAATGTCGGGTGACGATATGATTGAAAAGGCACAGGCTGCCGGCGGTTATTTAAACTTCTTTTTAAACCGTGAAAAGTTTATTTCGGAAACTGTTTCTTCCGCACTTGACGCAGGCGAGGATTGGGGCAAGTCGGATATGGGTAAGGGCAAGACTGTGCTTGTCGAATATTCGTCACCGAATATAGCAAAGCCGTTCCATATCGGTCACCTTTTCTCAACAGCTGTCGGAAATTCACTTTCAAAGATTTACAAGCACCTTGGATATGACGTTCAGTCGCTTAATCACCTTGGCGACTGGGGTACGCAGTTCGGTAAGCTTATATGTGCTTACAAGAGATGGGGTGTTAAAGAGGTTATCGAAAAAGACCCTATAAACGAGCTTTTAAAGATATATGTAAAATTCCACGAAGAAGCTGAAAAGCACCCTGAACTTGACGATGAAGCAAGAGGATATTTCAAAAAACTTGAGGACGGTGACGAGGAAACAACGGCTCTGTGGACATATTTCAGAGATATAAGCCTTGTTGAGTTCAAGCGAGTATATGATATGCTTGGCGTTAAGTTTGATTCATATAACGGCGAAGCATTCTATTCGGATAAAATGGACGAAGTTGTCGATATACTTCGTGACAAAGGATTGCTTACCGAAAGTGACGGCGCACAGGTTGTTGACTTGTCAGAGCTTAACATACCGCCTTGTATTGTGCTTAAATCGGACGGTGCGACAATTTACGCAACTCGTGATATTGCGGCTGCTTTGTATCGTCACAGAACGTATGATTTCTATAAAAATATATACGTTGTCGGTATTCCGCAGTCACTTCACTTTAAGCAGATATTTGCTGTAATGAAAAAAGCAGGCTGGGATTGGGCAGATGATTGTGTTCACGTTGGTTTCGGTCTTGTAAAACTTCCGGGTAAGAATATGTCAACACGTCACGGTGACGTTGTATTCCTTGAGGACGTTTTAAACGAATCTATCGAAAAGACTAAGGAAATTATCGAGAAAAACGGCTCGAATGTTGAGGATATCGAGGACGCGTCAAAGAAAATCGGTATCGGCGCAATACTTTATACATTCCTTAAAAATTCGCGTGAAAAGGATATTATATTCAGTTGGGATACTATGCTTGACTTTGAGGGTGAGTCTGCTCCGTATTGTCAGTACGGTTATGCACGCGGCAGAAGTATTTTGAGAAAGGCAGAGGGTATTGATTACTCAAACGCAGACTTCTCAAAAGCGGCATCTGATGAGGCATATTCGCTTGTAAAGCAAATTAACGGATTCGGTGACGCGGTAAAAGATGCGGCAGACAAGAACGAGCCGTTCTATATAAACAGATACGTTACAAATCTTACAAAGTCATTCAACAAGTTCTATAACACCAATCCTATTATGAAAGACGATGTTGACGAAGAAACAAAGAAAGCACGTCTTGCAATAGTTGACGCAACAACAAAGGTTATAAAAACCGCATTGGGCTTGCTTGGAATTGAAACTGTTGAAAGTATGTAATTTATAAAAGGGTGTTGTATGTGCAATGATATATTCGCAAAATATAAATAAAGTGTGTGCCGTCTGTCAGATGGCACATAAAAAAAGCGAAGATGAAATGTATTGTGATATAAAAAAACAAGCGGTGTCCGTTACCGATACCGCTTGTGATAAATTCAAATACGATATTTTAAAACGTCATGTAAGACGTATGCGTAAATTAAAAACGAATTTTAATCCTGAGGATTTTTCACTGTAACAGTGCTTGACATGACATTTGTTAAGTGTTATAATTCAAATAGAGAGTAGGAGCAGTAAAACGATTGTTTCTACGTCATAATGTTATGTAAATGTAGATTACATTCTACACAACCGCCTTATGCCCGTAAGGCGGTTATTTCTTTATTACCCATACAATAAGCAAAATCAACAATAATTGAACTGTTGTTTCACTCATAGCTGAATCCTTTCCGAAACAACCGCCTACTGCTCAAACTCAATATCCGAGCCGTTAGGCTGTTTATAATATATCATATTTTGCGGTCATTTGCAAGCAAACCGCTTTTTTTAAAATTCTTTTCCGTTTAAAATTTCAACGTAATCTTTATAATTTTCCTCCAAAAGTTTTGGAGTATCAAGTCCGTAAGGACATTTTGATTTACATTGATTACAATGCAGACAATTTTCTATCTTTTTCATTTTAGCCTGAACAGCGGGAGTAAGCTGAAGTTCGGACGGTGAACGTCTTAGAAGAAGCGACATTCTTGCACAGTTATTTATTTCAATACCGACAGGACAAGGCATACAATATCCGCAACCGCGACAAAATTCGCCTGCAAGCATTTTTCTGTCATTATCAATAAGTTCCTTAATTTCACCTGTCACAGACGGTGGGTTTGTGTTGTAACTCAAAAATTCGTTAAGCTCACTCATACGCTGAACACCCCAAATAGGAAGTACGTTATCATATTGTGCCATAAACGCATAAGCGGCGGCGGAATTTGTTATAAGACCGCCCGAAAGTCCTTTCATTGCTATAAAACCGAGATTATTCTTTTTGCAGTTTTCAACTATCGCAATATCTTTGTCCGTTGCAAGATAGCAGAACGGGAACTGAATTGTGTCGTAAAGTCCGGAGTCGATAGCCTCTTGTGCGACTGCAAGACGGTGATTTGTAAGACCGATAAAACGAATTTTGCCTTGTGCTTTTGCCTCAAGCATTGCCTCATAAAGTCCTGTACCGTCATTCGGTTTCGGACAGAATGACGGATTGTGGAATTGGTAAATATCTATGTAATCCGTTTTCATATTGTTAAGACTTGTATTTAGGTCTTTCCAAAAATCATCGGCATTTTGTGCGGCGGTTTTTGTGGCAATGTATATTTTGTCACGAACGTCCGACAGCGCATAACCGATTTTTTCTTCACTGTCTGTGTAAAAACGTGCGGTGTCAAAAAAATTAATTCCGCTGTTATACGCATGAAGAAGTATTTCTTTTGCGGAATCAAAGCTTATACGTTGTATCGGCAATGCACCGAATCCGTTCTTACAGACTTTAATTTCTGTCCTTCCTAAAGTTACATAATCCATATATTTTCGCCTCTTTAAATCAAGTTTTCTTAAATTATATCATATAGATTTACCACATTCAATATAAAAAGCAATCTTTGCAATATAAAAGACAATTATTGAATAACAAAAATGTGTGTGATGTGGTAAAATAGAAATAACATTATAATGGAGGGATTTTGTTTATGAAAGAGGGTAAAGTTTTCTGTTTTCATCACGGCTGGCATTTCCTGCTTGCGGATGAGTTTCCTATGCAAAAAGCGCTTGAAAAGCATAAGGATAAAAACGGACGCTGTTTTTATGAACTTGATTATATAGAAGAAAATTGGGAGAGAGTAACGCTTCCGCATACGTTTAACGATACCGATTTGTTTCGTGACAGAATAAGGGACGCCGGCAGCGGTCAAAAACGTACTGCGGTATTTTACAGAAATTATTTGACCGTTCCGAAAGAATATTGCGGTCAAAAGGTACTTATCGAATTTGAGGGAATACGTCAGACGTGCTATTTGTACGTAAACGGTAAAATGGTCGGATATGTCGAAAACGGTGTTGCACCGTTTGGGTTTGATTTGACTCCGTTTATCGATTACGATAAACCGAATTTAATCGCTGTTGCGACTGACAACACCGCCACGCGTGAAACGGATTTTTGTATTGCAGAAACACCGAACAAGCCTGACGTTATACCCGGTTCGTACTTGTTTCCTCAGGACAAAGAGGTCGATAAAGCGTATGAGGGTGTGGGATATTTTTGGAATTGCAATGACTTCAATCCGTCTGTCGGCGGTATAACAAGACCTGTAAAAATTCATTTTAAACAAAAGGTGCATTTGACTTTGCCGCTTTACAGCAATCTTATGACAAAGGGTACATATATTTACGGCAGTGATTTTGATATACAAAACGGTACGTCGAAAATAAATGTTGAGTCGGAAATCAGAAACGAAAGCGGAAAAGATGTTAAGGCATATATTGAGATAATCGTAAAAAATATTGACGGCGAAGAAGTAACGCGTTTTAAATCGGACGAATGTGTTGTAAATTCAACAAGTGCTAAAATACCGCCGTTGTCAATAACACCGACAGACGCATATATTGCGGAGATTTTGCCTGACGGGAGAAAGCACTATGCAGCGGTTAATGATGAAAGCAAACTCGGCGAAACGGTTACAAAGTCGCTTGACGTAACGAAAGTAAGCGCCGTTTCGGATACAACAAAGCTGAATTTTTGGAGCATATCCAATCCGTTTTTGTACAGAGCGGAAGTAAGACTTTTTGCGGACGGCGAATTGTGCGACAGTGAAGTTATCGAAACAGGTTTCAGAAAGGTCGGTTACGACAAGGATAGGGGCGTGCTTTTGAATGATGTTCCCGTTTGGCTTAGGGGTTACGCACAAAGGGCAACGAATGAATGGGCGACAATCGGCATTGCACCCGAATGGCTGAAAGACGTTGACGCAATGCTTATAAAAGAAAGTAATGCAAACCATATTCGCTTTATGCACGTTGCAGGCTCAAAAGCAGATGTTCGTTCGTTTGACCGTCACGGTATTGTGTGTACACAACCGGCAGGTGACAAGGAACGTGAGAATTTCGGCAGACAGTGGAAACAAAGAGTTGAACTTATGCGTGATGTGATAATTGCGTTCAGGAACAGTCCGTCAATCCTGTTTTGGGAGGCGGGCAACAATTCGATAAATAAAGAGCATATGGCTGAGATGCGTGCGATTAAAGAAAAACTTGACCCAAGCGGCGGAAGATTTATGGGGTGCCGTACATTGAATACGGAGGACGTTATAGAAGAATCCGAATTTGTCGGAACTATGCTTAACCGCCATGCCGCAAGATTTACCGCCGAGCATGGACCGATTATGGAAACTGAATATTTGCGTGAAGAAGCGCCGAGAAGAATTTGGGACGATTTTTCACCGCCTGATTTTGATTATAAGACAAAGTGGGGCGGAAAGGGCGGTCGCAAACAGGTCGGTATTGATTTTTACGATATGACTTCGGAGGACTTGGCACTTGTTTCGGCTAAAGGCTATGGTGAATTTTTCAATGACAGAATAGGCGGTGCGTCAAAAAAGGATTATTACAGCGGTTGTGCGGCTTTGTGCTGGACAGATTCGGCACAACACGGCAGACAGGCGTACAGTGAAAACGCAAGAATGAGTGGCAGAGTTGATGCAGTGCGTAATAAAAAGCAGAGCTTCGACGTGTTCCGCATTATGCAGTCACCGAAAAGTGCGGTTAAAATTTTCGGTCACCGGAATTATCCTAAAGCTGACGGTGACAATTACAAATACAATGTGAAAAAGTTCAACGGCACATATTGGGAAGAAACAGGCGAAACGGATTTTCGTGACGCACATAATAAGACGGTGTATGTAATCGGCAGTTATGATATTGCGAAAATTGTTTTAAAAGTCAACGGCAGAGAAGTCGGGGTGTGTGATAAACCGATTTACACATTTGTGTTCCCGTTTCCGAATATCGACATAACCGAAATCGGTGAGATAACCGCATACGGATATGACTGCGGCGGCAATCTTGTTGCAAATGACACGATTAAAACAGTCGGTGAACCGTCACAAATTCACTTAACACTTCACACCGATACAAACGGACTTAAAGCTGACGGCAATGACGTTGCATACGTTGATATTGAAGTAACCGATGAAAACGGCGATATTTGTCCGTTGTGTTATGATAAAATTGACTTTGAATTCAGCGGTGACGGTGTATTCTTGGGCGGATATAACAGCGGTAAATTTGATTTTGAAGATAAGCACGAGAGTGTTATACATAAAAATTACGTCTATGCCGAGTGCGGTACGAACAGAGTGTTTATTCGTTCGACAGAAAATGTCGGAAAGCTAAAGCTAAAGGCGAATATGAACGGCATAACGGCGGAAATTGAATTTGAAAGTGTTGAAACTAAAAATGATACTCTTACGGAATGTATGTTTGACGGAATATACGAAGATTGCAAAAATGACGCAGACAGAGCGGAATTTGAGGCGATAGAAAAAATCGATAAGATTAAGTACATTCCCGAATCCGAGCCTTACTGCAAAATACTTGTGAACGGTCAAGAGCCTGATACAAGGGGAGTAAGAAGCCTTAATAAAAACGGTCGTATATGGGGTGCGGTGATTTGTATTCTTGAACGTCTTAAAACCGAGTGGAGCGAACATTTCGACTTTGAATATAATTCGGACGAAAAAATACTTACACTGAAAAGCGGTGAATATGTCGTTACGGCAGAGTGCGGACGTACTCATTTACTTGTAAACGGAAATGAAAATCTTATGGACGGTGAGCCGTATATTTCGGACAGCGGACAATTCGTTATGGAAGTCAGCGCGATAGCGTCATATATTGACGGCGTAAGTGCGTGGTATGACGATAAAGTGGAAGTTTTCAGAATAGAAACCAAACAATAAAAGACTGTCGGCAAAAAATCGCCGACAGTCTTTTTTAATCATTATCATTATTGTTATTCTTCTTTAATTTTCTGCGGCCGTCTATAACGACCAAAAGCAGAAATATTACAATAAGAACAGTCAATACAATAGCTTTTGCAGACATAATTTATTCTCCTTATTTACAGAAAACGTGTTTTCCGATAGTTTTAATAATAGGTCTTGTACGGATCCATGAACTTGTTGCTGTGGATGGGTTGTAGTAATATATTGCACCGCCTGTCGGATCCCAGCCGTTCAAAGCGTCACGCGCGGCATTATAGCAAGATGATTGTATCGCTTTGTTAATCTGTCCGTCATCAACGGCGGTAAATGCACCTGGTTGATATACAACTCCTGCGATTGTGTTCGGAAACGAGGAATGACGTACGCGGTTTAAAACAACAGCACCTACTGCCACTTGCCCCTCATAGCTTTCACCTCTTGCTTCACCGTTTATAACCATTGCAAGAAGTGTTGTATCATTAGAATATGAACTTGATGATGAGCCTGTCGGCAAACCTATTTTTGAAAGTGTTGCGGGACCTGAGATACCGTCGGCGGTAAGACCGTTCTTACGCTGAAATTCTTTCACTGCATTGGCGGTACGCCAACCGTATATTCCGTCAATACTTCCACTGTAATATCCCCAAGACTTAAGCCTTGTTTGAATATTTGTGACTTCCTGACCTTGCGAGCCTATCTTTGACAATGCGAAAACGGTACTTTCGCAAAACACACAACATATTACTGTTGACAATAAAATTACCGATATTCGTTTAGATATATGTTTCATAAGAAATCCTTTCTTTCTTGATGTAATATATATCTATTTTTAACGGATATTTTGTTTTTAATACGCAATTATAGGTAATTTTATTTGAACGTGAATTGCAAGCGTCAAAGCACATATTTGCTCAGCACCGTTATTCGCCAATTCTCTTGCACAAGACTGAGCGGTGTTTCCTGTGGTGTAAATATCGTCAAAAAGCAATATTTTCTTACCGTCACATTTTTCTGTGCATTTGAATGCACTCTGAACATTTGTAACACGTTCCGTTCGTACAAGTGAACTTTGTTTTTTTGTTGCTTTTGTGCGGATAAGCAAATCTGTATGCATAGGTATTTTTAAATACTCCGCAACTTCTTTTGCTATAAGTTCGGATTGATTGTAACCGCGTTCCTTTAAACGTTTCTTGTGCAGAGGAACCGGAACGATATAATCAAATGTATCCCATATATCATATGAATCAAGATAATTTTTCATCATATCGGCAAGTAATTTTGCATAGGCTTTGCAATTTGAGAATTTTAAATCAAGTATAACTTTACGCATACTTTTTGTGTATTCAAAGGGTGACATTGTGAAAGCGATATGTTCCGTACCTTGATAAGGTGAGGCGTATGCCGTTTTGTCAAGATTTTCAAAACAGTGACGGCATATGCCGATTTTACCGTTTATGAGGTGAGCGGTGTCGCTCTCTTTTCGTTCGTCACAAAATACACAAATATACTTACTCATATTACCACTTTTTCTTCGGACATTTGCCGTCCGATAATCTCGCTCTTATCTGCATAACACAGCCGCATACACCGCACGTTGAGCCGTACATAAAATCATCGCAGTTTTGACAAATATCAAATCTGTTTTCATATACATCACTGCTTACAAGCCGTACACTTTTCATTGAAGTGACTTGCTCAACCATTTTTTGAATATCGTCTTCGGAAAGAACGGTTTTTAATCCGCACCGTTTACATTTTGCCATTACTTTAATGTTATTACACAAGCACTCATTTTAGGCAGCTTGAATGAAAGTTTACCGTTTTCAAGTGATACATCAAACTTTTTCGGCTCAACGGTGTTCGGTGCGTCAAAGGTGTTGCAGTCGTTCATATGCTCCGATACAAGAATTTCTCCGTCTGCAACAGGAAATTCACCGTCACGCAAATCAAGCTCCATATCTTCGTCACTGTCAAGACTTGTGTTGCAGATTGAAACAGTCATTTCACCGTTTTTCTTTGAAGCGGAAATGCTGATTTTAGGGAACTTCAAGCCGTTGATTTCCTGTTCTTCGCAGTCATAGTCAACGTCAACTCTTTCGCCGTCCATATGACCTTTCATCATTCTGAACAAGTGATATGTAGGTGTAAGCACCATTTTTTCACCGTCCGTAAGAATCATTGCCTGAAGTACGTTCACCATCTGTGCAATGTTAGCCATCTTAACACGGTCGTTGTGCTTGTGGAAAACATGAAGTATAAGCATACCGCTTATAACGTCACGCATAGTATTCTGCTGATATAAAAATCCCGGATTAGTTCCGATTTCAACATCAAACCAGTTGCCCCATTCGTCTACGATAAGGTCGATTTTCTTTTCCGGATCGTATCTGTCCATGATTGCAGTATGAACGTTTATAACTTTGTCCATCTTCATAGCGTTAGCCATAAGTTTATACCAACCGTCATTGTCAAATTCGGTTGCACTGCCTTTGTTTTCCCAAGCACTTTCAAAAGTATAGTTGTGCAGAGAGATACCCTCTGTCATATGACGGATATTCTGCATTAATGTTTCCATCCAACGAGTATCGTCAACATTCGGACCGCCTGCAATTTTGTAGATTGGCTCATCGCCGTAGTTTCTTATAAATGTTGCATATCTCTTGTATAGGTCGGCGTAATATTCGGGACGCATATTACCGCCGCAACCCCAGTTTTCATTGCCGACACCGAAGAATTTTAACTTCCAAGGCTTTTCGCGGCCGTTTTTACGGCGTTCGTTTGCAAGCGGTGAATCACCGTCAAATGTCATATATTCAACCCAGTCACGCATTTCCTGTACAGTACCGCTGCCGACATTTCCGCATATGTACGGCTCTGTTCCGAGCTGTTCGCAAAGCTCAAAAAATTCGTGTGTACCGAAGTGGTTGTTTTCGACAACACCGCCCCAATTTGTATTTACCATATAAGGACGCTGTGATTTTTCGCCGATACCGTCACGCCAGTGATAGTCGTCCGCAAAACAACCGCCCGGCCAACGCAATACCGGTATTTCAAGCTCCTTTAAAGCGTTTACAACATCACAACGCATACCGTTTTTGTTAGGTATGTCCGAATTTTCATCAACATATAATCCTTCATATATACATCTGCCAAGATGTTCGGCAAATTGACCGTAAATATATTTGCTTATCTTTCCTTGATTTCGTGCTGTATTTATTATTGCTTTTGCCATTTCATTTCCTCTCTTTCACATACAAAAAATATCCGTTTTGATTATACTATGACCGAATTTTAAATGCAATATGTTAAAAAAAATACTCTGATATTTAATGTTTTTTTCTGATTTTTAAAGTACTTTTATGAATAAACCTTTCATAACGTCAAGCGATTTATGATGCATTTCTTCGTCTGCCGCGGCGGTAAGAGATGAGTCGACAATTATTTCTGAATTCGGACAAGCCGATTTTGCCATAACGGCATTTGAAAGTATGCATATGTTGCTCACAAGTCCGCAAAGCTCTATTGTATCGAAGTCTTTGCCCTCAAGATACTTTGCCATTTCAAGCGACGGGAATGTATTTTTTTCAAAACATAGCTTGCCTTTTAAAGCGTCGGCTAATCCGCCGTAAAGCTTGTGACCGACGGTTCCTTTAATGCAATGGGGAACAGGCAGACTTTTACCCTCTGCTGTGGTGAGATAGTCGTCAAAATGAGTGTCTAAAGTATATATTATTTCGTCATTTTGGTATTCGGCGATTTTTTCTAAAATGCCTTTTTCAAGCTCTTTTGCCTTGTCAAAACCAAGACTTCCGCATACAAAATCATTTTGGTAATCTACTACTATAAGTAATCGTTTCATATTCATTCACTCCTTTTTCATTATTATAACTTAAATCAAAGTATATGTAAATAAATTTCACCTTTATTGGTATAAAATCATACTATATATTACGGATATGTAAATCCGAATTTGAAAAAAGGAGTTGTTATAAATGTCAGAATCAAATAAACCGAGCTGCCCTTATCCGAAGTGCGGTTGTGTCGGCTACGGTTATGTTCCTGTGCAGGAAATGGAAGAAGTTTATGATGATTGTACAGGGCTTATGCAAGGTACAATATTCCCTGAACTTGATTTGAATATGTGTGAATACGGTAAGGTTTGTAAACAGTGGGGAGGCGGTATGTGATGGAATGTTCAAGAGTTGAAATGCTGAAAAAAATTCAGTGCAGTAATTTTGCCGCTTATGATATGCTTTTGTATCTTGATACCCATTCGGACGATAAAAAGGCATTCAGAATGTTTCAGGCACTTGTTAAGAAAACCAAGGAATTGAAATGTGAATATGAAGAAAAATTCGGCCCGCTAAACCAGTTTTCAACCGCTATGCAGGATGAGTTTAACTGGCTTGATAATCCGTGGCCGTGGGAAAAGGAGGCTAATAAGTAATGTTTAGTTATAATAAATTTCTTGAATTTCCGGTAAAGGTTTCAAAACCAAATCCACGTCTTGCAAATGTGGTTATAACTCAATACGGCGGTCCAAACGGTGAACTCGGCGCGTCACTTAGATATTTGTCGCAAAGATATACTATGCCCGATGAAGTTTCAAAGGGGTTGCTTACGGATATAGGTACGGAGGAGCTTGCTCATTTGGAAATTGTCGGCTCACTCGTTGCACAGCTTTCAAAAAATGCTCCGCCTAAAGAGTGGAGCGAAATGGGCTCGTGGGAGTATTATTCGGATAATGGTGCGTCAGTGTTCCCACAAAGCTCGCAAGGTTCACCTTTTAACGCCGCAAGCATCGCCGTAACCGGTGATCCGCTTACAAATCTCTATGAAGACTTGGCTGCGGAACAAAAAGCACGTGCCGTATATGATAACATACTTAAATTGTCAGATGACCCTGACGTTAATGAAGTAATTAAATTCTTGCGCCAGCGTGAAGTAGTACATTTCCAAAGATTCGGTGAAGCAATTTTGACTCATTCAAACAGATTTGGGGGATATATAGCGTGTGTGAAAATGCAATTTATAGACATTGAAAATTATAAATTTTTAATTGAAATATTATTATTGATAAATGGCCGCACTCCTGTCTGTATCTAAATCTTTGTCAACACAACATTTTTTTATGTTTTTTCCCACTTCCACACGGACACGGATCATTACGACCAATTTTTTTATTCCTTGAATTGTCAATTCAAATGCAACGATATATCAAAATAAACTTCAAAAGGCGATTCCCAGTTCAAGCATTTGCGTGGACGCTGATTTAAAATAAGCGCTTTATCTCTAATTAATGATGGTTTAATTTCTGTCAAATCCTGTTTTTTAGGAAAATATTCGCGTAGAAGTCCATTAGTATTCTCATTAGTACCTCTTTGCCATGGTTGATGTGGTTCAGGAAAATAGAATTGCACATCATTTAGAGCTTTACTGATTTCTTCATGTCGTGAAAATTCTTTTCCCCTATCAGGTGTAATTGTTTTTGCTCGACTATCTTTTAACATATGAATTATCGCTTGTTTTACACTGATAGAATCTTTTTTTGCTACTTTTTCGCACAACAAATAACGACTCTTTCGGTCAAC